>CDZD01045352.1_pt1 | contig 174088 bp, 168 predicted proteins | sample 554771 | NCBI WGS metagenome assembly CDZD01 (sample SAMEA3182069, study PRJEB8094) | gut metagenome | biome: human; feature: gut; material: Stool; isolation source: human stools | place: Canada | collected 2011-11-08
GATCACATACATATGCTGCTTGAGATCCCACCCAAAATTGCGGTTTCGAGCTTTGTGGGATACCTGAAAGGCAAAAGCTCGCTGATGATCTACGAACAGTTCCCAAATCTGAAGTACAAGTACAGAAACCGCGAATTTTGGTGTCGCGGGTACTATGTAGATACCGTGGGGAAGAATGCGAAGAAAATAGAGGAGTACATTCGGAATCAATTAGAGGAAGATAGGATGGGCGAACAACTGACAATGGGCAACTTCTAAGCCCGTTTACGGGCGGCTGGTAGCAAGCCCCATGCAGATGTCAGACCGTACCAACGCCGCATGAGGCGTGGCTGGTAACATAGGGCTTCGCCCGTCTAAGAAATACCCCCGGCTTGGCCGGGGGATATTTATTCGCGGGGACGGGAAATGTCCTTTCTTTTGGACAGTGGATACGGTATAATACCCCTGAAAAAGGATGCACGGAGGGATGCGGCGTGGAATTGCAGATTTGGATGGGCCGGGCCGGGGCCGGTAAGAGCCGGCTGGTGCTGGAGACCATCGAAAAGCGGCGGGGGCAGCGGCCGCAGGTGCTGCTGGTGCCGGAGCACGCATCCCATGAGGCAGAGCTGGATCTGTGCCGTGCCTGCGGCCCCACCGCCAGCCGGGACGCGGAGGTGCTGAGCTTCCGGAACCTGGCCACGCGGGTGCTGGGGCAGGTGGGCGGTCTGGCGGACGTGACGCTGGACAACGGCGGCAAGCTGCTGACCATGCGGCGGGCGCTGCAGGAGGTCAGCGGGCGGCTGACGGTGTTCGCAAGGCCCTCTCAGCGGCCGGCGTTTCTGCGGCAGCTGGTGGCGCTGGCCGATGAGCTGTATGCCTACCGGGTGACGCCGGAGCAGCTGATGGCGCAGGTGGCGGATATGGACGGCGCGGCCGGGGAGAAGCTGCGGTCGGCGGCGCTGATCTACGGCGCCTACGACGCACGGCTGCGGGGCGACGGGTTCGATGCCCGGTCGCGGGTGCAGAAGCTGTGCGATGCGCTGCCTGCATCGGACTATCTGGCGGGCAAGGACGTGTATGTGGATGGGTTCTCCTACTTCAACCGGGTGGAGGAGGATATTCTGGCCACGGCGCTGCGGCAGGCGGAGAGCCTGACGGTGACGCTGCTGGGGGATGAGTCCGACCCGCAGCTGTTCCAGAATGCGCTGCGGCAGCGGGAGCGACTGAAGCGCATGGCGGCGTCGGTACACAGTAAGTGTACAGTGGAAGTGCTTGTCAGTAAAAACGATGGTGCGCTGGCGCATCTGGAGCGCTGCTTCTTCGGCGGCGAGGAGCCGTGGCAGGGGGAGGAGCCGCCGGTGCGGCTGTATCAGGCGGAGACGGCGTTCTCCGAGGTGGAGTTCGTGGCGGCGCAGGTGCGGCGGCTGGCACGGGAGGGCTGCCGCTGGCGGGACATCGGCGTGGCGGCCCGGAACATGGAGGTGTACGGCCCGCTGCTGGAGGCGGTGTTCCGCCGGGACGGCATCCCGGCCTACATCAGCCGCCGCAGCGACATTCTGGAGAAGCCGGTGCTGACCATGCTGCTGTCGGCGGTGGACGCCGTTACCGGCGGGTTTGAATATGAGGACGTGTTCCGCTGTCTCAAGACCGGCATGGCCGGGATCACGGCAGCAGAGTGCGACGTGCTGGAGAACTATGTGATCCGGTGGGAGATCCGGGGCGGCATGTGGCTGCGAGAGACGGACTGGACGGCCAGTCCCGATGGCTACGGCGCGGAATTAAACGAGGTGCGGCGGCAGCGGCTGGCGGAAGTCAACGCCGTGCGCCGCCGGGTGCGCGGGCTGTTTTATGATCTCAGCGAGGGGCTGAAAGACTGTGAAACGGTAAGGGATAAAGCAGAAATACTTTACAGGTTTGCCGAGTCGGCGGGCGTCCCGGAGACACTGGAACGGCAGACGGCGGCGCTGTATGACGACGGGCAGGTGCAGCTGGCGGAGGAGTACCGGCAGCTGTGGAGCATCTTCTGCGGTGTGCTGGATCAGTTCGTGGAGCTGCTGGGGGACGTGGAGGTGGACGGGCAGGAGTTCGCCCGCCTCCTGCGGCTGGTGTTGAGCCAGTACGCCGTGGCCACCATCCCCGCCACGCTGGATCAGGTGAAGGTGACGCCCATCACCCGGAACGACCGGCACACGGTGCGGCACCTCTTTCTGCTGGGGGCCAACGACAATGTGCTGCCCACGGTGGAGCAGGGGGGCGGTCTGCTGGATGCGCAGGAGCGGGCGCTTCTGCAGCAGCGGGGCATTCTGCTGTCCGATGCCACGTTCGATCCCCTCAGCGCGGAATTGCAGAACATCTATGCGTGTCTGGCCCAGCCCACGGCGTCCCTGACGGTGACGTGGCCGGTGACGGACGGGGCGGGCGGTCAGCTGCTGCCTTCCTTCGCGGTGGGGCGCATCGCCCGGATCTTTCCGCAGGTGACCGTCGAGCGGGAGGACGGCGGCTATCGGCGGGAGCTGCCGTCTGCGGCGCTGGCACTGGCGGGGCAGGAGCCGGGCGGGCCGCTGTGGCGGTACTTCGCGGAGCACGGGGAGGCGCCGCTGCTGGCACGGATGGAGCAGACCCGGGCCATGGGCCGGGGCAGGCTGTCGCCGCAGGCGGTGGAGACGCTGTACGGGCGGCGCATCGCCATGTCCGCGTCCCGCATCGACCGGCTGAAAAGCTGCCATTTCGGGTATTTCATGGAGTACGGCCTGCGGGCGAAGGAGCGCACCAGCGCCGGGTTCGAGGCACCGGAGGTGGGTACGTTCATCCACTATCTGCTGGAGAACGTGAACCGGGACATCTGTGACCGGGGCGGCTACGGAAGGGTGGACAGGGCGGCGCTGCGGCGGCTGGTGCATCACTATGTGGACGAGTATGCCCGGACGCAGATCGACGGCTACGCGGGGAAAAGCGCCCGGTTCCGGTACCTGTTCTCCCGGCTGCGGGAGACGGCCTGCGCCATCGTGGAGAATATCGCGGACGAAATGGCGGTGTCGGATTTCCGCCCCGTGGCCTTTGAGCTGGGCTTCGGCGGAAAGGACGGGCAGCTGCCGGCGGTGACGGTGACGGAGGGCGACACGACACTCTCCGTGGGCGGCAAGGTCGACCGTGTGGACGGCTGGATCAAGAACGGCAGGCTATATCTGCGGGTGGTGGACTACAAGACCGGCAAAAAGGCCTTTGATCTGACGGACGTGCGGTACGGTCTGGGCATCCAGATGCTGCTGTACCTGTTCACGCTGCAGAAGGAGGGCGGGGCCTATTTCGGCAGGCCGGTGGAGCCGGCGGGCGTGCTGTACATGCCGGCGCGGGACATCATCCTGCGGGCGGATCGGGCCGTGCCGCCGGACAAGCTGGAGGATATGCTGCGGCGGGAGCTGCGGCGCACCGGTATGCTGCTGGGCGAGCCGGAGGTGCTGACGGCCATGGAGCACAGCGCGCTGGACGCGCCGTGCTATCTGCCGGTGGGCACAACGAAGGACGGCGCGGTGCAGGGGCTGCTGTCCAGCGTGGTGGTGAACGCGGCGCAGATGGGCAAGATGGCGCGGTACATCGACAGCCTGCTGCACCGGGTGGCCCGGGAGATCGGGGACGGCAACATCGACGCCGACCCCTGCACCCGCGGGCCGCAGGACAGCGCCTGCGCATGGTGCGCGTTTCAGGCGGCGTGCTGGTTCGACGAGAGCCGGGACAAGCCGCATTATCTGAGAAAGACCACGCCGGAGGAGTTCTGGCAGGTGGTGGACAGGGAGGTGGAGCAGCATGGCTGAACTGAAGCTGACAGAGCAGCAGCACGCGGCGGTCTTTGACCGGGGCGGCAGTCTGCTGGTATCCGCCGCCGCAGGCTCAGGCAAGACCAAGGTGCTGGTGGAGCGGGTGTTCTCCTATCTGACGCAGGAGCGGTGCGACGTGGACGACTTCCTCATCATCACCTATACGCGGGCGGCGGCGGCGGAGCTGCGGGCCCGTCTGGCCGCCGAGCTGGCGGCGCGGGTGGCGGCAACGCCGGAGGATCGGCACCTGCGGCGGCAGATGTTCCGGGTGTATCAGGCGGACATCAAGACGGTGGACGCCTTCTGCGCGGCGCTGCTGCGGGAGCACATCCATCTGCTGGAGCCGGTGGACGGGCGCAGCCTGACCCCGGACTTCCGGGTGCTGGACGAGGCGGAGGCCAGGCTCCTGAAGGACCGGGCGCTGGAGCGGACGCTGGAGGCGTTTTATCAGGACATCGAGGGGGGTGACAGGGAGTTCGAGCTGCTGGCGGGGACGCTGGGTGCGGGCCGGGACGACCGGGCTTTGGCGGAGCTGGTGCTGGAGCTGCACGAGAAGATCCAGAGCCACCCGTATCCGGCGCAGTGGCTGCATCAGGCGGCGGAGGGCTGGCGGCAGTTGCCGGATCGTCTGGCTGACAGTGTATATGGCCGGACAGTGATGGAGGATACCGTCCGAAAGGCACTTTTCTGGGCAAAGCAGCTGGAACGGGCTGTGGAGGCCATGGGAGACTGTGAGACGGTGTACAACGCCTATGCCGGGCGGTTTCTGGAAGCGGCGGCGCAGCTGCGGCAGTATGAGCAGGCGGCCGGGGAGAGCTGGGAGGCCATGGGCCGCGTACAGCCGGTGCTGGGGAAGCTGGGCGCGGTGCGGGGCGAGGAGTACGCCGAGGCCAAGGCGGCGGCGCAGGCGGTGGCGAAGAAGTGCAGGGCGGAGATGAAGAAGCTGTCGGCCCCGTATCAGGTGCCGGAGACAGACCATCTGGACGACCTGCGGGCCACGGCACCGGCCATGCTGGCGCTGCTGCGGCTGACGGAGCGATTCTCCCAGCGGTATCAGGCGGAGAAGGTGCGGCGCAACGCCATGGATTTTTCCGATCAGGAGCACTACGCCGTGACGCTGCTGTGTCAGGCGGACGGAAGCCCCACGGAGCTGGCGCGGCAGGTGTCCCAGCGATATCAGGAGATCATGGTGGACGAGTATCAGGACACCAACGAGGTGCAGGACTGTATCTTCCAAGCCATTTCCAAGGAGGGACGAAACCTGTTTACCGTGGGGGACGTGAAGCAGAGCATCTACCGGTTCCGGCTGGCAGACCCCACCATATTCTTAGGGAAGTACCGGCAGTTTGCCGATGCGGCGAAGGCGGCGGAGGGCCAGCCCCGGCGCATGGTGCTCAGCCGCAACTTCCGGTCGCGGCGGGAGGTGCTGGACGCCGCCAACACCGTGTTCGCAGACATCATGTCCCGGGAAATGGGCGAGATGGACTACACGGCGGAGGAGCGGCTGTACTTCGGCGCGGACTACTATGCCGAGGCGGCGGGCCGGGAGACGGAGATGCACGTCATCAGCGTGGAGGACACGCCGGAGCAGCGGTTTGACCGGACGGAGACGGAGGCCCGCTTCGCGGCCCGGCGCATCCGGCAGCTGCTGGATGAGGGCTTCCCCGTGCAGGGGGATGGCGGCGTCATGCGGCCCGTGCGGCCGGAGGACATCGTGATCCTCATGCGCTCGCCCCGGTCGCGGATGCGAGCCTTTACCGCCGCGCTGGCACGGGAGGGCATCCCCTGCGGCGGCGGGGAGAGCGACGACTTCTTCGGCGCGATAGAGATCGCCGTCACGGTGTCGCTGCTGGAGATCGTGGACAACCCGCGGCAGGACGTGCCCCTTATCGCGGTGCTGCGTTCGCCGCTGGTGGGGCTGTGCCCAGATGAGCTGGCGGCCATCCGGGCCTTACAGCCGGAGGGGGACTATTACGATGCACTGTGTCGGGACGAGGGACAGGCGGCGCGGGACTTTCTGGCGCTGCTGGACGAGCTGCGGCGTGCGGCGCGGGAGATGGCGGCGGACGAGCTGCTATGGTATATCTACGACCGGTGCCATGTGATGGCCATTTTCGGGGCCATGGCCGACGGAACCCAGCGACAGGCGCGGCTGACGGCGCTGTACGACTACGCCCGTCAGATGGTGCAGGGCGGCAAGGCGGGGCTGTTCGACTTCATCACCCACCTGCGGCGGCTGCTGGAAAAGGGCGACGCGCCGGGCCTGCCCGCCGCGCAGGCGGCGGAGGGCGTGCAGATCATGAGCGTACACCGCTCCAAGGGGCTGGAGTTCCCGGTGGTGGTGCTGGCAGATCTGCAGAAGAAGTTCAACCAGCAGGATATGAACCGTCCGGTGCTGGTGCATCCCCAGCTGGGACTGGGTACGGAGCGGGTGGACATCGAAAAGCGCATCCGGTACGGCACCATCTCCAAAACGGCGCTGGCGCTGCGGCTGGAGCGGGAGGCCAAGGCCGAGGAGATGCGCATTTTATATGTGGCCATGACCCGCGCCAAGGAGAAGCTGATCCTGCTGGACTGCCGAAAGCACATGGAGAAGAAGCTGCGGGATCTCACGGCGCTGACCGGCTCGCCGGTGATGCCGGAGGCGGTGTCCGCCGCCGGTTCGCCGGGGGAGTGGCTGCTGCTGTCCCTGCTGCACACCGACGGCGCGGCGGCGCTCCACGCCATGGCGGGTATCCGTCCGGAGGTGCTGACGCCGCTGCCGGACAGCTGGACGATCCGGCTGTGGCGGGAGGGGGGTCAGGAGACGCAGGCGCAGCCGCTGCCGGCGGCGGAGGAGCGGGCGGTCAGGCCGTACACCCGGCCGGACGAGGCGGCGCTGGCGTTCGTGTACCCCCATCAGGCGGTGACGGCGGTGCCCACCAAGATCACAGCCACCCAGCTGAAGGGCCGGGAGCTGGATCAGGAGATCGCCGAGGGCACGGAGACGGTACGGAGGCCCGCCGCACCGGAGAAGCCCCTGTTCTTGCAGGAAAAGCGGGGGCTGTCCGCTGCGGAGCGGGGTACGGCCATCCATCTGGTGATGCAGTACCTGCCGCTGGACACCGCGCCCACGGCGGAGGCGGTGACGGCGCAGGTGCAGGCGCTGGCGCAGCGCCGTCTGCTGACGGCGGCACAGGCGGAGGCAGTGGATGTGAAGGCCATCGCGGCGTTCCTGCGCGCCCCGCTGGCGGCGCGTATCCGGGGCGCGGCGCGGGTGTGGCGGGAGTACCGCTTCGCCCTGCTGATGCCGGCGGAGCGCTATGCCGGGGACGCGGCGGGCGAGGAGATGCTTCTGCAGGGCGTGGCGGACTGTGTATTTGAGGAGGACGGCGCGCTGACGGTGGCAGACTTCAAGACCGACCGGGTGACGGCGCAGGAGGCCACGGCGCGGGCAGAGGCGTACCGGGGGCAGCTGCAGGCGTACAGCGATGCCCTGAGCCGCATCATGGAGAAGCCCGTGACCCGGCGGGTGCTGTACTTCTTCGCCTGCGGCGCGGAAATTTCTTTGTAAATGCTGCGAAAAATGCTTGCATTTGCGGGAAATATGTGCTATCATCACAGTTGCGTTTGTGGGTTGACCACGGCGACAAGTGAACCAGAAAGGGGTGAACATGAGCAATGAAGGAAGGAATCCATCCCAATTATCAGCAGACTACTATTAAATGCGCCTGCGGTAATGTGATTGAGACAGGTTCTACGAAGAAGGATATTCGCGTGGAAGTCTGCTCTAAGTGTCACCCCTTCTTCACCGGCAAGCAGAAGCTGGTGGATACCGGCGGACGTGTTGCTAAGTTCAACAAGCGTTTCGGTCTGGACAAGTAAAAGAGACATGTCACATCACAAGACCCGTACCGTTTGGTGCGGGTCTTGTTTGTTTACAAACGGCGGAAGATACGCTATACTATGTACAAATGCAGACAGGGGAGTGCCTATGGAACGAAAGACCATCGAGGAAAATAAGGAGAACAAGCGGGATTACGCGGTGCTGGTGGGTCTGCGCTCCCCGGTGCTGGGCGCGGACAGCGCCGACGAGGAGAGTCTGGCGGAGCTGGGCGCGCTGGTGGAGACGGCCGGCGGCGAGCCGGTGGGGACGATCCTTCAAAGCCGGGAGAAGCCCGACCCCCACAGCTTTATCGGCGAGGGCAAGGTGGAGGAGGTCAGGCGCATGGTGGACAACAGCGACGCCACCATGGTCATCTTCGACAACGACCTGTCGCCCTCCCAAATACGTGTACTGACGGAGCTTTGCGGCGTGCAGGTGCTGGACCGCAGCGGCCTCATTCTGGACATCTTCGCCCAGCGGGCCAAGACGAAGGAGGGCTGCTTGCAGGTGGAGCTGGCGCAGTACCAGTATCTGCTGCCGCGGCTCATCGGCATGTGGTCGCATCTGGAGCGGCAGGGCGGCACCGGCGGCTCGCCCATCGGCACCAAGGGCCCCGGTGAGACGCAGCTGGAGACGGATCGACGGCACATTCGCCGGAAGATCGACAAGCTGAAGGAGGAGCTGGAGGAGGTGCGACGGGTGCGCAGCACCCAGCGGCAGCGGCGGATGAAAAATGAGATCCCGGTGGTGGCCATCGTGGGCTACACCAACGCGGGCAAGTCCACGCTGCTCAACGCTATCACCGGCGCGGGTATCCCCGCCAATGACCGGCTGTTCGATACGCTGGATACCACCACCCGGCTGCTGACGGTCAGCGATACGCTGGAGGTGGTGATTTCCGACACAGTGGGCTTTATCCGCAAGCTGCCCCATCAGCTGGTGGAGGCCTTCAAGGCCACGCTGGAGGAGCTGGAGTACGCCGACCTGCTGCTGCACGTCATCGACGTGTCCAACCCGGAGTGGCGGGAGCAGGCCCGCATTGTGGACGAGCTGATCCGGGAGCTGGGGGCGGAGAGCATCCCTTGCATCCGGGTATATAACAAGTGCGACGTGGCCTTTACCGCCCAGCAGGAGCGGGAGGCGGACGCGGTGTATATCTCCGCCAAAACCGGTGAGGGCATCCCCGCACTGCTGGAGGCCGTGGATAAGAAGCTGGATAAGGGTACCAAGCGGGTGGTCATCCATCTGCCCTACGACAGGACGGGACTGCTGGACGGGCTGTACCGCGAGGCCAAGGTGGAGAACGTGGCCTATGGCGAGACGGTGGATGTGACGGCGGTGTGTACGCCCCGCATTATGGGACAGCTCAAGGACTATATCGAGGGTTGGGTGGAGCCCAAGGAGGACTGGGAATGACGCGGACGACGGAGCGGCTGGTGCTGCGGCCCTGGCGGGAGACGGATGCGGAGAGCCTGTACCGCTATGCCTGCGACGGGGAGGTGGGCCCCGCGGCAGGGTGGAAGCCCCACGAGTCCGTGGAGGAGAGCCGCCAGATCATCCGGACGGTGCTGTCCCAGCCGGATACGCTGGCGGTGCTGCTGCGGGAGCGGCCAGAGGAGGCCATTGGTTCCGTGGGCGTATTTCCCACCGATGCGCCGGATGGGGAGGGTGAGCCGGAGATTGGCTACTGGATAGGGCGGCCCTTCTGGGGGCAGGGGCTCATCCCCGAGGCGGTGCGGGAGCTGCTGCGCTGGTGCTTTACGGAGCGGGGCGCGGCGCGTGTCTGGTGCGGACATTCCCCGGGGAACGACAAGTCCCGCCGCGTCATCGAGAAGTGCGGGTTCACCCATGTTTGCGACGGGCCCCCTGTGCTGTGGCCTGACGGGCAGGAGCGGGCCACCTGTTACTACGCTGTGAGCAGGGAGGACTGGGAGAAGGAGGTGCGGCATGGGTGAGCTTCGCGTACCGTTTCAGGCGGCGGACAGCGAGTTCGCGGAGAAGCGCTCCCGGTTTATCAGTCATCTGCTGCCGGTGGAGTCGGAGGAGGACGCCCGGGCTTTCATCGCGCAGATGAAAAAGCAGTATTACGACGCACGGCACAACTGCTGGTGCTATCTCATCGGGGAGAACACCGTGCGGTACAGCGACGACGGCGAGCCGCAGGGCACAGCGGGACAGCCCATGCTCAACGTGTTCCGGCGGGAGGGCGTGACCAACGTGGTGTGCGTGGTGACCCGGTACTTCGGCGGCATCCTGCTGGGGGCCGGCGGGCTGACGCGGGCCTATTCCAAGGGGGCGCGGGACGCTCTGTGCGCCGCCGGGTATGCGGTGATGGGACAGTGGGCGGTGGTGGACATCCCGTGCTCCTATGCCATGCTGGAGCGGGTGAAGCTGGAGGTGACGGCGCAGGGCGGCACGGTGGACGGCACCGAGTACGGCGCCGACATCCGGCTGACGGCGTCGCTGCCGGCGGAGAGGGCGGACGCCCTGCAGGCGCGGCTCACCGAGCTGTCGGCGGGCGGCATACGGCTTGCGGTGCGGTCGGCGGAGTACCGGCCCGGGCCGCGGCAGGAGCTTTGAGCATTTCATACAGAGTGTATGGGGGAAATTTGTGAAACTTAACAGGTTATTCACAGTTTTCCTCTTGTGCCGCATGGAAAAATCTGCTATACTATCTGCATAAGATACCAGTGCGTATCTGCCCGAAAATGGACAGATACGCCATTTTTTTCGGGAAAGGATTGGTAATTTGACGAGAAGAACGGTACAAGAAGAACAGGCACGTTTGCGGAAAAAACGGCAGAAGGCACGGGGCTTTTTCTCCATCTTCAAAAAGCCCATGCACGAGTCGCTGACCTCGGTGCTGCCCATTATGCTGATCGTGCTGGCGCTGGGCTTTACCATCGCACCGGTACCCAATAACGCCATGATGGCGTTTCTGTTGGGCGGTGTGCTGCTCATCGGCGGCATGGGGCTTTTCACACTGGGGTCGGAGATGTCCATGATCCCGCTGGGACAGGCGGTGGGCAGCGAGATCACCCGCTCCAAGAAGGTATGGGTCATCGTGGGCATCAGCTTCCTCATCGGCATTATCATCACTGTGGCGGAGCCGGATCTGCAGGTGCTGGCCAATCAGGTGCCCGCCATTGAGAACAACGTCATTATCTGGTCGGTGGCTGTGGGCGTCGGCGTGTTTCTGGTCATCGCCCTGCTGCGTATCCTGCTGGGTATCCAGCTGCGGTGGCTGCTGATCGGGTTCTACATACTGGTGTTCGGCCTTGCCATGTTCGTGTCGCCGGACTTCTGGGCGGTGGCCTTCGACTCCGGCGGCGTCACCACAGGGCCCATGACCGTGCCGTTCATTATGGCGCTGGGCGTGGGCGTCAGCGCCGTCCGCAGCGACAAGCAGGCGGGGGGCGACAGCTTTGGCCTGGTGGCGCTGTGCTCCATCGGCCCCATCATCACCGTGCTGCTGTTGGGACTTCTGTACAAGCCGGACGGCAGCGCCTATACCAATACGGTGATGCCCGACGCCAAGGACACGGTGGAGATGTTCCGCGCCTATGTGGACGCGCTGCCGGAGTACTTCGCGGAGACGGCCAAGGCGCTGGCCCCCATCGCGGTGTTTCTGGTGCTGTTCCAGCTGGTGACGAAGCGGCTGAAGCGGCGGGCGCTGCTGAGCATGGCGGTGGGTCTTGCCTATGTGTATGTGGGCCTTGCGCTGTTTCTCACCGGCGTCAACGTGGGCTTTATGCCCGTGGGCAGCTTTCTGGGCGGCAGCATCGCCGGGCATACCTATAACTGGATCCTCATTCCCATCGCCATGGTCATCGGCTACTTCATCGTGCAGGCGGAGCCGGCGGTGCATGTGCTGAACAAGCAGGTGGAGGAGATCACGGCGGGCGCGATCCCGGCCCACGCCATGAACATCGCCCTTTCCGTGGGCGTGGCGGTGTCGCTGGGACTGGCTATGATCCGGGTGCTCACCGGCGTGTCCATCATGTGGTTCCTCATTCCCGGCTATGCCATCAGTCTGGCGCTGAGCTTCGTGGTGCCGGATATCTTCACGTCGGTGGCCTTCGACTCCGGCGGCGTGGCCTCCGGCCCCATGACGGCCACGTTCCTGCTGCCCTTCGCGCTGGGTGCGTGCGAGGCGGTGGGCGGCAATCTGGTGACGGATGCCTTCGGCGTGGTGGCCATGGTGGCCATGACGCCGCTGGTGACCATCCAACTGCTGGGCCTGAGCTATCAGCGGAAGCTGAAGCACGCCAAGGCGCCTGCGGCGGCTCCCGTGGCGGTGGAGCCGATCATCGAGCTGTGCTGACGGAGGTGACGGTATGAGCAGCAGATTGTATTACATCATCACCATCACCAACCGGGTGATGGGCAGCAAGCATTTTCTGGATTTCTACCGGGCGTTCGGCGCGCCGGTGGTATTCTCGGCGCTGGGGCGCGGCACCGCCAGCGATGATATGCTCAGCTATCTGGGCCTGGAGGCCACGGAAAAAACCGTGCTGTTCTCCGTGGTGACGCCACAGGTGAAGGATGTGCTGATGCGGGAGCTGGTGGATACCATGCACATTGACCGGCCCGGCAGCGGTATCGCCGTGTGCCTGCATCTGAGCAGCGTGGGCGGAATGTCCGCCATGAACTATCTCATCTCCGGCGGCGCGGATGTCCAGCCGGATCTGACTGTAAAGGAGGAAGAACTGATGCATGATTCCGGGTACGAGCTGGTGGTGGCCATCGCCAACGGCGGCTATTCCGATATGGTGATGGAGGCCGCGTCCGCCGCCGGGGCGCAGGGCGGCACGGTGCTGCACACCCGCGCCACCGATGCGGACAACGCCAACAAGTTCTTCGGTATGGCCATTACCGAGGAGCGGGAGATGATCCTGCTGGTGACGGCGGCGGACAAGCGGGCGGCCATCATGCAGGCCATCATGGAGAAGGCCGGGGCGCAGTCCGAGGCCCAGTCCGTGGTGTTCTCCGTGAAGCTGGACGACGTGGCGGGTCTGTACAGCCGGGAGAACTGATAACAAACGGAAAGAGATGAAAAGCACCCTGCGGAGGTCACTCCGCAGGGTGCTTTTTCGGTATCAGTCTGCGCCAGAGGGCGGCGGCCGCGCTGTGGGCGCGGCGATACAGCCGCCAGAGAGGGGAGAGGGCGCACCAGAGCCGGCAGTACAGCCGGTAGCCGGCACCGGACATGTCCACGGCGCGGTCGTCCCGGTAGAAGCCGGCGAGGACGCCGATGATCTGCGCGTCCCGGACGTGCTCGTTGCACAGGCAGTTGTCGCCCCGGATCACATAGCCGTCCGGCAGCACCCGAACGACGCGGTGCAGCACATACTTCGGGCCCACGCGGTACAGGGGCACGTCGTACTTCCGCAGGCGGCCCTCCGGCGGGCGGATGATGACGGTGTCGCGACCCTGGCGGAGCATGGGGTACATGCTGGCGCCCTGCGTGGCGGCGGCATAGACCCCCTCGCGCAGCAGGATATCCTCGATGCGGGCGGCGTCCGTCATGGCTCCAGAAAACCGTGCTCGTCCATCTGGCGGAGAAGGGCAGCCACGTCGGCGGCGGCCCTCTCCGGGGATACGTCGTAGACCTCCGCCAGCTTTGCCGCGATCTGCGGCTCCGTCAGGCCGTCCTGCAGGCAGCGCCAGATAAAGCCCGCCGTCTCGTTGAGCTTGATCATGCCGTGGAAATTCCGGGCGGCGTCGCCGGTAGCCACTACCATGGGGCTGCCCAACACCTCCCGCAGAATGAATCCGGATCTGATCTTCATGCGAATACACTTCCTTCCTCGCAGCCCTCATCGGGGCGGCGTTCCGATTCGTAGGTAAGGCCGGTCATGGCCTCGAAGCTGCAGCGGACGGCGCCCTCCGTCATGCCGCAGGAGAGCCGGCAGACAGGGACGGCGCGCAGCAGCGCGTCCAGAAAGCCCAGCGTCCGGTATTCCAGAGCCGGGTCGTCCCGGTGGTAGGTCTGGCAGAACAGGGGCTCCAGCGCTTCGGCAGGGGATAGGCGGCGGATGCGATCCGCGCCGCGCTCCAGCACGCATATGCCCCGCAGCGGGGCGCTGGTGGGGCGCTGCCAGCCCTCCTTGCCCGCCCACGGGGAGCCCCAGACGCGGATGCCGCCATCCTCCTCCAGCGAGAAGAAGGGCTTGTCGCCGTTGATGACGGAGACACCGCTGCCCAGATACTGCCGCCACAGGCGGATATGGGTGCTTTTGCCTGTGCCGCTGGGGGCGGTGAACAGGTAGGCGGCACCGCCGTAGGCCACGGCGGCACCGTGCAGGAGAAAGCGGTCGAAGGCGGGGAGCTGCGCGGCCAGCTGCTCCTGTACGCAGAGGAACTCCAGATAGCCGGGGGAGGGCTGGGTCAGCTCGCCGGAGGCGGCCATGCGCGCCATCTCCTCCGGGGTGACGGAAACGCGAATGGACACCGGCGCGTCAGGCGGCGGCAGCTCGTAATCCCGGCAGAGCCGGCGCGTCAGCGGATAGTTGGCGGCGATCTCCGCCGGGATACCGGCGGCGCTGAGGAAGAATCGTTCCAAAATACCTCTCCTTTCAGGCGCTGGCCAGCTCCACGGTACGATCCACGATGGCGAGGGCGGCGGGACGGTGGGTCACGATGAGCACCGTCTTGTCCGTCATCTGCCGCAGATTGGCCAGCAGCTGCGCCTCGGTAGTCTCGTCCAGCGCACTGGTGGCTTCGTCCAGCAGCAGGACGGGGCGGTCGGAGAACACGGCGCGGGCAATGGCCAGACGCTGCAGCTGGCCCTCCGACAGGCCGGCGCCCCGTTCGCCCAGCGGCGTGTCCAGACCCTGCTCCAGCGCGTCCACGAAATCCTCCGCACAGGCGATGCGCAGAGCCTGCCGGATGCGGGGCTCGTCCTGCGCGGCAGGGGCGTCGGAGAAGGCGACGATCTGGCGGACGGTGCCGCTGAGCAGCTGGCTGCCCTGGGGTACATAGGAGAACAGGCCGCGCCATGAGGACGTCAGGGGCTGTTCGCCGCTGCGGCCAAGCAGGAAGCACTGGCCGCTGTCCAGCGGGTAGAGGGCCATCAGCAGCTTCAGCAGCGTGCTCTTACCGCAGCCGGAGTGGCCGGTCAGCGCCAGATAGCAGCCCTTTTCCACGGTGAGATCGAGGTGGGAGGCCACGGGCAGGGGCGGTACGCCCTCCGTGCCACGACCGGGGTAGGTGAAGCAGGCGTCGCGCAGGCCGAAGGCCAGCAGCTCCTGCCGGTAAAAGCGCTGTACCTCATCCGGGGAGACGGGCTCGGCGGTAAGATCATCCGGGAAGGACTCCGCCTCACGGAGACGGTCGGCGCTGGCCAGCATGGCATAGAAGCGGGGGAGATAGCCGGTGAGGTTGGCGAAGGGCCCCTGTATCTGGGTGATGAGCTGCTGTACGGCGGCGAACGCGCCGTAGCTCATGGTGCCGTGGAGGATGCCGCTGCCGCAGTAGATGACGCCGAACAGCATGAAGCCGTACATGGCGCCGCTGAAGCCCACATTGCAGAGGTTGGAGAAGCGGGTCCGGCGCATGCGGTCGGCGCGGTGGGCGTCCATGCGGGCATCCGCCTCCCGCGACACGGCTCGGCGGCGGTCGAAAATGCGCACCACCAGCAGACTGGACAGGGACTCCTGTAGGTAGACGCGCAGGCGGCCGTCAGACTCCTGTATCTGCTTGTGCAGGCGCTTGAGGGTGCGGCGGAACACGGTGGCCAACAGGGCCAGCACTGCGCCGGCGGGCAGGATAACGGCGGCCAGACGCGGTTCGATGTACGGCAGCACCGCTGCGGCGGCGATGAGACGCACCAGCATCCCGGCGGCGCCGGGCAGTACCTGCGCCATGGTGTCGGCCACCACGGTGGTGTCCGAGGTCAGGCGGTTGAGCCATTCGCCGGAGTGAACGGCGGCCACGGCGGCGTAGTCCTTTTGCAGCAGCGTGGCGAAAAGCCGGCCTTTGAAGCGGTTTTCAAGGGTGGCGCGGGTGTATTCACTGAGGTAGCGCTCCACGGCCCGCAGGGCGATCTGAAACAGGATGAGGCCGATGAGCCACGCGGTGCTGCGCAGAAACTGGAGCCGCAGACCGGCTACGGCGGCGTCGATCAGTGCGCGCAGCACCAGTGCGTAGCCTACGCCGCACAGCGCCAGAACGGACTGCACCAGCAGCAGCCAGAGGGTCAGGCCGCCGGTGCGGCCCGTCACGGAGCAGAGCCAGCGAAGCGTGGTGGTATGGGCAGAACGGGGCATGATGATCCTCCCGGAAGCAACGATCTCCGCACAGAAGCGCCGTTGTGACGTTAAAGTGCGCACATACCACATATTATATGAGCTGCGGCGCGCTGCGTCAAGTCATTTGACCGGAAGAATGGCGGGGGAGGGGGGAATGTGCGGCGGGCGGGAGAAAAAAATGCAAATCTGAGAAAATTTCTCTTGCATTTTCTAAAGCGGTGTGGTATGATAACCAAGCTGTCGATGAGACATGCGCCGTTAGCTCAGCTGGATAGAGCGTCTGGCTACGGACCAGAAGGCCGGGGGTTCGAATCCCTCACGGCGTGCCAAAAAGACCCGAAACCGTTGCGGTTTCTGGTCTTTTTGTTTGCATAAGTTGTTGTTTTCTCCCGCTGCTTTTTTCTGACCCAAACGCTGACCCCAACGGGAGCGGATAGCGGAAAGGTCTATACCGCACGGGAGAGGATGCTCTCCATCGTTTGCGCCGCCTTGAACTGTGCGTCGGTGGTGACGTGGGCGTAGGTGTCCAGCGTGAAGCCTGCGGAGTAATGACCGAGCATCGAGGACACGGTTTTTACGTCCACGCCGTTCTGGAGGGCCATGGTCGCGAAGGTGTGGCGCAGGTCATGAAAGCGTATCCGTGGCAGTCCCGCCCGTTTCAGCACCCGCTGGAGCATGTGCAGGACGCTGTCCGGGGACATGGGGCCTCCGGTGGACGATGGGAATACCCGTTCGCTGCTTCCCACCTTGTTTTTCTGTGCCTTTAGAACGTCTATCGCGTCTGCCGACAGCGGCAGGGTGCGGTAGGCGTTTTTCGTTTTCAGTGGGGCTTCCACTACCTTGCCGTTCTGCCGCGAGATGGCTCGTTGCACCCTGACTGCACCGTGTTCAAAGTCCACATCTGTCCACTTTAGACCCAGCAGTTCGCCGCGCCTAAGTCCGGTGGCAAGGTCGAGGTAGTAGAGCTCGTACACGCCGCTGTCCCTGGCCTCCCGGAAGAAGGCGCTGAGTTGGTCAGCGGTCAGGGTCTTCATCTCCTTGTGCTCTACCTTCGGCAAGGCACAGCCCTGTGTCGGGTTGCGGGTTACCAACTTCTGCTCCATAGCGAGATTGTACGCCGAGCCGATCAGCTGGTGGATGTTGCGGACGGTTTTCGGTGCTAAACCTTTCGGCTTCTTTTTCGCTTCGATGCGGTCAACTCTGCCACCGTCCAGCAGGTGCTTGTAGAATCTCTGTAAGTCCAGAGAAGTGAGTTCTGCCAGCGGGATGCTGCCAATTTGCGGCTTAATGTGGTTTTTCAGAAAACCTTGGCTGGTCTTGAACGTGGACGGTCTGAGTTTTACTTTCGCGTAGTTCTCCATCCAGACCTCCAGCCATGTTCCTACGGTGTAGATCCTGGCCCGTCCGTAATCGATGCCGACGTTTTCCTCAATGGCTTTTTTCAGCTTTTCCTTAACCTCCGCTTGCGTCTTGCCGAGGACGTTCTTGATGATGGCCTTTCCGGTTTCCGGATCGTGGCCGACTGTATAGCGGCCCTCCCAGCGTCCATCCTTTCGTTTTCGAATATTGCCTTCGCCGTTTGCTCGTCGTTTTGGCATGGTATCAGCCTCCTTTGTAACGGCAAACCATACCGTAAACAGCAGAGGAAAGCTACCGGAAAGCGGAACAGTTATCAGAAAGTTATCATTTGCCTCGCGGTGACTTCCGCCCTATCTTTGCCTATTGCGGCGCAATTCTTGCGCTGCCGGGGCGTGTCTTTAGTTACAGCGGTGCGATTTTTGAACGGATGAAAAGTCCTTTTTATTGACTACAGCGGCTCAAAATATGCACGATCTGCGCCGAAAATTGCTCTCACTTGGAAATCACTTTTTCGAGCGTTTGAAAACAGCAAATTTCTCAACCGCCTGCGGAACGTCCACCTTGAAAAGTCTGCCGTCACGGGCATTTTTCGTGTCTGACGTTCACCTACGACCGCGAAAACACTTCTCAAGGTGCACCTTAGACTGCGGTTTCAAAACCGCGGAAAGCCCCGCACTGCGGGGCTTTGAGGCCGGGCCGCGGGCGCTTGCGACTGCGGCCCTTTATCTTGTGCTAAAATCGAACGGCCTTCCCCGTCCAAAAATCCGGCTTAAAAAGTTCTGTTTTTCGTCCAAAACCGTTCCCGCAAATATCGCCAAAAAGTTACCGGCACAACGCTGTTCCAAACTGCTTTTCATCACGTTTTTCAATGTCTCCCACAAACGGCCCACGTTCGCTTTCACGAGTGAAAGTGGGCACACACTCGCCTTCGCCAACAAGATCGCACACAACGGCTCACACGCCGAAACACGGGCCTTCCCTCCCTCAGCCACAGTGCGGTCTTATGCCGCCAGCGAAATTCTTTTTATTCCACCGTGCTTTTATATACATACATTTCCCGGTTCTCTATGAACCCTCAACACCAGCAGAAGAGAAAAATCCGGCAAAGCTGCCGCCGCAACGCTGTTCCAAACCGCTTTTCATTGCGTTTTTCAACTTCTCGCACAAACGCCCCATGCTTGCTTTCACAGCCGAAAGCGGGTACACACTCGCCTTCGCCAACAGGATCGCACACAGCGGCTTACACGGCGAAACAGGGGTGTTTTGGATGGGGGCGCTATTACTACCCTCGGAGCGTTTTGCACGGTTCGGAAACCCTGCGTGGCCAGGGGGTAGAACGGCAAACTTTGCCGCTTTTGGGTCTTGGTCGGAGACGCTCCTGAAGAACGCAGAAAGCCTTCGGGACAGCGATGCGCTCATGCGCGTCGCTGTCCCGAGGCGTCGCGGCCCCGCTGGGCTGCGTGATCTGTTTGCAACTTGGTGATGTTGCTGTTTTTTCACTCTGTGCGCAGTACTTTCTGAACGTGCGAGGTGGGGGTGGTATCACTACCATCGGCGTGCTTTGCGTGCTGCCGAAACGCCGGACGGCCGCTTGTCAAAATGGTTTATTTGCCGTTTTCCGGGGTCGCTGAGCACCATTCCCTGCGCGGTCACTTTTTCTGCTAATATGCAGATATCCCTGTCGGTAATTTCAGTAGCAAACGCTTTTGCGTTATGGTATGATAAGTCCCACAAATCCGGACTTTTCGGAGATGAGGGGGAGCCAGAATGACAGAAAAGGAAAAAATGCTGAGCAAATGTTTCATGACGCGAATGATGCTAAAGAGCTATCAGATGATCTGGCTCGGACAAAGGATCTTTGTTATGACTACAACCAACTTTGCCCATCTGATGAAGAAGGAAAGCAAAACTGATGAAAAAGTTGCTGGTCGAAGTCAAAGGAGCATTGTGATGAGATTTGTCAAGGGTAAATTACACCAGTAATTTTTTGAAATCATTTGTTTTAGAAATTCAAGGGATATATTTTATTCCCCACTGCATAATGGCATAAAATACCGGCAACAAATCTTGCCCTTTCAGTGTTAGGGAGTATTCTACTCGCAACGGCATCTCATTGTACTGGATTCGTTGTATCAAATCATCGGCTTCCAACTCTTTGAGGGCATTTGTCAGCGCTGTATTTGTAATTGGCTTTAGCATCTTTTTCAGTTCCCCAAACCGCATGGGACACTTGATGCACAGTTCATAGAGAATTTGGAGTTTCCATTTGCCCTGCAGCATTTGAACCACCGGCGTGACCGGGCAGTTTCCATCATCGGTTAGAATGACACTGCCAACCTTTTCTTTGAATTCTTCATAAGTCATGATTGGATCTTTCCTCGTCTTTTGCAGTATACTTTTTGATACCAGGTACAAATAATTTGCGTACTTGAACAAAAATTGCTGTCAAGTATAATAAATATATCACTGGTTGGCCATGCAGTCAACGACTGAAATTTCTCAGAAAGGTCTGAATGACATGAAAGAACTGAACATTATGGAGGCTACTGTTCTGACCTCTCCCAATCCGCTGACACTGATCTGCTCTAAAAAGGAGGATGGTTCTACGAACCTGGCTCCCATTTGCTTTGTGTCTTACCTCTCCTTCAATCCGCCCATGGTGGGTTTCGCCACTGGCAAACAGTCCCACACCGGTAAGCAGGTACGGGAGACTGGCAAGGTGATTGTCACCGTTCCTGGCGAGAGTCTTGCTCAGGTGGTGATGGCCTGCGGCGGTTCTACCGGTGCACAGGTCAACAAGGTGGCCGCTAACAACATCGAGATGATGGCTGTGGAGGGCAGTGACATCCAGATTCCGGTGGATACTCGTCTGGCAATGGTGGCCACCCTGCAGCAGTCTGTGGAGGTGGGCGACCATATCCTGCACATCTGTCAGGTGGATAAGTTTCTGGGCGATGAGGACAAGAAGGGCCTGTATGCCTGGAACGGCTTCGGGAAAGTTGCACCTGCGGCAGAAGGCTAAATCTTAAAACGGTAAGGAGGTGTCAGCGGTGGCTGTTTGTATCAAAGACTGTATTCAGAACATGAATCTGGTGATTGGCTGTACTATTGGTTGCAGCTACTGCTACGCCAGAAACAATGTTCGTCGGTTTCACATGATCGACGACTTTGAAAAGCCGGAGTTTTTTCCCAATAAGCTGCGGCTGATGGAGAAAAAGCGCCCACAGAATTTTCTGCTCACCGGCATGAGTGATTTTGCCCACTGGAATCCGGAATGGCGGAATCAGATATTTTCTAAAATGGCTGAAAACCCACAGCATCAGTATCTGTTTTTGATCAAGCGACCGGAGGATATTGTGTTTTCCACTACCCTGGAGAATGCTTGGTTTGGTGTAACTGTTACCTCCAGCAAGGAAAAGGACCGCATCCAGGCTTTACGGGAGCATATCCATGGCGGACACTATCATGTGACCTTTGAACCTATGTTTGATGATGTTGGCATGGTAGATCTTACCGGCATCGAATGGATCGTCATCGGTACTGAGACCGGACGCAGGAAGGGTAAAACCGTATCCAAACCGGAGTGGGTACGGAATTTGACCGATCAAGCTCACACACTGGGCATCCCTGTATTCATGAAGGAAGATCTACTTCCTATCATGGGAGAGGCACAAATGGTACAGGAATTTCCCCCGGCCTTTTACCGGGTATTGGAGGAACAGAAGACATGGCAGAAGTGAAAGAGAGCAGCATTCTGATTCAGGATGTCGAAACCAAAAATATTATGACAAAATCCACCCTGCCGGTGGGCGGCTATTCCGTCAATCCTTATGTAGGCTGTACCCATGGCTGCAAATACTGCTACGCTTCATTCATGAAGCGGTTCACCGGCCATACTGAGCCTTGGGGTACTTTTCTGGATGTGAAATATTGGCCGGCAATCAAAAACCCCCGGAAGTACGCCGGACAGCGCGTAGTCATCGGCTCGGTGACCGATGGCTATCTGCCCCAGGAGGCTCAGTTTCAGAACACCCGAAAGCTTCTTGAGCAGCTTCGGGGCAGCGAGGCGGAAATTCTCATCTGTACCAAGTCAGACTTGGTGATCCGTGATATCGACCTTCTGAAAGAACTGGGAAAGGTCACGGTTTCCTGGTCGATCAATACGCTGGACGAGGATTTTAAAAACGATATGGACAATGCCGTCAGCATCAAGCGGCGGCTGGATGCCATGAAGCAGGTTTATGACGCAGGTATCCGCACAGTATGCTTTATCGCTCCGGTTTTTCCCGGTATCACGGATTTCAAGGCTATCTTCCATCAGGTCAGAAATCAGTGCGACCTGGTGTGGCTGGAAAATCTAAACCTGCGAGGCGGATTCAAAAAAGACATCCTTGACTATATACGTAAAAAACATCCTGACTTGGTTCCGCTGTACGACGCTATCTACAACAAGAGGGACAGAAGCTACTTCCGTGGTTTGGAGGATCAAGCGGAACGGCTGGCGAAAGAAAACAGCTGTCCCTTCGTGGACAACGAGCTGCCCTACGGACGAGCAGAGCCTGGGCACCCGGTCATTGTGGATTACTTTTACCATGAGGAAGTGCGTGGCTCGGAAAACACCGGGAAGCGAACTCAAAAAGTATGATCTTAGGGTGCTCTGAAACGTAGTATGGACAATCGACACCCACACTCTAAGTTACGTGTGTCAACGTGATAAAAATTATATTGGACAAACGCTTGACAACTTTTGTTTTGTAATTTCAAAATTTTCTCTGACCCATTTTTGACCCAGAATGGAATTGTAATGGGCAGGGCTGGACGGAAACAATGAAAAATTCGTCGAGCGAACGGTGGCAAAAAGCACAAAGCGGAGCCGAAATGACTCCGATTTGTGCTTGAGACAACCTACGGACCAGAAGGCCGGGGGTTCGAATCCCTCACGGCGTGCCAAAAAGACCCGAAACCGTAAGGTTTCGGGTCTTTTTGTTTGCATAAGTTGTTGTTTTCTCCCGCTGCTTTTTTCTGACCTAAACGCTGACCCCAACGGGAGCGGATAGCGGAAAGGTCTATACCGCACGGGAGAGGATGCTCCCCATCGTTTGCGCCGCCTTGAGCTGGGCGTCAGTGGTGGCGTGGGCATAGGTGTCCAGCGTGAAGCCCGCGGAGTAATGAGCGAGCATCGAGGACACGGTTTTTACATCCACGCCGTTTTGCAGCGCCATGGTGGCGAAGGTGTGACGCAGGTCATGGAAGCGTATCCGTGGCAATCCCGCCCGTTTCAGCACTCTTTGCAGCATATGCAGGACGCTGTCCGGTGACATAGGGCCTCCGGTGGGCGATGGAAATACCCACTCGCTGCTTCCCACCTTGTTTTTCTGTGCCTTTAGAACGTCTATCGCGTCTGCCGACAACGGCAGTGTGCGGTAGGCATTTTTTGTTTTCAGCGGAGCTTCCACTACCTTACCGTTCTGCCGCGAGATGGCCCGTTGGATTTTCAGTATGCCATGCTGGAAGTCCACATCCGTCCACTTCACTCCCAGTAGTTCGCCCCGCCGTAGGCCCGTGGCGAGGTCGAGGTAATAGAGCTCGTACACGCCGCTGTCCCTGGCCTCCCGGAAGAAGGTGCTGAGTTGGTCGGCGGTCAGGGTCTTCATCTCCTTGCGCTCCACCTTCGGCAGGGCGCAGCCCTGTGTGGGGTTGCGGGTTACCAGTTTCTGCTCCATAGCGAGGTTGTACGCCGAGCCGATCATCTGGTGGATGTTCCGCACTGTTTTTGGAGCCAGACCTTTCGGTTTTTTCTTGGCCTCGATACGGTCTACTCGGCCACCGTCCAGTAGGTGCTTGTAGAATCGCTGCAAGTCCAGAGAAGTGAGGTCGGTCAGCGGAGTGCTGCCGATCTGCGGCTTGATGTGGTTTTTCAGAAAGCCTTGCGAGGTTTTGTAGGTCGATGGGCGGAGTTTCACCTTGGCGTAGTTCTCCATCCAAACCTCCAACCAACTCCCCACGGTGTAAGTCTTGGCCCGTCCGTAGTCGATACCCACATTTTCCTCGATGGCCTTCTTCAACTTTTCCTTGACCTCGGCCTGCGTCTTGCCGAGGACTTTTTTGATGATGGCCTTGCCGGTTTCGGGATCGTGACCGACTGTGTACCGGCCTTCCCATCGTCCATCCTTTCGCTTGCGGATGTTCCCCTCGCCGTTTGCTCGTCGCTTTGGCATAAAATCAGCCTCCTTTGCAACGGCACACAATACCGCAAAGGACAGAGAAAAGCTATCCACTTGGGCGAGAATTATCAGACTGTTATTAATTTCCTCTTCTTTGGTTACAGCGGTGCTAAAAACGAACCGCGGGGAAGGTGTCTATATTGTTTTCGGCAGCGCAAAATATGCAGCTCTGGTCTGCCGTTGGTAACATGGAACTTCTTCTGCACAGCTTTCGCAAATACCTGTAAGGCACCACCACAAACCGCTGCAACGCCTGCGTTTACGGAAACTAAGACGCCACTTCATCCGAAAGTCCGTTCAAAAGACGCCACAACCGACCACCTTGAAAACCCCCGTAAACTGCCCGCACTGCGGGCAGAAGTGATTGGGCAGAGCGTCGGTTAAGACGCCAGCCCTTTATCCTGTGCTTTTATCGAACAGCCTCCACTACCCGAAAAACCTTCCTGTAAAGTTCGGCTTTTCGCTCAAAACCGTTCCCGCAAATATCGCAAAAAAGTTACCGTCGCAACGCTGTTCCAAACCGCTTCTCATCGCGTTTTTCAACTTCTCGCACAAACGCCCCACGCTTGCTTTCACAGGCAAAAGTGGGTACACACTCGCCTTTGCTTAAAAAATCGCACACAGCGGCTCACAGGGCGAAACAGGGGCGCTGTTCTCGCCGCTGCTTGGAGTATTTCGCTCCCCGCTACATTTGGGTAGATCTCCCAACGTGTAGGTTTGGGTAGATGTCCCAACGTCCATTGCAAAACCGAGAGTATTCTGCTACAATATTCTGAAAAGTCGTTAGAATGGAGGCGATACATGATATGCCCCTTATCATTGTTCGCAATGACATCACGAAAATGAGCGTGGACGCCATCGTCAACGCGGCGAAGGAATCTCTGCTGGGCGGCTGCACGACCGGCGACGCCAAGATCACGGGCGCGTACCGCCTGCCGTGCAAATATGTGATCCACACCGTGGGCCCCGTGTGGGACGGCGGTAAGTACGGCGAGCGGGAACAACTCGCCTCCTGCTATCGCACCAGCCTTGCGCTGGCGAAGGAACGCGGCTGCGAGACGGTTGCCTTCCCGCTGATCTCCTCTGGCGTTTTCGGCTATCCCAAGGATCAGGCGCTCCGGGTGGCGGTGGACACCATCAGCGAATTCCTCGCAGAAAACGACATGACGGTGTACATCGTCATTTTCGACCGCGCGGCGTACCAGATCGGCAATAAGCTGTTCGCGGATATCGCCGCATACATCGACGACCACTATGTGGATGCCCATACCGACTCCAGCCGGGAGCGGATGCGCCGGATGGGCGTCGTTGAAAGCCGGATGCTGACCGCCTACGAGGACGTGCCCATGGCGGCCTCCGGGCTGGACGAGGCGCTTGCGCATCTGGATGCCGGATTTTCGGAGACGCTGTTGAAGCTCATCGACCGCAGCGGAAAAAAGGACGCCGAGGTCTACAAAAAGGCCAACGTGGATCGCAAGCTGTTCTCGAAGATCCGCAACAACCCGGACTACAAGCCCTCCAAGCCCACGGCGGTGGCCTTCGCCATCGCGCTGGAGCTGAGCCTGCCGGAGACCCGCGACCTCATCGCCCGGGCGGGCTACGCCCTCAGCCCCAGCAGCAAGTTTGATGTCATCATCGAGTATTTCATCATGCAGCGGGACTACGACATTTTCAAAATCAACGAGGCGCTGTTCGCGTTCGACCAGAGTTTGCTGGGGGCGTGAGGAAAATATATTTTCATAATAAGGAGCGTAACACCATGACTTTTATCTGCTACCCCAAATGCACCACCTGCCAGAAGGCGCAGAAGTGGCTGGACGAGAACGGCATTTCCTATACATTCCGGGACATCAAAATGGAACATCCTACTTACAACGAGCTGACCGCGTGGCATCGGCGCAGCGGGCTGCCGCTCAAGAAATTCTTCAACACTAGCGGTCTTCTCTATAAGTCCATGGCGCTGAAGGAGAAACTCTCCGAAATGAGCGAGGATGAGATGCTGAAGCTCCTTGCAGCAGACGGGATGCTGGTCAAGCGCCCGCTGCTGGTAGGTGATGACTTTGTACTCGTGGGCTTCAAGGAAGCCGAGTGGGAGAGTTGCCTGAAAACCCAATAAATGTCGCCCCACAGGCGACCAAGCCCTCCTTCGGATGCGCTACAATGTGAGCACAGACAAACGAAGGAGGGCTTTTTTATGACGGAATTGGTTTTTATTTTGGATTGCAGCGGCTCTATGTCCGGGCTGGAATCGGACACCATCGGCGGCTTCAACTCCATGCTCGCACAGCAAAAGAAGGAAGCAGGCGAGGCGCTGGTCTCCACGGTGCTTTTCGCCAACGACAGCACGGTCATCCATGACCGCCTGCCGCTTTGTGAAGTGCCGCGCCTGACGGAGAAGGAGTACTTCACCTGCGGCTGCACGGCGCTGCTGGACGCCGTGGGCGGCGCCATCCACCACATCGGCAACATTCACAAGTACGCCCGCCGGGAGGACGTGCCGGAGAAGACGATGTTCATCATCACCACCGACGGCTACGAAAACGCCAGCCGCCGATACGATTACGAACGTGTGCGCCGCATGATTGAACGGCAGAAGGAGAAGTACGGCTGGGAGTTTTTGTTCCTGGGCGCCAACATCGACGCCGCCAAGGAGGCAGCTCGCTTCGGCATCGACGCCGACCGGGCGGTGAACTACAAGTGCGACGAGGAGGGCACGGCGCTGAACTATGAGGTCATCAGCGCCGCCGTGTGCAGCGTTCGAGCGGCCCAACCTCTCAGCGCCGACTGGAAGCGCCGCATCGACGAGGACGTGCAGAAAAGAGGGAGGTAAGCGTATGTACGGCGCGATTTTGGGCGACATCGTGGGCAGCCCCTACGAGTTCGACTGCAACAACTATAAGGCGAAGGATTTCCCCCTGTTCAGCCGCCGTTCCGACTTCACCGACGACACGGTGATGACGCTGGCGGTGGCGAAGGCGCTGCTCAGCACCCGTGGGCAGGACGATGCCGCCATCAAAGCGGCACTGGTGCGGGAGATGCAGCAGCTGGGCCGCGCCTACCCCGACCGGGGCTATGGCACACATTTTGGCGGCTGGCTCTATGAGGATGATCCGCAGCCCTACCATAGCTATGGCAACGGCAGTGCCATGCGGGTGTCTCCCGCTGCATGGCTGGCAACAGACGTAGCAGAAACGCTGCGTCTGGCGCACCTCACCGCCCAGGTGTCCCACAACCACCCGGAGGGCATCAAGGGAGCACAGGCCACCGCCGCAGCCATCTTTCTCGCCCGCACAGGTCACGGAAAAGAGGAGATCAAGGCGTATGTGGAGCGCGAGTTTGGCTACGACCTCAGCCGCAGCTGCGATGAGATTCGTCCCACCTATCATCATGTAGAGAGCTGCCAGGAAACCGTACCGCAGGCAATCACCGCGTTTTTGGAGAGCTGCGATTTTGAAGACGCGCTGCGCACAGCGGTGTCCCTCGGCGGCGACAGCGACACCCTCGCCGCCATCACCGGCAGCATCGCCGAGGCATTCTACGGCGTGCCGGAGGAACTGCGGCAGGAGTGCCGCAAGCGCCTGACACCGAAGCTGGCGGAGATCCTGCGCCGGTGGGAAAGCGCGCTTTACAACGAAAAAATCTGTGGTAGAATTTGAAATGGAGAACAAAATAAGGAGGGGCTGTCATGGCGATTTTGAACTTTTCCGATGTGTTAAAAAATGTGGGGCTTGACCCGAAGCGGGTAAAACTGATCCGGCATTCGCTGGGTGACAAGGCATTCAAGAAATGCTATGACAAGAACATGGTGGAGGAGTACACCCGCGTACAGAGTGAAACCTTCAGCAACGGGTATGATTATTGGTGCGTATTTATCAGCGACAAGAGTACGACGGCAAAGTTTTTCACCTGCTACAAGGTAAGCGGCGGTGTTATTGATACGCAGGACACGAAGCCAAAGGATTTCCCACTGGAGGATTGGTTCCAAGGGCAGCGAATGTTTTACAATCTGGAGCGCATTGACCTGCTGAAGGAATACGAAGGCAGACTCTTGATCGAATGGGGTAAAAGCGCGCTTGCCTGGGCGCAGAAAGGCACCAACGAAAAGCCTATTGTGGCCATTCGGGACAAGAAGATCTTTTCCGGATACGAAAACGCGATCCTTACCTATGAAGAGCTTCGGGAGATCGTGCAGGATCCCACGGCATACGAATCGTGGCACACGGCGCTTTCCACCGTCAACGCGGTCTACCTCATTGTTGACCGGGAAAACGGACGGAAGTATGTTGGCTCCGCTTATGGCAAGGGAGGCTTATTGGGGCGCTGGACACACTATGTGAAGTCGCTGCACGGCGACAACAAGCTGATGAAGGAGCTGCTCTGCGACTACCCGGATAGGTATACGCACTTCCAGTTCTCGATTTTGCAGCTCCTGCCAAAGGCCGTGACGCCCGATGAAGTGATCCAAACGGAGACCCTTTGGAAGAAAAAGCTGCTGACCTATGAGCCTCTCGGCATGAATGCGAACTGACTGTTCGAATTCTCCTGCCATACATCTGTCTTTGACCCTCTTTTGACCCAGAACGGAACCGGAGCAGGCAGGGCTGGGCGGAAACAATGGAAGATCCGCCGGGCGAACGGCGGCAAATAGCACAAATCGGAGCCGAAACGGCTCCGATTTGCCCTTGAGACAACCTACGGACCAGAAGGCCGGGGGTTCGAATCCCTCACGGCGTGCCACCCCGAAACCGTTACACTACAACGGTTTCGGGGTTTTGCTTTGCCCTTTTGGGCGGGGAAAGAACGCCGATGTCTTTCAAATGTCTTTCAGACAGCTTGCGAGTTTGTCGGCCATCCCCCGCTTGCGCGGCCTTGATGTCCGCGCAGACCCGCTGCATGGCTGCCTGATCGGAAAACCGGTTGCAGTTGCTGTGGCGGTATGGTATGATGGAGCAAAGAAGTCGGAAGCCGGAGGGAGGAAATATCATGCAATGCCCCATTTGTAATGGCGAGATGATAACAGGGGATATTGTCTGCAAGACCGGGGCCGGGCCTACGTTCTATCCGCGAAAGGCGGGAGAGACGGAGCTGAAGCATATCTGCAGAATGTTCTTCGGAAGCAGGGAGTCCGTAAAAGCGCATGACCTTGACGAGGGCTGGTATTGTCCAAACTGCAAAAAGGTGATGGTGCTCTGGAACCAGACCTGCTGAGCCGGTGTTCGCCTAACGCGGGCCGGCGCGGGGTTTCTTGCAAATCCGGCGGATATGCGGTATAATGATGCAGAAGGGCGGCGCGGGCCGACGCGGCATGCTGCCGCGTGTGGAGCGCCGGCAGTGCCCACTGAAAGAGACGAGAACGGCGCGGGAAAGGATCATTGTATGGGAGACGGTTATTTTCTGTTGACAAACCTGCTGTCAGAGGATGAGAAAAAGGTCATCACCGGCATCACAAGCCACATCAAGCGGGGCGAAAAGCGGGTGGGTATCCAGCAGATCGCAGGGGAGAATTTCCTGTCTACCACCAGCATCATGAAGATGTGCAAGCGGCTGGGCTTTGACGGGTACAGCGAGCTGTACTACTACCTGAGCCGCCAGTTCGACTCCCACGGGGAGGAGCGCAGCACGGAAAACCTCAAGAGCATGATCGACAACTACTCCGAGGAGCTGGCGGTGCGATTCTGCCGCCTGATGGATCAGTCACGGCAGGCCAAGCTGTTCACCACCGGCGAGGGCTTTTCCAACATCGTGGGGGCTTACATCGCCCAGCGGCTGTCCATCTGCGGGTTCATGGTGTATAACAATGTGCATTTCTATGACTACATGCTGTTCCGCGATGCCCACCATCTGGAGGGCGGGGAGGATCCGGCGCCGGTGATGTTCGCCGTCAGCCAGAGCGGGGAGACGGAGCCGGTGCTCAACGACGTGCGGCACGCGAAGCAGAACGGCCACCGTATCGTGACGTTCACCAAGCGGGGCGACTCCGCGCTGGCGCAGATGTCGGACATCGTGTTCGTAGTGGACGGCTCCAAGCAGACGCTGGCCGGGAGCCTGCCCAACACGTTCTTCGGCCATGTCATTCTGGCGTTTGAGGAGCTGGTGGCGTTCTACTTTGGCGGGGGACGCCGCTGACAAGATGTTACTTTTTTCCCAAAACAGAAAAATTTTCCCGGACAAGGTGTGCTATACTGGGTGACGGTATGGTACGCCTTTCGTGTGCCGTGCCGCAGGTGCGTCCGGCCGGAGAGGCCGGGGCACAGGAACAACACCATTGAATTATGGAGGAAAAAAGATGAAAAAGATCATTTCGCTTCTTCTGGCGCTGGTCATGGCGCTGGGCCTGCTGGCAGGCTGCGGCGACAAGGCCAACACCGGCGACAACGGCACCGGCGGCGATACCGACAGCGCCAAGAAGATCGAGACGCTGAAGGTCGCCTTCGTGCCCTCCCGCGAGCCCGAGGAGATCATCACCGTGACCGAGCCTCTGAAGCAGATGCTGAAGGACGAGCTGGCCAAGCAGGGCTACGAGGTGGGCGACGTGGAGATCACCGTCGGCACGACCTACGAGGCCGTGGGCGAGGGCCTGGAGGCCGGTACCATCGACGTGGGCCTGATCCCCGGCGGTACCTATGTGCTGTACGATGACGGCGCAGAGGTCATCCTGACCGCTACCCGCGACGGCCTGAGCAAGGATTCCGACAATGCCAAGGACTGGAACGACGGTCAGCCCACCGAGGCTTCCGACAAGCAGGCCGTGTCCTACCGCGCTCTGATGATCGCCGGCCCCTCCGACAAGGGACAGGAGCTGGCCGCCAAGGTCAACAACGGCGAGGAGCTGACCTGGGAGGATCTGGACAGCGCCAACTGGAGCATCATGGGCACATCCTCTCCCGCCGGCTATATCTATCCCGCTCTGTGGCTGCAGGATCACTACGGCAAGGGCATTTCCGATCTGAAGAGCGCCGTGCAGTCCGACTCCTACGCCAGCGCCTTTGCCCGTCTGGCCTCCGGTCAGGTGGATGTGCTGGTGACCTACGCTGACGCCCGCCGCGACTATGCCGAGCGTTGGAATACCGAGTTCGGCCGCGAAGGCAGCATCTGGGAGGAGACCAACGTTATCGGCGTCACCGCTCCCATCTACAACGACACCATCTCTGTCAGCAAGAACTCCGAGATCATGGATGCCGACCTGATCGCCGCGCTGCAGCAGGCGTTCATCAATATCGGCAACACCGATGCCGGTAAGGAAGTCATCGCCATCTACAGCCACAAGGGCTATCAGGTGGCGCAGTCCTCCGACTACGACAACGAGCGCGCCGCGCAGAAGCTCATTCAGGAGCTGACGGCCGCCAACTAAGCACTTTCCCAGACGCGGGGAGGGCTGCACAGCCAAGACCTTCCGCTGTGCAGCCCTCCCCGTCTGCTATTTCAGGAAAAGAGGAGACCGTATGATCGTTTTTGACCATGTATCCAAGGTATATCCCAACGGCACGGTGGGTCTGGATGACGTGAACCTGACCATTCAGGACGGCGAGTTCGTGGCCATCATCGGCCGCTCCGGCGCCGGTAAGTCCACGCTGCTGCGCTCCGTGAACCGCATGCACCAGATCACCTCCGGCACACTGACGGTGAATGGCACGGATGTCAGCACCCTGTCGGGCAAGAGTCTGCGCCGGTTCCGGCGGGGCATCGGCATGGTGTTCCAGTCCTTCAATCTGGTGACGCGCACTACCGTTATCAAGAACGTGCTGTCCGCCTGCGTGCCGGATATGCCCTTCTGGCGGGTGCTGCTGGGGGCCTTCCGGAGGGAGGATAAGATCAAGGCGCTGGAGTCGCTGGACAAGGTGGGTATCCTGGACAAGGCCTACATGCGGGCCGATCAGCTGTCCGGCGGTCAGCAGCAGCGCGTGGCGCTGGCCCGCACTCTGACGCAGGATCCGCGGATCATTCTGGCTGATGAGCCGGTGGCCGCGCTGGATCCCGTCACCGCCAAGCAGGTGATGCAGGACTTCGTGCGCATCAACAGGGAGATGGGCATCTCTATTCTGCTGAATATTCACCATGTGGAGCTGGCCATTGAGTACGCCGACCGCATCATCGGCATCCGGGCCGGCAAAATCGTCTACGACGGGCCGTCCGCCAACGTGGATCAGGCCGTGCTGGACGCCATTTATGGAGACAACGGTCAGGCGGAGGCAAGCGTATGAGCCTGTACGACCGCCTGTTCAAGCCTCGCCGCTATACGCTGCCCAACGGTGCGGTGGTGGAGGAGAAGCGCAGCCGTGCGCCGCTGGTCATTCTGATCGTGCTGGCGCTGGGTGCGCTGTCTGTGCATATCACCGGCTTCGACTTCGCGGTGCTGGTGAAGAAGGGCAGCAAGTTCTTCGACATCCTCAAGGCCATGATCCCGCCCAACACCGGGTACCTGTCCAAGATCTGGCAGCCCCTGTGGGACACCATCAAGATGTCCTTCCTCGGCTCCTTCGTGGGCGCGGTGCTGGCCGTACCCTTTGCCGTGGCCGCCGCCAGCAACATCGTCACCAACCGCGTGGTGGTGTTCCTCGTGCGGCTGTTCCTCAGCCTGGTGCGGACGCTGCCCACGCTGGTCTGCGCCCTGATCGCCACCTATATCTTCGGCCTCGGCACCATGGCGGGTACCTGCGCCATTGCGGTGTTCACCTTTGCCTATGTGGGCAAGCAGCTGTTCGAGATCATTGAGACGGTGGACATGGGGCCCTACGAGGCCATGGAGGCGCTGGGCGCCACGCGGCTGCAGGCCTTTGCCACCGCCGTGTTCCCGCAGGTGCTGCCGACGTACCTGTCCGTGTCCCTGTTCTGTCTGGAGGGCAACGTGCGCTATGCGTCCATCCTTGGCTATGTGGGCGCGGGCGGTCTGGGCCTTATCATGAACGAGAAGATCGGCTGGCGGGAGTACGACAGTCTGGGCATGATCCTGATCGTCCTGTTCGCGGCGGTCATGGTCATCGAGGGCATCAGCCATTGGCTGCGCAAGCGCTTGACGTAAGGAGGGGGCCGCTATGGATCAGAAAATTCTAAAAGCCTACGGCGCCGCGCCGAAAACATGGCTGTGGCAGCTGCTGGCGGCGTTTATCGTGGCCTGCCTGCTGGCGTGGTCAGGCACGGCGGTGCGGGTCAGCAACCCCACCAGCAACGGTCTGGAGGTGGCTGGCAACATCATCTCCGGCATCTTCCATCCCTCCGGCAAGCTGCTGTTCACGCTGGGCACCAACGGCGTGCCCTATCTGCTGCTGGAGACGTTCTGCATCGCGTTTCTGGGTACCATCGTGGGCGCGGTGATCTCACTGCCGCTGTCGTTCATCAGTGCCAGTAATCTGGTACCCAAGCCGGTGGCGCTCATCGGCCGTGTGCTCATCGCCGCCATCCGCACCATCCCGGCCTTTGTGTACGGCCTGATGTTCATCCGCGTCACCGGCCCCGGGCCCTTTGCGGGTCTGCTGACCATGTCGCTGTGTTCCATCGGCATGGTGTCCAAAATGTTTATCGAGAGCATCGAGGATCTGGACAAGCGTATTCTGGAGTCGCTGGATGCTGCGGGCTGCACCACATTCCAGAAGATCCGGTACGGCATCCTGCCGCAGCTGACGGCGGATTTCACCTCCACCATCATCTACCGGTTCGACATGAACCTGCGTGACGCCACGGTGCTGGGTCTGGTGGGCGCCGGCGGTATCGGCGCGCCGCTGATCTTCGCCATGAGCTCCTACCGCTGGAACGAGGTGGGCGCTATCCTGCTGGGGCTGATCGTGCTGGTGCTCATCATCGAGTGGATATCCGCCCGGATCCGGGTCAAGCTGGCGCGGGGGTAGGCTATGGAGAGAAATTTCACCATCTATTTCACCTCCGACCTCCACGGGTACATCTATCCCACGGATTACCGCAGCCGGAAGGAGCGTGACATCGGCCTTTTCAAATGCGCCAACCGCTTTGAGAAGGACGGCAACACCCTCGTCATCGACGGCGGCGACCTGCTGCAGGGCTCGCCGCTGGGGGCGTTCTGCCACGACACGCTGGGAGATGCCGGGCGGTTCGCCCAGATCATGAACCGCTGCGGCTACGACTATGTGACGCTGGGCAACCACGACTTCAACTACGGCATGGCGTATCTGGACAGCTATCTGGATGCGCTGCATGCCCGCTGCGTCTGCGAGAACGTCCGGTGGGACGGCGCGGGCGTCCGGTTCCCCGCACGCATCCATACGCTGGAGAACGGGCTGCGCATCGGTATCGTGGGAATCGTCACCGACTATGTAAATATCTGGGAGAAGCCGGAGCATCTGTCCGGCGTCACCATCAGTGACCCCGTCCCCGCCGCCCGGGCGGCGCTGGAGAAGCTGCGGGGGCAGGTGGATGTGACGCTGTGCATCTATCACGGCGGCTTTGAGCGGGATCTGGCCACGGGCCGGGTGCTGTCCACCACCCACGAAAACGTGGCGTACCGGCTGTGTCAGGAGCTGGACTTCGACCTGCTGCTGACGGGACACCAGCACATGACCGTCCGCGGCCAGTCCGTGTGCGGCACGTTCGTGGTGCAGCCCACCGACAGGGGACAGGAGTTCCTGCGTATTGATGCGGCAATCACTGACAAGGAGAAACACTTCACAAGCAAAACCGTACCCGCAGGTGGTGCGTGCCGCCGGGACTGGCTGGAGGAGTTCGCCGGCATGGAGCACGGTGCGCAGAACTGGCTGGACGAGGTAGTGGGACACCTGCGCGACCCGCTGCTGCCGGATACGCCGCTGCGCATGGCAGCGGAGGGCAGCGGCCTGTCCGACCTGTTCAATGCGGTGCAGCTGTGGGCCAGCGGCGCGCAGCTGTCGGCATCCAGTCTGGCCAACGATGTGGCGGGGCTGCCGCAGGTGGTGCGGCGGCGCGATCTGCTCATCGCCTACCCCTACACCAATACGCTGTCAGTGCTGGAGATCACCGGCGCCGTGCTGCGGCAGGCCATGGAGCGAAGCGCCGAATATTTCACCCGGAACGACGACGGCTCCCTGCGGGTGTCGGACTGCTTTCTGGAGCCCAAGGTGGAGCACTACAATTATGACTACTACGCCGGGGCGTCCTACGTCTACGACATTTCCCGACCTGTTGGGCAGCGGGTCACATCGCTGACCGTGGCGGGGAAGCCGGTGGCGGACAGCGACGTATTCACCATCTGCCTCAATAGCTATCGGGCCAGCGGCACGGGCGGCTACGACTGCTATGTGGGCTGCAAGGTGGTGCGGGAGATCGGCACGGAGATGTCCGAGCTGATCCTGGACTACTTCAAGGTGTACGGCGGCGACATTCCGCCGGTACACGGAGATTACCGGGTCATCTGAGCGGAAAAGCGCTTGACTGCTTGGTTTACATGGTGTAGACCCACATTAGACTGCATCTTATTCCGGCGGAACATTGAACATTGAAGGAAAAAAGCGGGCTGTCCTGTGGGACAGCCCGCTTTTTCAGTAAGTGGTCATGACAGAGTGAACGTCATGGCTACCGGGTTGTGGTCGGAATAGGCGAAGCCGGTATCCAGCACCGTGGCCTGCGCCGCCGTCACGTTGGGTGTGACCAGAAAGCCATCCACTGTCAGGACGTACTGCCCCGGATGGTAGGGCCCATCGGCGTTGCGGCAGCTGGGGACGGGGGCGCTCTCATCCAGCGGCGTCACCAGCGTCACATCCACGCCGTTAAAAGTGCCCTCCGGAATGGGCTGCGCCCAGGAGTAGGACTGATCGGCCTCGCCGAACCACGCGGCGGAGTCGCCCAGCAGATCCTTGTTGAAGTCGCCGCCGGCCACGCACCAGTTGCCCGCATCGTACTCCGCCTGCATATCTGCCAGCAGCAGCTTCAGCTGCTCCGTAGCGATGGTGCCGTCGCTGGTATAAGCGGAGAGATGAAGATTGTAAAGGATAAGCTCTTTACCCCCGTTCACGGGGATGCGGCTGACGGAATAGCAGCGATCCAGATCCAGCAGCTTCATGAAGCCGCTCTCCACCGGCAGCCCCACGCGGCCGGCCGATGTGATACCGGCGGCAGACAGGGTCAGCAGGCCGGAGCGGGACGCGCCGTGGGGGCGGGTCAGGGGATACAGCAGGTAGGGGGAGTCGTAGTTCTGGCAGAACACGCTGCTCAGACCGGGCAGGGCGTCGGTGATATAGGGACGCTCGTCCACCTGATAGGTGCGGGTGGAGCCTATGTCCACCTCCTGCACCAGATAGAAGTCCGCCGCTTGCGCCTGCAGAAAAGCGCCGATCTCCGCGAGGTTGGCAGTCAGGCGTTCCTCGCTCCACGCACGGGATTCGGTGCCGCCGTCCATGAAGAAGCCGTAATCGTCCTCGTAGGCGCCGAAGCCGATGTTATAGGACACGGCGGTGTAGGGCGTGCCGGTCCGAAGGGAGGGGATCGCCGTTTCGGTGTTGACGGGGGTCAGGGGCATATCGCCGATGCGGTGGTAGTCGATGAACACATAGGCCATATAGCCCGCCGCCAGCACCACCAGCGCCAGTACGATGCACAGAAGGGTCTTGAGCCATTTTTTCACATTTACGCGCCTCCTTTGGTTTACATTTTCCGCTCCGTATAGTATAATGGCTTCCATCGCGTTTGAAAAGAGGGAAACTGTTTGAAAAAGATCGTGATACGCTTCAACGCGCCGGTGATCCTGGCATTCGCACTGCTGAGCCTGCTGGCTCTGCTGCTGGGGAAATGGACGGACGGAGCTGCTACATATCAGTATTTCTCCGTGTACCGCGCCTCTCTGTCCGATCCGCTGACGTATGTGCGGTTCTTCGGGCATGTGCTGGGCCACGCGGACTACGAGCACTACATGGGCAATATGCTGCTGATCCTGCTGGTGGGGCCGGGGCTGGAGGAGAAGTACGGCAGAGGCACCATGGTGTGGACGATCGCCGTCACCGCGCTGGTGACGGGACTGGTGTATTTCGTGTTCTTCCCCGGCTCGGTGCTGCTGGGCGCCAGCGGCGTGGTGTTCATGATGATCGTGCTGTCCTCCTTCACCGCCATGCGCCGGGGGGAGATCCCCATCACGCTGATCCTGGTGGTCATTTTCTATCTGGGCGGCGAGATCATGGACGGCCTTTTCAAGCAGGACAACATCTCCCAGATCACCCACATCGTGGGCGGCCTGTGCGGACTGGTATTCGGCTTTACCATCCGCCGGAGCAGGAGGTGAGAGGATGTGTACTGCCATCGTCCTCACGGCGGCGCTGCTGGTGCTTGACCGTGTACTGAAGCTGCTGGCCTACCGGGACAAGCTGCACTTCAGCAGCAAAATACTGCGGCTGACCCATCTGGAGAATCCGGGATTCTTCTTGGGCGCGGGCAGCCGTTACCGGTTCATCCTGCGGTGGGTGCCGCTGCTGGTATGGATCGCGGCGGCCATCCTGCTGCTGCCCCATGTGGAGCGGCGGCTGAGTCCGGCGCGGCTGGGTATTCTGCTGGTGCTCACCGGCGGGCTGAGCAACCAGTACGACCGGATGCGCCGGGGGAGCGTAACGGACTATGTGCAGCTGCCCCGCGCCGGGAAAAGGCTGGGGCGTCTGGTGTGGAACGTGGCGGACTTCATGCTGCTGGGCGGCGTGGTGCTGACAGTCATCGGTGTCATCCGGGAAATGCTAAAAAGGTAACGGATAGAGGGCCGCGCCGATGGCGCGGCCCTCCCCGCTGTCAGACGGTCACTTCTCCTTGTAGTACAGGCGGCAGTGGCAGTAGCCCTCGAAGCCGGGGTCTGCGATCTGCTCCTTGAACTCTTTGCATATGCAGCGGTTCTCCTCCGTGCGGGCCAGACGGCAGGGACAGTAGCCGCCGGTGCGGCGCAGGCCCTCGCGGATGGTACGGACAATCTCCGTGTCGTCGTTGAGACGTACTTTCATACCGGCACTCCTTTGTTTCTCTTTATAGGGTCAGTATACCCGGTTTCGCCGGCATTTTCAACAGAAAAAGGACAGGGAACGCATTTTGCGTTCCCTGTCCTGCCGGGGTAGGGATCTGGGGTTCGGATCACAGGTGGGAGGGCCTGTATCAGAACGCACGGCGCCGTGTGAGCAGCCGCACGAAAGCCACAACGGCCAGAACGGCGATGGCGGCAGCGGCGCCCATGCTCACGAAGGAGAGCAGCATGCCAATGGCATTGGGCAGAAGGAAGGCCGCCACAGCGGAAGCCAGACACAGAACGACCAGACCGACGATCAGCTTCACGTTTACCATATTTTGTGTTCTCCTTTCTTACAGCGGATAAATGATGTACTATTTCTTCTTGTCTATACCATACCAGAGAAACCGGTACGCATCCTTACAGGAAAAAGACAAAGCGGTGGTAAGTTGGATACAAAATGGTTACATCCGGGTCATTTTGGTGACAATGCACAGGGGGTACAGGTGATTTTTTCTTGTGTTTTGCGGGAATATTTGCTATAATGCAGAGGACTATCGCAGCGGGGTGTATTTTCTGTGCATACGCGCCGCGTTTTACCGGGAGGAACCATCCTTGCAATATCTGACGAATTTATGGGACGCGCTGGACTTCGGCTCGCTGGAGAGCATCCTGCTGCGGCTGGCCGCCGTGTTCCTGTGCCTGACCATCCACGAGACGTGCCACGGGCTGGCGGCCTATGCGCTGGGCGATCCCACGGCCAAGCGGGCTCATCGCCTGAGCCTGAACCCCCTGCGGCACATCGACTGGATCGGCTTTTTCATGATGATCGTGGCGGGCTTCGGCTGGGCCAAGCCGGTGCCGGTGAACCCCAACTATTTCAAGAAGCCCAAGGAGGGCATGGCCATCACGGCGCTGGCAGGGCCGGTGTCCAACTTTCTGCTGGCGCTGGCGCTGCTGCTGGCGGCGCGGCTGGTGTACCTCCGGGCGCTGATGACAGGCACACTGCCGGAGACGCTGTTTTCGTTTCTGGTGAACACCGCGTCCCTGTCGGTGGGTCTGGGCCTTTTCAATCTGGTGCCGGTGCCGCCGCTGGACGGCTCCAAGGTAGCGGCGGTGCTGCTGCCGGACAGGGCCTATAACTGGCTGATGCGCTATGAGCAGCTGGGCATGGTGCTGCTGGTGGTCATCATCTCCGTGGGCATCGGCAGCAACGCGCTGGACGCCGCCATCCGCTGGGTATTCGAGCTATTCTGCCGCATTGTCGGCTTTTGAGGAGTAAACGCCGTTGGACAATCCGATCTTCAAGCTGGAAAAGGTGGTGCAGACCAAGTCCAGCGAGCCGCTGGAGGATTTCGAGGGGCCGCTGGATCTGATCCTGTTCCTGCTGAGCAAGAACAAGATAGAAATACAGGACATCCCCATCGCCCTGATACTGGAGCAGTATCTGGACTATCTGGAAAAACGCAAGCAGATGGATCTGGAGGTGGCCAGCGAGTTCATCACCATGGCCGCGCACCTGATGTACATCAAGACCCGCATGCTGCTGAGCCTGGAGGACGAGGAGGCCCAGAGCGAGATGGACGCCCTCATCCAGTCGCTGGAGGAGCGGAAGCGGGGCGACGCCTACGCCAAGGTGCGCTATATCACCGAGCGGCTGGGGCCTATGGGGGAGTTCGGCCGCAATGTGCTGACCCGTCCGCCGGAGCCGATGGAGCGGGGCAAGATCTACGAGTACGAGCAGGAGCCGGCAGACCTGATCCTGGCCATGCAGGAGGTCACAGACCGCCGGGGGCAGGTGGAGGAGACGCCGCCGCTGAAGGCCTTTGACGAGATCGTCAAGCGGGAGCCGTACCCGGTGGAGACAAAGGCACGGGAGATCATCGACCGACTGAAGCGCAGCGGCATCACCCGCTTTCTGCTGCTGTTCCGGGGCAGCAGGAGCCGCAGCGAGCTGGTAGCCACATTTATGGCCGTGTTGGAGCTGTGCCGGAACAATCTCATCCGGCTGGCCGGTTCCGCCAGCGACTGCACTATCACCTGCGAGGGCGACGTGCCGGAAGAACTGATGTAAGGGGAAGACCATGGATACACGGGAAATGAAGGAGATCGAGGCCGCGGTGGAGGGTATCCTCTTTGCCTCCGGCGAGCCGGTGGGCATCGACCGCATCTGCGTGGCGCTGGATCTGGACAAGCCTACGGCGGAGCTGGTGCTCCAGCGGCTGCAGGACTACTACAGCTACGAGCGGCGGGGCATCCGTCTGCTGCGGATGGAGGACAGCTACCAGCTGTGCTCCGCACCGGAGTACGGCGACCAGATACGCAAGGCATTTGAGATACGCAAGCCCGCCAAGCTGAGCCAGCCGGCGCTGGAGGTGCTGACCATCATCGCCTACTACCAGCCCACCACGCGGGCCTATGTGGATCAGATACGGGGCGTGGACAGCTCCTACACCGTGGGGCTGCTGCTGGATCGCCATCTCATCGAGGAGTGCGGGCGGCTGCAGGTGCCGGGACGGCCCCGGCTGTACCGGACGACGCAGGCGTTCCTGCGGGCGTTCCATCTGGACTCGCTGGAGGATCTGCCCCAGCTGCCGGGTCTGGAGGCCGACGGCCAGATGCGGCTGGACGACGACGGGAACCTCCCGGCAGAGATGGGAGAGGAATAAGGAAAGAGGTGACGGGCGTGGCCGCGCTGTGGATACTGGGCATACTGCTGGCACTGATACTCCTGCTGCTCCTGCTGCGCGTGGGCGTACACGTCCGCTTCGGCGACGCGCTGTGCGTCACGGCTATGGCGGGGCCTGTCCGGTTACAGCTGGTGCCGAAGCCGGAGAAAAAGAAGCCGGAAAAGCCCAAAAAGGAGAAGCCGGTCAAGGAAAAACCGGAAAAACCGGCGGAGGAAAAACGGAAAAAGCTGGATCTGACGCCCGGCGATATCCGCAGCGCACTGCCGGCACTGTGGGAGTCCCTGAAGCGGGGGCTGCGGAAAACCCGGAAGCGTCTGCGCATCGACCCCATGCGGCTTTCGGTGTGCTTCGGCGGCGATGATCCCGCGCAGACGGCGGAAACCTACGGCTGGGCCAACGCAGTCATGTGGACGGTGATGCCGGAGCTGGAGAAGCTGACAAACATGCCGGATCCCCGCGTCCATCTGGAGACGGATTTTACCGCCGCGGAAACGCGCATCAGCGGCGAGGTGGGGCTGAGCTTCCGCATCGGCGATCTGCTGGCCATCGGCTTTGCCTTTGCCGGGCCGGCGCTGCGGTGGCTCATGGCCTTCCGTAAGGAGAGATCCGCCAAAGAGAGGCAGGCCGCCGGGGAATCGGTGCAGAATATGAAAGACCAGGCGCCCGCCGGTGCGGACGCGACCCATACAACCAACTGAGGAAAAGGAGCGTACAGCATGGAAATCAACGAGAAGAAGAATGCTATCAGCGCAATGATGGAAGCCTCCATGGGCAAGATCCGCGAGATGGTGGACTCCAATACCGTGGTAGGGGAGCCAATCGTCACGGCGGACGGCGTGACCCTGATTCCCGTGTCCCGGCTGAGCTTCGGCTTCGGCTGCGGCGGCGGGGACTACGGCAAGCAGCCCGACAAGCTGGGGGCCGGCGCGGCCGCCGGCGTCCGGGTGGAGCCTATGGCGTTTCTGGTGGTCAAGGACGGCGTGACCCGCATGCTGCCCGTGGGCACCCCCGCCATCACCACTGTCGACCGCATCGTGGAGATGGTGCCGCAGGTCATGGATCGTGTGGAGGGCTTCATCGACAAGAAACGGGAAAAGGCGGATTTCTAAGACAAAATACTTTCGCACAGGGCCGAATATACTGGGATGATCTTACCATCAGCTGACAAGGGCGTGTTTGCCCTTGTTAACTGATGGTACAAAAGCAGGGGTGATCCTATGTGGGCCAAGATGCTGCGGGCGCTGCTGCGCCTGTGCCTGCTCCTGTGTATGCTGCCGGCTGTGGCGGAGGCTGTGGAGGTCTCCGCCACGGCTGCTGTCCTGCTGGACGCGGATACGGGCCAGGTGCTGTACGAAAAGAACGGCGATGAGCAGATGCTCATTGCCAGCACCACCAAGATCATGACGGCGCTGGTGGTGCTGGAGCAGGCGGGACTGGACGACACCGTCACCGTGACCCGCGACCATATGGCGGAGGGCTCATCCATGTACCTGAAGCCCGGCGAGACGGTGCGGGTGGAGGAGCTGCTGTACGGGCTGCTGCTGTGCTCCGGCAACGACGCGGCGCTGGCGCTGACGGCGTGCGCTGGGGGACCGGAGTCCTTCGTGGCACTGATGAACGAAAAGGCGGTGGCGCTGGGCATGACCCGTACCAGCTTTGCCAATCCCAACGGACTGGACGCCGAGGGGCACTACTCCACGGCGCGGGATATGGCAGTACTGGCCGCCGCAGCCATGGAGGAGCCTACGTTCCGACGCATCTGCTCCAGCCGCAGCGTCACTATCGGCCAGCACACCATGGAGAACCACAACCGCCTGCTGCGGCAGGTGGAGGGCTGCATCGGCCTGAAGACCGGGTATACCAAGGCGGCGGGGCGTACGCTGGTGTCCTGCGCCGAGCGGTGCGGCTGCCGCCTTATCGCGGTGACACTGCGGGACAGCGACGACTGGGCAGACCACGCGGCGCTGTACGAATATGGTTTTTGCCTGACAGCGCCGCGTATGACGGCGCAGCAGGTAGCGGAGCGCATGCACCGCACAGTGACGGAGGTGTGGGCTGCATGGATACAGTGGGAGAGTGGAGACGCATGAAAGAACGGCTGCAAAAACTGATAGCGTCCGCCGGTCTGTGCGCCCGCCGGACGGCGGAGGAATGGATCGCGGCAGGCCGCGTCCGGGTCAACGGTGAGGTAGCCGTCATCGGCGGCCGGGCCGATCCGGAGACGGATACCGTCACGGTGGACGGCAGGCCGCTGCCGCAGACGGCGCCGCCGGTGTATCTGATGCTCAACAAGCCACGGGGCTATGTGACCACGCTGTCCGATGAGTGCGGACGGCAGACGGCGGCGGAGCTGGTGGCGGGCTGCGGCGCACGGGTGTATCCCGTGGGGCGGCTGGATCGGGACTCCGAGGGCCTGCTGCTGTTCACCAACGACGGCGACTTCGCCCAGCGACTGCTGCACCCCCGGCATCAGGTGGACAAGGTCTATCTGGTGACGGTGCGTGGCGACATACGGGGCGCGGCGGAGCGGCTCATGGCCATCACGGAGTTGGACGGCGAGCCCATCGCACCGGCGCAGGCGGAGGAGGTCAGCCGCAGCGGCGGACAGGCCCTGCTGCGCGTGACCATCCATCAGGGCAAAAACAGGCAGGTGCGCCGAATGTGCGCCAGGATCGGCCTGCATGTGGCGCGGCTGCAGCGCGTACAGGAGGATACCCTGCTGCTGGGCAGCCTTCCGCCCGGCAAGTGGAGATACTTGACAGACAAGGAATTGCAAAGTATAAAAGGAGGCGCTGCCTGTGAATAAGAGCGTTTTGCAGACCATCCGCAACGGGATGGACACGTTCTCCAAGGGACAGAAGCGGATCGCCCGGTACATTCTGGAAAACTACGACAAGGCGGCGTTCATGACCGCCAGCAAGCTGGGGCAGACGGCGCAGGTCAGTGAATCCACGGTGGTGCGGTTCGCGGCGGAGCTGGGCTATAACGGCTATCCCGACATGCAGAAGGCGCTGCAGGAGCTGATACGCGGCAAGCTCACGTCCATCCAGCGTATTCAGGTGTCCAGCGACCAGATGAGCGGCTCGGACATTCTGGGCAGCGTCATGCAGCGGGACATGAACAGTATCCACGACATCATTGAGGATCTGGACAGAGAGGAATTCGAGCGGGTGGTGGACAAGCTGCTCCACGCCAAGCACATCTATATACTGGGCGTTCGTTCGTCCTCGTTTCTGGCGGGCTATCTCAACTTCTATATGCACCTGATTTTTGAGAACGTAACGCTGGTACAGAGCAGCGCGGCGGGTGAGATCTACGAGCAGCTGGTACACATCGGGCCGGGAGACGTGCTGCTGAGCATCTGCTTCCCCCGGTACTCCAAGATGGCCATCCATGCGGTGCAGTTTGCCTGCTCCCGCAAGGCGGATGTCATCGCCATCACCGATAGCCCCATGTCGCCCATGTACCAGATGGCCACGCTGTCGCTGCTGGCGCCCAGCGACATGATCTCCTTTGTGGATTCCATGGCGGCGCCGCTGAGTCTGCTGAATGCGCTGATCCTGGCCGTAGGCCGCCAGCGCAGAGAGGAACTGTCCGCCACGCTGGCGGATATGGAGCAGGTGTGGTCGAAGTACAGTATCTTCGGGAAAGAGGACGATGAGTGAGATTATAGTGATCGGCGGGGGAGCTGCCGGTATGATGGCGGCCATCACCGCCGCCCGGCGGGGCGCGGGTGTGACGCTGCTGGAGCCCAACGAGCGGTTAGGCAAGAAACTGAATATTACCGGCAAGGGCCGTTGCAACGTGACCAACGACTGCGATCAGGAGACGCTGATGGCCAACATCCCCGGCAACGGGCGGTTCCTGTACAGCGCCCTGACCCGGTTCACGCCCCAGGACGCCATGGCGTTTTTCGAGGCGTTGGGCGTGCCGCTGAAGGTGGAGCGGGGGAACCGTGTGTTCCCCGTGTCTGACCGCTCCTTTGACATCTCCGGCGCGCTGGAGCGGGAGCTGCGGCGGCTACGCGTCCGCATCCTGCGGGAGCGGGCGGCGGAGATCACCGCAGAGGATGGCCGCGTCACCGGCGTGCAAACCGACAGGCAGCACCATCCGGCGGACGCGGTGGTGCTGGCTACCGGCGGCGTGTCCTATCCGGGCACCGGCTCCACCGGCGACGGCTACGCCATGGCGGCGACGCTGGGGCACACCATCGTGCCGCCCAGGGGCTCGCTGGTGCCGCTGGAGAGCGGCGATGCCGACTGCGCCGCCATGCAGGGCCTGAGCCTGCGGAACGTGGAGGCCACGGTGCTCAACGGAAAGAACAAGCCGGTGTTCCGGGAGTTCGGCGAGATGCTGTTTACCCATTGCGGCGTCTCCGGGCCGCTGATACTGTCCGCCAGCGCCCATCTGCGCCGCTGGGACAAGGAGCAGTACCGCCTGTCCATCGACCTGAAGCCGGCGCTGGACCAGCAGAAGCTGGACAGCCGCATCCTGCGGGACATCGGGGAGAACCCCAACCGGGACATGGCCAACATCCTGTCCGGACTGGTACACCGAAGCATGGTGCCGGTGCTGCTGCGCCGTCTGGCGCTGCCGGAAGGGGAGAAGGCCAACAGTCTGACAAAGGAGCAGCGCCGTGCGCTGGTGCAGGAGCTGAAGCACTTCACGGTATCGCTCACCGGCCCGCGCCCCGTGGCGGAGGCCATCGTCACCGCAGGCGGCGTGAAGGTGGGGGACGTGGTGCCCGGCACCATGGCCTCCAAGCTGGCGGAGGGACTGTACTTCGCCGGGGAAATACTGGACGTAGACGCCTACACGGGAGGGTTCAACCTCCAGATCGCGTGGGCCACCGGATATCTGGCGGGTCTTTCCGCCGCAGAGCAGCGAGGATGAAGCATATGAACGAAAGACGATACGCCGTGGCCGTAGACGGGCCCTCCGGCGCGGGCAAGAGCACACTGGCCAAGGCGGCGGCGGAGCGGCTGGGTATCCTGTATGTGGACACCGGCGCCATTTACCGTACCATCGGTCTGTATGTGCAGCGACGGGGCATCGACCCCCAAGACACGGCGGCGGTGCTGGCCGCACTGCCGGACATCCACATCGCCATGGAGCACGACGGCGACGGCCTGCAGCGCATGCTGCTGAACGGGGAGGATGTGTCGGCGGACATCCGCCTGCCGGAGATATCCATGTACGCCTCCGCCGTCTCCGCCATCCAGGGTGTGCGGGACTTCCTGATGGAGATGCAGCGCTCGCTGGCGCGGGAGCACAGCGTCATCATGGACGGCCGGGATATCGGCACGGTGGTGCTGCCCGACGCGGACGTGAAAATTTTCCTCTACGCCGACGTGGAGGTGCGGGCAAAGCGCCGGGAGCTGGAGCTGCAGCAGCGGGGTACGCCCAAGCCCTACGCCGAGGTGCTGCGGGAGATGGAGGAGCGGGACTACAACGACACCCACCGCGCCGCCGCGCCGCTGCGGGCGGCGGACGACGCCATCATGGTGGACACCAGCTCCATGGATTTCAACGCCAGCCTCGAGCTGCTGCTGGACGTGATACGGGGGAGTGTATCGAATTGAGGAACAAGTTTTATGCCAGAGCGTGGCGCATCCTGCGGCCAATCGTGCTGTTTTTCCTGCCGGTGGAGCTGCGCGGCACGGAAAATCTGGAGGATGAAGCCGCGATCCTGTGCGCCAACCATTCCAGCGCGTGGGATCCCATTTTGCTGGTGCTTTCCATGCCCCAGAGCTTCAGCCTGCGGATCATGGCGAAAAAACAGCTGTTTTCCATCCCACTGGTGCGCTGGTTCCTGCGGAACATGGGTGTTTTTCCGGTGGATCGCGGCAACAGCGATATCGGCGCGGTAAAGACCGCCATCACCAGCCTGCGGGATAACTGGAACCTGCTGATTTTTCCGGAGGGTACACGGGTGAAGCGACCCGGACAGGTGATGCCCAAGAGCGGCGCCGGCATGATGGCCATTCGCGCCGGCGTGAAGATGGTGCCGGTGTTCATCGGCACGAAAAAACGCTTGTTCCGCAAGACGCCCATCATTTTCGGCAAGCCCTTTACGCCTGCCTACACCGGCCGAAAGGGTACAGCGGAGGAGTATCAGGCCAATACGGACGAGGTCATGCGCCGGGTCTACGAGTTAGGCGGTGTGCCATGCCTGTGATATTGGCCAAATCCGCCGGGTTCTGCTACGGCGTGGAGCGGGCGGTGAAGCTGGCGGAGCAGACCGCCCGGGAGAAGGGCGGCTGCGTCATGCTGGGCAGCATCATCCACAACGCGCATGTGGTGCGGGAGCTGGAGGCGCTGGGCGCACGGCAGGCGGACGATGTGCCCCAGATACAGCCGGGGGAGACGGTGATTATCCGTTCCCACGGCGAGAGAAAGCAGGTCTACGAGGCACTGACGGCTATCGGCGCGGACATCGTGGACGCCACCTGTCCCAACGTGCGGCGCATCCAGCGGCTGGTGGCCCGGGCCGGGGAGGAGGGGCGCATCCCCCTCGTCATCGGCGAGCAGCACCATCCGGAGGTTATAGGCGCGGCCAGCTGGGCGGCGGATTCCGTCATCGTGGACGGGCCGCAGGCGCTGGAAAAATGGCTTGCTGAAAGGCCGGAGCAGCGCACGGCGCCCCTGATGGCGGCGGCGCAGACCACCTGTATCCGCAGTCTCTGGGAGAACTGCGTAAAAATTTTAAAAAAACAGTGTACAAACGCAGAAATCTTTGATACAATATGTGATGCTACGCATAAGCGTCAGTCAGAAGCGGCGGAAATCGCCGCCATGGCGGACGTGATGGTCGTGGTCGGAGATCGTAAGAGTGCCAACACCAAACATTTAACGGAGATTTGCAGCGAGAGGTGCCCCGTCGTCTATCAGATCGAACGGGCGGATGAACTCAAGGGTGACTTTCTTAACGGATGTTCTGTGGCGGGGCTTACAGCCGGCGCGTCCACGCCCGCGGGCATCATTAAGGAGGTATATGCAAGAATGAGCGACGAGATCAAGAACGTGGAAGCTACCGAAGAGAGCTTCGAGGAAATGCTGGAAAAATCTTTTAAGACTTTGAATACAGGAGAGAAGGTAACCGGTATCGTGACTGCCATCGGGCCCACCGAGGTGCAGGTTGACCTGGGCTGCAAGCAGGCAGGTTATATTTCCATCGACGAGCTGTCCGCCGATCCCAGCGTGAAGCCTGAGGATGTGGTGAAGGTCGGCGACGAGATCGAGACTTACATCATCCGCGTCAACGACGTGGAGGGTTACGCCATGCTGTCCAAGAAGCGTCTGGACGCTGTCAAGGTCTGGGAGGACATCGAGAAGGCCCGCGAGGAGAAGACCACCCTCGAAGGCAAGGTCACTGAGGAGAACAAGGGCGGCATTGTCGTCAACGTCAAGGGCGTGCGCGTGTTCGTGCCCGCTTCCCAGTCCGGCCTGCCTCGCGGCGCCGAGCTCAGCGCCATGATCGGCCAGACCGTCTCCCTGCGCATCACCGAGGTCAACCGTGCCCGCCGCCGCGTTGTCGGCTCCATCAAGGCCGTGACCTATGAGGCCCGTCAGGCCGCGCAGGCGGAGATCTGGGAGAATATCGAGGTCGGCAAGCACTACACCGGCACCGTGAAGTCCATGACCTCCTACGGCGTGTTCGTGGACATCGGCGGCGTGGATGGTATGGTACATATCTCCGAGCTGTCCTGGTCTCGCATCAAGAACCCCGCTGAGGTCGTCTCTGTGGGCGATACGCTGGATGTGTACGTCATCTCCTTCGATCCCGAGAAGCGCAAGATCTCTCTGGGTGTGAAGGATCGCTCCTGCAATCCCTGGGATAAGTTCATGTCCACCTATCATGTGGGCGATGTGGCGCAGGTGCGCATCGTCAAGCTGATGACCTTCGGCGCCTTTGCCGAGGTGGTGCCCGGTGTGGACGGCCTGATCCACATTTCCCAGATCGCGGATCGCCGCATTGAGAAGCCCGGCGACGTGCTGTCCGAGGGCGACATCGTGGACGCCAAGATCACGGCCATCGACGAGGAGAAGCAGAAGATCTCCCTGTCCATCCGTGCGTTGCTGGCTCCCTCCGCCGAGGACGAGGGCGACGACGAGTAATTGATCGTGTATAAAATCCAGCGCTGGGCGTAAGCCCGGCGCTGGGTTTTTCTTGTGCCCCTAAGCGGGGAAATGAGCCGTCGGAAATGGTAGATTTTGGCCGAAAAGCTGGAATATATCCCCCCCTACACCTTGCTTTTTCGTGGAAAACTGCTATAATAAAACCAAATATGTGTCGAACAGGCACAAGGAAGGGGAAGATCAAATTGAAAAAGAGATTGCTATCCATTTTGCTGGCAGCGGTGATGGTGCTGACCATGCTGCCGCTGGGACTGGTGGAAACAGCGTGGGCGGCCAGCAGCGGCACCTGCGGCGATAAGCTGACGTGGAGCCTGTCCGATGACGGTACGCTGACCATCAGCGGAACGGGGAAGATGGCGGAGTACAGCGATTGGAACAGTGAGAACCTCACACCGTGGTACGATGTCCGTGAGCAGGTGAAGACCGTCTTTATTAAGGACAGCGTGACCAGCATCGGCAACTGGGCGTTCTATGGCTGCGTCAAACTGACGAATGTGACGATCCCCGCCAGTGTGGCGAAGATCGGCATCGATGCGTTCTGGGGCTGTGGTGCGCTGACCGATGTGTACTACGGCGGCTACGGCATCGACTGGTTGAATGCGTGCGATGGCAACACCGTTGTGCCCAGCGATGTCACCGTCCATTACAAGGACAACTTGTACGGTAAGGGCGAGTGCGGCGACGACGCCAGTTGGGTCATGACCCTCGACGGTACGCTGACCATTAGCGGCACGGGGGAGATAATTGGCGCATCGTGGTACGAAGCCCGCTTACAGGTGAAAAACGCCGTTATCGGTGACGGCGTGACCAGCATCGGGCTCTATGCGTTCTCAGGGTGCGAGAACATGGCAAGTGTGACAATCCCCGGCAGTGTGACCAGCATCGGGGTATATGCGTTTGAAAGATGTAAGGCGCTGATCAATGCGGCGATTCCTGACAGCGTGACTCAACTCGGAACAGGTGCGTTTTTGGATTGTGCCAGCCTGACAAGTGTGGCAATTCCCAGCGGCGTGACAGCCATCGAAAACAACACATTCTCCAATTGCAGCAGTCTGACTAACGTGAGCATTCCCAGCAGCGTGGAGAGTATTGGCGACTGGGTGTTCTCCGGCTGCACAGGCCTGACCGCCGTGACGATCCCGGACAGCGTGACCGACATCGGCACTTACACGTTCTTCGGATGCGACAGTCTGACGGATGTGACCATTCCCAAGAGCGTGACCAGTATTGATGAATGGGCCTTCTATGGTTGCGAAAGCCTGACCAGCGTAACGATTCCGGTCAGCGTGACCAGCATCGGTGAAAGCGCTTTTTACGCCTGCTCACGCATGGCAGATGTCTACTACAAAGGTACAGCGGCAGACTGGGCGAAGATTACTATTGAAGAAGGCAACGAGGATCTGACCAATGCCACGCTGCACTGCGCAAAGTCTGCCCCCGCCGCCCCTGTTGTTAAGATCGGCAACTCCGCGTCCAGCGGCAAGCCCATGCTGACATGGAACGCAGTGGAGGGCGCAACGTCCTACCGAATCTATCGTTCTACTTCCAAGGGCTCCGGGTACAGCCTGCTGGGCACTGTCACCGCCACCAGCTATACAAACACGGGTGCCAAGGCGGGCACAACGTACTACTATCGCGTAAAAGCCTGCAACGACGCCGGGTTGAGCCCGTACAGCAACATCGTCAGCGGCAAGGTCAAATCCGTGACGCCCAAGCCGTCCGCGCCGGTGGTGAAGATCGGTAACTCCGCGTCCAGCGGTAAGCCTATGCTGACGTGGAATGCCGTCAGCGGCGCGACCTCCTACAAGGTCTATCGCGCCACCAGCCAGAACGGGACTTACAGCCTGCTGGGCACGGTGACGGCTACGTCCTACACCAACACGGGTGCCAAGGCCGGTACGACCTATTACTACAAGGTCAAGGCCGTCAACAGCGCCGGTGAGAGCGCGTACAGCAACATCGTCAGCGGGAAGACCACCGTTACGACACTGACCATGGGGCACTCCGCGTCCAGCGGTAAGCCCCAGCTGACGTGGAAGGCTGTCAGCGGCGCGGCGTCCTACAGGGTGTACCGCGCAACGACCAAAAACGGCGCGTACAGCGTCATCAACACCACCAAGGCCCTGACCTACACCAATACCGGCGCGGCGCTGGGTACCACCTACTACTACAAGGTGGAGGCTCTGAACGCGGCAGGCAAGTCCCTGGGCTTCAGCGCGGTTGTCGAGGGCAAGGTCGCCCCCGTGCTGGCGGTAGGCTACTCCAGCGTCAGCGGCAAGCCGCAGCTGACATGGAAGGCCGTTCCCGGCGCTACCGAGTATCAGGTGTACCGCTCCACCCAGCAGAACAGCGGGTACGCCAAGATCAACACCACCACCTCCACCTCCTACGTCAACACCGGCGCAAAGGCCGGTACGACGTACTACTACAAGATCGTGGCGGTGAAGGGCACGGCGGCCAGCGACTTCAGCAACATCGTCTCCGCACGACCCGGCAAGTAAACAATACAAAAGCGGACACCGAGGGTGCCCGCTTTTGTGTATAGAAAACTGCGCGGTTGAGGGCCTGAAATGATCGCAGCATCAAGCGTTCAACACACCACATCCGCATGTTAAAAATTGCACAAGCGGCAGAAGCAATAATTGGTATATCCTCCAATGTACATCTTTCGCGTTTGTGTTAAAATTAACAATTGGGAGAAACAAGAAAAAGGAGGAGCATTACCATGCCTTTTGCCAATTATCAGGAGATGTATCGCCAGAAGCTGACCACCGCCGACGAAGCGGTGAAGGTCATCAAATCCGGCGACTGGGTGGACTACGGGTTCTGCGCCATTCATCCCCGCGTGCTGGACGAGGCGCTGGCCCGCCGCGCCCCGGAGCTGGAGGATGTGAAGGTACGCGGCGGCATCAGCCTGTGGAAGCCGGCTATCTTCGACATCGAGGATCCGGTACACCACATCATTTTCAATTCCCATCACATGAGCAGCGTGGAGCGCCATCATATCGCCAGCGGCGCCGGGTTCCACGAGCCCATGCGCTATTCCGAGCTGCCCCGCTACTACTACGACCATATCACACCGCCGGACGTGGCCATGTTTCAGGTGACGCCCATGGACAAGCACGGCTATTTCAACTTCGGTCTGTCCGCGTCCCATGTGAAGGCTGTGTGCGAGATGGCCAAGGTGGTCATCGTGGAGGTCAACGAGAACATGCCCCGCTGTCTGGGCGGCTTCGACAACTGCATCCACATCAGCGAGGTGGACATGGTGGTGGAGGGCCGCAACGACCCCATGGGTATCCAGCCCTCCGGTACGGCCACCGAGGTAGACAAGGCGGTGGCCCGGCTCATTGTGGAGCGGATACCCGACGGCGCATGTCTCCAGCTGGGCATCGGCGGCATGCCTAACACCGTGGGCGCTATGCTCTGCGAGTCCGATCTGAAGGATCTGGGCGTACATACGGAGATGTATGTGGACGCCTATGTGGATTTGGCCATGGCCGGTAAGGTCACCTGCGCCCGCAAGAGCATCGACCGGGGCCGTCAGGTCTTTGCCTTCGCCGCCGGCACTCAGAAGCTCTACGACTATCTGGACGACAACCCCGCCTGTATGTCCGCACCCATCAGCTACACAAATGACATCCGCACCATCGCGGCCATCGACAACTTTATCTCCATCAACAACGCCGTGGATGTGGATCTGTACGGACAGGTCAACGGCGAGACGGCGGGCATCAAGCAGATCAGCGGCGCCGGCGGCCAGCAGGACTTCGTGCTGGGCGCGTACCTGTCCAAGGGCGGCAAGAGCTTTATCTGTCTGTCCTCTACGTTCAAGGACAAGGACGGCTCCATGAAGTCCCGCATCCGTCCCACGCTCCAGCCCGGCTCCGTGGTGACGGATACCCGTGTCAACACCATGTATGTGGTGACGGAGTACGGCTGCATCTGTCTCAAGGGTCTCAGTGTCTGGGAGCGGGCGGAGAAGCTGATCTCCATCGCCCACCCCGATTTCCGGGAGGAGCTGATCCGTGCGGCGGAGCAGCAGAAGATCTGGTATCCCCACAACAGAAGATGACCGGAGGAGGGCCGCTGTGCGGCCCTCCTTTTGTGCGGCTTGAGATGGCAAGGAAGTTTGCTTTACAGGTAAATGCCGGGAATAGTGCTTGTAAAAACCGGAAAAATGCGGTATACTGATAAAAATAAAACCGAGCGACAGGAGCGGAAAGACATGGGAACGTTGTTTGACCGGATGCGGAAAAGCGTGAAGAAAAAGGTACACCCTCACTGCGCAGCCATCGTGCCGGCGGCAGGGAAGTCCACCCGCATGGACGGCGAGGACAAGATGCTTGCCCAGCTGTGCGGCGCACCGGTGCTGACGCGGACCCTGTCCGTGCTGGATCGGGCGGTTCTGGTGGACGAGATCGTGGTGGCCGCCCGGCCGGAAAAGCTGGAGGAGGTGGCGGCACTGGTGAGCCGCGCCGGTATCCGCAAGCCCGTCCGCGTGGTGGAGGGCGGCGCCAGCCGGGCCGAGTCGGTGCTGCTGGCGGCGCTGGAGGCCAGCCCGGACACGGAGTATCTGGCCGTCCACGACGGGGCGCGGCCCCTGATCCTGCCGGAGCAGGTGGACGAGATGATTCGTCTTGGCCAGCGCACCTACGCCGTGGCCCCGGCGCTGCCGGTGACGGACACGGTAAAGGTGGCGGATATGGCGGGGCTGGTGCTGTCCACCCCGGATCGCAGCACCCTGTTCGCGGTGCAGACGCCGCAGGTCTTTCAGGCCAACATCCTGATGGCGGCGCTGCAGTCCGCACTGGCCGCTGGCGCGGCGCTGACAGATGATTGCTCTGCTGTGGAGCGGCTTGGCAAGGAGGTTTACTTGACACCAGGATGGCGGGAAAATATCAAGATCACCACGCCGGAGGATCTGTCCGTGGCCGAAGCGTTCCTGCGCCGGAGAGGGGACGCACAATGACGGGGCTGCGGATCGGACACGGGTACGACGTGCATCGGCTGGTGGAGGGCCGTCCGCTGATCCTGGGCGGCGTCACAGTTCCCTATGAGCGTGGACTGCTGGGTCATTCGGATGCAGACGTGCTGGCCCACGCGGTAATGGACGCCCTGCTGGGCGCGGCGGCGCTGGGCGACATCGGCGGCATGTTTCCTGACAGCGATGAGCGCTGGCGGGGGGCGGACAGCCTGCTTCTTTTGGCGCAGGTGACGGCGCGGCTGGCGGAAAACGGCTGGGCTATCGGCAACGTGGACGCCACGGTGCTGGCGCAGGCGCCCAAGCTGGCGTCTTACATCCCGGAGATGCGCCGGCGGCTGGCGGAAGCCATGGGCATCGACGCGGCGCAGGTGTCGGTGAAGGCCACCACGGAGGAGCATCTGGGCTTCACCGGCGCGGGGGAGGGCATGGCCTGCCACGCCGTGGCGCTGCTGACGGCGGGATAACCGGATAACAGACGGACAGGCGGGAGCATTCTTTTCGGATGCTCCCGCTTTTCACACCCGCACCGTCCGGCTCATAAAATGGCGTGTGAGGAGGTGCGATATGGAAGAATATCTGCTGACCGCCCGCTCCGTCACACACGCCCAGCGCATGACGCAGGCGCTGGAGCAGAACGGGGTGCGCGCCGCCATGGGTCGTGCGCCGGTAGGACTGACCGGCAGCGGCTGCGGCTATGTGCTGCGCATGCCCGCGTCCGGAGCACCGGAGGCGGCAGTGCTGCTGCGCAGCTTGGGAATAGGGCCTCTGCGGGTCTTTCGGCGGCAGGGGAGCGAATATAGCGAGGTTGAAGTATGATCTATCTGGATGCCGGGGCCACGACGCTGCAGAAGCCGGAGCGCGTGCGCCGGGCCATGTACAACGCCGTAGCGGCTATGAGCTCGCCGGGACGCGGCGGCTATCCCGCCACGCGGCTGGCGGAGGAGACGGATTTTCAGTGCCGCAGTCTGGCGGCGGAGCTGTTTGACATGGACGATCCCGCGCAGGTGGTGTTCACCGGCAACGCCACTCACGGGCTGAACATCGCCATCAAGACGCTGGTGAAGCCGGGGAGCCGGGTCGTCATCTCCGGGTATGAGCACAACGCGGTGACAAGGCCGCTCCACGGCATCCCGGACGTGACGCTGACGGTCGTCGACACGCCGCTGTTCCAGCCGAAGACGATGCTGGCGGAGTTCGGGCAGGCGCTGGAGGCCGGGGCGAACGCGGTGATCTGCACCCATGTGTCCAACGTGTTCGGCTACCGTCTGCCGGTGGAGAACATTGCGGCGCTGTGCCGGAAGGCAGACGTGCCCTTCGTGCTGGACGCCTCCCAGTCGGCAGGGATGCTGCCGGTGTCTATGCGGAAGCTGGGGGCGGCATTTATCGCCATGCCGGGGCACAAGGGACTGTACGGCCCGCAGGGCACAGGACTGCTGCTGTGCGGCCACGAGGCTGCGCCGCTGCTGGAGGGTGGTACCGGCTCTCAGTCCCTTCTGCAGCACATGCCAGAGGAGCTGCCCGACCGGCTGGAGGCGGGCACCCATAATATGCCGGGCATCGCGGGGCTGCTGGAGGGACTGCGGTTCGTCCGGGAGACGGGCATCGACCGCATCGCCATCCACGAGCGGCGGCTGGCCATGTACGCGGCGGAGCTGCTGGGTGGCGTCGACGGCGCGGAGCTGTTCTGCGGCAGGGATTTTGCCCACGAGACGGGGGTGCTGAGCTTCCGCATCCGGGGACGGGACTGCGAGGAGATGGGGGAGCGTCTGGCGGCGCAGGGCGCTGCCGTGCGGGCCGGACTGCACTGTGCGCCGCTGGCCCACCGCACGGCGGGTACGCTGGAGAGCGGCACTATCCGACTGAGTACGTCTGTTTTCAACACGCCCCGGGAGGTGGAGGACTTCGCGGCCATGGTGCGCACGGCGGTTCGTTAAACTGCAAGATTCCACCAAGATTTTTTTGTTGCATTTTCCCAATATTTTTAATATAATGTTACTGTCGGTTGATATGGGCAAATACGCCCATGTCAATCGATGGTATATCTATTTCTATGCGGAGTTTTTGTCCGATACGGGAAGGTTGACAGTATGGAGACAGTGCTGGCGTTTTTAGAAAAAATTGGGAATTACTTAGTGCTCGTGCGGTTTTCGGACATTCTGGACGTGGTCATCATCGCGTTCCTTGTCTATAAGCTGCTGGATCTGGTAAAGAGCACACGGGCGGAAAACATCCTCAAGGGCGTAGTCATTTTCCTGCTGGCTCTGTGGCTGTCGGAGATCTTCCATCTCAACGGTATCGCCTATATTCTGGGGAACATGGTGCAGGTGGGTATTCTGGCCCTTATCATCCTGTTCCAGCCGGAGATACGCCAGATCCTGGAAAAGCTGGGCAGCAAGAACATCCGCCTGCTGCAGGCGTTTACCCCGGCCCAACAGCAGACGGAGCTGGAAAAGGCTATCGACCAGACGGTCATCGCATGCAGCGAGATGTCCCAGACTAAGACCGGCGTGCTCATCGTCTTCGAGCGGCACATCCAGCTGGATGACATGGTGCGCAGCGGCACGACGCTGGACGCCGCCGTGTCCTCCGAGCTGCTGAAGAACATCTTCTTCGTGAAGGCACCCATGCACGACGGCGCCGTGATCATCCGGCACGGACGTATTCTGGGCGCGGGGTGCATGCTGCCGCTGTCCAAGAATGTGAACCTCAGCCGTGATCTGGGCATGCGGCACCGGGCCGGCATTGGCATGAGCGAGAACTCTGACGCGGTGGTGGTCATCGTGTCGGAGGAAACGGGCTCCATCTCCGTGGCGGTGGGCGGTATGCTCAAGCGCCACCTGATGCCCGAAACACTGTCCAAGCTGCTGCGCAACGAGCTGATGCCGCAGCCGGAGGAGCTGGAGGACAAGCCGCGCCGCAGTCTGGCGGACATGCTGGGCCTGCGCAGGAAGGAGGGCAATCATGGAACAAAAGAATGAGAAGGGCGGCTTTAGCCGGCGGAAAGCGCTGCAGGTCGTGATCTCCATTCTGGTGGCCATCGCGGTATGGGTCTATGTGGACGTGGAAAAGGCCCCCGACCGCACCAAGACCATCCGGGACATCCCCGTAGAGTTCTCCGGCGAGTCCACCACACTGGCGGACAAGAACCTGATGCTCCTGTCCGGCTATGACACCACTGTGGATCTGACCATCAAGGGCCCCAAGCGGGAGCTGGTGAAGATCAGCAAGGACAACGTGCGGCTGGTGGCCAGCACGTCCAGCATTGACTCGGTGGGCGTCCACACGCTGCGGTGGGATCCTATTTATCCCGACGGTGTGCAGTCCTCATCGCTGACGGTGGACTGGGCCAGCAAGTACAAGGTGACGGTCACGGTGGGTGAGCTGTATACCAAGGAGGTGCCGGTGAACTGCACCGTTACCGGACAGGTGGCCGACGGCTACTTCACCGGCGAGACGGTGCTCGACCCCACCTCACTGGTGCTGCGGGGTCAGCGGGACGACCTGCTAAACGTGGCCTACGCCAAGCTGACGGTGAATATCAGCGGCGCCACCCGGTCTGTGATCCAGACGGAGAGCGTACAGCTGTACGACAATGACGATAACCCCGTGGACAACGGCAATATCCGCACCAACGCCAGCCTTATTCAGGCCAAGGTGCCGGTGCTGACCACTAAGGAGGTCAGCCTGGCGGTGGAGCTGTCCGGCGTGCCGGGCGTGGCGGGGCAGAGCATCAAGACCACCGTGACGCCCACCAGCGTGCGGCTCATCGGCGAGGCGGACGTGCTGGAGAATATCAACGAGATCGTGCTGGCCACACTGTATATCGAGGATCTGGATCTGTGGCAGCAGAACAGCTATGTGGTCACGGCGCCGGACGGCACATGGCTGGCCAACAGCAATGAGGTGGCCACCGTGGAGATCACCATGGAGGGCATCGAGGAGATGACAGTGACGGTGGATACCTTCAGCTATACCAATGTGCCATCGGGCCTGTACCCGGAGATCACAGGCGGGCTGGACGTGCGGCTGTGGGGCCTCGCCGACGAGTTGGCAAAGATGGATGCCGCCGCGCTGACGGCGATGGCCGATCTCAGCGGCATCACCGAGCCCGGCAGCTACCGGGTGCCGGTAACGGTGACCATCAGTGGGTACAGGGATGTGGCGGTAAAGGGCAGCTACGAGGTGACGGTATACATCACCGATACGGAGCCGGCGCCTGTGCCGCCTGCGGATACGGACGGTCAGCCGGAGACGAGTACCTGAGCTGACGCGGAGGTAAGACGATGACACAGATCGCAACAGTGGAAAAGCTGCTGCCCGGCGGTTACGCGGAGATATCCGTGCCCCGTAAGTCCGCCTGCGGGCATGACTGCGAGGAGTGCGCCGGCTGCGGCATGACGGGCGCGGCCATCCACGCCAGGGCGAAAAACGACGCTGGGGCCAAGCCGGGCGACAAGGTAGTGGTGGAGAGCAGCACCAAAAAGCTGCTGGGCGTGGCGGCGCTGGTGTACCTGCTGCCGGTGGCCGGATTCCTTCTGGGGTATTTCCTGACGGCGGGCCTGCCCACGGAGGGCTGGCGCTATGCGGCGGCCATCGCCGCGGCGGCACTGTTCTTCCTGCCCAGCGTGTTCTACGACCGCCGGGCCAAGCGGGAGGAGAGCCTGACCTATACCATCCTGCGGCTGTTCTGACGGATGTTCGGCTATGTACGGCCCTCAGATCAGCGGCTGACGGAGGAGGAGCGCCAGACGTTCCGTGCCGCCTACTGCGGCCTGTGCCACGCGCTGGGCCGCCGGTACGGCGCGGCGGGGCGGATGATCCTTAACTATGACCTGACATTTCTGGCGATGATCCTGTCGGAGGGCGGCAGCACCTGCGAGAAGCGATGCATTGCCCATCCGCTCCGGAAGCGGCGCTGTGCCTGCGGCGATGCCGCCATGGACACCGCCGCCGACATGAGCGTGATCCTGACGTGGTGGCAGATACAGGACGGTATCGCCGACCACGGCTTTTTCAGGGGCCTGAAATACCGGGCGGCGGCGCTGGCCCTGCGGCGTGCCTACCGGAAGGCCCGGCAGCGGCAGCCGCAGTTCGACGCGGATACGCAGGCACATCTGACGGCGCTGGCTGCGCTGGAACGGGCGAAATGCCCGTCGCTGGACGAGCCGGCGGACGCCTTTGCGGCGCTGCTGGCCGGTGCGGCGCGGCGGGTGGAGCAGCCGGTGAAGCGCCGGGTGGCGGAGCAGCTTTTGTACCATCTGGGACGCTGGATCTACCTGGTGGACGCGGCAGATGATCTGGCGGACGATCTGCGATCCGGCAGCTATAATCCGCTGGCGCTGCGGTTCCCGCTGGAAAACGGCGCGCTGACGCCGGAGGGGCGGCAGCAGCTGGCCGCCACGCTGGACGGCTCCGTGCGGGCCATGGCGGCGGCCTTTGAGCTGGCGGACTTCGGCGTATATACGCCTGTGATCCGGGCCACGGTGTATGAGGGGTTATATCTGGTGGGCGCGGCCGTGCTGAACGGCACGTTCCACCGGCGGAGACGAGAGAGACAAGCTATACGAAAGGCGGACACCAACGATGCGTGATCCCTATCAGGTGCTGGGCGTGCCCAGCACCGCCACGGACGATGAAGTGAAGAAAGCCTATCGTGATCTGGCGCGGAAATACCATCCCGACAACTATCACGACAACCCGCTGGCCGATCTGGCGCAGGAGCGCATGAAGGAGATCAATGAGGCCTACGAGACGATCCAGAGCCAGCGCAAGGCCGCCCGCAGCGGCGGCGGATACAGTGGCACGGCGGGATACGGCGGATACAATCCGGGATATAACACCGGGTATTCCTCAGCGGCCTACGGTGCCGGCACAGCACGGCTCCAGCGCGTCCGCATGGCCATTTCGCAGGGCAATTTGAATCTTGCCGAGGAGCTGCTGAACGCCCAGTCCGACCACGATGCGGAGTGGAACTTCCTCAAGGGTGTGATCTGCACTCGCCGGGGCTGGCTGGACGAGGCGCGGCGGTATTACCAGACCGCCGTGCAGATGGAGCCGGACAACGCGGAGTACCAGCGGGCACTGGATATGTCGGAGGGGCGGCAGAACGCCTACCGGCCCAACGGCTACGGCTCCGTCACCACCGGCAGCTGCGACAATACCGACTGTCTGCGGCTGTGCGGCATCAGCCTGTGCTGCAACGCGCTGGGCGTGCCTGTCTGCTTCTGCTGACAGTGGAGAGGGCGGCCTCTCTTTTTCCAATAAAACGAAGGAGATGATCGAGTGGTCAAGAGTATGACCGGCTACGGACGGGCCCGCGAGATGCGCGGCGGCCGCGATATCACGGTGGAGGTGCGCTCCGTCAACAACCGCTATCTGGACTGCACCGTGAAGATGCCCCGCGCGTATATTTTTGCAGAAGATGCCATCAAGAGCCGTGTGCAGAAGGCGGTGTCCCGGGGCAAGGTGGACGTGTTCATCACCATCGACGCCACCGGCGCTGACGAAACGGTGGTATCCGTCAATGAGGCGCTGGCCCGCGGCTACTATGAGGCACTGACACGGCTGAAGGAGTCTTTCGGCTTGGAGGGAGCCATCACACCGGATATGCTGGCGAAGTTTCCCGATGTTCTGTCCGTCACCAAGGCGGAGGAGGATGTGGAGGCCATTGCCGCCGACATCTGCGCTGTGCTGGATGACGCGCTGACAGCCTACAACGAGATGCGGGCCGTGGAGGGGGCGAAGCTGGCCGAGGACGTGGGCAGCCGCGCCGACACCATCGAGGAGACGGTGGCCCGTGTGGAGCAGCGCTCACCGGAGACGGTAGCGGCCTACCGCCAGCGGCTGGAGACAAAGATGATGGAGGTCCTGCAGTCCGCCACCATCGACGAGTCCCGCATCCTCACCGAAGCGGCCATCTTCGCCGACAAGGTGGCGGTGGATGAGGAGACGGTGCGCCTGCACAGCCACATGGCCCAGCTGCGCACCATGCTGGCCGGAGACATCCCCGTGGGCCGGAAGCTGGACTTTCTGGTGCAGGAGATCAACCGCGAATGCAATACCATCGGCTCCAAGTGCAACGACCTGGCCATCGCGCAGGACGTGGTGAACATGAAGGCCGAGGTGGAGAAGATCCGCGAGCAGATCCAGAACATTGAGTGAGGGCCCGGCCATGCAGCTTGTGAACATCGGCTTCGGCAGCCTGATCTCCGTGGAGCGGCTCATCGCCGTGGTGGCCCCCGACTCCGCGCCGGTGAAGCGTCTGGTACAGGAGGCACGGGATCGCGGCATGCTCATCGACGCCACCTTCGGACGCAAAACAGCGTCGGTGTTCATCATGGACAGCGACCATGTGGTGCTCTCGGCGCTGAGCACGGAGAAAATGGCGCCCCGTCTGGGTCTGACGGTAAAGGATCTGACAGAGGAGGAATAGGCTTTGAACAGGAAAGGCAAGACATTCATTATCTCCGGGCCCTCCGGCGTGGGGAAGAGCACCGTGCTCCGCGCGCTGTTTGAGGGGCGGGAGGATCTGTATTTTTCCGTGTCCGCCACCACCCGCGCACCCCGGGAGGGAGAGCGGGACGGTGTGGACTACCACTTCATCCATGCGGATCGGTTCCGCAGCATGATCGAGGAGGACGCTTTTCTGGAGTATGCCGAGTATGTGGGCAACTTCTACGGCACCCCCAAGAAGTATGTGGACGAGGCCATGGAGCAGGGCCGGGACGTGATACTGGACATTGAGATCCAGGGCGCGGCGCAGGTCTGCGCCAAGCGGCCGGAGACGGTACGCATCTTCATCGCACCCCCCAGCTGGGAGGAGCTGGAGCGCCGGCTCACCGCCCGCGGCACCGATACCCCGGAGAAGGTGCAGAAACGTCTGCTCCGGGCACAGGTGGAACTGAAAAACGCCCGCGATTATAATTATTTTGTCATCAACGATACGGTGGAGCAAGCGGTGGAGGAGCTGCGCGCGATTCTGTGCGCAGAGCACTGCAAACCCGCCGAGCGTATGGAATACATTCTCAACGGAAAGGAAATGTGATCATTATGATGCTGTATCCCGCTATGAACAAACTGACCGAGTATATCCCCAACCGCTACATGATGGTGAATGTGGTGGCGCGCCGCGCCCGCCAGATCGCCGCCGAGGCCGAGGCTAAAGGCGAGCATCTGGAGGAGAAGCCTGTGACTGAGGCCATCCGCGAGGTGGCCGATGGCAAGTTCGTGGCCAACCCCGTCATCGAGGAAGACAATATCTGACATGGCTGTGATCGCCAAGGCGGCTGTGCAGGCGGCGCCCTACGCCATCGACAGGGTGTACAGCTATCTGCTGCCCCGCGACATGGGGGCGCAGGTGGGCTGCCGTGTGCTGGTGCCCTTCGGCCGGGGCAACCGCCCCAGTGAGGCGGTGATTCTGGCGCTGAGCAAGGGTGTACCGGACAAGCCTTTGAAAACGGTGAGTGCGCTGCTGGACGAGGAGCCGGTGGTGTCGGACAGGGAGATACGGCTGGCGCTGTGGATGCGGCAGCGGTATTTCTGCACGTTTTACGACGCGCTGCACACCATCCTCCCGGCGGCGGTGTGGTACCGCTACCGGGAGACGTGGCATCTGGCGAAGGATGTGCTGCCGGAGACGCTGCCTGCGAAGGAAGCGGCGGTGTGCCGCCTTTTGCAGGACGGACCCATGGAGACGGATGCCCTGAAGCAGGCCCTTGGCGACGATACGGCACTGCTGCTGCGGCGCATGGAGAAGGTGGGGACGCTCCGCCGCGAGACGGAGTCCCGCCGCAAGGTGCGGGACAGAGTAGACCTGTTCGTGAAACTGGCCGTACCGGCGGAGCAGGCGCTGGAGCAGGTGTCCAGGACCGCCCGCCGCCAGCGGGAGATCGTGGCGTTTCTGGCTCAGAACGGCGAGACATCGCTGCACGATCTGTGTTATTTTACCGGCGCGTCCCGCAAGACCGTAGAGCTGCTGGTGCAGCTCGGCGCGGTAGCCCTGCGGGAGCAGGAAGCGTACCGAATCACGGAAAAGCAGTATGCTGTAAAGCCTATTCCCATTACACTGAATGACGAGCAGCAGCAGGTATACGAGGAGATTTTGCAGCAGGCGCTGTCCGGAAAGGCCGGCGTCACGCTGCTGCAGGGCGTTACCGGCAGCGGCAAAACGCTGGTCTATATCCGGCTGGCGCAGGAGCTGCTGCACCGGGGCAAATCCGTGATGCTCCTGGTGCCGGAAATCGCGCTGACGCCCCAGATGATGGCTCGGTTCACCGCTTATTTCGGCGATGAGGTGGCGTTGCTGCACAGCGGTCTGCGCCTGACGGAGCGATACGACCAGTTCAAACGCATCCGCCGGGGCGAGGCCCGCATCGTGCTGGGCACCCGTTCGGCGGTGTTCGCGCCCCTGCGGGACATCGGACTCATCGTCATGGACGAGGAGCAGGAAAGCTCCTACGAATCAGAGACGGCGCCCTGCTACCACGCCCGGGACATCGCCAAGTACCGCTGTATACAGGAGGGGGCAAGGCTTCTTCTGGGCTCCGCTACCCCCACAGTGGAGACGGCCTACTGGGCGGAGAAGGGCGACTATCAGCGGGCGCTGCTGCGGCGGCGCTACAACCGGCAGGCGCTGCCCACGGTGATTCTGGCTGATCTGCGGCAGGAGCTGCTGGAGGGTCGGAACGGCATCATCAGCCGCCCGCTCTATGAGGAATTACAGAAAAATCTGGACGCCGGGGAGCAGAGCATCCTGTTCCTGAACCGGCGGGGCAGCAGCCGCCAGCTGCTGTGCCCCCAGTGTACCTACGTCCCCAAATGCCCCCGGTGCAGCGTGTATCTGACGTACCACAGCGCCAACGGGCGGCTGATGTGCCACTACTGCGGCTACTCCGAAAAAGCGCCGGAGACATGCCCCGAATGCGGCGGGCAGTTCAAGCACATCGGCGTGGGCACCCAGCGGGTGGAGGAGGAGCTGCGCAGCATATTCCCCGGCACGCCGCTGCTGCGGATGGATGCGGACACGGTGTCTGCGGGGCACGAGGCCATCCTGCGGGAGTTCGAGGAAAAGCATGTGCCGATCCTGCTGGGCACCCAGATGGTGGCCAAGGGGCTGGATTTTGAAAATGTGACGCTGGTGGGCGTTCTGGGGGCGGACATGTCCCTGTATGTGGATCACTACCGGGCGGCGGAGCGCACCTTCAACCTGCTGACGCAGGTCATCGGCCGGGCAGGCCGGGGCAGCAAGGCCGGACGGGCGGTGATCCAGACCTACACGCCCCAGAACGACGTGATACAGGCGGCGGCTCAGCAGGATTACCAGCGATTCTACGACGCGGAGATCCAGCTGCGGAGGCTGCGGCGCGACCCGCCCTTTTCCGACCAGTTCACCGTGACGGTGACGGGGCAGGAGGAGGACGCCGTGCGGCAGGCCATCGCCCTGCTGACCCGCAGCCTGCGGCAGGCGGCGCAGCAGCCGCCGTACAGCGCCATGGAGCTGCAGGTTCTTGGCCCCGCGCCGGCATCGGTGGTGAAGGTCAACGGCAGCTACCGCTACCGCACCATGGTGCTGGGCCGCAATGACCGGCAGCTGCGGCAGCTGCTGGCTGCTTTCATGCGGGAATTCGCGCAGCGCGGTGAGAACCGCCGTCTGCACATCTATACCGACTGCAATCTGATGGATTGAATCTGAGAAAACGAGGTACGAACAATGGCGTTAAGGAAGATAGCTTTACAGGGAGAGCCCTGTCTGACCAAGGTATGCCGTCCGGTGACGGACTTCAACGGACGTCTGCATACGCTGCTGGACGATCTGGCGGACACGCTGGCCGATTCCGGCGGCGTGGGGCTGGCCGCACCGCAGGTAGGTGTGCTGCGCCGGGTGTGCGTGGTGCTGGACGAGGAGGATCAGCTCATCGAGCTGGTGAATCCGGAGATCATCCGCACTGAGGGTGAGCAGACCGGTCTGGAGGGCTGTCTCAGCGTTCCCGGGAAATACGGCGAGGTCACGCGGCCGGAGATCGTCCGCGTCCGCGCACAGGATCGGGACGGCAACTGGTTCGAGGTGGAGGACGAGGGTCTGACCGCCCGCTGCTTCTGCCATGAGATCGAGCACCTGGACGGCCACCTGTTCGTGGAGCACACTGACCACCTGCTGACCGAGGAGGAGCTGGAGGAGTACATCCGCCGCGCCGAGGCGGAGAACGGAGACGAGGACGAATGAGGATACTGTTCATGGGTACGCCCGACTTTGCCGTGGCGTCCCTAAAACGGCTGGTGGAGGACGGGCACGACGTGTGCGGCGTGTTCACCCAGCCGGATAAGCCCAAGAACCGGGGCCATAAGATGACGTTTTCTCCTGTGAAGGAATATGCCTTGACAGTTGGTCTGCCGGTATACCAGCCGATGAAGATGCGGGATGGCGAGGCGTTGGGCATCGTGCGGGAGTTGGCACCTGAATTGATCGTGGTGGCAGCCTATGGCAGGATCCTGCCGGAGGACATCCTCAGCACGCCGGCTTACGGCTCTATCAACGTACACTCCTCCGTCCTGCCGAAGTACCGGGGCGCGGCGCCCATCAATTGGGCTATTCTCAACGGGGACAGCGTCACCGGCGTTACCATCATGTATATGGCCAAGGAGCTGGACGCCGGGGATGTGATCCTCTGCCGCGAGACGGCCATTGACCCTGACGAGGACGCCCAGACACTCACTGCCCGTCTGGCGGCGCTGGGTGCGGACGCGCTGGCCGAGGCGGTGGAGCAGCTGCAAAGCGGTACCGCTGTCCGGACGCCGCAGGATCACAGCGCCTACACCTACGCGCCCATGCTGGATCGCAGTCTGTCGCCCATGGACTTCACCAGAAGCGCCCGGCATCTGCACGATCAGGTACGGGGACTCGTCCCGTGGCCCTGCGCGTCCATGACGCTGGATGGAAAGACCGTGAAGGTCTACCGCACCGCTGTGGGCGGCGAGACGGCGCTGGCTGCCGGGAAGATCGCCGAGGCCGGGAAGCAGGGTCTTGCCGTCGCCTGCGGCGACGGACGGCTGCTGCGTATTCTGGAGCTGCAGGCCGAGGGCGGCAAGCGTATGGCGGCGGCGGACTATCTGCGGGGCCATCCCGTGCAGGTGGACGCATGAGCGATATGCAGCGGACAGGCGCACGGGACACGGCGCTGGAGGTGCTGATGCAGGTCAGCCGCGCCAATGCGTGGTCGGACGGCAGTTTGAAGCGCACCATTGCGAAAAACGGACTGGACAGCCGGGAGGCGGCGCTCTGCACGCGCCTTGCCTATGGCGTCATCCAGAACCGGGGCCTATTGGACTACTATATCGGCTGCTGGTGCAGCCAGAAGCCCCACCGGCTGGAGCCGGTGATCCTGAACATCCTGCGCATCGGCGGCTACCAGATCCTTTTCATGGACAAGATCCCCCACCGCGCCGCCGTCAATGAGGCGGTGGAGATGACCAAACGCTGGGGCCGTCCCAAGGCTGCCGGTATGGTCAACGCGGTGCTGCGGAAGTTTGTGTCCAACTGGATGGATATGCCGGCGCTGCCTCAGGGCACCACGGCGGACTATCTGTCCGTGCGGTACAGCCATCCCAAGTGGCTGGTACGCCGCCTGATCGACGTGATCGGGGCGGAGGAGACGGAGGACTACCTCCGGATGAACAACGAGATCGTGCCCACCACCATCCAGACCAATACGCTGCAATGTACGGCGGAGGAGCTGGAGAAGGAGCTGCGCACCGCCGGTGTGACGGTGCGTGCCCACCCATGGCTGGCAGGCTGCTTTGAGGTATCCGCCACTGGCGATCTGGAGCGTCTGCCCGCCTTTACGGAGGGACACTTCACCGTGCAGGATGCCGCTGCCCGTCTGGTGGCAACGGTAGCCGCACCAGGCGAGACGGACCGGGTGCTGGACGTCTGCGCCGCGCCGGGCGGCAAATCCTTTGCGCTTGCCATCGATATGAAGGATCGGGGCGATATCCTGTCCTGCGACGTACACCCCCATAAGCTGTCGCTCATCGAGAAGGGCGCGGCACGGCTTGGCATCCGCTCCATCCGGACGGCACTGGCCGACGGGCGGGAGCGTCATGCGGCGTGGGAAAGCGCCGCCGATCTGGTGGTGGCCGACGTACCCTGCTCGGGTCTCGGCATCATCCGCAAGAAGCCGGATATCCGCTACAAAGACCCTAAGGAGCTGGCGGAGCTGCCGGCCATCCAGAGCGCCATCCTGAACAATGCCGCCGCGTATGTGCGCCCCGGCGGCGTGCTGGTGTATTCCACCTGCACGGTGCTGCCGGAGGAGAACGAGGGTGTTACCTCGGCGTTTCTGGACACCCACCCGGACTTTGTGATGGAGCCGTTTTCCCTGCCGCACCCCATCGGCAGCTGCTGCGGACAGCTGACGCTGTGGCCGCAGCGCTGGGGTACGGACGGCTTCTACATCTGCCGGATGCGCAGAAAATAAGCGAGGAGTCTTTATGACTGATATCAAATCCATGACCCAGCAGGAGCTCTCCCTGTTTTTCAAGGAACTGGGGGAGCCGGCGTTCCGCGCCAAGCAGGCCTTTACATGGCTGCACCGGGGCGCCGTCTCCTTCGAGGACATGACCAATCTATCCAAACCGCTGCGGGAAAAGCTGGCGGCGCAGTGCTTTATCACCGCCCCTGTGGTGGCCCGCAAGCAGGAGTCCCGGCTGGACGGCACCATCAAGTACCTGTGGGAGCTGTCGGACGGCAACTGCATCGAGACGGTACTGATGCAGTACCACCATGGCAACACGGTGTGCATTTCGTCTCAGGTGGGCTGTCGCATGGGCTGCGCCTTCTGTGCCAGCACCATCGCCGGCAAGGTGCGAGATCTGCGGCCCTCGGAGATGCTGGACCAGGTGCTGTTTACCCAGCTGGATTCCGGCCGGGAGATATCCAACATCGTGCTCATGGGCATCGGCGAGCCGCTGGACAATATGGACAATGTGCTGCGCTTTCTGGAACTGGTAAACCATCCGGACGGCCTGCATATTGGCATGCGGCACATCAGTCTGTCCACCTGCGGCGTGGTGCCGGGCATTGATGCGCTGGCGGAAAAGCAGCTGCAATTGACGCTGTCTGTGTCGCTCCACGCACCGGACAGCGAGACGCGCAGCCGCATCATGCCGGTAAACCGCGCCTACGACGTGGAGCGGCTTTTCGACGCCTGCCACCGCTACTTTGAAAAGACGGGGCGGCGTATCAGCTTTGAGTACGCCATGATCGACGGCGTCAATGACAATGACTGGCAGGCTGACCTCATCGCCAAAAAGCTGCGGGGCATGCCGGGCCATGTAAACCTTATCCCGCTGAACGACGTGGTGGAGAGCCCGTACAAGCCCAGCCGCCGTGTGGCCGCGTTCCAGAAGCGTCTGGAATCTCACGGTATCACCGCCACGGTGCGGCGCAGTCTGGGCGGCGACATCGACGCCTCCTGCGGCCAGCTGCGGCGCAAGGCTATGGAGGAGCAAGGAAGGAGCAGCCTGTCATGAAAACGTGGGGCATTACCAATACCGGTCTGGTACGCAGCGAGAACCAGGACGCCTACGCGGCGTTCACGGTGGGCAGCTGCTACGCCGCGGTGGTCTGTGACGGTATGGGCGGCACCCACGGAGGCCGCATCGCCAGCAGCATCGCCGTGGAGCGGTTCGAAGCGGAGCTTCGGGCCGTCCTGCAGGACGATGCCGGGGAGGAGCAGCTGCGGCAGGCCATGCTGTACGCCATCTCGCTGGCCAACGACGCCATACGGCGCGAGGCGGCACGGAACACCGACTATCAGCACATGGGCACCACGCTGGTATGTGCGCTGGCCCGGGAGGAGCTGGTGATGATCGGCAACATCGGCGACAGCCGCGCCTACCACATCACCGGGGATGGCATCCTCCAGATCTCCCGGGATCATTCGGTGGTGGAGAACATGGTGGAGAAGGGTGACATCACCCGGCAGGAGGCCCGCCGCCATCCCAGCCGCAACCTGATCACCCGTGCGCTGGGTCCGGACATTCAGGCGCAGGCGGACACGTTTTCCGTACCATGGCAGCAGGGGGATTTCATCCTGCTTTGTACGGACGGGCTGGTGAACACCGTCTCCGATCAGGAGATGCTTTTTGAGGTGCTCCACAACGGCGATATCGAAAGCTGTCTGGATCACCTGCTGCAGATCTCGCTGCAGCGCGGCGCACCGGACAATATCACGGCGGTGCTGCTGATGAACGAGTAAAGGAGATGGCAAACATGGATCAATACATAGGACGTATGCTGGACGATCGCTACGAAATTCTGGAGCTGATCGGTTCCGGCGGCATGGCAAATGTATATAAGGCCAGATGTCATCGCCTGAACCGGCTGGTGGCCGTCAAGATCCTCAAGAGCGATCTGGCGGACAACGCCGATTTCCGCCGCCGCTTCCGGGACGAGTCCCGGGCTGTGGCACAGCTGTCCCATGCCAATATCGTCTCGGTGTACGATGTCTCTACCAGCGGTGAGACGGAGTATATCGTCATGGAGCTGATCGACGGGATCACCCTGAAGCAGTATATGGAACGGCGGGGCCGCATGGACTGGCGAGAGTCGCTGCATTTCATCTCCCAGATCATGCGCGGCCTCAGCCATGCCCACAGCCGGGGCATTATCCACCGGGACATCAAGCCACAGAATATCATGGTGCTGCGGGACGGCAGCGTGAAGGTGGCCGATTTCGGCATCGCCTGTCTGGCCAACGCCAGCCAGACCCTGACGCAGGAGGCGCTGGGCTCCGTCCACTATATTTCCCCCGAGCAGGCGCGGGGCGACCGTATCGACGCCCGCTCCGACATCTATTCCGCCGGCGTGGTGCTGTACGAGATGCTGACGGGCCGGCTTCCCTTTGAAGGTGACTCCGCCGTGTCCGTGGCCATCCAGCACCTGAGCTCCGTGCCGCTGGCGCCCCGGGATATCGATCCCAGCATCCCCGAGCCGCTGGAGCTGATCTGCATGAAGGCCATGAACAGCGACCCGGACAAGCGCTATCCCACGGCAGACGCCATGCTGGAGGATCTGGAGAAGTTCCGCAAAGACCCCACCGTGGACATGGACTATATCCGTAAGGAGCTGGCGGAGGTGCAGCCCACCACAGAGCCCACCATGCCCATCCCCACCGCGCAGGTGAACACCGCCGTGAAAAAGCGGGCCGAGCAGCTGCGCCGCAGTGAGCAAGAGGAGGACTTCCGCCCCCGGGACAAAAAATCCATCGCCATCATGGCGGGCATCTTCGCGGCGGCACTGGTGCTGGTGTTCCTGCTGTTTAAGCTGATCCTGGGCGATTTCGGCCCCGCCGGCAACAATAAAAGCTACGAGGTGCCCGATGTGCGGGGTATGACCGTGGGGGAAGCCCAGCTGATGGACGGCGTCAAGGATGTTTTCGAGATCGTGGTCAAGGGCACCCAGCGTTCCGACACCTATGAGGCGGGGCAGATCATCCAGCAGTCCCCGGAGGGGGGACGCAGCCGCAAAAGCAACTTCGTCATCGAGGTCTATGTGGCCGCCGAGGAGGTCAAGGTGGATATGCCCAACGTCACCGGCAAGGAGTACCGGCAGGCCCGCATTGAGCTGCAGGAGCTGAAGCTGGATCTGCAGTTCGAGTTCCTGAGTCAGAACTCCGACAGCTATGCCAAGGATACGGTGATCTCCACCGCTCCCGCCGCCGGTGAAGCACTGAAGCAGGGGCAGAAGGTCACGCTGTACGTCAGCACCGGGCCCAAGACCGTCACTGTGCCCACCTTCCTGGGGCAGGACATTGCCATGGCCATCAAGACCGCGCAGGACATGGGCCTGACCGTGGGCCAGCCGCTGTTTGACCCGTTCAGCAGCGTGGAGACGGGCCGCGTCACGGATCAAAGCATCGAGCCGCAGCAGGTGGTGGACGGCGGCACACAGATCGTTTTCACCGTCAGCGGCAGCGGCGAGGAGGACATCATAACTCGCACCAAGGCGGTGGAGTTCTCCCTGCCATCGGATATGGACGGCATGATCAAGGTGGAGTACGAGCAGGACGGCGAGATCATCGACAGCCAGTACATCAGCTCCAACCTCCAGACCGTCAGCTATACGTTCACCGGACAGGTGGGCGCACACTCGCTGGTGCGCGCCTATTTTACCTGCATCAACAATAACTCGGTGGCGTCCTCGCCCACACAGGAGATCAGCTTTTGAGCCGGGGGCGCATTGAAAAGGCCCTCAGCGGCTTCTACTATGTGAATACCGGCGATGCGGTGCTGCAATGCCGCGCCCGGGGCAAATTCCGCCGCGAGGGACTCAATCCGCTGGTGGGCGACTGGGTGCAGGTACGGGAGCTGGGCGGCGGCGAGGGCTTCGTGGAGGCCGTGGAGCCGCGAAAGAACGTATTCCTGCGGCCCTCCGCTGCCAACATCGATCAGCTGGTCATCATCGCCAGCGCCGCCATTCCGGTGACGGAGCCGTACCTCATCGACCGCATCGCCGCCATCGCGGCGCTGAAGGGCTGCCGGGTGCTGCTGTGCCTGAACAAGTGCGACCTCGACACGGCGGACGAGCTGTACGGCATCTACGTCCGCTCCGCCATACAGGTGCTGCGTGTCAGCGCCGAGACAGGGGAGGGACTGGATGATCTTCGCGCCGCAATAGCTGGTAAGCTCAATGCCTTTACAGGAAATTCCGGCGTCGGCAAGTCCAGCATTCTCAATGCCCTCGCGCCGCAGCTGACGCTGCCGGTGGGGGAGGTCAGCAAGGCGCTGGGCCGAGGCCGCCACACCACCCGCCATGTGGAGATGTTCTCACTGGGCGGAGAGACGTGGGTCATCGACACGCCGGGCTTCTCCTCATTTGACACGCAGGAGATGGATCTGGAGCTGAAGGAGCACCTGCCGGAGACGTTTCCGGAATTCGCGCCCTATCTGGGGCAGTGCCGCTTCGTGGGGTGCAGCCACACCAAGGAGAAGGGGTGCCGCGTTCTGCAGGCGGTGCGGGACGGGGACATCCACCCCAGCCGCCACCGCAGCTACGTCCGCCTGTACGAGGAGCTAAAGGATCTGAAGGCGTGGGAAAAGAAGTGAAAACAAGCGCTGAAAAGCGGGGTGCATTTGCACCTCGCTTTTTTGACGCCCATATACTGGAACGAAGGAGGGGTCCGGTATGAGAGGGTGGAACTGCGGCGGATTCATCATCGGCATCTGTGCGCTGGCATTGGGACTGGGCATCCTGATCGCGGCTGTTTTTCCTGTGGGCTGCCTGATGTTTCTGGTGGCATTTCTGCTCATCGCCTGCGGGATCGCCTGTCTGAAAAATAGGAGGTAGCGTCATGAAGATCGTTGTCTGGAAGTCGCCGCGTATCCTGCGCGGCCTGCTGCGCAGCATTTTCGGGATTCGGGAATAACGGGGGCCGTCCTCTCATACCATGGCAGTACAACGGAGAAATGAGAGGGCAAGAGCATGGAATTAGGCTTACAGTTCACAGACCTGACCTGTTGGGAAAAGACAGGTCACGCGGCGGTCAGCCACGAGGAGACGATGGAGACCTCCATCGCGGAATACTGCCCTGACATGACGCGGATCGTCAGCGCCTGCGGGCAGCTGTACATCCGGGAAAAGACCGCGTCGGAGGAGCGTGCCGCCGTCTCCGGCACGGTGCGCGTAACGGTGCTGTACACGTCGGAGGAGAGCGCGGGGCTGCGCAGTCTGGCGGTATCGGTGCCGTTCACCTGCACAGCGGAGGATCGGCAGCTGGCATCGTCGCAGCTGATCTGGGCCACGGGCCGCCTGCTGCTGGTGGAGGCACAGGCCGTCACAGCCCGGAGGCTGTATGTCCGCGTTCTGCCGGAGGTGACGATGACCGGCTTTACCCGCGTGCCGCACCGTTTTTGCAGCGGTGTGGAGGAGAGCAGCGCCCTGCGCACCCGCTGCCGCCAGCGCAGCTTCAGTCTGCTGGATACCGCCGTGGAGCGGGATGTCAGCATGGCGCAGGAGGTGCAGGCGTCACCGGTACCGGAGGAGCTGCTGCTGTACCGCCTGTACCCCCGGCTCACCAGCTGCCGCACGGTGGGCAGCAAGCTGGTGGTGAAGGGGGAGGTTACGCTGTCTGCCCTGTACCGCGGGCAGGATCAGCAGCTGCATACATACGAAGGGGAGCTGCCGCTGTCCCAGATACTGGACGGCGCCGGCCTGCCGGAGGACGGCGAGTACGCCGCACGGCTCTGCCTCACCGGCGGGGAGGTGCGGGTGCTGCGCTCCGACACCGGCGGCGGGTTCTCCGTCACTGCGGAGCTGCGGCTGCTGCTGTGCGCCTACCGCGCGGCTCAGTGTACCTGCGTGGAGGATCTGTACAGTATCCGTCAGCCGGTGCGGCTGGAGCAGGAGACGGTGACGATCCCCGCCGTCCGGCCCGACCGCGTCCTGCGGGAGGAAACGGTGGAGCATCTGGACTTCGGCGGGAACAGGCCGTTCTTCTTCATCACAGACACGGACTGCGCCGCTGCATCCGTCACCACGGAGGAGGGTCAGACGGCGCTGCGTACCACCGTCCGGACGCGGCTGCTGTATCTGGATGAGTCGGATACGCCGTCTGTCACCGAGCGCACGGCGGAGGTGGTGCTGCCGGTGAAGGAGCCGGTGCAGAGTGTGTCCTGCGGTCTGTCCGGCGCGCCGGAGGTGCAGATGGGTACCGGCGGCTGCGACGTGCGGCAGGTGGTGGCATTTCTAGCGGAGGACACCTGCCCGGAGCCACTGCAAACCGTCAGCGGTGGGGAACTGCTGGAGCCGGCGCAGCAGGAGTGCATGCCATCGCTGGTGCTGCGCCGCCTGCTGCCGGGCGAGACGCTGTGGGACGTGGCGAAGCAATACCGCACCGATGAGACGCTGCTGCGCACCGTCAACCAGCTGGAGGGAGAGGAGTTGCCGGACAAAATGCTGCTGATCCCTCGCATCCGCTGAATTGTGCATTGACTTTCCCCGTGCCCGTAGGGTACAATAAAGGGCGCGAGCAGGCTGGACAGTCGCGGGGACAAGGCGAAAGCCTGTTCATGAGGAAAGTCCGGGCTCCACAGGGCAAGAATAACGGGTAACGCCCGCCGAAGGCGACTTCAGGAAAAGTGCAACAGAGATATACCGCCCCGTCACATCCCCAGCAATGGGGCCCCGCAAAAACGCAGTTTTTGTGGGGAAAGGAGGTGCGGCGAAATGATTTCGTCCAGCCGCAAGCGGCTGGACGAAGGATATGGAGCTTGCACCGACGAGGTAAGGGTGGAAAGGCGAGGTAAGAGCTCACCCGACGGCGCGTGAAAGTGACCGTCGCTGTAAACTCTATTCGGAGCAACACCGGTATGGGAGCGTATAGGCTGGCCCGGCTGCTCCCGGGGTGGCTTGAGCGTGCCGGCAACGGTACGCCCAGATAGATGACTGTCAAAACAGAACCCGGCTTATAGGCCCGCTCGCGCCAGAAAAGCCCTCCGTGCAGCTGCACGGAGGGCTTTTGTCTGTTAAGCTTATACCTCGCTGTACCGCGCCAGAAACTGGCGGGTGCGCTCCTGCTGCGGGTGGTCGATGACCTCCCTGGCGGGGCCCTGCTCCACGATGACGCCGCCGTCCATGAAGATCACCTGATCGGCCACGTCCCGGGCAAAGGCCATCTCGTGGGTGACGATGACCATGGTGGTGTGCTGCTCGGCAAGGCTACGGATGACCCGCAGCACTTCGCCGGTCAATTCGGGATCCAATGCGCTGGTAGGCTCATCAAAGCACAGGATGTCCGGCTTCATGGCCAGCGCACGGGCGATGGCCACCCGCTGCTGCTGTCCGCCGGACAGCTGGTGGGGGTAGTTGTCCATTCGCTGCCCCAGCCCGATGTCCTCCAGCAGCCGCCGCCCCTCGGCGACGATGCCCTCATGGCTCTCGCCGGTCTTCTCCGACTTGGCCATCAGCTCCCGGGCCAGCGTCACGTTCTGCAGCGCCGTGTACTGCGGGAACAGGTTGAAGCTCTGGAACACCAGGCCGAAGTGCAGCCGCTTCTTGCGGATATCGCTTTCGGAACGGGAGGCATGGTCTGCTGCATCAAACAGCTTCTCTCCTCGGACGGAAATAACGCCCTTGTCCGGTGTTTCCAAAAAATTCAGACACCGCAGCAGCGTGGTCTTGCCGCTGCCGGAGGAGCCGATGATGCTCAGCGCCTGCCCCTCCTCCAGAGAGAAGCTGATGTCCTTCAGCACCGGGGTGTCGCCAAAGTGCTTCTCGATGTGCTGTACGTCCAGAATCGCCATATGCGGCACCTCCTTAGCGGAAATAGCTGAGCTTGCGCTCTGCGTAGTTGAACAGCAGCGTCAGGACACCCACGAAGGCCAGATAGAACACCGCCGTGTAGAACAGGGGCCAGACGATACCGGCGGACTTCATATAGGACTCGCCGGTCATGATCAGCTCCATAATGGAGATGGTCTTGGCCAGCGAGGTGTCCTTCACCAGTGTGATGACCTCGTTGGACATGGGGGGGACGATGCGCTTGACCATCTGCAGCAGCGTGACCTTGAAGAAGATCTGGCTCTTTGTCATGCCCAGCACCTGACCGGCCTCCTGCTGGCCGATGGGCACGCTCTCAATGCCGCCCTTGTAGATGACGGCGAAATAGCAGGCATAGTTGATGACGAAGGCGATGACACAGGCCGCCATGCGCCCGTCGGAAAAGTAGCCCCACAGGTTGAAATCAAACCATTTACCGGGTCCGTAGAAGATGATGACAAGCTGGAGCATCAGAGGCGTGCCGCGGATGATCCAGACGATCACGTTGAAAAGCCAGCTTACCGGCTTGCACCGGCTGCGCAGGGCAAAGGCGATGAGAAGTCCCAGCGGCAGAGAGAACAGCAGCGTCAGGAAAAACAGCTTCAGCAGCTGCCCCATGCCTGCCAGCAGGGAAAGAGTGACAGTCCAAAACATGAAAAAAGCTCCTTCGTGGTTACTTGCGCGGGGGAGGAGTAAGCCGCCCAAAGGCAGAGGACGTATAACGCCCTCTGCCGTGGGAGACTATCATAGCATACTTTCCGCCGTCTGGCAACTTACTTGGTGATGACCACCTGTGCGTTCTCGCAATAGGCGTTGCTGCACTCCATGGCGGCCTGCACACCGTCGGTCAGGGTCATGCCGTTCCACACGCAGTCGATCTGCTTGCCGTCCAGCTCCTCGACCTTCATATCCCAGTTGATGATCTGGAACTCCACTTCCACGCCCAGCTTTTCAGCCACCAGCTTGGCCATGTCGGCATCGAAGCCGATCCACTGGCCGTTGGCGTCCTGATAATCCATGGGTGCGAACTCGGTGATGCCGACGATCAGCTTGCCCTTGTCCTGAATGTACTGCACATCGCTGTCGGACTCAGCGGCGGTGAACTCACAGGCGGGCTGCTCCAGCAGGGACTCCTGGACGCCGTAGGTCTTGGCCAGCTCCACCATGGTGCCGTCGGCATAGGCCGCGGACATGACGCTGTTGATGAAGGAGGTCAGGTCGCTGCCCTTGCGGCAGCCAACGCCGTACAGCTCGGAATTCAGCTTCTGCTCCGTGACCTTCAGGTTGGGATAGCTGGTGCCCTCACCCACCATGGCGCCGGCCATCAGCAGGTCGATGATGGCGGCATCAGCGGTGCCGGCATCCACTTCCATCAGGGCGTTGGCCTGAGAGCCTACCGCCACGGTCTTGAAGCCGTTGGCCTGCGCCACTTCCTCACCGGCGGAGCCGGCTTCCACAGCGTAGGTAATCTCGGCGGGGGGGGTGGCATCGCCGGAAGCGGCGTCGCCCTTGTTTTCGTTGGTCTTCTGTTCGCCGCAGGCCGCAAGGCTCATCACCATGACCAGTGCCAGCAGCAGTGCCATCAGCTTTTTCATTGTATCGTCCTCCATTTTTGATGTGGGGGCTTTCGCCCGGCTTTGTTTCCCGCGATACGGTCGTTACGGTTGTTTCCGCATCGCTCGTTCATTACGCTAACATACTATCACTTTAGCGCGATAATGTAAAGAAGTAATTTTGCCGATTGTGTTCAGCTTGTGCCGCCTGATTTTGTGCAGGCTATCCAAAGACGGCGGAGCGCGGCCTGTTTGCAGAAAACTTCCGCCGGAAACCGGAAAACGGATTGAACAAACGCGGACGGTGCAGTATAATATAGGATCATCAAATCAAATTCAGGGAAGGGGAGAACCCCATGACACTGCGGGAATATGTGGATTCCTTACAGAATAAGACGGTGGCGGTGCTGGGTATCGGCGTCAGCAACACGCCGCTGGTGCGCCTGCTGCTGGACAACGGCATCCGCGTCACCGCCTGTGACAGGCGGGCACGGGAGGAGCTGGGCGCGCTGGCCGATGAGCTGGAGCGCGCCGGCTGCGGTCTGCATCTTGGCCCGGACTATCTGAAGGGCCTGCACGAGGACGTGATCTTCCGCACACCGGGTCTGCGGCCCGATGTGCCCCAGATCGCGGCGGCCATGGCAGACGGCAGTGTGCTCACCAGTGAGATGGAGGCGTTTTTTCAGGTGTGTCCGTGCCCCATCATCGCCGTTACCGGCTCCGACGGAAAGACCACTACCACCACCATCATCGCCGAGCTGCTGAAGGCCTCCGGCAGGACGGTGTGGCTGGGCGGCAACATCGGCCATCCGCTGCTGTGCGATGCAGGACGCATGCAGCCCCATGACTACGCGGTGCTGGAGCTGTCCAGCTTCCAGCTGATGACCATGGATTGCAGCCCCCATATCGCCATTGTGACCAATCTGGCCCCCAACCATCTGGACATGCATAAGGACATGGCGGAGTATGTCTCCGCCAAGGAGAATATCTTCCGCCACCAGACCGGCGGCGACATCGCCGTGTTCAACGCCGACAATGCCATTACGGCGGAGCAGGCATCCCGCGCCGCAGGCCGCAGCCGCCGGTTCAGCCGGCAGCGTGAGCTGTCGGACGGCGTGTTCCTGCGGGGCGAGGACATCGTATGCCGTAGTCCGGCGGGAGAGCGGGTCATCATGAAGACCTCCGACATCCGGATCCCCGGCGTCCACAACGTGGAGAACTACATGGCAGCCATCGCCGCCGTGGACGGCCTTGTGCCGGACGGGATCATCCGCGATTTCGCCCGCAGCTTCGGCGGCGTGGAGCATCGCATCGAGCTGGTGCGCACCTACCGGGGCGTCCGGTACTACAACGACTCCATTGCCTCCAGCCCCTCCCGCACCATCGCGGGACTGCGCTCCTTCAAGGAGAAGGTCATCCTCATCGCCGGCGGCTACGACAAGCACATCCCCTTTGACGTGCTGGGCCCGGAGGTAACGTCCCACGTGAAGCTGCTGGTGCTGTGCGGCGCCACGGCAGGGAAGATACGGGCTGCCGTGGAGGCCGCGCCGGACTACCGCCCCGGCCACCCGGAGATCATGGAGGTGTCGCCCTTCCGCGCCGCCGTGGAGGCCGCCCGCGACCGCGCCGTATCCGGCGATGTGGTGACGCTGTCTCCCGCCTGCGCCGCCTTTGACCAGTTCAAGAACTTTGCCGAGCGGGGTAAGACCTTCAAGGAGATCGTCTGCGGCTGGCCGGAGGAATGAGGAAAAGCCTTGGCGGCATACACTCCCTGCAAGGGGGTGGCTGCTGTGGAACGGCTCCGATATCTGCGTCTGACAGGACGGCAGAAGGCTCTGATCTGGCTGACATTCATTTTCACGCTGCTGCTGGGGCTGACCGTTGCCGCCGTGCTGCACATGAAGCCCATCGTGGTGGATCTGGCCACGGCTCGCACATCCAATGCGGTAAACCGCATCGTGGTGGCGGCCATCAACGACGCCGTGGACAGCGGCCGCGTCGACTACGGACGGCTGGTGTCCTTCGACAAGGACGCAGAGGGCCGCGTCACGGCGCTGAAAAGCAACATGGCGGAGTTCAACCGCCTGCAGGCCGCCATTGCCGACGATATCCTGCAGCGCATGGCGGAGGTGTCCACCACCGACCTGTCCATCCCCATCGGCACGCTGACCGGCTCGCCGCTGCTGGCGGGGCGCGGCCCCTGTCTCCATGTGCGGATGCAGTCCGTGGGAACGGCCACCGCCCGCTTTGACAACCAGTTTTCCTCCTCCGGCATCAACCAGACCCGCCACCGCATCATTCTGGATGTGGATGTCCACGTCAGTATCCTCCTGCCGGGGCTGACCACCTATACCAAGGTGTCCAACGAGATCTCCGTGGCGGAGACGGTCATCGTCGGCGGCGTGCCGGAGACATATACCTACTTCAGTACCACACCGGACGAGATCGAGAACTATGCCGACGAATACATCATCAACAACGGATAAGAGGTCACACTATGGATTACCGCGAGAAAATGAAGGAGCTGCGGGACACGCTGAATGCCCATGGCTACCGTTATTATGTATTGGATGAGCCCACCATCTCCGACTATGAGTACGACCACATGCTGCGCCGTCTGGAGGATCTGGAGGCTGCGCACCCGGAGGAGATCACCCCGGATTCGCCTACCCAGCGCATCGGCGGCCAGACACTGTCCGCGTTCCAGCAGGTAACGCATCCTGTGCCGCTGGAGAGCCTGCAGGATGTGTTCAACGACGATGAGGTGTGCCAGTTTCTGGAGAAGATCCCACTGGACGCGCCGGTATGGAGCGTGGAACCCAAGGTGGACGGCCTGTCCGTGGCGCTGGAGTACCGGGACGGCGTGTTTGTCCGGGGCGCCACCCGGGGCGACGGCCGGGTAGGGGAGGACGTGACGGAGAATCTGCGTACCATCCGCTCCATCCCCATGACGCTGCCGGAGAAGCTGCCCCGCCTTATTGTCCGGGGCGAGGTCTACATGGCCCGCAGCGTGTTTGAGGAGATCAATGCCCGCCGCGAGCTGGAGGGCAAGCCCCTGATGGCCAACCCCCGCAACGCCGCCGCCGGCTCTCTGCGGCAGCTGGATCCCAAGATCGCGGCCCAGCGCCGTTTGGACATCGCCGTGTTCAATCTCCAGCTGGCGGAGGGCCGGACATTCGCCACCCACACGGAGACCATTGACTATCTGGCGTCCCAGCACTTTAAGGTCATCCCCCACCGGCAGTTGTCCAAGACCGCCGACATTCTGGCGGAGATCGCCGCGCTGGGCGACGGGCGGGAGCGCTTTCCCTTCGACATCGACGGCGCCGTCATCAAGCTGGACGAGCTGGCAGAGCGCGAGGTGCTGGGCAGCACTGCCAAGTGTCCCCGCTGGGCCATCGCCTACAAGTACCCGCCGGAGACAAAGGAGACGGTGCTCCGGGACATCGTGGTGCAGGTGGGCCGTACCGGTGTGCTGACCCCTAAGGCGGAGCTGGAGCCGGTGCGTCTGGCGGGTACCACCGTGACCTACGCCACCCTGCACAATCAGGACTATATCACCCAAAAGGACATCCGCATCGGCGATACGGTGCTGGTGCGCAAGGCCGGGGAGATCATCCCGGAGATCGTGGCCGTGGTGCCGGACAAGCGTCCGGCGGACGCGCTGCCCTATATGCTGCCGGAGCGCTGCCCCGTCTGCGGCGCGGAGGTGGTGCGGGACGAGGACGGCGCTGCGCTGCGCTGCACCGGCGCGGAGTGTCCCGCCCAGCTGCTGCGGAACCTGACCCATTTCGCCAGCCGGAACGCCATGGACATCGACGGGCTCGGCCCCGCCGTCATGCAGCAGCTGGTGGACAGCGGTCTTGTGAAGACCGCCGCCGACCTGTACAGCCTGCGGCCCGAGCAGATCGAGGTGCTGGATCGCATGGGGAAAAAATCCGCCCAGAACGCGGTGGAGGCCATTGCCAGAAGCCGCGAGGACGATCTGTGGCGGCTCATCTTCGCGCTGGGCATCCGGCAGGTAGGCGAAAAGGCCGCCAAGGTGCTGGCCGCCCGGTTCGGCACCATGGATGCGCTGACCGCCGCCACGGAGGAGGAGCTGACCGCCATCGACGATGTGGGACCCATCACGGCCAAATACATCCGCCAGTGGATGGACAGCCCTCAGTCCCAGGATCTGCTGGAGCGTCTCAGAGCTGCGGGACTGAATATGGCCTGTAAAGAGAAAATGGTTGACAGTCGTTTTGCCGGGATGACTTTCGTCCTCACCGGCGCGCTGGAGAAGTTTACCCGCGACGAGGCGGGAGAGATGATTGAAAAGCGGGGCGGCAAGGCGTCCGGCTCCGTATCGAAGAAGACCACCTATGTGGTGGCGGGGGAAAACGCCGGCGGCAAGCTGCAGAAGGCGCAGCAGCTGGGTATCCCCGTCCTGACAGAGGATGAATTTCTGGAGCTTCTGAAGTAAGGAGGTACACATCATGGCAGAAAACACGAATCAGAACCTGCTGCATCAGGTAATCTACAGCGTCTTTGTCCGCAACCACACGAAGGAGGGCACGTTCCGGGCGCTGGAGGACGATCTGGATCGTCTGCACGGGCTGGGCGCGGACATCATCTGGCTTATGCCCATCCATCCCATCGGTACAGAGGGCCGCAAGGGCACGCTGGGCAGTCCCTACGCCATTCAGGACTACCGGGGCGTCAACCCGGAATACGGCACACGGGAGGACTTTATCCATCTGGTGGACGCTATCCACCGGCGGGGTATGAAGTGCATCATCGACGTGGTGTATAACCACACCTCGCCGGACTCCGTGCTGGCCCACACCCACCCGGAGTATTTCCTCCGCGACGCGGCGGGGAAGCCCACCCGCAAGGTGGCGGACTGGTGGGACGTGGTGGATCTGGATTATTCCAACCGTAATCTGTGGACGTACCAGATCGACACGCTGAAGCAGTGGGCCGCCATCGTAGACGGCTTCCGCTGCGACGTGGCCAGCAGTGTACCGCTGGACTTCTGGTGTGAGGCCCGCCGTCAGGTGGAGGAGGTACGTCCCGGCTGCATCTGGCTGGCCGAAAGCGTCCACGGTGCCTATGTGCTGGGCATGCGCCGCATGGGTGCGGCCTGCGCGACGGATACCGAGCTCTACCGCGCCTTTGACATGACCTACGACTACGACATTTGGCCGTTCTACGAGGGCTTCATGAAGGGTGAGCTGTCCCTGCGGGCCTACACGGATATTCTGAACTATCAGGAGCTGACGTACCCCACCGGCTACATCAAGGCCAGGTGTCTGGAGAACCACGACACCCGCCGCGCCGCCTCGTGGCTCACCAGTGACAGCCAATTGTACCACTGGCTGGGCTTCCTGTACTTCCAGCGGGGTGCCGCCATGCTGTACAGCGGCATGGAGTATGCCCCCAAAAAGCAAGTGGGCCTGTTCGACGCTGATGACAACTACGGCGACATGCGGCTGGACGTGCAGCTGTACCTCACCGCCTGCAAGGCCATGAAGCAGACGCTGCCTCTGGGCGGCGGCTTCTGGTGGGAGCCGCTGAACGACAGCGCGGCGCTGGGACACTACGACGGGCCGGAGGGCCGGGTACTGGGCGTGTTCGACCTGCTGGGGCAGGGCGGCGAGGTGGCCGTAGGCCTGCCGGACGGCGTGTACCAGAACCGTCTGGGCGGCGATGTCACCGTCCGGAACGGCAGGCTGACGCTGGGCGAACGCCCCGTGGTCATCTGATGCGGACTGCCGCTATTGGTTTTTTATACAAAGCGAAAAGAGATTCTGTGTCGTATGTCACAGAATCTCTTTTGTTCATTGACCTGCGGCAATCAGGATGCTATACTTTTACACGGTATATCTAAGTCCTTTCCTGTGCCAAAACAGGGAAGAACCGTTAGAAAAGAGGAGGAAAGAACCTATGAGCAAGCTCATGAAGATCTGCGACGGCAACGAAGCGGCGGCATATGTCGCCTATGCGTTTTCCGAGGTAGCCGCCATCTACCCCATCACGCCGTCCAGTCCTATGGCCGAGCACGCCGATGCGTGGTCTGCCAAGGGGAAGAAGAACATCTTCGGCCAGCCGGTACGACTGGTGGAGATGCAGTCCGAGGCCGGCGCCTGCGGCGCATGTCACGGCGCACTGGAGGCCGGCGCGCTGGCCACCAGCTTCACCGCCTCGCAGGGCCTTATGCTGATGATCCCCACCATGCACCGTATCTCCGGCGAGCGGCTGCCCGGCGTACTGCATGTGGCGTCCCGTACCGTGGGCACCCACGCATTCTCCATCTTCGGCGACCACTCCGACGTGATGAACTGCCGTCAGACGGGCTTTGCCATGCTGTCCAGCGGCAGCGTGCAGCAGGCCGCCGACCTGGCTGCCGTGGCGCACCTCAGCGCCATCAAGGCCCGCATCCCGTTCCTGCATTTCTTTGACGGCTTCCGCACCAGCCACGAGATCCAGAAGATCGATGTACTGGACTACGATGAGTATGCCAAGCTGGTGGATCAGAACGCGCTGGCCGCCTTCCGCGCCAACGCCCTGAACCCGGAGGATCCCCGGATGCGTTCTCTGGTGGATAACCCCGATATCTATTTCCAGCTGCGCGAGTCCAACAACACCGCCTATGCCGAGCTGCCCGACATCGTGGAGGAGTACATGGCCCAGATCAGTAAGCTGACCGGCCGCGAGTACCACCTGTTCAACTACTACGGCGCGCCGGACGCCGAGCGCGTCATCGTGGCCATGGGCTCCGTGGGCGGCTGCGCGCAGGAGGTCGTGAACTACCTGAACGCCAAGGGTGAGAAGGTGGGCTTCCTGCAGGTACATCTGTTCCGCCCGTTCTCCCGCAAGCACTTGATGGCCGCTATGCCCAAGACGGTGAAAAAAATCGCTGTCCTTGACCGCGTCAAGGAGATCGGCTCCATCGGTGAGCCTCTGTACGAGGACATCTGCGCCGCTTATATCAACGAGAACGACCGCCCCGCCATCTACGCCGGCCGCTACGGTCTGAGCAGCAAAGACACCACCCCCGCCCAGCTCAAGGCCGTGTTCGACAACCTGCTGCTGGACGAGCCGAAGAACCACTTCACCATCGGCATCGTGGACGATGTGACACATCTGTCCCTGCCCGTGGGCGCGCCCCTGCTCACCGAACCGGAGGGCACCATCTCCTGCAAGTTCTGGGGCCTCGGCTCCGACGGCACCGTGGGTGCCAACAAGAACTCCATCAAGATCATCGGCGAGACGACGGATATGTACTGTCAGGCGTACTTCGAGTACGATACCAAGAAGTCCTTCGGCATCACCAAGAGCCACCTGCGCTTTGGCAAGCACCCCATCAGCTCCACCTACTATGTGAGCAATGCGGACTTCATTGCCTGCCACAACCAGACGTACCTGACCAAGTACGACATCATCCACGAGCTGAAGCCCCACGGCAGCTTCCTGCTGAACTGCGAGTGGGCGGAGAGCGAGCTGGAGCAGCACGTTCCCGGCGAGATCCTCAAGTATATCGCCGACAACGACATCAAGTTCTATATCATCGACGCCAACAAGGAGTCTCAGTCGCTGGGTCTGGGCAACCGCTCCAACATGGTGCTGCAGGCCGCCTTCTTCAAGCTGGCCAATGTCATCCCCGTGGAGGACGCCGTGGCCCACATGAAGGCCGCCGTCAAGAAGACCTACGGCCTCAAGGGTGAGAAGGTGGTCAACATGAACATCGCCGCCGTGGACGCCGGCATCAACGCGCTGGTGGAGGTCAAGGTGAAGCCCGAGTGGACGAACCTCACCGGCAAGGCCCTGAAGCCCGTCGATGAGAGCCTGCCCTACGTTATCAAGAACATCCTCGTGCCCATCAACGCCCAGAAGGGCGACGATCTGCCTGTTTCCGCCTTCAAGGGCATGGAGGACGGCACCATGCCGCTGGGTACGTCCCGTTACGAGAAGCGCGGCATTGCCACCCATCTGCCGGTGTGGAATGCTGCCGAGTGCCTGCAGTGCAACATGTGCTCCTTCGTCTGCCCTCACGCCGTCATCCGTCCGTTCCTGCTGGACGAGGGCGAGGTCAAGGCCGCGCCCGCGGACATGACGCTGGTGGATGCCAAGGGCCCCGGCCTGGCCGGCCTGAAGTACACCATGGGCGTGTCCACGCTGGACTGCACCAGCTGCGGCAGCTGCGTGGCCTCCTGCCCCAAGAGCGGCAAGGCTCTGAAGATGATACCCACCCACGAGGTATCTTTGGATCAGACCGACTGGAACTTCCTGACCACCGTGAAGGAAAAAACCTCCCGCGTGGACAAGTTCACCCTGAAGGGCAGCCAGTTCAAGCAGCCGCTGGTGGAGTTCAACGGCGCCTGCGCCGGCTGCGGAGAAACGCCCTATATCAAGCTGCTGACCCAGATGTTCGGCGACAAGATGTATCTGGCCAACGCTACCGGCTGCACCCAGGCGTGGGGCGCGGCCATGCCCTGCGTACCGTACTGCAAGAACGCCGAGGGTAAGGGCGTGGCATGGTCCAACTCCCTGTTCGAGAACAATGCCGAGTTCTCCTACGGTATGTGTCTGGCTGTCAAGCAGCTGCGCGAGTGCGTCGCCGGCTACGTCAAGGAACTGGACGCACTGACCAGAGACGAGGCTGTGAAGGCCGCCATCGCCAAGTGGCAGGAGACGTATGATGATCTGGATGCCTCCACCCCCGCCACGGCGGAGCTGGTGAGGCTGCTGGAGAGCGGTACGTTCTCCGCCGAGGAGCAGAAGGTCGTGGACGAGATCCTCAAGCGGAAGCACGACATGTCCAAGAAGACCATGTGGATGTACGGCGGCGACGGCTGGGCCTACGACATCGGCTACGGCGGTCTGGATCACGTCTTTGCCATGGGCGAGGATGTTAACGTCCTGCTGGTGGATACCGAGGTGTACTCCAATACCGGCGGCCAGTCCTCCAAGGCCACGCCTGTGGGTGCGGTGGCCCAGTTCCAGGCCAGCGGCAAAAAGACCAAGAAGAAAGACCTTGGCATGCTGATGATGACCTACGACAACGTCTATGTGGCCCAGTGCTCCATGGGTGCCAACCCCAACCAGCTCATCAAGGCCATCAAAGAAGCCGAAGCCCACAAGGGCCCGTCCATCGTCATCTGCTACGCACCCTGCATCAACCACGGCATCAAGAAGGGCATGAATAACGTCCAGCAGGAGATGAAGGACGCCGTCAACTCCGGCTACTGGAACCTGTATCGCTACAGCCCTGAGACGAAGACCTTCACGCTGGACAGCAAGGAGCCCACCATGCCGCTGTACGACTTCATGAAGGGCGAGGTACGCTATGCTTCTCTGGAGCTGAGCTTCCCGGAGAACGCCAAGGTGCTGTTCGCCGAGGCTGAGGCCGATGCCAAGGCCAAATACGAGTCCTACAAGCGTCGGGCAGAGAAGTAATAGTTTCCTCAAAATAAAATTCTCCATCGATATACGACAAAATAAGCAAAAGCCGCCCTTGTGGCGGCTTTTGCTTATACAGGGCAAATTATTTTTTATTGCACTGATAAATATCTGTTAATTTGTTGACATACAGCGGGGAGAGTGATAAAATTAACAAAGTAAAAACCGACTTCATGAGGGGAAAGGGAGAACACTATGGCAGTACCGTTTGACTACACAGCAGAATACAGGCGCAAGCTCTGCACGCCGGACGAAGCGGCCAAGGTCGTCAAGAGCGGCGACTGGATCGATATCGGCATGGGCGCGGGCTTTCCCTCGCTGATGGATGCCGCCGTGGCCCGCCGGAAAGAGGAACTGCGGGACGTGAAGATCCGCGGCTACCTGATCTTCGAGCCCATCCAGATGGTGGAGTGCGATCCCACTCGCCAGCACTTCGTCTACAACAGCTGGCATATGTCCGGCTACGAGCGCAAGCTCTGCGACAAGGGACTGTGCAACTTCAACCCCATGGTGTTCCGCAATCTGGGCTGGTACTACACCCAGTTCCTGACGGTGAACGTGGCCATGATGTGCGTCACCCCCATGAATGAGCACGGCTACTTCAACTTCGCCGCCTCCACCGCCTCCGCCCGCGCCACGCTGGACAAGGCGGACATCGTAATCCTGGAGGTCAATGAGAACCTGCCATGGGTCTACGGCGGTCTGGACGAGTGCATCCACATCAGCGACGTGGATATGATCGTGGAGGGTCCCCACGGCGCACTGCCCAGTGTCAAGTCGCCTCCCGCCTCCGAGGCAGAGATGAAGATTGCCGAGTATGTGGTGCAGAACATGGTGGACGGCTCCACGCTGCAGCTGGGTATTGGCTCGCTGCCCAACGCCGTGGGGCAGATGATCGCCAAGAGCGACCTGAAGGGTCTGGGCATCCATACGGAGATGCTGTGTGACAGCTATCTGGATATGTACAAGGCCGGCAAGATCACCAATACCCACAAGCGGCTGGATCGCTACAAGAGCATCTTCGGTCTTGCCATTGGCTCTCCCGACCTGTACGACTGGATCCGGGAGAACCCAGGCGTGGTCACGTATCCCATCAGCTACTGCAATGACCCGGCCAACGTGGGCAAGCAGGACAACTTTGTGTCCATCAACAACTGCATTTCCGTGGATCTGTACGGCCAGATCTGCGCCGAAAGCTCCGGCATCCGCCAGATCAGCGGCACCGGCGGCCAGCTGGACTTTCTGGAGGGTGCGGCCCTGTCCAACGGCGGCAAGGCCTTCATCTGCCTGACCTCCTCCTTCACAGATAAGCAGGGCAATGTCAAGTCCCGCATCAACCCGCTGCTGTCCCCCGGCGACATCGTCACCGACCCCCGCAGTCTGGCTTATTATATCGTCACCGAGTACGGCGGCGTGAATCTGGTGGGCTGTTCCACATGGGAGCGGGCGGAGAAGCTGGTGAGCATCGCTCATCCCATGTTCCGCGATGAGCTGATCGCCAACGCGGAGAAGCAGGGCATCTGGATCCGTTCCAACAAGCGGTAATATAAAACAGATCAAATACGAACGGGGAGCGGTCATCCGCTCCCCGTTTTTCAATAAAGATAACGGTCTTGACATTTTTTTGCGGATATAGTATACTCCCACCATACGAAAACGGCGATGATGAGAAGCAGTAAGCGGTCAGCGAAAGCCAAGAGAGGGCGCGGCAGGTGCAAGCGTCCGTGACGCGCCGCCCAAGTCGTCTCGGAGCTCCGGGCTGAACAGGCGCAGTAGGCCCCGGCGGATGTCCCCCGTTATTGGGACAGGGTGTAGCTGCACCCATGAGTGCGGGAGTTTTCCCGAATACAGGTGGTACCACGGACTTGACGTTCGCCCTGTTTTGCCATGGCAAAACGGAGCGGACTTTTTGTTTTGCCAAATACACACAAAGGAGAAAGCATATGAAAGAACTGCCGAAGGTGTACGATCCCCGGGACGTGGAGTCCCGGATCTACCAGATGTGGATGGACGGCGGCTGCTTCAAGGCCCGGCCTGACCCGGATAAAAAGCCGTTTTCCATCGTCATGCCGCCCCCCAACGTCACCGGCCAGCTGCACATGGGCCACGCGCTGGACTGTACGCTGCAGGACATCCTGACCCGCTTCAAGCGCATGCAGGGCTACGAGGCCCTGTGGCTTCCCGGCACGGATCACGCCGGTATCGCCACCCAGATCAAGGTTGAGGAGGAGCTGCGTACCAAGGAGGGCCTGACCCGCCACGATCTTGGCCGCGAGAAATTTCTGGAGCGCGTCTGGGCGTGGAAGGAAAAGTATGGCGACCGCATCGTCCAGCAGCAGAAGAAGATGGGCGCGTCCTGCGATTGGGATCGCAGCCGCTTCACCATGGACGAGGGCTGCTCCCGCGCCGTCCGCGAGACGTTCTGCGAGCTGTACGACAAGGGCCTGATCTACAAGGGCAGCCGCATCATCAACTGGTGCCCCCACTGCCTGACCGCCCTGTCCGACGCCGAGGTGGAGTATGTGGACAAGCCCGGCCATCTGTGGTACGTCCGCTACCCGCTGACCGACGGCAGCGGCGATATCATCATCGCCACCACCCGTCCCGAGACGATGCTGGGCGATACCGGCGTGGCCGTCAACCCCGAGGACGAAAAGTTCAAGCACCTTATCGGCAAGACCTGCATCCTGCCGCTGGTGGGCCGCGAGATCCCCATCGTGGGCGACGAGTACTGCGAGATCGGCTTCGGCACCGGCGCCGTGAAGATGACCCCCGCCCACGACCCCAACGACTTTGAGGTAGGCCTGCGCCACCATCTGGAGGTCATCCGCTGCATCGCCGACGATGGCCGTATCAACGAAAACGGCGGCAAATACGAGGGCATGGATCGCTACGAGTGCCGCAAGGCCATCGTGGCCGATTTGGAGACCGAGGGCTATCTGGTCAAGACCGAACCCTACTCCCACAACGTAGGCACCTGCTACCGCTGCCACAACGATGTGGAGCCGCTGATCTCCGCCCAGTGGTTTGTGAAGATGGCGCCGCTGGCCAAGGAGGCCATCCGCGTGGTGGAGGACGGCACCATCCGGTTCGTTCCGGAGCGATTCACCAAGACCTATATCAACTGGATGGAGAACGTCCATGACTGGTGCATCTCCCGTCAGCTGTGGTGGGGCCATCAGATCCCCGCATGGTACTGTGACGACTGCAACCACATCAACGTCAGCCGCACCGATCCCACCAGATGCGAAAAGTGTGGCAGCACCCACCTGACCCGGGAAGAGGACGTGCTGGACACATGGTTCAGCTCCGCCCTGTGGCCCTTCTCCACCATGGGTTGGCCCGATCTGGACGCCGCCGACCTGAACTACTGGTATCCCACCTCCGTCATGGTCACGGGCTACGACATCATCTTCTTCTGGGTGGCCCGCATGATCTTCTCCAGCATGGAGCAGATGAAGAAGGAGCCATTCAAGACCGTGTTCATCCACGGCCTCGTCCGTGACGATAAGGGCCGTAAGATGTCCAAGTCTCTGGGTAACGGTATCGACCCGCTGGAGATGGCGGACAAGTACGGCGCCGACGCGCTGCGCTTCAACCTTATCACCGGCAACAGCCCCGGCAACGACATGCGCTTCTTCGTGGAAAAGTGCGAAGCCATGCGCAACTTTGCCAACAAGATCTGGAACGCCAGCCGCTTCGTGATGATGAACCTGTCCATCGACAAGGTACAGCTGCCGGAAAAGCTGGAGCTGGAGGACAAGTGGGTGCTTAGCCGTCTGAACACTCTGATCCGCGAGGTCACTGACAATCTGGAGGCCTACGAGCTGGGCGTGGCCTCCGCCAAGATCTACGACTTCATCTGGGACACCTACTGCGACTGGTATATCGAGCTGACCAAGACCCGTCTCAACGGCGAGGACGAGAGCGCCAAGCTGGCGGCGGAGAACGTGCTGTGCTATGTGCTGCTGCGCATCATGGAGCTGCTGCACCCGTTCATGCCCTTTATCACCGAGGAGATCTGGCAGGCGCTGCCCCATGAGGGCGATTATCTGATTACTGCCAAGTGGCCGGAGTATCAGGACGCGCTGCATTTCCCGGAGGCTGAAACGGCCATGGAGGCGGTGAAGGATGCCATCTCTGCCATCCGCGCCCGCCGCGCCGAGATGAATGTGCCGCCAAGCCGCAAGGCGCAGGTCGTCATCGTGGCCGCCAAGCCGGAAAACTATCAGTTGGGCGCACATTTCATCACCCGCATGGCCTACGCCAGCGAGTTGACAGTGCAGACCGCCGCTCCCGCCGACCTGACCGGCATGGTGACAGTGGCCACCCACGATGCTACCATCTATATGCCCATGGCAGAGCTGGTGGACATCGCCAAGGAGCTGACGCGCATCGCCGCCGAGCGTAAAAAGGCAGAGGAGAACCTGCAGCGCATCGAAGCCAAGCTGGCCAACGAATCATTCACCTCCCGCGCCCCCGAGAACGTGGTGAACGCCGAACGTGAGAAGGCGGAGAAGGCCCGTGCGCTCATTGCCAAACTGGATGAGTCTGCCGCTGCTATGCAGATCTGAATTTCCTGCGGTTACAGGCGTAATTCGACACAGAAAACTGCAAAAATAAACTATAATCACCGTAGATCATTGATCTGCGGTGATTACTTTTTAGAACGCTTTTACAAAGGAGCATTGCATATGGAAATATCTGCAAAGCATCAGGGTAACCAGTTGGAGCTGGCCCTGACGGGAGAACTCGACCACCACGGCGCCAAGGGGCTGCTGGCCTGTCTGGAGCAGGAGATCCAGCGGTCGCTTCCCATGGTGCTCGTTTTGGACTTTTCGGGCGTCACGTTCATGGACAGCTCCGGTATCGCCGTTGCGCTGCGGGGCTGGCAGCGCATGCGGGAGCTGGGCGGCAGCGTGGCGCTGCACCATGTGGCGCCGCAGCCCCGTAAGGTGTTCGAAGCTGCCGGCATCGGCCGTATGATGCCCATTGAATAAACATATCGAAGGAGGAGATTACATATGACACGCGCAGAAAATTATGTGACCCTTGAATTTCTCAGCCGCAGCAATAACGAAAGCTTCGCCCGCACGGCGGCAGCCGGCTTCGCCGCCCAGCTGGATCCCACGCTGGATGAGCTGGGCGACATCAAGACTGCCGTCAGCGAAGCGGTAACCAACGCCATCGTCCATGCCTACCCAGACGCGCTGGGAAAGGTCATCATGAAAATGAAGCTCCTGAAGGGGGGCGTTCTGGAAATTACCGTCCGCGATTGGGGCCGCGGTATCCCGGATGTAGAGGAAGCCCGCCGCCCGCTGTTCACCACCGGCGGCAGCGAACGCAGCGGCATGGGCTTCACCATCATGGAAAGCTTCATGGATAAGCTCACCGTCCGCTCCTTGCCCGGAAAGGGTACTACCGTCCAGATGCGCAAACGCATTGCCCCGCGTCTTGTGACCAGATGACCGCCGAAGACCGCATGGCGCTGCTGGAACGGGCGCAGCAGGGGGACGATGATGCTTGCCAACAAATGCTGGTGGAGAATGCCGGACTCATCTGGTCTATCGTCAAGCGCTACCGCACCTGTGGCGTGGAGGCCGATGACCTCTATCAGCTTGGATGCATTGGATTTATAAAGGCTGTAAAGGGTTTTGACCTCACATACGGAACACAATTTTCCACCTACGCCGTGCCTAAGATTGCCGGGGAGATACGCCGCTTTCTGCGGGATGACGGGCCCATCAAGGTGGGCCGCACTCTGCGTGAAAAGGGGCAGATGCTCTGGACCGCACGGGAGCGGCTGCAAAATCGGCTGGGATGCGCGCCAAAACTATCCGAATTAGCAGAAGAGACGGGCCTGACCGTGGAGGAAATCGCCAACATTGAACTGGCGGTGGTAGCACCGGAGTCCCTGCAGCAGGAGACGGCAGACGGCCTGACGCTGGAATCCCTGCTGGGCACGGAGGAGCCGGAAGCCCGCATGGTGGAGCGCATCGCCCTGCGGGAGGCCATCGACTGCCTGCCAGAACAGGAGCGGAAGACCATTCTGCTCCGCTTCTTCAAGGGGCTGACGCAGGAGCAGGCCGCCCGGCTGCTCCACGTCTCGCAGGTGCAGGTGTCCCGGATGGAGCGCCGCAGCCTACAAAAGCTGCGAGAATTGCTAAGCGACTGACCGGCAGGTGTCGCCGCGTTGACCAAAGACTCCCGGTATACGGGGTGTGCCGCCGCTCTGCGCCGCATTTTCCGCGTAGCAGCAAAATGCGAAAAGTATTGTCTCTGCTTACGTCGGCAGCTGCGGCCTTTCCATCTGGCCCGACGCTTTTTCGTACTCTGCGGGCAGAAATTCCGTCATGACCCCGCGATAGCGCTTGGGCAGGAACGTGTCCTGACAGCGGGGATTCTTCCGTTCCGGGATGGCCACCGTCTCGAAGAATGTCTTCCACAGCCGCCGGTACTGGAGTTCCTTATCGTCGGGTACCGCCAGCTCCAGATGCTCCAGCGGCGCGATGCGGGAGACGCCTCTGGCGTACAGCAGCACCTCACGATGGGTGCGGTCAAAGATGAAAAATGTCTCGTTGGCGTAGCGGTCACAGAAATGGTGCCGCAGCAGTGGCAGCACCCGGTTTTTCGGCTCGATGACCGCCCCCAGCACACCGTTATAGTCGGAGAACCGCACGAAGCCCCGCAGCTTCTCCAGCTCTCCATTCATATGTCGGATGGCCTTGTGCAGCGGATAGCACACCGGATCGGACAGATCCTGCATGAACCCGCCGCCCTCCTGAAACACCCTGCGGACAAAGGCGTAGAGCCGCATCTCCTTATCCTCCATGCACGTCAGGAAGGCCCGCTGCAGTATATTGGCCGCCTTGCCAGACCGCCTGACCAGTCCCTGGTAAACCCGTCGCCCGTGAGCGGCGTCCGTCACCACGGCGCGCACCTCATACAAGGATAGTGATCCCTCGTCGGCAGAAAAACCGACGGGGGATTCCTTATATACATAACTGTCGTACACACAGCACAGGAACCCTTCCAAAGTGCCATCGTATTCATAGACCACATCCATCCCGTTCACCCCGCGCTGTCGAACAGCGACAGCTGCTCCATGCCGTTTTCAACCAGCAGGTCGCGCTCCATCCGCTCCAGCTGCACCGGCAGCGTGGCAGGGGAAAAGTGCAGCCCCTGCCGCATCCGTCCGCCGCAGGTGAGGAAAAACTGCGCCCGATTCACCACAACGCCCAGCTTCTTCAGATCCTCGAACCGCAGATTTGTCTGCCTCCGCGCCGACAGGATACGCCGCGCGCTGACCGGTCCGATGCCCGGTACCCGCAGCAGTGTCTCCAGATCGGCCCGCATGACCTCCACCGGGAACAGCTCCAGATGTGCCACCGCCCAGCTGGATTTCGGATCCAGCCGTTGGTCGAAGTTGGGGTGCGCCGCATCCAGCAGCTCCTCCGCTCGGAAGCCGTAGAACCGCAGCAGCCAGTCGGCCTGATACAGCCGGTGCTCCCGCAGCAGCGGCGGCTTGGTGTCCAGCGCAGGGAGGAGGCTGTTCTCCACCACCGGTACATAGGCGGAGTAGAATACCCGCTTCAGCCGGTACTTCTCATATAATGACTCTGTCAGCCGGAGGATATGCCGGTCGTTGTCGCCGGTAGCGCCCACGATCAGCTGGGTGCTCTGACCCGCCGGTGCAAAGGACGGCGCGTGTTTGTATTTCACCAGCTCCGCCTTACTCTGGGCCACGCCGTCCCGTATCTGCCCCATGGGCCGCAGGATAGCATTTTTCGTCTTATCCGGCGCCAGCAGCCGCAGCCCGTTCTGGGACGGCAGTTCAATGTTGACACTGAGCCGGTCTGCCAGCAGTCCCAACTGCCGCACCAGTTCCGGCGCGGTGCCGGGAATGGCCTTGGCGTGGATATACCCATTGAACCGGTACTCATCCCGCAGGATGCGCAGCGCCCGGATCATCTGTTCGGTGGTATAGTCCGGACTGCGCAGCACGCCGCTGGACAGAAACAGCCCCTCGATGTAGTTCCGCCGGTAGAAGCCGATGGTCAGCTCCGCCAGCTCCCGCGGCGTAAACGCCGCCCGCCGCGTGTCATTGCTGCGCCGGTTGACGCAGTATTTGCAGTCGAAGACACACACATTGGTCATCAGCACCTTCAGCAGTGTGATGCAGCGCCCGTCTGCGGAGAAGCTGTGGCAGCACCCGGCAATGGAGGAGGATGTGTTGCCGGTCATGCCGGGTCTGGAGCCGCGCCGCACACCGCTGGAGGTGCAGGCGGCATCGTACTTGGCCGCATCCGTCAGGATGGTCAGCTTCTCCAGAACGTCCATATCGTTACGCCGTGCGGCGTCTGCGGCGGGGGGCCGGGTGGTCGATGCAGTCGATAAGCCGCATCACATTGGCAGCAATGGAGCCCGCGCCCAGCAGGGTGATCAGCAGTCCGATGGTCGTCATAGTCAGTTATCTCCTTGTCAAACTTATGTTCTATTCGTATTATAAATCGAACAATCGTTCTTGTCAATATAAATCGAACAAAAATTCTATAAAATTTCTGTGGGAGGTTGACCGCAGCGCCCGCATGTATTAAAATGAGAAGTAAGAAAGAGAAAAGCGAGGCTTCTGTATGACGGAACTGGAAAAACGATTCATCGCGGCGCGGCAGGCAGCTATCGCCGCCGATTTTCAAAAGCTGAACCCCCGCCAGCGGGAGGGCGTGCTGACCACGGAGGGTCCGCTGCTGCTGCTGGCCGGTGCCGGGTCGGGCAAGACCACGGTGCTCATCAACCGTGTGGCCAACCTGCTGCGCTACGGCCGGGGCAGCGACAGCGAGGACATCCCTATCCCGGTGACGGAGGACGAGGCCGCGTTTCTGGAGGAATATGCCAAATCCCCGGACGAGGAGCAGCGTCCGCTGATGCAGTACCTCTGCGCCGTGGAGCCGGCCCGCCCGTGGGAGGTGCTGGCCATCACCTTCACCAACAAGGCCGCCAACGAACTGAAGGAGCGTCTGGGCCGCATGCTGGGGGAGGAGGTGGCGCAGGATGTGTGGGCCTCCACGTTCCACTCCGCCTGCGTCCGCATCCTGCGCCGGGATATCGACCGCATCGGCTTCGACCGCAGCTTCACCATTTACGACACGGACGACAGCAAGCGGGTCATCAAGGATATCCTCAAGGAGCTTTCACTGGATGAGAAGGCGTTCCCCACCCGGGAGCTTCTGAGCATTATCTCCCGCGCCAAGGATGAGATGCAGTCGCCGGAGGAATTCATTCAGCAGTGGCAGGCCATTAACGATTGGCGCCGTATCAGAATAGGTAAAGTATATGCGCTTTACAACAAAAAGCTGTGCGACGCCAACGCGCTGGACTTCGATGACATCATCCTCCACACCGTCCGACTGCTGCAAAGCTGCCCGGACGTGCGGTCGTACTATCAGAACAAGTTCCGCTACATCCTCATCGACGAGTATCAGGACACCAACCACCTGCAATACCTGCTGGCCAGTCTGCTGACCAACCGGCAGCGCAACATCTGCGTGGTGGGCGACGACGACCAGAGCATCTACCGCTTCCGCGGCGCGGACATCAGCAACATCCTCAGCTTTGAAAAGGAGTATAAGGGCGCCCGTACCATCCGTCTGGAGCAAAACTACCGCTCCACCCAGAACATTCTGGACGCGGCCAACGCCGTTATCCGTCACAATGAGGGCCGCAAGGGTAAGACGCTGTGGACGGACAACGGCGCGGGGGAGAAGGTGGTCATCAAGACCGCTTTCAACGAGAGCGATGAGGCTAACTATGTGGTGGGCCAGATCATGATGTCCTACCGCCGGGGCGGCAGTTGGAAGGACAACGCCGTGCTCTACCGCATGAACGCCCAGTCCAACGCGCTGGAATATGCCTTCAAGCGCAACGGCGTGCCCTACAAGATCTACGGCGGCATGAAGTTCTTCGACCGCGCCGAGGTCAAGGATATGCTGGCCTATCTGTGCGTCATCAGCAACACCGCCGATGATCTGCGGCTGCGGCGCATCGTCAACGTGCCGTCCCGCAAAATCGGCCAGGCCACCGTAGATAAGGCGCAGTTTATCGCCACGGAACAGGGGAGCGCCCTGTACGACGTGTTCCGCCGCGCCGCCGACTATCCGGAATTGAAGAATGCAGCTGGCAAGCTGTTGACCTTTACAGATATGATTGAATCGCTGCGCCGCCAGATAGAAGGCTGCGACCTGCTGGAATTTTACGATCTGGTCTGCGATAAGAGCGGCTACACCGCCGCCCTGCGGGAAAAGGACGATATGGAGAGCCGCGGCCGTCTGGAAAATGTGGAGGAGCTGAAATCCAGCATCCGGGGCTACATGGAAAACGCGGAGGGCGAACCGACGCTGGCGGGCTTTCTGGACGAGGTGGCGCTGTACACCGATCTGGACAGCCAGTCCGACAGCGATAACTGCGTGACCATGATGACCATGCACGCTGCCAAGGGGCTGGAGTTCCCCCACGTCTATGTGGTGGGCATGGAGGACGGCCTTTTCCCGGGAAATCGCGCCATGGGCGACGCGGAAGAGATGGAGGAGGAGCGGCGTCTCTGCTATGTGGCCATGACCCGCGCCAAGGAGACGCTGACCCTGACCAACGCCCGGCAGCGCATGCTGTTTGGCCGCACGGCCCCGGCCATGCCCTCCCGGTTCCTGAAGGAAGTCCCGGAGGAGAACATGCAGTGGCTCAGCAAGCCGCAGCCCCGCAGCGCAGAGAGCGACGTGGGCTGGGGCGATGGCAGCGGCGACGGCTATGCCTCCCGGTGCGCTGGGTACGGCGAAAAATACGGTGCTTACGGTAGCGGCCAGAGCCACCGTACTCCGCCGGTCACAACGTCCCGCGCGGCTGCGGAGCCCGCCGGAAAGCCGCTCCAGACGGCGTCCGGCCGGAAGGTGGCGCCTGCCGGCAGCCTGATGCAGCTGGCGCCGGGGGAGAGCGTGAGACACGACGCCTTCGGGCAGGGAATGGTGCTGTCCGTCCGTGTCATGGGAAACGATGCCCTCATCGAGGTGGCCTTCGACACCGTGGGCACCAAAAAGCTGATGCTGCGGGCGGCCATGGGCCACCTGACCAAGGGTTGATGCCGCTGTAAACCTCAGGTTGCGCGGTTTTCTCCGTCCTTACAACCTGCAAGCCTCAGGTTGCTGGACAAACAGCGGAAAAACTGCTATACTGTCCCCATCAGAAAGGAGGCATATCCATGTCATCTGTGTTCGGTTTCCATTCCGGCATGTTCGGCTTCGGCGGTCTGGGCCTGTTCCGGATCCTGTTTATGGTAATGTTCGTGGCCATTCTCTTTGTGTTCTTGTTCAACGCCGGCAAAAGCCTGATGGAGTGGAGCAAAAACAACCGCTCGCCCAAGCTGACCGTAGCCGCCCGCGTAGTGGCGAAGCGCGAAAACGTCAGCGTCCATCACCATCACGGCAACGGTGCGGGGCACACCACGCGCTCCACCACCTACTACGCCGCCTTCGAGTTTGACGGCGGCGACCGCATGGAGCTGCGCCTCTCCGGTCAGGCGTATGGCCTGCTGGCCGAGGGTGACGCCGGCCTGCTGACGTTTCAGGGCACCCGCTTTTTGGACTTTCAGCGGCAGGGAGCTGCCCAACACACAACAGAACCAGCGCAGGAGGATGCCCCCCAAAGCCGGGAGCGCCGCAGCTGGGATCCCGAGCTCTAACCACCAAAACGCACAAAAAAGACATCCCTCATATGAGGGATGTCTTTTTTGTGCGTTTTGCGTTCACAGCACCCGAACGCCGTCCATGATGAGCGTACCGGCCAGCTCGGCCATTTCCTCCGGCGACTCCTTTGCCCCGTCCTGCAGCCATTTCAGCGTCAGGGACAGGTTGCCCGATACAATGAAGTGACAAAAATAGGACAGCCGCTCCGGATCGCCGCCGTAGAAGCGGCCCACGAAGTCCCGCAGGAAGCAGTCTCGCAGAATGGCGCATATACGCTCCGTATAGGCCCGGTCGCCGTTGGGCCCCAGCAGCACCAGACAGAGATCGGCATTGTCCCTGGCGAAACGGTACAGATCGGCCAGATAGGGATAGGCGCTGCCCTCGCCGCTGCTGTGGGCGTGCTTGCGGCACACCAGAATGAGCCGCTCGGCCATCTCGTCCTCCAGCCGCTGCAGCAGATCGTCCACATCCCTATAGTGGATGTAGAACGTGCCCCGGTTGATATCGGCCCGCTCGGCCAGCTCCCGGACGGAGATGCTGCGGGACGGCTTTTCCGCCATCAGATGCATCAGTGCCTGCCGCAGCTGCTTCTTTGTTTTTCTTACGCGGCGGTCTACAGTCATATCCTCCATGTCTGCCACCCCTGTCCACGCGGATGTATCCGCTGTATTGTGCATATTTTATCACATCTACCATCCGTTTACAAGGGTCTTCCCTTGTAAACGGATGGTAGATGTTACAAAAGCAACACTCTGCCGCGAATTTGTCCGTAGAATTCCCCACGCTTCTAAAAATCCCCACCGCCGCATAGAGATAGGACAACAGTCAGGATTCGGAGGAAGGCATTATGAATCGATCCACATCCATCTATCAGGATATGGCGGCCCGCACGGGCGGCAGTATCTATATCGGGGTGGTAGGCCCGGTACGGACGGGCAAATCCACCTTCATCAAGCGCTTCATGGAAACGCAGGTCTTGCCCCATATCGACAATGCATACCGCCGTGACCGGGCGCAGGACGAACTGCCCCAGAGCGGCTCCGGCCGCACCATCATGACAGCCGAACCCAAGTTCGTGCCGGAGGAGGCCGTCTGTATCCGGCTGGAGGACGACGTGACCTTCTCCGTGCGGCTCATCGACTGCGTGGGTTACATGGTGCCCGGCGCCATGGGACAGTTCGAGGATTTGTCGCCCCGCATGGTGATGACGCCGTGGTACGACCATGAGATACCCATGACCGAGGCGGCGGAGATTGGCACCCGCAAGGTCATCACCGACCACTCCACCGTGGGCATCGTCATTACCACCGACGGCACTATTACCGACATTCCCCGCGAGGACTATCTGGAAGCGGAGGAGCGCGTTATCCGGGAGCTGCAGGAGATTGGCAAGCCGTTTCTGGTGCTGCTGAACTCCGCCGACCCACGCGGCTCCCGGGCCGCATCCATCGCAGCGGAGATCGGTGAGAAATTCGGTGTCAGTTGCCTGCCGGTAAACTGTCTGGCGTTGGAGGAGCAGGAGCTGCGCTCCCTCCTGCAGGGCCTGCTGTACGAATTTCCCCTGCAGGAGCTGGACGTTTTTCTGCCGCCGTGGGTGGACGCCCTGCCCGGCGAGCACCCCATCAAAAGCGACCTGTACCAGCGCATCGCGGCGGGCACTGCGGGCCTGCACTGCATCCGCCAGCTTGCACCGTATCTGGCGTCCCTGCAGAATACGGAGAATGTGGAGTCCGCCGGCGTGGACGCCATGGATCTGGGACAGGGCGTGGCACAGGCCAGCATCCGCCTGCCCCGCGGCCTGTTCTACACCACGTTGTCTCAGCGCTCCGGCCTGTCCGTCAGCGATGACGGCGACCTGATGGAGCTGCTGACGGAGCTTGCCGAGGTGCGCAAGGCCTATGACAAGGTGGCCCCCGCACTGATTGCCGCCCGTGAGACGGGCTACGGCATCGTGCTGCCCACTGTGGAGGAGCTGGAGCTGGAGGATCCGGAGATCGTCCGGCAGGGAGGACGCTACGGCATCCGCATGCGGGCCAGCGCGCCGTCCATCCACATGATCCGGGCGGATGTTTCCACCACCGTGTCGCCTATCGTGGGCAACGAAAAGCAGTCGGAGGAGATGGTCAACTACCTGCTCCGGCAGTTCGAGGGCGACACCGGTAAGATCTGGGAGTCCAACATCTTCGGCCGCAGCTTCAACGAGATCGCGGGGGAGGATCTGCAGGCCAAGCTGAAGCGTATGCCGCCGGACGCGCAGGCCAAGCTGCGGGAGGCGCTGGAGCGCATCATCAATGAGGGCGGCGGTGGGCTCATCTGCATCATCCTGTAAGAGCAGCCCCGCCGCAGGCTGTCAAAAAACCGGCCAAGACCGCAGACAGGCGGGGCATCGCCCCGCCTGTTTTCACGCTTCTCCGGCACGTCTGCATAGTCCAAAACGTATGGAACGTTTGGATTTGAATTTGAACATTATTTAACGATTTTTGCCATGTAAACGGCAAAAATAAAAATTTAAGAAACAAAATTGCAAATTTATAGTGACAAATCCGTTTTGGGTGCTATAATGTACTTGGAACAAATACCGCAGCTGCTGCGGACAAAGAAGGAAAGGAAAGCATCATGGGAATCAAAATCGGTATCAACGGATTTGGCCGTATCGGCCGTGTCGTCATGCGCATCCTGACGGAGGATCCGGAAAAGTTTGACATTTGCGGCATCAACCTGCGCAAGGCGGACATCGACTATATGGTATACCTGCTGAAGTACGACTCTGTTTTCCGCAACTTCCCCGGCATGGTGGAGCACGCCGGAGGCGATCTGGTGGTCAATGGCCGTAAGATCAAAATTTACAGCGAGTCTGACGCCGCCATGATTAACTGGGCCGACTGCGGCGCGGAGTACATCATCGAATCCACCGGTGCCAACAACACCACCGACAAGGCCAGCCGCCACTTCAAGGGCGGCGCCAAGAAGGTCATCCTGACGGCTCCCGCCAAGGACGACGCCACGCCCACCTTCGTTTTCGGCGTCAACAGCGACGAGTACCGCTCCGATATGCGCGTCGTCTCCAACGCCAGCTGCACCACCAACTGTCTGGCCCCGCTGGCCTACGTTATCCACAAGGAGTTCGGCATCGAGCAGTCCCTGATGTCCACCATCCACGCCTCCACCGCCAAGCAGAAGGCCGTGGACTCCCGCGGCGGCAGCGACTGGCGCACCGGCCGTTCCATCCTGAACAACATCATCCCCACCTCCACCGGCGCAGCCAAGGCCGTGGGCCGCGTTATCCCGTCCCTGAAGGGCAAGATGACCGGCATGGCGTTCCGCGTCCCCACGGCGGACGTGTCCGTGGTGGATCTCACCGCCCGTCTCAGCAACAGCGTCTCCTATGCCGACATCTGCTACGAGATCCTCCATGCCTCCGAGACATACATGAAGGGCATCATCGGCTACACCCGCGATCAGGTGGTGTCCACCGACCTGATCGGCAATTCCTGCCCCTGCATCTTCGACGAGACCGCCGGCATCATGCTGGATCACGACTTCGTCAAGCTCATTGCGTGGTACGATAACGAGTGGGGCTACAGCAACATGGTCACCCGCATGCTGGAGCACATGCACACCGTGGATGAGTCGGATACCTTCCTGACGCAGGCGTAAGTTCATACACCGGAAAAGAGACGGCCCTCGGCCGTCTCTTTTTTGTGCCGTCCGCTTGTCAAGGCGGCTATGCCGTGGTATGATAGTGAAAAGGGAGGGGATGCACCCATGCTGTTGGCCATTGATATCGGCAACTCCAATATTTCCGTGGGTCTGTTCGACCGCCAGCGGGAGCTGCGTTTTCTGGCGTCTCTGGACACGGACAGCCGTAAGACCGCCGATCAGATCAGCATCGACCTGATGAATCTGTTCACGCTGTACGACTGCGACATCCACGATGTCAGCGGCGCCATTTTCTCCAGCGTTGTGCCGCCCATCAACTTCATGATGGTAAAGGCGCTGACCCGCCTGCTGGGCAAGCCGCCTATGATGGTGGGCGCCGGCATCAAGACGGGTCTGAACATCCGCATGGAGTTCAACAGCCAGCAGCTGGGGGCCGACATTGTCTCCAACGCCGTGGCCGCGCTGGAAAAATACCCCGCGCCCATCATCATGATCGACATGGGCACCGCCACCATCATCTCCTACATCTCTGAAAAGCGCTGCTACGAGGGGGGATTGATGTTCCCCGGTGTCCGCCTGTCGCTGGACGCTCTGTCCGACCATACGGCCCAGCTGCCCAACATCTCCCTCCAGCATCCCCGCCACCTCATCGGCAAGAACACGGAGGACTGCATGCGCAGCGGCATCGTCTACGGCACCGCCGCCATGCTGGACGGCATCATCGACCGCATCCGCGACATGCTGGACGGGCAGGAGCCGTCCATCGTAGCCACCGGGCCCAACGCGCCGGTGATCGTGCGCTACTGCCGCAATCATGTGGCCTACGACAAGTACCTGCTGATGGAGGGTCTGCGTATCATCTATGAGAAGAATGCGGACGTCGAAAAGCGCGAAATACACTGATAAAAAAGGACTGGAAAGGAGAAATCCTTTCCAGTCCTTTTTGTTCGTTTTTTACTTGGCCAGGATCTTTTTCAGCTTGGCAAAGCGGGGCAGGGAGTCCTGCCGGGGCAGCTCCGGCTCGCCCTGGATCAGCGGCAGCGCGTACTCGATGAACTGCCGGTTCAGACCGTTGCCCGCCTCGTTGATCCACTCGCGGGGGATCTTCTTCTCCACGTTGGCCACCTCCATCAGGGGGATCAGCTTGGTGCGGCAGGCATACTTGCCGTCCTGCACACCGCGCTCGAAGCCGATCATGCGGCCGTTGATGCCGTTGACGGCGTTCTCCACGGCCACCTTGCCGGCCATGTAGGACTCCTCGATATCCGTCTCGCTGGCCAGATGGGCGGCGCAGCGCTGCAGCAGGTTCAGCTCGATGCCGCGGACCTTGGCGCCCGTTTCCTCCTTTAGTACCTCTGCCAGAATGGTGGCCAGACCGCCCAACTGGGCGTGGCCGAAGCCGTCGTTGGCGGCCACCTTGGCCTCGGACACGAAGCCGCCATCCTCGTAGTGGATACCCTCGGACACGGCTACGATGCAGTTGCCCTTTTCGTTGTAGATGCGTTTGACATCCTCGATGAATTGAGGCATACTGAAGTCGGTCTCCGGCAGGTAAATCAGGTCGGGGCCTGCGCCGTACTCACCGGCCAGTGCCGATGCCGCAGCCAGCCAGCCTGCGTGGCGTCCCATGATCTCCACCACCACGATCATGCCGGTGTCGTACACATGTGCGTCCAGATAGACCTCCATGATGGATGTGGCGATATACTTGGCGGCGGAGGCGTAGCCGGGACAGTGGTCGGTGCCGAACAGGTCGTTGTCGATGGTCTTGGGCACGCCCATCACGCGGCAGTCGTAGCCCACGGACTGCATATACTGGTTAATCTTGTTGCAGGTATCCATGGAGTCATTACCGCCGTTGTAGAAGAAGTAGCGCACGTCGTGCTTCTTGAATACCTCCAGAATACGCTTATAATCGGTGTCGTCCAGCTCCGGGTCGGCGATCTTGTAGCGGCAGGAGCCCAGCGCGGAGGAGGGGGTGTACTTCAGCAGCCGCAGCTCCTCGGGATCCTCCAGCCCCATATCGAACAGCCGGTCATTCAGCACGCCCTTGATGCCGTGCTCCGCGCCCAGCACCTGGGTGATGGCGCCGGACTTCAGCGCCGTGTCGATCACGCCGTAGGCACTGGCGTTGATGACAGATGAGGGGCCGCCGGACTGGCCGATGATACACGCACCGCGCAATTCTTTCATAGGTCCATACCTCCGAAACTTTGTTTTTAATAATTTGATGATGCACCGGCGTTTTACCGCCGAACTCGCTCTGAACATGTATTCTACCATGGAAATTTAAGAATGTAAATGCTTTCACTCTTGCAAAAACGAAAAAATATGATACAATAGGAATGTAACAATCATTCCGTACAAATTCGGCAAAATTTTACCACGGAAAAGGAGATACGATCATGGCACTGGTAACTTCCAAGGAAATGTTCGAGAAGGCGTATGCCGGCGGTTATGCCATCGGCGCCTTCAACGTCAACAACATGGAGATCGTGCAGGGCATCACTGAGGCCTGTCAGGAGGAGCACGCTCCTGTGATCCTGCAGGTCAGCAAGGGCGCTCGCGCCTACGCCAACCACACCTATCTGGTGAAGCTGGTGGAGGCTGCCGTGGCCTGCTGCCCCGACATCCCCATCGTACTGCATCTGGATCACGGCCCCGACTTTGAGACGTGCAAGAGCTGTATCGACGGCGGCTTCACCTCCGTGATGATTGATGCCTCCTCCAAGCCCTTCGCCGAGAATATCGAGATTACCCGTCAGGTGGTGGAGTATGCCCACGACCACGGCGTGGTGGTGGAGGCCGAGCTGGGCACGCTGGCCGGTATCGAGGACGAGGTCAAGGTAGCCGCTCATGAAGCGTCCTACACCCGTCCCGAGGAGGTGGAGGAGTTCGTTGCCAAGACCGGCTGCGACTCTCTGGCCATCGCCATCGGCACCAGTCACGGCGCCTATAAGTTCAAGCCCGAGCAGTGCACCCGCAACGAGCAGGGCATTCTGGTGCCGCCTCCCCTGCGCTTCGACGTGCTGGAGGAGGTCAGCAAGCGTCTGCCCGGCTTCCCCATCGTGCTGCATGGCTCTTCCTCTGTGCCGCAGAACTATGTGAAAATGATCAACGAGCACGGCGGCAAGATGCCCAACGCCATCGGCGTGCCGGAGGAGCAGCTGCGTCAGGCCGCCCGCCTGTCCGTCTGCAAAATCAACATCGATTCCGACCTGCGTCTGGCAATGACCGGCACCATCCGTCAGTTCATGGATGAGCATCCCGACAAGTTCGACCCCCGCGAGTATCTGAAGCCTGCCCGTACCAATATCAAGGAGCTGGTACGCCACAAGCTGGTGGACGTGCTGGGCTGCGCCGGCAAGGCCTGAACCCGTTGTACCCGCATTTCCGCATAAACCGCAAAGTGAACGGCGTGACCCGCAAGGGCCGCGCTGTTCGCTTCTGTTGACTGGACAGCTGCCTCCTCACTTCACCAGCAGACCCGGCGTCTGCTCCGCATTTCCCCGAAAATCCCGGGCTGAAGAACGCCCCGGCAAATGTAGAAAAAATAGAAATTCGAGGTGATATCTTGCCCGCTGCATTTGTTTCCGACCCCGCCCGGCGCGTGGAGATCGCCCGCATGATCCTTTCACAGCTGCCGGAGTGGTTCGGCATCCCCGCCGCTACGGAGGGGTATATCACCGACGCCGCCTATGAGCCCTGCTTTGTCTGCGAGGAAGATGGCGTACCGGTGGGCTTTCTCTGTCTTAAGGAGACGGGGCACAGCACCGTGGAGCTTGCGGTCATGGGTGTTCTGAAGCCCTGCCACCGCAAGGGGTACGGCCGTGCGCTGGTGGACGCCGCCGTAGCCTACGCCCGCCAGGCGGGGTACGAATTCATGCAGGTCAAGACCGTGCAGATGGGGAAGTACGAGGAGTATGACCGCACCAATCGGTTCTATCTCAGCTGCGGCTTCAAGGAGTTTGAGGTCTTTCCCACGCTCTGGGATGAGTGGAACCCCTGCCAGATATATGTCCTTTCTCTGAATTAGTAAAGAAGTCCCGCAAGGATATAAGCCTTGCGGGACTTCTATTGTCATGTGTTTTTCCTTTACAGCGTTTCCTTAATCCTGGCCGCGATCTGATCCGCCGTCAGGCCGTACTCCCGCAGCACATCTGCCGCCTTGCCGGACTGACCGAACTGGTCGTTGACGCCGATCTTCCGGAACTTGCAGCAGACCTTGCCCATCAGCACATCGGCCACCGCGTCGCCCAGACCGCCGATGACGCTGTGTTCCTCCACTGTCACCACATTGCCGCACTTCTGCGCGTAGGCGGTGACGCAGGCCGCGTCGATGGGCTTGATGGTGTGGATGTTGATGACGCTGATCTCGATGCCCTCGGCAGCCAGCAGTTTGGCGGCCTCCAGCGCCTCGTTGACCATCAGACCGCAGGCGAACACCGCCGCGTCCTTGCCCTCCCGCAGCACGTTGGCCTTGCCGATCTCAAAGGGATAGTCCTCCTCGAACACCGGTGTAGCCAGACGGGCCAGCCGCATGTAGGCAGGGCCCTGGAACGCCGCCAGCGCGAAGGTGGCCTTGCGGGCCTCGTTGGCGTCGGCAGGAACGATCACCGTCATACCGGGGATCAGCCGCATCAGGCCGATGTCCTCAACGGACTGATGGCTGCCGCCGTCTTCACCCACGGACACGCCGGCGTGGGAGCAGCAGATCTTCACGTTGAACTTTGGGTAGGCGATGGAGTTGCGGATCTGCTCGTAGGCCCGGCCAGCGCCGAACATGGCGAAGGTGGAGCAGAAGGGGATCAGCCCCATGGTGGACAGGCCCGCGCCGATGTTCATCATATTGGCCTCGGCGATGCCGCAGTCGAAGAAGCGGTTGGGATGCGCCGCCTTGAAAAACTTGGTCATGGTCGCCCCGGCCAGATCGGCGTCCAGCACCACCACGTTCTTGTTCTGTTCGCCCAGCTCCACGAGGGCCTTGCCGTAGGCTTCACGGGTCGCAATTTTCTCACTCATGGCTCAGTCCTCCAATTCCTTCAGGGCCTGCTGGCGCTGCTCCTCGTTGGGAGCCTTGCCGTGCCAGCCCACCTGATTCTCCATAAACGATACACCCTTGCCCTTCACCGTGTGGGCCAGAATGGCCTTAGGCTTACCGGGTGTCACAGGGACGCTCAGCGCCATCTCCACGGCGTCCAGATTGTGGCCGTCGATCTCATGCAGATCGAAGCCGAAGGCCCGCAGCTTGGCGGCCATATCTCCCAGACTCATGACCTCGTCATTGCTGCCGTCGATCTGCAGTCCGTTGTTGTCCACGATCACCGTCAGATTATCCAGCTTATAGTGGGCGGCGGACATCAGCGCCTCCCAGATCTGACCCTCCTGACATTCGCCGTCGCCCAGCAGCGTGAACACCTTTGTGTCCTTGCCCTGCACCTTGGCGCCCAGCGCCATGCCCACGGCGATGGAGCAGCCCTGTCCCAGCGAGCCGGTGGAGGCGTCCACGCCCGGCACCTTCTTGCAGTCGGGATGGCCCTGCAGGATGCTGTGCAGCTGCCGGAAATTCTTGAACTCGTCGCGGCTGATGAAGCCCATCTCTGCCAGCACTGCGTAGTAGCAGGGGGCGGCGTGGCCCTTGCTCAGCACGAAGCGGTCACGATCCTCAGCCTTGGGATTCTTGGGGTCAACGCGCATGTGGCTGTAAAACACGCTGACCATCAGCTCCACTGCGGAGAGGGAGCCGCCGGGATGGCCGGAACCGGCATTGGCCGTCATGTTGATGATATCCCTGCGCACCTGCCGGCACACGCGGGAAAGCTCTGCTGTATTCATGGGGAACCTCCATTCCTATTTTATCCGTATAAGAGTAGCGCATTTTCTTCCAAATGTCAATGAACACTCCGGCGCAAAACGGCATAGAATAAACCCGGAGGGATGCAGCATGATCTTTCGGCCATACCGGCGTCTTAACGCCGTTCTGTACGCGCACCGCTGGGCCTACGGGCGCAACCCGCAGTTTTACGATTACGAAGCCATCGGCGGAGACTGCACCAATTTCGCGTCACAGTGCATCTACGCCGGCGCCGGCGTCATGAACTACACGCCCATCTACGGCTGGTACTACATAAACCCCGATGACAAAGCCCCCGCATGGGCCGGGGTGGAGTATCTGCACAACTTTCTCACCCGCCCTCAGCCATCGCTGGGACCCACGGCACAGGTGACGGACGATCTCCGCAGCGCCATGCTGGGCGACGTGATCCAACTGCGCTTTCAGGGGGAGGTATTCCAGCATTCGCCGGTGGTGGTGCAGACCAGCCTTGACGGTTCACCGGATAAAATTCTGCTGGCCGCCCACAGCACTGATGCCGATTGGCGGCCTCTCAGCAGCTACGAATACGAAGCGTACCGCATTCTGCATATTCTGGGCGTTTACGACGAGTAAAAGGGGAGACGGGGGATCATTCCTCCGTCTCCTCGCTTGATTCTTCTATTTTTCCTTTCATTTTCACGCCTGACAAGGGATTTGCCTTTGCAGCTACGCGGAGCGCTTCGTTGTCAATATGCGTGTAAATCTCCGTGGTGTTCAGATGCTCGTGGCCCAAGACCTCCTGCACCGCCTTGACATCCACGCCGTTCTGCAGCATCAGCGTGGCCGCCGTGTGCCGCAGCTTATGACTGGAATATCGTTCGCTGTCCAGTCCCGCCACAGATAGATGCTTCTTTACCAGCGCGTGCACAGTGGAGCGGCTGATGCGCCTGTTCTGCCCGGACAGGAACAGCGCGTTCCGATCCTTGCCGCTGACGGGGCGGCGTACCGCCATGTACCGGGCCAGCGCGTCCTTGCAGGCGCTGTTGAGATACACCACCCGCACCTTGTTTCCCTTGCCCAGCACCCGCAGCGCATCATCCTGGATGTCGGTGATGTCCAGCCCGATCAACTCGGAAATACGCAGTCCGCAGTTGAGAAACAGCGTCAGGATACAGTAATCCCGCTCCCGGTGCGGCCCGTCCACAGACTCCAGCAGGGAAAGGCACTCCTGTAGCGTCAGATAGCGGGGGAGGGCCTTCATCTGCTTGGGCGTGTCCACATCCTTGCAGGGATTTTCCTCCAAAAGGTGGCGTTTGTTGCAGATATAGTTGAAAAATGAACGTATTGTTGCCAGCTTTCGTGCCCGTGACGCCGCATTCAGACCTTTGTTAGAATTTTCACTATTCTGGTGCTGCAAGCGTTCACGGCTGAGATAGGTGAGATATCCGTAAATGTCCGTCAGCGTGATGGACGCAATAAACGGCAGATCCACGTCCCGCACATCAATCTCGTCCAGCCGCTTGTCCGGCAGCGTCGGGTCGCGGTTCTGCTTGAGGTAGCGGAAAAAATTCCGCATATCCAGATAGTATTCGTCCACTGTGCGCTGTGAGTGCGCCTTGATGGTCTCGTGATAGCTGAGAAAGTCCAGCAGCAGCTGGGGTGCATCTAAACGATAGTCCATACTTTCATCTCCGGCACAAATTGAAATATATCCGCGCTTCGGCGCGGGTCACTTTTGGCTGTAGTCCCAAAAGTGACCAAAAGAACTGCTTGACACCTGCGGTTCCAAGACTTCAGCCGCTTTAACTCTCACACCGCGCTACAAAGCGGAAGCGGGGAATAGCGTGGCCCGTCGGGCCGCACCCACGCTTGCCGCCATAAGCGGCAAGCGCGCGATTTGATAATCGCCAGAACAGTAGTATCCGTCTCTGAAACAGATATCGGCCAGAATCACGCCGCAGCAGCATGGGTTAAAACCGTCGTAAACATACATATAGGATGAAGCTGCCGCAACAGCGATTGAAGCTTTTTACACCAGCTATTGCACAGGCCACAGCAGTTATATCATCATCCCGCGCGACTGAATCTACCGAAACGCGCCAAACCACTGTTTTTCCGTCTTCCCTCCACTCGATTGAACAAAATTTTTATTTTGTTCAATCTCATGTACCCGCACGTTTTCGGCAGGCGCTTTCCTCTTGGCATCGTATCAGCGTTTTCCGGTGCTGTCAAGATTGAACAAAATAATTGTTATTGTTCAGTCCGTGGAGCAGCGGTGGTCTTCGGTGGAACTGCGTCTACCTCACCAGTTGCTCAGCGATACAAGCCTACTATCTGGCAGCGTGTGTGACTACTGTTCACACACGCTGCCTTTTTCCCGCGCAAACAGAACTTGCAGCAGGCGTCTCTTTTGCGCTCTCCCCTGCACTTCTCTCTGGTAGATGTCTCCAACATAGACGAAAGCACCGGCCAGACGGTCGGTGCTCTCATCATCGGAATCAGGTTTTCTCGTCCTCGCTCTCCGCCAAGCCTGAAAGCAATTTTTCTTCCCAACGTGACTGCTTCCACCAGCCGATGAGTATCATCAAAAAGCCTGCAATGAAAATTGCTGTTCGAACTGCAGATGTCGGAGAAACTACACACGATACGACCAATCCTGTACCAGCGCTTGTGAGGAAGTGATTTACAGCTTTTTTCCGCTTGACCACTCTCAGTCCCCTTTCTCTATCGATGGCTTTCACCATCTTTGTGTCCTCCTTCAGTAATGTATCGAGTGAGACACCAAATTGGTCGCTGATAGCTACGAGAAGCTGCAAGTCAGGATAACTCTTTCCGTTCTCCCAGTTTGAGACTGTCTGCCGCGTCACATGGAACAGACTGCCGAATTGCTCTTGCGTCAATTGCCGCTCTCTGCGCATCGCCATAATTTGATTTCCGATACTCATAACGTCACCTCCTACCCACAAGTATGCAGACTGCACCACCAAAAGTAAAGCAATTTCCCTTTTACATGGAGTATGTACGCAGCAAAAGGGACGGCATTAGCCGTCCCTTCTTTGCTTATTTCTTCTTCCGCGGCTTCGGAAGCGGTGTGGCCGCCTCGGCGGCCCGCAGCACCTGCTCCGTCAGTTCGTGATCCTCCACATCCAGCACGTAGTGCTCCTTCGCGCCCTCGTAGGGGCAGCCGCAGAGCGTATCCCGCATCAAATCGTCCAAAACCGGCAATTTTTTCACAAAAACTGTGTTGTCGCACACCAAAAGCACCGGTTTTTCGTTGAGGTACACCATGTACTCCCCGAACATTTTCCGGCTGCGCACGTCCCACAGCGGCGGGAGCTGCTCCAGCACAAACGCCAGATAGCTGGCGGTGGTCGCCACGCGTTACGCCTTCAGGCAGCGCAGCACCGCCATCAGGATGGAGTAATACTTGCTGTCGGGCGTGTCAGCGCGGCTGGTGATGATCACCGGGCAGGACGCACCGCAGATGGTGCTGGCCATGGTCTTGCCCGCGATGTAGGTGCACGCCTTGTACAGCACGTTGCCGATCTCGATGAACGGTACCAGCAGGATGTCCGCCTGACCGGCCACGGGATCGTGGATGGCCTTGTGCTTCACGGACTCCATGGAAATAGCGCCATCCAGCGCCAGCGGGCCGGAGATGACACAGCCCTCCACGCCCCGCTCCGCGATCTCCTTGGCAGACACGGTGGACGGCATCTTGTCGGTGACGTTCTCCACGGCGGACAGCACGGCCACCTTGGGGCAGTCAATGCCCAGCGCACGGGCCACGGGCAGCGCGTTCTCCACAATGCCGATCTGTGTCTCGACATCAGGGGCAATATTGATGGCGGCATCGGTGATCATAACAAAGCGGCCCTCATACTCGAAAATACCGCACTGGCTGACGAGACGGCGCCCGCCGGTGGGGATCAGGCCTGTCTCCTTGTTCAGAATGGCGCGGGCAAAGTTGGAGGTCTGCAGGATGCCCTTCATGGGGATGTCGGCCTTTCCTTCCCGCACCAGCTGCACGGCAATCTTGGCGGCCTCCAGCTCCTCGCCGTCGAAGTCCACGATCTCGTAGTCGTTCTCGCTCTCACCCATCTCATGCAGCATGGCGATGATCTCGTCCTTTTTACCCACCAGTGTGCCCTCGACCACGCCCTTGCGGCGTGCGTTCACCACGGCGGACAGGGCCGGCTCGTCATGGGCATTAGCCAGCGCGATGCGCTTTTTCATGTTCTGACTCAGCACATAGTTTTCCAGTTCCTTGAAATTGGTCAGCATATCGGTATACCTCCACGAAATTTGTTCCGGTTCTTGCTGTAGCTTTGATGCGGCCTATTATACGCTTTTCCACGGCAAAAGACAACCATTGCAGAAACATTTTCTTGCAAACCGCACGGCTTTGGGGTATACTGATGAAAACATGTGCAGGAGGTTCTCCAATGTTCTGGGACATTCTTTTCTACGGCATCATCATCGTGGGCGCGGTTCTGATGATCGCGCTGACGGCTTATCGCATCGACTGGGCCAGACACCCCGAGAAGTATAAGGACATTGCCGAGGATCCCGAAAAGCTGGCCTACCGCCGGAAGAAGGAGGCGGACAAAAAAGCCGCCGCCAAAAAGGCCAAGGAAAAGGAAAAAGCCCTGAAGCGCCAGAAACGTGTGGACAAGATCAACCACTACCGCGCCATCAACGGCAAGGGCCCTATCGGTCCGGATGGCAAGCCCAAGGACACCGGCAAGAAGAAAAAGTGACGCAAAAGCACCGCAGCTTACGCTGCGGTGCTTTTCTCATCATTTATTCGTTGTCATCGCCGCACAACAGCTGCGTCAGTCGTGCGTACAGTCGCTCCGGCTCCCGCTGGAACCGCTTGGCCAGTGCGTCCGCCGTGGGACGATCCGCCACCATCAGCTTCAGCTCCATCAGCTCGTCCACATCATCGTGCAGCGCCAGCGTCACCGTGTACGTCCCGTTCTCCCGCTCCGTCACATGGCTCTGCACCTGCGCACGCCGCAGCGCCGCCCTGTTGTACGCGGCGATGTTCTTATCCGACCGCTGCCGCACGGAGTACGGCAGGCTGGACTCGCAGATCTGGCTGTTCTTCAGCCCCTTTTCCGTGATGACGTACCGTCCGTCCTCTGTCATACGCAGGTGCTCCGTCTTTACCAGATCGTTCAGACACTCGGCGTAATCGAAGTAGTCGATGCCGTCGTCGCACATGGTCAGATCCTGCATGGCCGCCGGCGCCAGCGGCTCCGTGACACGGGCAGCGATGTATAAAATCAGGAACTTGATCTCCAGCTTGTCCTGGATGAAGCCGATACCCATGATGGCTCCCCTCCCCTGCGGTTTTTCTCTATTATACGCAAAAAGCGCATCTTTGTAAAGAGCCGGCTCTCAGCCCTCGGAGGGACGGATGGCGAAATGCCGCTTTGTTCCCCCGGCCTGTCTTTGACAGGCCGGGGGAACCGTGCGTACGCACGGCTCCCCCTTTTCCTCAGTGGCAGGCGCAGTAGTTCCGGGTACTGTTGTAATCGTTGGGCGCTTCCACCGTGTTGGGCGGGAAGAACTCGTTGACCGGGAACGCCACGCTGCGGAACAGCCCGCAGGGATCCTCCTGCGCGTCACAGGGGCACTCGGACTGGGGCACGCAGTAGTCGTACACCGGGATCAGCAGCTGCGTATCCCGCTCCAGCCGCACCAGTGTGAACTGGCCCAGCGTCACATAGAACCGTCGGTTGGCGCTGTCGTCGAACACCAGCTCCTGCCCGAAGCTCTGGGCGATGAAGGACGGGATCTCCGTCAGCCGCCCACAGTCGCAGGCGGGCGCGGACGGGCAGTCTGTCACCTTGGTGTCCAGCACGATGGGATCCACCGCCTCCACCACGGCGATGGGCAGATTCGTCCGCATCCGGCCGGGGATATCCAGCTCGTCAAAGGCCGTGTCGGAGGAGAAGATCTTGGCGTTCCCCTCGCTGCCGAACAGGATGCAGCGCTTGTCGAACACGCACAGGCCCTCCGCCTCGGTGTAGCGGGGTGTACCGGTGCAGACCTGCAGCGTCACCCGATAGAAAAACCGCATGTCGATGGAGTAGAACCCCCGGTTGAACGTCACCGGCTCCACGTCCGTGTAGATATACAGCAGCTCCGCTGTGCCCCCCTTGATCATCTGGGAGGTGCTCAGCACTCCCTGTGCAGTCACGGTGGGATAGAACCGCAGATCCTCCACGCAGTCCTTGTCGCGGCAGGAATCGAAGATCTTCCGTGTATGGACGCAAACGGACTCGCGTACGCTGCTCAGATCGCAGACCGGGCCCGGCATCAGATTCTCAGGCATGGTATGACCTCCTAATAAGTACTGAAAGAATGGTTCTTTCAATACAGTGTATGCCCAAGACGCGCAAAGGTGCGGCGCAGGAGCGCCGCACCTTTGCTTGTTGACAGCCCCCATTCTGCGTTATTTCTGCCGTACCACCACGTTCTCATCACCCAGCCACTCCCGGCACTCCTGTAGGAACGCCGGATGGTGCAGGCACGTCGTGCCCAGCATTTTTCCCGAATCCGCCAGCCGCACCTTCAGGGGCGTGTCGCCCTCAAACATGGTCATCACAAGGCTGATGTGCCGGAACTCCCGGCTGTCCGTGCCGGGCACCTTCAGATAGATGACGGCCTTCTCCTTGGGCGGCTCCCGCCGTTCCTCCGGTATGGGCACGCCCTGCTCCAGCGGATAGATACTGTCGCACATGATCTGAGGAGGCTTCTCGTCCCGAACGGACAGCCGGCCCTTTACCAGCACCGGCGTATTCACCGCCATGTAGCTGCCGCACTGATCGATGGTGCGGCTGAAGCACAGCAGCTCAATGGCCGCCGTCTCGTCCTCCACCATGACATAGGCCATGAGGGAGTTATTCTTGGTGGTGCGTGTCTTGCTGGATACCACGATGCCCGCCACGGTGACGTTCTGCCCGTCGGCAAACCGCACCGGCCCGTCTTCTCCGGCAAAATCGTCCATGATCTCGTGGATGGGCACAGCGCCCAGACGGCGCGCCAGCGGACGCCGGTCGGTCATGGGATGGCCGGACAGGTACAGCCCCGTCGTCTCCTTCTCCATGTGCATCCGCTCGGTGGCGGAGTACTCCGGGATGTCCGGAAGCTGGATCTTGTTGGCGTCCTCGCCGCCGGAGACAGACGCCATGCCGAACATATCCAGCTGTCCCTCTACATTCTGCCGCCGGGTGCTGCCGATGGTGTCCAGCACCATCTCATACACGGCGATGAGTTGGGAGCGCCTGTCCCCCAGACTGTCGAAGGCGCCGCTGCGGATGAGGTTCTCCACGGCGCGTTTGTTCATGTCGCCGCAGTCGTACATCCGCTGGCAGAAGTCCTGAAAGGACTTGAACCGTCCCCCCTGCTCCCGTTCCTTCACCACAGACAGGATGAAGCCCCGTCCGATATTCTTGATGGCCACCAGGCCAAAGCGGATGCCCTCCGGCTCCACGGTGAACCGGTCATAGGAGCGGTTCACGTCCGGCGGCAGCAGGACGATACCGCAGTCCCGGCACTCGCCGATATAGCCAGCCACCTTGTCGGAGTTGTCCAGCACGCTGGTCAGCAGCGCCGCCATATACTCCTTGGTGTAGTGGCACTTGAAGTACGCCGTCTGGTAGGCCACCACCGCGTAGCTGACGGCGTGGGCCTTATTGAAGGCGTAGTTGGCAAAGTCGAAGATCTCGTCATAGATGGCCTGCGCCGTGGCTTCCTCGATGCCGTTGGCGATACAGCCGGTGATGCCCCGTTCCTTGTCGCCGTAGACGAAGGCCTGCCGCTCCTTTTCAATCTCCTTGGCCTTCTTTTTGCTGATGGCCCGGCGCACCATGTCCGCCTGCCCCAGTGAGAAGCCGCCCAGCTCCTGAAAAATGCGGATGACCTGCTCCTGATACACGATACAGCCATAGGTCACGGACAGAATGGGAATCAGCTTGGGGTGCTTGTACGTCACCAGCTTGGGGTCGTGCTTGCAGGCGATGAACCGGGGGATGGATTCCATGGGACCCGGCCGGTACAGGGCTATGACGGCGGTGATGTCCTCAATGTTCTGAGGCTTCAGCCCCATGCACACGCCGGTCATGCCGGTGGATTCGATTTGGAACACGCCGGACGTCCGGCCCTGCGAGATCATCTCGTATGTCTCCGGATCGTCGTCGGGGATGTCCGCCAGCCGGAAATCCGGCTTGTACCGCTGCACCATCTTCACCGCGTCGTCCAGCACCGTCAGGTTCCGCAGGCCCAGAAAGTCCATTTTCAGCAGGCCCAGCTCCTCCAGTGTGGTCATGACGTACTGGCATACCACGGCGTCGTCGTTCCGCGCCAGCGGCACATATTCGTACACCGGCCGTTTGGTGATGACCACGCCTGCCGCGTGGGTGGAGGCGTGGCGGGGCATGCCCTCCAGCGCCATGGCCGTGTCAATGAGCTTCTTCACCCGCGGGTCGTCCCGGTACAGATCGGCCAGCTGCTTGCTGAGCTTCAGCGCGTCCCGCAGCGTGATATGCAGCGCCCCCGGCCCCGCCGGCACAAGCTTGGCCACCACATCCACCTCGGCGTAGGTCATGTTCAGGGCGCGTCCCACATCTCGGATGGCGGCGCGGGCCGCCATGGTGCCGAAGGTGACGATCTGGGCCACGTGGTCGTCGCCGTACTTGCGGCGAACGTAGTCCACCACCTCACCCCGGCGGGTGTCGCCGAAGTCCATATCGATATCGGGCATGGATACACGCTCCGGGTTGAGAAACCTCTCGAAGTACAGATCGTACTTCATGGGATCGATGTCCGTGATCTCCAGACAGTAGGACACCATGGAGCCTGCGGCGGAGCCGCGCCCCGGACCCACCGGGATATCTACGCTCTTGGCGTAGCGCACAAAGTCGGACACAATGAGGAAGTAGTCGGTAAAGCCCATCTTCTCAATCATGTCCAGCTCATAGTCCAGCTGCTTGCGGTAGTCCGGCCTGCTGTCGCCGTACCGCTTGACAAACCCCTCGCCGCACAGCTTCCGCAGATACGAGGGCGAATCGTAGCCCTCCGGCAGCTGGAACTCCGGCAGGTGGTATTTGCCGAACGTAAATTCCAGCTGGCACATATCCGCGATGCGCTGTGTGTTGGCCACTGCCTCCGGATACCCGGCGAACAGCGCCTCCATCTCCTCCGTGGAACGCAGATAGAAATTCTGCGGCTCATAGCGCATCCGGTTGGCGTCCTCCACGGTCTTGCCCGTCTGAATGCACAGCAGCACGTCGTGGCTCTCGGCATCCTCCCGCCGCAGATAGTGGGCGTCGTTGGTACACACCAGCGGGATGCCCGTCTCGTTGTGGAGGCGCAGAAGCTGCCGGTTCACCTCGGTCTGGTCTGGGATGCCGTGATCCTGCAGCTCCAGATAGAAGCTGTCCTCCCCGAAGATGTCCCGCATGGTCAGGGCGTACTCCTTCGCCCCGTCGTAGTCGCCGTTCAGCAGCCTGCGGGGAATCTCGCCTGCCAGACAGGCCGACAGGGCGATCAGCCCCTCGGCATGCTCCCGCAGCAGATCCATGTCAATGCGTGGCTTGATGTAGAACCCCTCGGTAAACGCCTGACTGACCATATAGGACAGGTTCCGGTAGCCCGTCTCGTTTTTGCACAGCAGCACCAGATGGCGGGACTCGGCGTCGAATTCATGCTGCTTGTCGAAGCGTGTCCGCCGCGCCACATAGACCTCGCACCCGATAATAGGGTGGATGCCCTCCTTTTTGCAGGCGCGGTAAAAGTCAATGGCACCGTACATTACGCCGTGATCCGTAATGGCCACCGCGTTCTGCCCCATCTCCTTGACCAGCGCCGGCAGATCCCGTATCCGGCACGCGCCGTCCAGCAGACTGTACTCCGTATGGACGTGCAGATGTACAAATCCCATGCTCTCCCCTGTCCTTCTCCGTTACTTGCCCAATTCCTCCAGCATATCGCACAGCAGCTCCACTCCGGACACCACCAGCGTCCGGCAGTGGTGGGTCACACCCAACTCCCGCGCCATGTCCGTGGCGTCCAGTTCCTTTTCTGCCAACAGATCGCGGCAGTCCAGCTTATGGAACCGCTCCGTGAACCGCCGCTGAAAGTCCTTCGTCAGCTCCGTGGAGCGCTTCTTCCCCGCCGCGCCGTTTTCCAGCGTACTGGGACAGACCATCCCCAGCGCCACCGCCGCCGCGTTCACCACGCCGCACACACCGCCGCAGCGCAGACCGCCTCCGAAGCCGCTGGCCAGCGCCATGCTCTGCGCCTCCGTAAAGCCGGTGACGTCCGTAAACGCCAGCAGCACGCTCTGCCCGCAGTTCAGCCCCTTCTCGTGATATTCCTTGGCCCGCAGGCACCGTTCTCGCTTTGTCATAGCTGCTCTGCCTCCTCCATCAGCTTGCGCATCCGATGATTGATGCACGATTTCGTCACCGGCGGATCGCACCGCTCCGCCAGCTGCGTCAGCGACAGCTCCGGGTATTCCAGCCGCAGCGCCGCCGTCTGCTGCAATTTTTCCGGCAGCTTCCGCCACCGCGGACTGCTCCGCAGCTTTGCGATAGCCGTCAGCTGCTCGCGCGCCGCATCCAGCGTCTTGTTGACGTTGGCCATATCGCAGTTCATGGCCCGGTTTGCGCCGTTGCGTATCTCCTTGTCCACCTTGGCGGTCATGATGTCCATGGCCGCCGCCGGCGCACCGATCTTCGTCAGCAGATCCTCGATGTGCTCCGACTGCTTAAAGTAGATCAGTGAGTCCGCCCCCCGCTGGACGGAGCGCGGCAGGAACCCCATCTCCTCCAGCAGCGTGGACACCTCCCGGCTGGCCTGCATGTGGCTGGTAGCCAGCTCCAGATGGTACCGCTTCTCCGGATCGGTGACGCTGCCCCCGGCCAGAAACGCCCCCCGCAGGAACGCCGTCTGGCAGCAGTCCTCCTCCAGCAGGCCGAAATTCACATGCAGCGCCATCAGCTGCTGGGGATCGTACCCCAGCGCGTTGATGACCCGCGCCAGCTTGTCCCGCTCCGTGATGCGGAAGATCAGCTTTCCCCGCCCGTCCGGCTCCGGCAGTTGGTCAAATTTTATGGAAAACGCCTTCTGGAACAGCTTGGGCAGCCGCCCGGCGAACTCCGGATTCTCCGTGATGATCCGCACCTCCGACGGCGTGAACGTGTTGCAGTACAGCAGCACGCCGTAGGCCTCCGCCCGGGCACAGCACTGGCGGGACAGCTGTGTGCGGCACAACTCGCCTTTCGCTTTGAACGCAAAGGACTGCATACCGCCGCCCTCCTTTCAGCGGGAAATATCCCGATGGCTCTCCGACACCGGATAGCCCAGTTCCCCGATATAGTTGGCCAGATGGTGCGCCATGGCCGTGGAGCGGTGCCGTCCGCCGGTGCAGCCCACCGCGATGACCAGCTCCGTCCGCCCCTCCTGCAGGTACTGGGGCAGCAGAAATGCCAGCAGCGGCTCCAGCCGCTCCAGAAACCGCCCCGCCGCCTCGGAGGCGAACACATATTCCCGCACCGGCTCGTCCAGCCCCGTCAGATGCTTCAGCTCCGGCATGTAGTAGGGGTTGGGCAGGAACCGCACATCGAACACCAGATCGGCCTCCAGCGGCAGTCCGTTTTTGAACCCGAAGGACATGACACTGACATTCAGCGCCTGCTGCGTGTCGCCGCCGCCGAACAGGCTCAGCAGCTCGCTGCGCAGCTTGGCGGTGGAAAACGCCGACGTGTCCAGCACAAAGTCCGCCCGCTCCCGCACCGGCGCCAGCAGCTCCCGCTCCCACCGGACGGCCTCCTCGATGGAAAGTCCCTCCGCGCACAGGGGATGGCTGCGCCGCGTCTCCTTGTAGCGGCTGATGATGGCCCGCGTATCCGCCTCTAAAAACAGCATGCGGCACCGGACGCCGCCCTTCCGCCGCAGCTTGTCCACCACATCCACCAGCCGCTGGAACGGCTCCCCGGCCCGCACGTCGTAGACCAGCGCCACCCGGTCGTACCGCCCGCCGGACGCGGTGCAGAAGTTGGCGAATTTCAGCATCATCTCCGCCGGCAGATTGTCCACGATATAGTAGCCGATATCCTCTAAAAAGGTGGCCGCACGGGATTTCCCGCTGCCGGAAAGCCCCGAAATAATGAGTATCTCCACGTTTTGCTCCTCAGTGTATCACCTTGACCTCCGGCTCCAGCCGGACGCCTGCTTCCACCCATACGCGCCGCTGGATCTCCGCCATCAGCGCCGTCACGTCGGCGCAGGACGCACCGCCCCGGTTGATGACGAAGCCCGCGTGCTTCTCCGACACCTGCGCGCCGCCCACCGTCAGGCCCTTCAGCCCGCACCGGTCGATGAGCGCGGCGGCGTAGTGGCCCTCCGGGCGCTTAAAGGTGCTGCCTGCGCTTGGATACTCCAATGGCTGTGAAGCTTTTCTCCTTGCCATCAGTTCTTCCATTTTCTCCCGTATGGCGGCAGGCTCACCGGCCTCCAGCGCCAGCACGGCCCGCAGCACCACGGCGTCCGGTCTGTCTGTCAGCAGGCTGTGGCGATAGGAAAAGGCCAGTGCCTCACCAGTCAGCGTCCGGATCCCCTCCTCCGGGAACAGCACCACGGCGCTGTGTACCACCTGCCGCATCTCGCCGCCGTAGGCCCCTGCATTCATGCACACCGCGCCGCCCACGCTGCCGGGTATGCCGTGGGCAAATTCCAGCCCCGCCAGACCGTGCTGCTGGGCGAATACCGCCGTACGGGCCAGCGATGTACCGGCCTCCGCCGTCACGCGGCCCGCCTTGTCCAGCGCCGTGCCGGACATGTCCCGGGTGTTTACCACCAGCCGCTCCACGCCCTCGTCGGGAAACAGCAGGTTCGTGCCGTTGCCGATGACCAGCGGCGCGGCCCCGCAGGCGCGCGCCTTCTCGATCAGCAGTACCATCTGACTGCCGTCTCTGGGGAACGCCATGCGCCGCGCCGGGCCGCCGATGCGGAACGACGTGTGCCGCGCCAGCGGCACATCGCGCTCATATGTCATGTCCGGCAGATAGTCCGCCACCCACCGATCCAATTCCTCGTACCAGCTCATAGACCCCTCACTTTATATCCGCTTGTTCTTTCCCAGCAGCGCCGCGCCGATGATGCCCGCCTGATTGCCCAGTTCTGCCTTGACGATACGGGTGCGCCGGTTTTTGCCGCACGGGATGCTCTCCCGCTCCACATATCGCTGCACCGGCAGCAGCAGCTGTTCGTCCGCCTCGTTGCTGACCCCGCCGCCGATGGCCAGTGTGTCCGGCTGGAACACATTGACCACATTTACCACGCCGCAGGCCAGATAGCTGACGTATTCCTCGCAGACCTGCCGCCCTACGGGGTCGCCCTGCCGCGCCGCGATAAAGGCGGACTGGCCGGACACACGGCCGTCGTTCTCCGCCACCACCCGGGCCAGAATGCTGTCCGGATGGGCAGCCAGCGCCTCTGCCGTCATGCGCTTGAGCGCCGTGGCCGAGGCGTACTGCTCCCAGCAGCCCCGCCGCCCGCAGGGGCACGGCAGGCCGTCCTTGACGATAACGGTGTGCCCCACCTCACCGGCCATGCCGTTGGCGCCGTGGTACACCTTGCCGTTGTGGATGATGCCCGCGCCCACGCCGGTGCCCAGCGTAATGGTCACAAAGCGCTTACTCTCGCGCCCGGCCCCTGCATAGTATTCCGCCAGTGCCGCGCAGTTTGCATCGTTCTCGATATAAAGCGGGATGGACAGATAGTGGTGGAACAGCTTTCGCAGCGGCACGTTCTGCAGCGGCAGGTTGCAGGTGTAGCCGATGGAGCCGGAACGGATCTCCACCGTACCCGGTACGCCCACGCCCACCGACGCGATCTCGTTCAGCGGCACCCCCGCGCACTTTGCCAGCTCCTGCGTCAGCGACACGATCGTCCATGCCAGCGACTGCTGGTCGGTAATGGCGGCCACCTTCATCTTCTGCACAGCCAGCAGCTGGCCGTTCTCGTCCGTCAGGCCCGCCTTCAGATTCGTTCCGCCGATGTCCACGCCCACATACTTCATTGCTTTTCCCTGCTCTCCTTTACCATGGCGTCCATTTTGCTGTCAAACTGGGTGACGAAGTCCCGCGCCGCGTTGTAGCCGTACTTCATCTGCCGGTTTTTCATGGTGGCGATCTCCACAATGCCCGCCAGGTTCCGCCCGGGCCGTACCGGGATGGTGACGATGGGAAGCTCCACGCCCAGCATGGCATATTTCTCCTCACCCAACCCCAGCCGGTCGTAAAACTTGCCGTCCACCCACTGCTCCAGCTGGATAACCAGATCGATCTCCGTGTCGAACTGCACGGCGCCCATGCCGAACAGCTGCTGCACGTCGATGACGCCCACGCCGCGTATCTCGATGTAGTGCCGGATAATCTCCGGCGCTGTGCCGAACAGATTGTTAGAGATGCGCCGTATCTCCACGGCATCGTCCGCCACCAGCCGATGGCCGCGCTTGAGCAGCTCGATGGCCGTCTCGCTCTTGCCGATGCCGGAGTCTCCCAGGATCAGCACGCCCTGTCCGTAAATGTTCATCAGCACGCCGTGTCGGGCGATCTGGGGGGCCATGGCGCGGTTCAGGTAGTCAATAAGCTTGCTGGTCACGTCCACCGTAGACTCCGCCGAGCGCAGCAGCGTGCGGTCGTGCTTATCCGCCATCTGCACCAGCTCCGCCGGGGCCTCCATGTCCCGGGCAACGATCAGCGCCGGGAACGGGTAACTCAGCAGCTTGTTGAATACGCGGGCGCGCTCCGCCTCCGTCATCCTGTCGAGATAGCGCATCTCGCCCCGTCCCAGAATCTGCAGGCGCTTGTCGTCAAAATAGTCGTAAAAGCCCACCAGCTGCAGGGCCGGCCGGTTCACGTCCGAAATGGTCACAACGGTGTTGTCAAAATCCCGGCCCTTGTGGAGGATCTCCATACCGAAGATCTCCACCATCTTTTTCAGGCTGGCCGGTGTGCGCTTGACTTTCTCCATACACATATCCTCCCGTGAGCCGCCCGCCGGAAACCGCATCTGGGGGCGCTGAATCGTTACCTTATATTATATCTTGTATCCCCCTGTTTCGCAACACTTTCCCCTTTCAAAAAAAATTCGTTTTTTTGTCAAATAGTGCTTGCAATTCGGCGCGTTATCTGTTATTATATCAAATGCTTGCGATGCAAGCGACCGTATGTTACAACAGCAAGGAGGTGCAACGGATGGCTAAGTGCGAATTTTGCGACAAGGGCGTGACCTTCGGTATTAAGGTCTCTCACTCCCACCGGCGTTCCAATCGTCCCTGGAAGCCCAATGTCAAGCGCGTGAAGGCAGTGATCAACGGCACGCCTCGCCATGTATATGTTTGTACCCGGTGCCTGCGTTCCGGCAAAGTTACCCGCGCGATCTGAGTTGATCAGCGCCTGAACTGTACAGACAAAAAGCCCTGCGGAATAATCCGCAGGGCTTTCTTCATGTATTTCAATATATTTCATAATATTTCATAAACGACTTCGATACTTTCAAGAGGCCGTTGATGTAGCTGCCCTTTCTTCCCCTCTGGCTCATAAACGCGCTGAATTGCCGCACTACAGCCAAATTGATTTCCTCTACCTCTTGGATGTGCGCCTCCTGCTCGCAAAAGCGCAAAAAGAGATTGAGGCTATTCCGATACCCGCGAATGGTCTTCGGGGTATACTTCCTAACCTCAATCTCAATCAAATATTCTCTGATAGCGGCGCTGATTTTCATGTCATTTCCTCCTTTGGTATGTCGCGATCAAAGGGGAATGTATATCACAGCGCAATCGATGTATTTCGCAACTGAGAAAAAATCAGTTCCGAAAACGCGCCGTTTCACTGAAAATCAGCTTCTTTTCCGCAGGAAAAGTTCCATCAATCCTGCTGCCAGTTATGCCAGACGTTCTGGACATCCTCGTTGTCATCCAGCATGTCCAGCAGCTTCGTCATGCTGCGGACGTCATCCTCGTTGGTCATGGTGATGTAGTTCTGGGGCACCATCTCGATCTCGGCGCTCTCGAAGGTGTAGCCCTTCTCCTCCAGCGCCTTCACCACATCGTTGAAGCTGTCCGGGTCGGTGGTGACCTCGAACACGGGGCCGTCGGCCTCCATGTCCTCGGCGCCGGCGTCCAGCGCATCCATCATGACGGTATCCTCGTCCAGTTCCTCGTCCTCATTGTTGATGACGATAACGCCCTTGCGGTCGAAAGACCAACTGACGCAGCCCTGCGCGCCCATGCCCTTGCCGAACTTGTCGAAGTAGTGGCGGATCTCCGGGGCGGTGCGCTGGCGGTTGTCGGTCAGTGCCTCCACGATGACGGCGATACCGCAGGGGCCGTAGCCCTCGTAGGTGACAGCCTCGTAGTTGTCGGTATTGCCGGAGCCCAGCGCCTTGTCGATGGTGCGCTTGATGTTGTCGTTGGGCATATTGGCCGCCTTGGCCTTGGCCACCACGGTGGCCAGACGGGAGTTGTTGGCGGGGTCGCCGCTGCCGCCCTGCTTGACGGCCACGATGATCTCCTTGGCGATCTTCGTAAAGACAGCGGAGCGCTTGGCGTCAGCCGCGCCCTTGGTCTTCTGGATATTGTGCCACTTGGAATGTCCGGACATAGTTTACTTCTCCTTTATGCAGTATTGGATGACCTCGCTGCTGTGCGCGGTCGTTTTTATAACAGTGGCTGCGGGGAACACCTTTTGCAGATAATCGGCCAGCGGGACGCAGATCACATTCTCCGTGGGGAAATGCCCCGCGTCGATGAGGTTCAGCGCCGTGGTATCCAGAAAATCATGGTACCGCAGGTCGGAGGTTACAAAGGTATCGCAGCCGGCGGCGATGGCCTGGGGGATATAGTCGCCGCAGGCGCCGCCGCCCACCGCCACGCGGTGAACGGGCTTGCCGCAGTCCGTATACCGAAGACCATTGCATCCTAAAGATTCTATCACAAAACGGGTGAACTCCACAAGGGGTATTTCGCATTTTAACGTGCCGATCCGCCCGATTTTTTCTTCCGTCAGCGGGGAGAGCTGCGTAAGCCCCAGTTTTTCGGCCAGCACATCGTTGACGCCGCCGTCCGCTGCGTCCAGATTGGTATGCATGCAGATGGCGGAGATGCGGTTTTCCGCCATCTTCGTCAGGATGCGGCCCTGCCGGTCGTCGGTACGCAGGGTCTGAACGGGGTGCCATGTACAGTTCATCACCGGGTGGTGTGACACGATGAGATCGAACCCGCCTTCCACGGCCTCCTGCACCACCGGCTCCGTGATATCCAGCGACACCAGCACGCGGCGCACCTCCCTGCCGGGGTCACCCACCAGCTGTCCCACATTATCCCAGCTCTCCGCCAGCTGGCGGGGCGCCCAATCAAAGAGCTTCTCCTCCACTTGCTGTACAGTTATCATACTTTACACCTCTTTTGCTCCAGTTCCTCCGCCAGCGCGTCCATATGTGCCGCCTGCGCGGCGGCATCCGGGTTGCTGCTGCGGCGCAGCCCCTCCGCCGAGCGGCGCAGCTTAGCCGCATGCTCCGACAAACAGGCGTCGTACAGCGGGTCGTCCGCCAACAGGACGCCGCACAGGGCCTCCGCTTCGGTCAGTGGACGGTGGGTGCCGCCTGTTACTATCAGGATAGGATAGAGACGGCCCTTGTCCTCCACCAGATGTTCACCTGTAAAGGTATATCCATTGTCAGCCAGCCAATGGCGCAGGTCTGCAGCCTTTGTCATAGGCTGAAGCAGCAGCGTGTGCCGCCCGTCCTTTGTCCATGGAGCCGCCTGCAGAATAGCGATGATCGTCTCGCCGCCCATGCCGGCGATGACGATGACATCCGTCTCCTCCGGCGCGATGGCGGACAGACCGGGGCAAAGGCGGAAGTCGATGTCCGTCACGCCGTACTGCATCGCCGTGCGGCGAGCGTGCTCCAGCGGCTCCGCGCCTATGTCGGAGGCGATGGCGGAAGGTATCCGCCCCTGCTGCAGCAGCGATACCGGCAGGTAGCCGTGGTCGGTGCCCACATCCGTCAGACGGCAGTCCTCCGGCACCAGCTGGGCCAGCATGTGCAGGCGGGGCTGCAGGGCCAGTTGCTTATGTTCCATTTCTCTCCCTCAGCACAGAAAGCGCCACGCATACAGCCGTATGCGTGGCGGCTCGTCTGTTTATTCCGCGACAGGCTTGTTGGCTTCCTCGTTGACGACGGCCAACAGCTTGTCCACGTCAATGCCGTGGACGGCGCAGGCCTCCTCCACCGTTTCGCCGCGGGAGGAAGGGCAGCCCAGGCAGTGCATGCCGATGGACAGGAAGATGGGCGCCGTCTGGGGGGCAACATCCAGAATATCACCGATAATGGTGTCTTTCGTGATCTCGATCATGTGAATAACCTCCGTATGATAGTTGTGGGTATAGTATACCCCAATATCCCGTAGGTTTCAACAGGATTTTTGGAAGAAAAGAAAGGATACGCGCCAAAAGGCGCGTATCCTTTTCATATCATGATCGATAGTGTGCAGAATAACTCAGCCGTTCTCGCGCATCTCAGCGAAGCAGGCGCTGCAGTAAACGGGACGATCGCTCTTGGGCTCGAAGGGCACCTTGGCCTCGCCGCCGCACTTAGCGCAGACAGCGGTGAAGTACTCACGGGGACCGCGGGCGGCGTTCTTGCGAGCATCGCGGCAGGCCTTGCAGCGCTGGGGCTCGTTCTGGAAGCCACGCTCGGCATAGAACTCCTGCTCACCGGCGGTGAACACGAACTCGTTGCCACACTCTTTGCACACTAAAGTCTTGTCTTCGTACATGATTTTACCCTCTCTTTGAGAAAAAATATATTGCGCTCAGCCGTTGCTGATATCGCCGGATAAAAGTTGCCGCGCTATTTTGCGGCGTATGCGCTGCACAGCGTTGTCCACCGATTTGGGGGACTTGCCAACAGTCTCTGCGATCTCACGGCAGGTGAGACCTTCTAAATAATACCCTAAAATCTTTACCTCGAATTCGGACAACAGCTTGCGGGCGTTTTCCAACAGACTGGCAGCTTTTTCTCTGTCGATCAGGAGCCCCTCCGGATCGGCATTGGCAAAAGAGAGATTCGCGTCAAAGAATGAGGGATCAAGTGGAACCGCGTGGTTCAGCGGTGCATGCTTGCCGGAGGCGGCGGACCTCAGAACAGAGTACAGCCGGCGGCGGATGCATGTCTCGGCAAAGGTATAGAACGAGGCGCCATGTCCCGGCTCATATTCCCGGATGGCCTTGATAAGGCCGAACATACCCTCCTGCAGCAGATCCTCACTGTCGCCCCCCGCCAGAAAGTACGGACGGGCGCAGCTGCGTACCAGCCGGTGATAGCGCGCGGCCAGCACCTCCTCCGCCAGACGGTTCCCCGCCCGGACGGATGCGCACAACGCCTCGTCGCCCTCTGTCATCAGATGGTTATAATCTGCCCGTGTATCATTCACCATAGTGCATTATACCTTTTTACAAAAGAAGTTGTCAAGCAATTGCGTAAAGTTTGTCAAAAATAACCCAAATTCGATGGTCATTGCCGTCGATATGACGTATGCTTCTTCTCTTTTGACGATTCGATGTTTATAAAGAGAGTTGCTCCGGCTCCGGACTGCTGATGTGCAGGTGCTCGTAGGCCTTCCGGGTGACGCAGCGGCCGCGGGGGGTGCGGGTCAGGAAGCCGAGCTGCATCAGATACGGCTCGTACACATCCTCCAGCGTGACGGATTCCTCGCCAATGGTGGCGGCCAGCGTCTCGAGTCCCACCGGGCCGCCGCCGTAGTTCTCGATGATAGCGCGGAGCATGCGGCGATCCACCTGATCCAAGCCCAGATAGTCCACCTCCAGCGCCAGCAGGGCCTCGTCGGCCACCTTGCGGGTGATGACGCCATCGGCTACCACCTGCGCAAAATCCCGGACACGGCGAAGCATCCGGTTGGCGATACGGGGCGTACCCCGGGAGCGGCGGGCGATCTCCATGGCGCCCTCCGGCTCGATCTCCACGTTGAGGATGCCGGCACTGCGCTTGACGATGGTGGCCAACTCCTCCGGGGTGTACAGCTCCAGCCGCAGGGTGACGCCGAAGCGGTCGCGCAGCGGCGCGGACAGGGAGCCTGCCCGGGTGGTGGCGCCGATCAGCGTGAAGCGCGGCAGATCCAGCCGGATGGAATTGGCGGAGGGGCCTTTACCAATGATGATGTCGATGGCGTAATCCTCCATGGCCGGATACAGGATCTCCTCCACAGACCGGTTCAGGCGGTGGATCTCGTCCACGAACAGGATGTCGTTCTCATTGAGGTTTGTCAGCAGCGCCGCCAGATCGCCGGGCTTCTCGATGGCCGGGCCGGAGGTGATGCGGATATTGACGCCCATCTCCTGAGCGATGATACCGGCCAGCGTGGTCTTTCCCAAACCCGGAGGGCCGTGGAGCAGCACATGATCCAGAGCCTCCGTGCGGCGGCGGGCGGCCTCGATGAAGATGGACAGGTTCTGCTTGGCCTTCTCCTGCCCGATATATTCCACCAGTGTGCGGGGACGGAGAGATGTCTCACCGGCATCCTCGTTCAGAAACGTCTTGGCGACGATGGGTTCCTCGTAGATATCTGCGCCAAAGTCGATGCTCATGCTGTCCCCTCCCCTACTTTACCATTTTTTTCAGTGACTGGCGGATGATCTCCTCCAGCGGCAGCGCGTCCATGTCGATGCCCTTCAGGGCGGCGGCGATCTCCTGACTGCCGTAGCCCAGCACCGCCAATGCGGCGGCGGCTTCGCCGGACTTGCTGTTCTGGACAGGCAGCGGCACCGACACGCCGCTGCCTGCGTCGAAGATGCCCTGCTCCTTGGCCAGCTTATCCTTCAGCTCAAGAATGATGCGCTGGGCGATCTTCTTGCCGATGCCCGGCGCGACGGTCAGCGCCTTTTCGTCGCCCATCACCACCGCCATAGCAAGCTGCTGGGGCGTGGTGGACGACAGGATGGACAGCGCCGCCTTGGGCCCCACGCCGGACACACCGATGAGCATTTTGAAGCTGCGCAGCTCGCTCTGGCTGGCAAAGCCGAACAGCTCCATGGCGTCCTCCCGGACGTTCAGATAGGTGTAGAGCTTGGCGCGCTCCCCCTTTTTCAGCTGGGAGAGTGTGTAGTTTGTGGTGGCGCAGGCATATCCCACACCGCCGCAATCGATTACGGCCAGACCAGCCTCCAGCTCCGCCACAGTACCGTTGACATAGTAAAACATATCAGACTGTCTCCTTCACGTTGGGGTCCTTGCGCCGCAGCAGACTGGTGGCGCTGCGGGCGTGGCAGATGGCGATGGCCAGCGCGTCCGCAGCGTCGTCGGGGCGAGGCACGGCGCTGAGCTTCAGCAGCCGCCTCGTCATGTCCATGACCTGCTTTTTCTCCGCCAGACCGTAGCCCACCACCGCTTGCTTGACCTGCATGGGCGTGTACTCATAGATGGGCACACCCAACTTCTCCGCCGTACAGAGGATCACGCCGCGCCCGTGAGCCACGGCGATGCCGGTGGTGATATTCTTGCTGAAAAACAGCTCCTCGATGGCGATCTCATCCGGCTTGAACTGCTGGATAAGCTGGGTCAGATCCTGCTCGATCTGCACCAGACGGGTGGCCAGCGGCATCCCTGCGGACGTATTGACCGCGCCGTACTGCAGCATCCGCACGGCGCCGCGCTCCGATTCGATCAGTCCGAATCCCACGATGGCCACGCCGGGATCGATGCCCAAAATACGCATGGTTTTCCTCCGCCTCTTAAACATTAGTTCTATTATAGCAAAGCGGCGGCAAAATAGCAACAAAAACCGCCCGGCAATAACCGGGCGGAAAAGCAGCATATCAGCAGCGGATGCCGTATAAATGCTCAGGCGCGGGGATGGGCCTTGTTGTATACATCCTTCAGCTGTTTTTTGATGACATGGGTATAAATCTGCGTAGAGGAGATATCAGCGTGGCCCAGCATCTCCTGAATGGAGCGGAGGTCGGCACCGTTTTCCAGCAGGTGCACCGCAAAGGAGTGGCGCAGGGTGTGGGGCGTAATGTCCTTGTCGATCTCCGCCTTCTCCTGATAGTACTTGATGATCTTCCAGAAGCCCTGTCGGCTCATGCGTTCGCCGTTCATGTTGACGAACAGGGCCGGTTCGTCCTCGTCGGCGATGATGCGGGGGCGGATGTCCTTTACATAGTCCTCCAGCGCCCGGACGGCGGCGGGGTACAGGGGCACGATGCGCTCCTTGCCCTTGCTGCGGCAGCGGATAAAGCCGGCGGAGAGGTTCACGTCGTTGATGTCCAGACCGATCAGCTCCGACACGCGGATACCGGTGGCATACAGCAGCTCCAGCATGGCGTGGTCGCGGAAGCCCTTTTCATCCACGCACTTGGGCTGCTCCAGAAACAGCTCCACCTCGCGGTTGGTGAGGATCTCCGGGTATTTGCGCTCCACCTTCATGGCCACCACGGACTTGGCGGGGTTGGTCTTGACCGCGCCGGTCTGCACCATATAGCTGTAGAAGGACTTGATGGACGCGGTAGAGCGGGTCACGGTGGCAGGAGATTTCCCGTTGTGGTTCATGTAGAGCAGGTACTCGTTGATGGTGTCCTTTTTCACCTTTCGCAGGTCGGCGGCGTTATTGGCGATGAGCCAGCTCTGGAACTGGGTCAGGTCACGTATGTAGGAGCTGAGGGTGTTGGCGGAGGCGTGCTTTTCCTCGGCGAGATAGTCGCGGTAAGCCGCGATGTAATCCGTCATATTCCCTCACTCCCTTCTCTTTACGACAGCCGCGCCAGAATAAGCGCGAAAAATTTCGGTACAATGGCGCACTCCACCACCGTACCGGTAAGAAGCACAAACACACAAAACAGCAGCATCCGCCACGGTATCCCGCTTTTGACAGGTCGTTTCTGCGTCAGCGTCTGGCAGGCGCGAGAAAAACCGTCCTGCGAGATGCAGAGCATACACGGCAGCAGGAACAGGCACCGGAGCCCCAGTGCCGCCAGCGCCAGCAGTACGCCCTGGTGTCCCAGCGACGCTGCAAAGCAGCAGACGGAGAAGGACAGGCAAAAGCCCTGCACCATGCACAGCGCCGGGATCAGCACCGCTCCGGCCGCGCTGAGTCCGCACAGGAACGCCAGCAGCGGACAACGCAGGTATGCCGCCGCCGTGGACAGTACGGACGCCGGTTGCTGCACCCGGCCCTCCGCCAGCTGTGCATAGCTCTGCACGTAGGCGCCGAGCTGGGCCAGCGCTTCACTGCCGATCCTGCGGTGGACGGGCCACGCGGCCAGCATCCCTATCAGGAAGCAGATACACAAGGTCAAAAGGCGCATGTCCGGCGGTGCGGACGGGCGCGCATGCTTTTTACGCAGCTTCATGGGCTCACCTCGTCCTACCTTATGAGCCAAGCTGTATAAATAGACCGCGAACGAACGTACTCAATAATATATGGCAAATTGCCTGAAACCGCAAGGGCTTTTGCGCAAAAAGCCGTTTTTTGTAAATTATGTCAAAATGTTATGTAAATAATATTATGTTAACTCTTGAAACGAGACGGAAGCATCGGCGGAAAAGCGGTGGAAACTGCGATATGTGGTCAGAGCGCGGAAAAACGCGCACAACATATTGGCCGCTGCCATTCTGCCCTCTGCCGCGCCGGGAGCGCTGCTCTCCGTCAAGGGATTTTGGGCGAAAAGGCAAATTTCGTTATTTTAACCATGCCCCGTTTTATGTTACCGCCGCTTGCGGCGCGGGACGGCGCGTGCCCGCTCCTTCGACTGCCGCTTATCAGGCTGCCGTTTTCCCCTCTTTCGTCCCAACAGACCCGCCAGCAGCGCACCGCCGAACAGTCCCGCCGTCAGCAGCAGCCCATGGGCGGAGAAGTCCGTATCGCCGCTCAGCGCGATCAGCCATACTGCCGCGTACAACAGCACAGCCAGTGTCAGCGCCTGCGGCAGCGGTCCGGCCTCTCCCCCTCCCCCCCTGACCGCTTGCCGCGCACCCACGAACACGGAAGCCGCGTAAGCCGTGCAGACCATGACCGGTGCAGCACTCTCCGGCAGCAGGCCCCGCTGGAGCATCAGAGACGCTGCCGCCAACAGCAACAGCAGCAGGAGCATGGACAGCAGCAATCCCTTCCACAGGGACGCGCCCAGCAGCTTTTTGAAAGACATAAAAATACCTCCCCCAAATGCTTTTTTACAGCATATTCGGGGGAGGTATTTTTCTATGCAGGAAAACTTACTGGGCGTCGCTGTCGTTGGACTCCGTCTCGGCAGGGGCCTCGACGGCCTTCTCCTCGGCCTTTTCCTCAACAGCCTTCTTGTCCTTTTTGACGGGACGTTGCTGGGCGGCGGCCTGCTCGTCCAGCGTGCCGACCTGACCAATGGCGGACTTCAGGAACTCCACACGGACGCGATCCTCGCTGGTCTCGATGACCACGGTGCGGTCGGTAATGGAGACGACGCGACCGTACACACCGCCGATGGTGGTGAGCCAGTCGCCCTTCTTCAGGGAACTGCGCATCTCCTCCGCCTGCTTTTTCCGCTTATTCTCGGGGCGGATCATCAGGAAGTAGAAGATGGCGATCATCAGAACGATCATCAGAATCGTGGAACCCATACCGGTGCCGGAAGCGGCGCCGGAGGTAGATGCTGCGTATGCGATGTCAAACATGGAACGTTACTCCTTTTTTACAAAGTATTACTATTATACAAAACCTTGCCCTCTTTGGCAAGAGGTTTCACACACGTTCTGCCAGTTTTTTGCTGTAAGTTTCCCGGAAGGCGTCAAAGCTTCCCTCGTTGATGCTGTCGCGAATGCGCTGGGTCAGTTTGTTATAAAAATACAGGTTATGCATCACCGCCAGACGCATGGCCAGCATCTCCTCCGCCGTGAACAGGTGGCGCAGGTAGGCGCGGCTGAAGCTGCGGCACACCGGACAGTCACATTCCGGATCGATGGGGCTCTCGTCCAGCTTGTATTTGGCGTTTTTGATGTTCAGCGTACCGCGCCATGTGAACAGCTTGCCGTGGCGGGCGTTGCGTGCGGGCATCACGCAGTCAAAGAAGTCCACGCCCCGTGCCACGCCCTCGATGATGTTGCTGGGCGTACCTACGCCCATAAGGTAGCGGGGCTTGTCCACCGGCATGTGGGGCTCCACCGCGTCGATGATCTCGTACATCACCTCTGTCGGCTCCCCCACCGCCAGACCGCCGATGGCGTAGCCGTCGCAGTCGAGCTTGGCGATCTGCTGCATGTGCCAGATCCGCAGGTCGGCATAGGTCGCGCCCTGGTTGATGCCGAACAGCATCTGCCGGGGGTTGATGGTGTCCGGCAGTGCGTTGAGCCGGTCGTGCTCCGCCTTGCACCGCGCCAGCCAGCGCAGCGTCCGCTCACAGCTGGCCTTGGCGTAGTCGTAGGCGGCGGGATTCTCCACGCACTCATCAAATGCCATGGCAATATCGGAGCCGAGGTTGGACTGGATGCGCATGCTCTCCTCCGGCCCCATGAAGATGCGGTGGCCGTCCAGATGGCTGGCGAAGGTAACGCCCTCCTCGCTGATCTTCCGCAGGCCCGCCAGTGAGAACACCTGAAAGCCGCCGGAATCCGTGAGGATAGGGCCGTCCCAGCGCATGAACCTGTGCAGGCCGCCCAGCTGGCGCACCACATCGTCGCCGGGGCGCAGGTGCAGGTGGTAGGTGTTGGACAGCTCGATCTGCGTGCCCAGCTGCTCCTTCAGATCCAGCGCGCTGACACCGCCCTTGATGGCCGCCTGTGTGCCCACATTCATGAACACCGGGGTCTGCACCTCGCCGCCGTGGGCGCAGGTGAACACGCCGCGCCGGGCCTTCCCCTGCATTTTGATGACTTTGAACATTTATGCCTCCTCCATATCGTCTAGCGCCTTCTCCGCCATGCGGCGGGAGCCCAGCAGCCAGACCAGATCGCCGTGCTGTATCACGAAATTCACGTCCGGCCCGATGATGGGCAGCAGGTTCCGCTGCAAGCCCAGAATCATGCAGTCGTAGTTCTCGCGCAGACCGCTGTCGCGGATGGTGCTGCCGGCCAGATGGTCGTTTTTCGCCACGTCCAGCGTGTATGTGTAAAGCGCCTTCTCACCGGCGATGTAGGTGTGCAGCGTGGGGATATCCGCCGTCTCGCCGGCACCCACGGACAGCCGCAGCGATACCAGATTCTCCCGCTCACCGAGAACGGCCAGCAGGTCACCCTCGCTGAGCACCGTGTCGCCGGACGGAATGTCCAGCTCCTTCTTGCCGCGGACGATCTTGATGATGTTCACGCCGTAGCGCCGGCCCCAGCCGAGAGCCCGCAGATCCTTCCCGGCCTCCTCCGGCGGGCAGGTCAGCTCCGTCACATACAGCTTCTCATCCAGCCATGTTGCATCGCTGCTGTCGCCATACTGCTGGAGCAGACGCTCGTTAAAGTTGGTGAGGAACCGTGTCTCCACCGACAGGTACGCCGAGGCAAACCAGCCGAAGTGACCGGCCACCAGCACCGCCGCCGCCAGCAGCGGCAATATCCACAGGCTGTGGATGCCCAATACCGTGCGGATGGGCAGGAACACGATGAGCACGATGATAAGGACGCGGATGATGCTCAGAGCGATCAGCGGCAGACGGAAGCTGCGCTTCTTGGCCCACAGTACCGTGTACTGGGGGGAATGGGCGTCCAGCATGGGGCGGACGAACATGGCAATGCAGAGGTACACGGCGCACAGCGTCACCGCCTTGCTGGCCCACGGCGCGGCAGGGATCGTCTCCTCCAGCAGCGGCAGCAGTACCGTGTCGCCCAGAATGACGATGCCCAGCATCAGCGTGCCGTAGAACACCGTTCGCTTTATATAGCGCCGCAGGAACACCGCCCAGTCGCCATCCTGCTCCTTGGAGGTCTGCTCCTCGTCCGTGTAGCGATCCAGCTTCTGCACCAGCTTCTCCGGCAGCAGCTTTTCAATGCCGGCGCAGATGCCGTCGGCGCTCTTGATAAAGAACGGCGTGGTCAGCGTAGTGATGACGGATACGGAAATGATGATGGGATAGATGTAGTCCGCGATCACGCCCAGCGACAGGCCCAGCGACGCAATGATAAACGCAAATTCACCGATCTGCGCCAGTGCGCAGCCGCAGTGGATGGCCTGACGCAGCGTGTGGCCGGACAGCAGCACACCCAGCGAGGAGAACAGCAGCTTGCCCACGATGGTCACCAGCGTCAGGATGAGGATTGGTACGATATACTTCACCACGGCGCCGGGATCCAGCATCATACCCACGGAAATGAAGAACACCGCGCCGAACAGATCCTTGACACCGGCGATCAGGTGCTCCACCCGCTCGGCATGGACGGTGCCCGCCAGCAGTGAGCCGGCCAGAAACGCGCCCAGCGCCGAGGAGAAGCCCAGCGCGTCCGCCAGCAGTACCATGCCGAAGCAGATGCCCAGCGATACGATGAGCAGCGTTTCGTCGCTCATCAGCTTGGAGGCCTTGTTCAGCAGCGTGGGCAGCAGGAAGATACCCAGCACCAGCCACAGCACCAGATACAGCACCAGATACAGCACCAGCAGTCCCAGCTGCAGCGCCAGCGCGCCGCCGGAGATGGACTTACTGACGGAGATGGTGGACAGGATGATCATCATGAAGATGCCCGCGATGTCCTCCATCACCAGCGTACCGAATACCAGCTGGGCGAAGTCCTTCTTTCGCACATTCAGCTCGTCAAAGGCCTTGATGATGATGGTGGTGGACGACATGGACAGCATGCCGCCCAGGAAGATACTGTCCATGGTGCCCCAGCCCATGAGCTGCCCCACGGCGAAGCCCATGGCCAGCATGCCGCCTACCTCCACCAGTGCGGTGATGATGGCGGTGCCTCCCACGCTGGCCAGCTTGTGGAGGTTGAACTCCAGACCCAGACAGAACATCAGGATGATGATGCCGATCTCGCTCCATGTGGCGATGGCCTCGCTGTCGCCCAGCGAGAAGAAGAACGGCATGTAGGGTCCGATAAGAAAGCCCGCCAGTATGTAGCCCAGCACAAGGGGCAGGTTCAGCTTTTTGAAGATCACGGTGATGATGCCGCCCGTCAGCAGAATGACGGCCAGATCGGAAACAAGCTCCGGCAGATGCATCTGTGTTCCCCCTTCTTTAACGAATAAACATAGCGTCGCCGAATGAGAAGAAACGGTAGCGCTTTTCCACCGCTTCCTTGTAGGCCGCCAGCACGTTCTCCCGGCCCGCCAGCGCCGAAACCAGCATGATAAGCGTGGACTCCGGCAGGTGGAAGTTGGTGATCAGCGCGTCCATGACCTTGAAACGGTAGCCCGGATAGATGAAAATGTCCGTCCAGCCGGCGCAGGCCCGCATGGTGCCGTCCTCCGCCGCCTGCGACTCCACCGTGCGGCAGCTTGTGGTGCCCACACAGATGACCCGGCCGCCGCTCCGCTTCGTCTCGTTGATGAGATCCGCTGTCTCCTGTGGAATGACGCAGTACTCGCTGTGCATGGCGTGGTCGGTGATCTCCTCCTCCTTCACGGGGCGGAAGGTGCCAAGGCCCACATGCAGTGTAACGTATCCGACCTTTACACCCATTTGCCGGATACGCTCCAGCAGCTCCGGCGTGAAGTGCAGGCCGGCGGTGGGCGCGGCGGCGGAGCCGTTCACCTTGGAGTAGACGGTCTGGTAGCGCTCACGATCCTGCAGCTCCTCCTTGATGTAGGGCGGCAGCGGCATCTTGCCCAGACGATCCAGCACCTCCAGAAAGATGCCCTCGTAAAAGAAGCGCACCAGACGGTTGCCGTCTGGCAGCTCCTCCGTGATTTCCGCTTTCAGCTCCCCATCGCCGAAGGAGACCTTCGCGCCGGTACGCAGCTTCTTGCCGGGATGAACAAGGCACTCCCACACGTTATCTCCCCGGTCGATGAGCAGCAGTATCTCGCAGGCGCCGCCGCCCGGTACGCGGTGGCCCAGCAGACGAGCCGGCAGCACACGGGAGTTGTTGAGGATCAGGCAGTCGCCGGGGCGCAGATACGCCGGCAGGTCGAAGAAATGCCGGTGCTCCGTGGCACCGGTGTTCTTATCCAGCACCAGCAGCCGGGAGGCGTCACGCCGCTGGATGGGCGTCTGGGCGATAAGCGCCGGCGGCAGGTCAAAATAAAAATCGTGGGTCTTCATACGTGCATCACTCGTTTTCTATAGTAGTAACATCTTATTATAATATAAAACCGCGCCGCGTTCAACCTCTTTCTGCTCATTGACAGAACAAACACAGAAAGGGCTGCGGCGCTTGCCGCAGCCCTTTCTGCATGGAGATCATATGATGGCCATCATATGTGAGATCAAACGGGGCTGTTACACCAAAACAGCCCGGTGGAAGACCTTCTTGCCCTTCTTGATCACGATGCCGTCGCCGGTGAACTGCTCGCAGCCGAAGGTCGTCTCAATGGCGGACACCTTCTCATCGTTGACGGTTACGCCGCCTTGCTGCACCAGACGGCGGGCCTCGCCCTTGGAGGCGGCCAGACCGCACTTGACCAGCAATGTCAGCACGTCGATGGAACCACCGCCGAAATCATCGTTGGTCAGCTCGGTGGTGGGCATGTGCTCGGCATCGCCGTCGCCGGAGAACAGCGCCTTGGACGCGGCCTTGGCCTTCTCGGCCTCCTCCTCACCGTGTACCAGCTTTGTCAGCTCGTAGGCCAAGATCTCCTTGGCCTCGTTGAGCTGGGAGCCTTCCCACTTGTCCATCTTGTCGATCTCTTCCAGCGGCAGGAATGTCAGCATGCGGATGCACTTGAGCACATCGGCGTCGCCCACGTTGCGCCAGTACTGGTAGAACTCGAAGGGACTGGTCTTGTTGGGATCCAGCCACACAGCGCCGCTGGCCGTCTTGCCCATCTTCTTGCCCTCCGAGTTCAGCAGCAGCGTGATGGTCATGGCGTGGGCGTCCTTGCCCAGCTTCTTGCGGATCAACTCGGTGCCGCCCAGCATGTTGCTCCACTGGTCATTGCCGCCGAACTGCATATTGCAGCCGTAGTGCTGGAACATGTAGTAGAAGTCGTAGCTCTGCATGATCATGTAGTTGAACTCCAGGAAGCTGAGGCCCTTTTCCATGCGCTGCTTGTAGCATTCAGCACGGAGCATGTTGTTCACGGAGAAGCAGGCGCCCACCGCGCGCAGCATCTCGATATAGTTCAGGGGCTTCAGCCACTCGGAGTTGTACAGCATCAGAGCCTTGCCGTCGGAGAAGTCGATGAACTTTTCCATCTGGCGCTTGAAGCACTCCGCGTTGTGCTTGATGGTCTCCTCGGTCAGCATCTGGCGCATGTCGGTACGGCCGGAGGGGTCTCCGATCAGCGTGGTGCCGTCGCCGATGAGGGCGATGGGCTTGTTGCCCGCCATCTGCAGGCGCTTCATCAGACACAGAGCCATAAAGTGGCCGACATGCAGAGAGTCCGCCGTGCAGTCAAAGCCGATGTAGAACGTGGCCTTGCCGTTGTTGACCATCTCGCGGATCTCTTCCTCATTCGTGACCTGGGCGATCAGGCCGCGGGCTGTCAGTTCTTCATAAATTCCCATTTTTCCAGTTTCCTTTCCATTGTTTTTGTTGTCGGTTCCTGTGCAGAGGACGTAAAAAACGCCCCCTGCCTGTCGACAGAGGGCGATATTGATCGCGGTACCACCTCATATTCGCCGCGCCCTCACGAACACGGCCTCATCGAGTGCTGACACACCCTATCGCTGTAACGGGCGAACCCGACACATCCCTACTGACCCGCACGGGCGTTCGGGAGGCTGCTCCGGGATGTATTCACAGGCTCCGCCCTCTCCTCCTTCCACCAGCCGGAGGCTCTCTTTGCAGGCGCTGAAGCGTGTTACTTCTTCCTTTCATCGCTGTCACGGTATCAAGTTGAGGTTATTGTAGCAGATTTTTTTCGTTTGTCAACTATTATTTTCACAAAACGAAAAAATATCCGGCATCATATGGAATCGCGGAACTTTTCCGCCTCGGCCAGCAGCTCCTCCGCGCCGTCCAGCATGGTCTGGGACACATGGCTGCCGCCGGTGAGACGGGCCAGCTCCTGCCGGCGCTGCTCCCGATCCAGCCGCTGCACCGCCGTGTAGGTGCGGCCGTTCTTCTCCCCCTTCTCCACGGAGAAATGGGTGTCGGCCATGGCCGCCAGCTGGGGCAGATGGGTGACGCACAGCACCTGCTTGCGGCGGCTGATGCGAGCCATCTTCTCCGCCACCCTCTGGGCGGCGCGGCCGCTGACGCCGGTATCCACCTCGTCGAACACCAGCGTGCCCACCATGTCCTGCTCACTGAGCACGTTCTTCATGGCCAGCATAATACGGGCCAGTTCGCCGCCGGAGGCGATCTTGTGGATAGGGCGCAGCTCCTCGCCCACGTTGGCAGACATGAGGAAGCGCACCTGATCGATGCCGTCGGCGCCGAGAGGCTTCTCCGTGATGTCCACGGCGAAGCGGATCTTGCCCATATCCAGCTGACGCAGCTCCTCCAGTATCTGGACGGACAGGCGCTCCGCCGCCTGACGCCGCCCGTCGGACAGCGCCCGAGCCGCCGTCATGGCCGCCTTCTCCGCCTTGGTGCGCGCCTGCTCCAGACGGGCCAGTGTGTCGCCGGCGTACTCGATCTGTTCCAACTCGGCGCGGCAGCGTTCCAGATAGGCCAGCATGTCCTCCACGCTGGGGCCGTACTTTTTCTTCAGGCGATACAGCTGATCCATGCGGCTCTCCACATCGTCCAGCTCGTTGGGGGAAAAGTCGAAGCCCTCCCGCTTGTCCTCAATGGTGGCCGCCACGTCGTAGGCCTCGCTGTACAGCGCCTCCATGCGCTCATACAGCCGGGCGTAGTCGTCGTCCAGATGGCGCACGGCGCCTACGGCGTCCTGCGCGCGGCGCAGAAGCCCAAGCGCCCCATCGCCGCTGTCGTCGCCATTGAGGGCATAGTCGGCTTCGGAGACGGCGGAGATGAATTTCTCCGCGTTGCGCAGCAGGTTGCGGCGAGCGGAAAGCTCCTCCTCCTCGCCGGGGCGCAGCTTCGCCCGCTCCAGCTCGTTGATCTGGTAGGTCAGGGTGTCCACCCGGCGGGCTTTTTCCGATTCATCCATTTCCAGAGACTGTATTTTGCGTTGGATATCTGTAAAGGTATTATACTTTTCGCTGTATGCACTGATAAGCGTTTCCAGATTTCCGAAGCTGTCCAGAAACACGAAGTGTTGCTCCTCGTCCAGCAGCTGCTGGCCGTCATGCTGGCCGTGGATGTTCAGCAGGCGGCTGCCCAGCGCCTTCAGCTGTCCCACCGTCACGGGACGGCCGTTTACCCGGCAGGTGCTCTTTCCGTCGCTGCCGATCTCGCGCTGCAGCAGCAGAGAGCCGTCCTCCTCCGGCGCAATGCCCAACTGCTCCGCAGCGGCGTCGATCCCGGAGAACACGGCGCTGACAAACGCCTTGTCCGCGCCAGTGCGGATCAGCTCGCGGCTGGTGCGCTGGCCCAGCACGGCGCTGAGGGCATCGATGACGATGGATTTGCCCGCGCCCGTTTCGCCGGTCAGGGCGTTGAAGCCCGGCTCAAACCGGATGTCCGCCTCCTCGATGATGGCGATATTCTCAATATGGAGCACTTCCAGCATGGCGTTGCCCTCCCTCGGCTCCTCAGCGGAGCATCTGTCTGACCTGCTCGCAGAAATCCACGGCACGGACGTTGTCGTGGAACACCAGCAGAATGGTGTCGTCACCCGCCAGCGTGCCAACGATGTCCGTATCCGCCATATTATCCAGCGCAAAGGCCGCACCCTGCGCCATACCCTCGATGGTCTTCAGCACCACCAGATTCTGGGCCGCTTCCACCGACAGCACACACTCACGGAAGATGGTACGCAGCTTTTCGGCAAAGTTCAGCTTCGTCTTCTGCACCGACACGGCGTAGCGGTAGCGCCCATGACCGGTGGGCTCCTTCACCAGATGGAGCTGCTTGATGTCGCGGGAGACGGTAGCCTGCGTACATTTCACGCCGCGCTCCGCCAGCAGGCGCAGCAGCTGTTCCTGCGTCTCCACGGCTTGCTGCTCGATGATCTCAAGCAGAATGGTCTGACGGTCACTTTTCATGCTTGGCTGCCTCCATTCCCATTTTTGAATCCAGTATCTCGCAAAAGCTCTTTTTGGAGAGCCGCACCAGCTTTGTGGTGAATTTGGACTGCCGCACCCGTACCTTGTCCCCGTTTTTCAGGGAGAACGCCTTGCCGCCGTCCACGGAGAGGTAGACGAACTTGCGGTTGGCATCTGCCGCTTCGATGGTGATAGTGTGATCCGGAGACAGCACATAGCTGCTGGCCCGGGTGGAGTGGGGGCAGATGGGCGTCAGCAGCAGGTTGCGGGCCGTGGGCTCCACGATGGGCCCGCCGGCGGCCATGGAGTAGCCGGTGGAGCCGGTGGGCGTGGAAACGATGCCTCCGTCGCCGGTGATCTTCGTCAGCCGCCCTTCCTCTGTGGCCACATCCAGCCGCACCACGCGGGCTACGGAGCCCTTGGACACCACCGCGTCGTTGAGAGCGATGTTGCTGTACACCGGCTTGCCCTCCCGCAGCACCGTCACATCCAGCATCATACGGGATTCCACGGAGAAATTCCAGTTTTTCAGGTCGTTGAGCCGCTCCAGCTCGTTGGGCTCCAGCTCCGACATGAAGCCGAGACTGCCCAGATTGATGCCCAGCACCGGCACGCTGTGCAGCGCCACGGTGCGGGCCAGATGCAGGATGGTGCCGTCGCCGCCAAAGGCAATGAGCAGATCAGCCCGCTTGATCTCCTGCTGTAACTGCCGGATCGGCACGCCCAACTGGTCGCCGTAGCCCTCCCGGTTGAAGGGCAGGCATACCACCGTTTCAAAGCCGATATGCTCCAATATCTCACGGGAGTGCTTGGCCACCGTCAGCTCATCGTCCCGATAGGGGTTCGGGCAGAGGATCACTCGTTTCATTCGTTGTCCCTTCTCTCTTTCAGTTCCTCATGGGAGGCATCCACCAGTGCGGTCAGATCCGGAATGCAGTCCGGCTCTTCGCTTTTCCGCAAATAGCCCAGATATTCTATATTGCCCTCCGGCCCGCGTATCGGTGAATAGGTAACGCCAAGTACTGTAAAGTGATTTTCCTTTGCATGCGTCAGGAAGCCTTCCAGCACCTCCAGATGCACCTTCGGGTCGCGGACGACCCCCTTCTTCCCCACCTTTTCCCGGCCGGCCTCAAACTGTGGCTTGATAAGGCAGGCGATCTCGCCGCCCTGACGCAGCAGGCCGTACAGCGCCGGGAAGATCAGCTTCAGGGAGATAAACGACACATCGATGGACGCAAAGTCCAACTCGTCGGGTATCTGCTGACGATCCAGATAGCGGGCGTTGGTGCGCTCCAGACACACCACACGCGGGTCGCTGCGCAGCTTCCAGTCCAGCTGGCCGTAGCCCACGTCCACAGCGTAGACCTTTGCCGCGCCGTTTTGCAGCATACAGTCGGTAAAGCCGCCGGTGGAAGCGCCGATATCGGCGCAGGTCCTGCCCGCCAGCGTGATGGGAAACGTCCTCATAGCCTTTTCCAGCTTCAGGCCACCCCGGCTGACATAGGGCAGGGCGTGGCCCCGCACCTCTACGGGCGCGTCCTCCGCCACCGCCGTGCCGGGCTTGTCCACCCGCTGGCCGTTGACGAACACCAGCCCCGCCATGATATTGGCCTGCGCCTTCTGGCGGCTGTCCAGCAGGCCGCGCTCCACCAGAAGCACATCCAGTCTCATTTTTTTGCTCATGCCAGCACCTCTCTGACGGCGGCGGATACGCCGTCGGCGTCCAGTCCCAGCGCACGGTACAGTTGGGTCACGCTGCCCTGCGCGGGCGGGGTCTCACCCACGTTCAGCAGCCGCAGCTTCTCCGGCGCCGCGCCCCGCTCCAGCAGTGCGGCGGCCAGCCGCTGCCCCATACAGCCCTGCCGCAGCTGATCCTCCAGCACCACAAGATGCTTCGCTCCGTCCAGCGCGGCGCACACCGCGTCCATGTCCAGCGGCGCGGTGCGGTTCAGCTTCACCACCCGCACCGCGGTATGCGTCTGTGCCAGCTGCTCCGCCGCCGCCAGCGCCTGTTCCGTCAGTATACCGCAGGTGAGGATGCAGGCGTCTCCCCCCTGCCGCAGCACCGATACCGGTGCGTTGCCGCAGTCGTCGCGGTAAGCGCCCTCACCGCCCCGGGGATAACGGACGGCCACGGGGCCAGTGCAGTCGTACAGCGCCGTGCGCAGCATGCGCCGCAGCTCCGCAAAGCTGGCAGGGCACAGCACCGTCATGCCGGGGATCTGGGACAGATAATCCATGCAGCCGTGGTGCGTCTCGCCGTCGGCACCCACCAGTCCGGTGCGATCCACGGCGAACACAACGTGCAGCTTGTCCAGCGATACGTCCTGCATCAGCATGTCGTAGCCCCGCTGGAGAAAGCTGTCGTACACCGCAAAGACCGGCAGCATGCCCTGCTTGGCCATGCCCGCCGCCATGGCCACGGCGTGGCCCTCCGCGATGCCAACATCGAAAAACCGCTCCGGGTGTGCCGCGGCAAAGCCGGACAGTCCCGTGCCGTCCGTCATGGCCGCCGTGATGGCACAGATGCGCTGGTCGGACGCGGCCAGCGCCGTCAGCTCCTCGCCGAACACGGAAGAAAAAGACGGGGACGGCGGCGCGGACTTGCCGGTGGCCGGGTCAAAGGGCGGTACACCGTGAAAGCGCTCCGGCTCCCGCTCGGCAGGTGCGTAGCCCCGGCCCTTTACGGTGTGCACATGCAGCAGTACCGGGCGGCGCTGCTCCTTTGCCATCCGCAGCATATCCGTCAGACTCTGCACATCGTGGCCGTCCACCGGGCCCATGTAGGTAAAGCCCATGTCCTCGAACACGGTGCTCACCGGCAGCAGCGACTTTTTCAGTGCCGTTTTCACATCATGGCTCATCTGGTACAGCCGATGGCCGGCCTTGCTGCCGTCCAGCATCTGCCGGTATTTCTTCTTGAATTCGTAGTAGCCCGGCTTCGTCCGCATCCGGGCCAGATGGCGGGACATGCCGCCCACATTTGCGCCGATGGACATGCCGTTGTCGTTGAGGATCACGATCAGCGGCTCGCCGGAGGCGCCCGCGTCGTTGAGTCCCTCGTAGCTCAGGCCGCCGCCCAGCGCGCCATCGCCGATGAGGGCCAGCACACTGTAGGACTGCTGCCGCAGCGTCCGGGCACGGGCCATGCCCAGTGCCACGGAAACGGAGTTGGAGGCGTGGCCCGCCACAAAGGCGTCGTGGACGCTCTCATAGGGCTTGGGGAAGCCGGAGAGCCCCTCGAACTGCCGCAGGGTGGAAAACAGCTCCCGACGGCCGGTCAGCGCCTTGTGGACGTAGCACTGATGCCCTACGTCGAACACCAGCCGGTCTGCGGACGTATCAAAAACGCGGTGGATGGCTACCGTCAGCTCCACCGCTCCCAGATTAGAGGCCAGATGTCCGCCGGTGCGGGATACCTGCTCCACCAGAAACTGCCGCAGCTCGCGGCACAGCAGCTCCGTCTGTTTTCCGGTCAGGCGCTTTACGTCCGCCGGAGAATGTATTGTTTCCAAGATCAACGTGTATACGCCCCTTTTTTCAGCGATAGAGATGCAGCGCGTTCATGATCCGCGCCACGCGGTACACCACCTTGGTGCAGTCGTTAATGGCCACCGATTTGCCCAGTGCCTTGCCGCCGATGGTAATGCCGGAGATCAGCGCCGTCACGCCGATGGAGATGAGGATGGACGTGGTGCTGAAGTCCCGTTGAAGCTGCACCACGATCACCGCCGCCGTGGAGCCGGAGACGATGCCGCAGATGTCGCCCACCACATCGTTGCACACGGAGCTGACCTGATTGGCGTTCTGTAAAAGGCGGATGGCCTCCCGTCCGCCCTTTTCCTTATGGGCGGCCATGGAGTGGAACGGCTTGGGATCCGCCGCCGTAACGGCCACGCCCACCATGTCGAAGATAATGCCCAGTCCGATGAACACCGCCAGCACGATGATGGCCACCGCATAGTCGGCCCCCTCCAGCGCGGTGGAGGAGAAAAAGCTCAGCACGGCGCTGAGCGCCACCGCCAGCAGAAAGACCCGCAGCGGCCAGCTTCCCTGTTTCTTTTTCTTCTTTTTATCCTTGTCTGCCAAGTGACGAACCTCACTTAATCCTAATAGTCATGCTGAACAGGGCGGCTCCGGGAGTAAATCTTGCGGCTTAGGTACGGGTTGGATTTCCCCGCAGCACACCTCTCGTTGCCGATGAAGGCGGTTTCCCCTTCGGTGCTGTGTCACGGTGTCGCCCGCCGTGATACCCGACTGCCACTTAGTCCGCACTGCAATCCCCCCGGCGCCCCGTCAGGACAGCCTAGGTGATTTCCACCGCAGTCAAACCATCTCTTATCCTCTTTTGCAAACAGGGTTTCAGGGAAATAGCGCTGCGTCCCTGGCCGGGGACATGACGCGTTGACTCTCCCATCCACCCTGCCCACGCAAGGCAGGCTACTCTGCACACAGCGTTCACGGCACAAGGCCGGGTAGCACCGCGATGCAGGTTCGCAATCTGCTTCGTACACAGGTCGCTGACCACAAAGGGAGTACGCCTGTGCACAACAGCAGGTCTCCACAACCGCAGGGTCGGGTCCTCCATGCCATTGGAGGGCGCCCTACGGCCGCAGGCACGGTGACTGGCCGTGCCTCCCTTCCAGCACCCACCCCAAACTGGGCGTAAGAAGCAAGCACCAGAGGTTTCACAGTTGTGCCCTTTAAGGGATTTTTAGGCCCCTCTTCAGAAGACGGCAGATCTGACTAGGATACTGCGCCGCTGTTCAGCAGTATAACATATTACCATACCGGCCCGGATTTTACAACTGTTTTATGCAAGATATTCTGTATAATTCTCGCTCTATGCACAGTCGAAACGGATGGACTTCCTGCCGGGCTTGTGGTACAATGGCATTGGACAAGAGAAAGGAGCCGCCTATGAACGACAAGCGCAAATACCTTTTCTGGCTGATTCCCGCCGCACTGGTGCTGCTGGCCGTCCTGTTTTTCCTCTATCCCCGCCGGGTGGACGTAATTCTGCACATGCCGGCGTCGGCGGCGGACATCCACGACGTCCGTTTCCAAAGGATCGAGCCTGTCCATGAGACGCTGGAGTATTTCTGTCAGGACTACACCCTGACGGCGGAGCGGGAGCCGGAGCTGCTGCAGGAGGTCTGCGACTGGCTGTACGCCGCACGGCTCAACCGGCCTATGCCCGGTAACGGCGGGCTGCACGATCCCGGCGTCATGTATATCCTGCACGCCCAGCCGTCAGACAACTCCGCGGCCCCCACCATCCATATTTTAGAGGACGGCCGCGCCGTGGTAAACGGCGTTCTCTATCGCCTGCGCCAGCGGGATATGGCGGCGCTGCACGCCATCTACCAGCATCTGAACACCATCTATGACTGAGGAATATCCCGAAAGTGCCTGCCGGCTTGGCCGACAGGCACTTTTTTGCGCCCGCGCACATACAATGACCCTGTAAGAATGTGGTAAGGAGGTCTGTCATGAACGACCAGGACATGATGCAGAAGCTGAAAAGCGATCCGAGAGCGCTGAAGTCCGTCATGCAGTCGGCGGACGGACGGGCGCTGCTGGGGATGCTCTCCGGCGGCGACACCGCCGCTCTTGGGCGCGCCGCCCAGCAGGCCGCCGCTGGGAACACATCGGCGCTATCCGCCATGCTGCAGCAGGTGCTGTCCACGCCGGAGGGCGCGGCACTGGTGCAGCGGCTGGAGGATTCCCTGCGCCGGTAAAGAGAGGAGGGCCGCGGCATGGCCGAGCTGGATGAAAAACTGAATGCGCTGCTGTCAGATCCCAACAGCATGTCCCAGATCATGCAGATGGCCCAGCAGCTGTCGGCCACCATGGGCGGCGGGACGGACGCCGCGCCCCAGGCACAGCAGCCGCCTGCGCCGCCGTCCGCACCTGTCACACCCCCTGCGCCGCCGCTGGGCGGCCTCGACCCGCAGGTGCTGGCCCGCTTCCTGCCTCTCTTGCAGGAGTACAGCCGCTCCAACAGCCAGACCATGCAGCTGCTGTATGCCCTGCGGCCCTTTCTCAAGGAGAGCAAGCAGGACAAGGTGGAGCGGGCGGCACGGCTGGCGCGGCTCATCCATCTGGGCAAAAAATTCCTGACAGACTGGGGGGACGGTCATGTATAACCGCTATATCCGGGGCGACGGCGGCGCCTACACCCGGGTCAGCGCGGAGGACGCGCCGCTGCCGCCGACCAACACACAGCGTCCGCCTGCACCTCCCCCGCCGCCAGACCCACCGCCGGGCGCACCGGCTGACGGGCGGCCACCCCACGGCCCGCCTCCACCGCCGCAGCCGTCTCCGGAACGAGGCATCCTCAACGGGCTGCTGGAGAAGCTGCATCTGTCCGATCTGGACGCCGGGGACATCCTTTTGCTGCTTTTACTGTTCTTCCTGTTCCGGCAGGAGGCCGATGAGGAGCTGCTTATCGCCATCGGGCTGCTGCTGATCTTATAGCTGGCAGATATTGCATTTGCAAAAGAGTTACAAATTGGTTACAATAGCGTTGTCCTTGCAAGGGAAATACACATAGGAGGTACAGCAATGTTCTGCAATTTCGACTGCGCTTCCCTGCTGAAGCTGCTGTGCGGTTTCTTCGGCAAGTGCTGACGTACATACGCACATAAAAGCACCCCCGGCCGGTGGCCGGGGGTGCTTTTATGTGCGGGCTGCACATCTGTGTATGGTACTTGCCACTTTTTCGGAAATGTGCTAACATACCCCTCGGAAGGGGGTGAAATCATGTCTGACTCGCCGCGTCACTTCACGTCGCACGATGCTCTTGAGGCTTATTATCTGATCGACTGTCTGCGCCACCAGATCCAGCGCAAGAGCAGACTGCTCAAAAGAGACCGCTTTCTTCTCCGGAAGATCGACCACCTGACGGGCCGCCTTTTCTCCATCTACCCGGAGATGCACTTTGTGAACGGCTCATCCCATTCCGACCAGTCGGAGCGTCTGGATCGTTGACTTTGCAGGCGGCCTCCGCTGCCGCTAAGCCGGAGGCCGTGCACCGCACATCCTGATACACAAAAAGAGAGCACCGCCGCAAGGGCGATGCTCTCTTTTCTTCTGCTAACCTTGCCCACATTTTGAAAAAATGTGGACAAAACGTGGACAAAACCACTTTTTAAGCCGAATTTTCACTGTGTCAGCGTTTTACTTGCCAGCCTTAGAAAATCCCGTAACCGTTGGTATATCAGGCTTTGACAGCTTCCTCCACCGCGACGGCCACGGCGACGGTAGCACCCACCATGGGGTTGTTGCCCATGCCCAGGAAGCCCATCATCTCCACATGGGCGGGGACGGAGCTGGAGCCGGCGAACTGCGCATCGGAATGCATGCGGCCCATGGTGTCGGTCATGCCGTAGCTGGCGGGGCCGGCTGCCATGTTGTCGGGATGCAGCGTGCGGCCCGTACCGCCGCCGGAGGCCACGGAGAAGTACTTCTTACCCTGCTCGATGCACTCTTTCTTATAGGTACCCGCCACAGGATGCTGGAAGCGGGTGGGGTTGGTGGAGTTGCCGGTGATGGACACGTCCACGCCCTCGTGATGCATGATGGCAACGCCCTCGCGGACATCATCTGCGCCGTAGCAGCGGACATCGGCGCGCTCCGTCTCGGAGTAGCGGATCTCCCGGACGATGTTGAGCTTACCGGTATAGTAGTCGAACTGGGTCTGCACATAGGTGAAGCCGTTGATGCGGCTGATGATCTGGGCAGCGTCCTTACCGAGACCGTTCAGGATCACGCGCAGCGGCTGCTTGCGGGCCTTGTTGGCGTTCTTCACGATACCGATCGCACCCTCGGCGGCAGCGAAGGACTCGTGACCGGCCAGGAACGCGAAGCACTTGGACTCGTCGCTCAGCAGCATGGCGCCCAGATTGCCGTGGCCCAGCCCCACCTTGCGATCCTCGGCCACGGAGCCGTCGATGCAGAAGGACTGAAGCCCTACGCCGATCATCTTGGCGGCCTCGGCGGCGGTCTTGACGCCGGACTTGACGGCGATGGCGGCGCCTACGGTGTAAGCCCAGCAGGCGTTCTCGAAGCAGATGGGCTGGATGCCCTTGACGATCTCATAGGGGTCGAAGCCCTTCGCCTTGCAGATATCGCGGCACTCCTCCACGGAACCGATGCCGTACTGGGCGAGGACGCCGTTGATCTTGTCGATCCTTCTCTCGTAACTTTCAAACAGAGCCATTATAGTCGTCCTCCCTTCTTACTCCTGCCGCGGGTCGATATACTTCGCCGCGTTATCCCACTGGCCATAGTGGCCGGTGGCCTTCTTCATGGCCTCGTTGGCGTCGTCGCCCTTCTTGATGAAGTCCATCATCTTGCCAAGGCTGATGAACTCGTAGCCCACGATCTCATCGTCCTTGTTCAGAGCCAGACGGCTGCAGTAGCCCTCGGCCATCTCCAGATAGCGGGGGCCCTTGTCCCTGGTGGCGAACATGGTACCCACCTGAGAGCGCAGACCCTTGCCCAGATCCTCCAGAGAAGCGCCCACGGCCAGACCGTCCTCGGAGAAGGCGGACTGGGTGCGGCCGTACACGATCTGCAGGAACAGCTCGCGCATGGCGGTGTTGATGGCGTCGCACACGAGGTCGGTGTTCAGCGCCTCCAGAATGGTCTTGCCGATGAGGATCTCGGAGGCCATGGCGGCGGAGTGGGTCATGCCGGAGCAGCCGATGGTCTCCACCAGCGCTTCCTCGATGACGCCGTTCTTCACGTTCAGCGTCAGCTTGCAGGCGCCCTGCTGAGGCGCGCACCAGCCCACGCCGTGGGTAAAGCCGGAGATGTCGGAGATCTCCTTGGCCTGCACCCACTTGCCCTCCTCGGGGATGGGCGCCGGGCCGTGATAAGCGCCCTTGGCCACGGGACACATATGCTGAACTTCAGTCGTATAAATCATAGCAGCGATCTTCCTTTCTCATATATAGTTACCAACAATGGGAATGACCATTTGTATTGTAACACGCCGTGTCGGAAAAAGCAAGAAACATCCCAAACATTTGGTGTAATTACCAGATACGGAGGCGATCCGGGCCGGACATGCCGGTTTTACCGCAAAATCTTACAAATCGCGGCGGAACAGTTCCCGTCCTCCTTGACTTTTCCCCCATTTGAAATATAATAAACAGGTATTTTTATTGACATCACAGGAGGTCGCCCCGATGAGCATGGATATGACGTATTTTGATGAGATGGAAGCCCGCATCCCCCAGGGCAGCGTCCGCACCCGGTTCGCCCCCTCCCCCACCGGCTATATGCATGTGGGCAACCTGCGCACGGCGCTGTACACCTGGCTCATTGCCCGCAGCCACGGCGGCACGTTCATCCTCCGCATTGAGGACACCGATCAGGGCCGTCTGGTGGAGGGCGCTACCGATGTGATTTACCGAACCATGGCCGAGTGCGGCCTTACCCACGATGAGGGTCCCGATGTAGGCGGCCCTGTGGCTCCTTATATCCAGTCTCAGCGCCGGGATACCTACGGTAAGTATGCCCGGCTTCTGGTGGAAAAAGGCGGCGCGTACTACTGCTTCTGCGAAAAATGCGCCTCTGAGGAGGACAGCGGCGAGTTCGACCGCGCCGCCGATCCCTGCCGTGAGCTGCCGCTGGAGGACGCCCTCAAGCGCGTGGAGGCCGGTGAGCCGTATGTGATCCGGCAGAAGATCCCCGCCGGGGGGACCACCACCTTCCACGACGCCATCTTCGGTGACATCACCGTGGAGAACAGCACGCTGGACGATCAGGTGCTGCTGAAGCGGGACGGTCTGCCCACCTACAACTTCGCCAACGTCATCGACGATCATCTCATGGGCATCACCCATGTGGTGCGGGGCAGCGAGTATCTGTCCTCCGCGCCCAAGTACGACCTGCTGTACCACGCCTTCGGCTGGGACGTGCCTACCTATGTCCACTGCTCCCCCGTGATGCGGGACGCCCAGAACAAGATGTCCAAGCGCCACGGTGATCCGTCCTATGAGGATCTGAAGGCGGAGGGCTATCTCACCGAGGCCATCCTCAACTATGTGGCGCTGCTGGGCTGGTCGCCCAGGGGCGAGCTGGCGGAGCAGGAGATCTTCACTCTGCCGGAGCTGGTGAAGGCCTTTGACATGACGGGTATCTCCAAGTCCCCCGCCATCTTCGACCGGGCCAAGCTGGATCATTTCAACGCCGTCTATCTGCGAAGCATGACACCGGAGGCCTTTGTCAAGGCAGCGGAGCCGTACATCCGGCAGACGGTGAAGGGCGATCTCGACATAGCCGCTATCGCGGGGCTGCTGCAGGCCCGCTGCGAGCGGCTGACAGATATCCCCGAAAAGGTGGATTTCTTCGATGCCTGCCCCAGCTACGATGTGGAGTTCTTCACCAACAAGAAGTCCAAGACGAACCCCGAGGTCTGCAAGGCCATGCTGGAGGCCGCCATCCCCGTGCTGGAGACGCTGCCCCTGTGGACGGATGAGAGCATCCACAACGCGCTGGTATCTCTGGCGGAAACGCTGGGCGTGAAGAACGCCACGCTGATGTGGCCGGTGCGTATCGCCGCTGCCGGCAAGCTGGTGACGCCCGGCGGCGCCGTGGAGATCTGCCGCATTCTGGGCCGCGATGAGACGCTGCGCCGTCTCCGCGCCGGTCTGGAGAAGCTGGTATGAAAAAGCACTTCCGCGCCATCGGTGATTTCTGGCGGGTGGAGTACGGCCGCTATGTGGGCATGACAGCCATCGCTTTTCTGGTGCTGGTGGTGCTGGCCTACATCGCCGGACGGCTCTTTCCCGACATCCCAGTCACCGTCATCGGCGCCTTTAACGAGGTCGTTGCAGGCTCCGGCATCGTGCAGGAGGACGGCAGCTTTGACGTGCTGGCACTGTTCGGCAACAACCTGCGGGCCATGGTGCTGTCCATTCTGTACGGCTTTATCCCTTTCCTGTATCTGCCCGCCCTATCCATGGGCGTCAACGCCGCGATCATCGGCATGCTGGCCGCCATGATCGACGGGCAGTGGCTGCTGCTGGCAGCGGGCATCCTGCCCCACGGTATCTTCGAGCTGCCGGCGCTGTTCCTCAGTCTGGCCGCCGGTCTGTGCCTGTGCAGAAATATCAACGTGTATATCCGCAAAAACGAAAAGGGCATCATGAAGCCGCTGCTGCTGAACATCCTGCGTGTGGTGGTGCTGCTGGTCGTGCCGCTGCTTGTGCTGGCCGCCGTGGCGGAGACGTATGTGACCCCCGCTCTGATGCAGCTTTTTATGTAAGGATCGGCCCTGTGCCGTTTCGCTATACCTCAATTTGAAAGGAATGATCCAGATGTGTGAGAAAAAGATCGACGTCCCCGCAATGTTCGGGAAAATGGTGTTCGGAGAGCAGCAGATGCAGCAGCGTCTCCCCGCCGAGGCCTACCGCGCATGGCAGCAGTCCCGGACGCAGGGCACGGCGCTGGATCGTTCCACCGCCGGGGAGATCGCCGCGGCCATGAAGGATTGGGCCATCGAAAACGGCGCGACCCACTACACCCACTGGTTCCAGCCCATGACCGGCTTCACCGCCGAAAAGCACGACAGCTTCATCACCCGGGACGGCGCGGACGCCGTCCGCATGGAGCTGAGCGCCAAGGAGCTGAACAAGGGCGAGGCCGACGCATCCAGCTTTCCCTCCGGCGGTCTGCGGGCCACGTTCGAGGCCCGGGGCTACACAGCGTGGGATCCCACGTCCTACGCCTTCATCAAGGACGACACCCTGTATATCCCCACCATCTTCTGCTCCTACAGTGGGCAGACGCTGGACAAGAAAACACCGCTGCTGCGCTCCATACGGGAGCTTGACCGGGAGTGCATCCGCATCCTCCGGCTGTTCGGCAACACGAAGGCACAGCACGTCACCCCGCAGGTGGGTCCGGAGCAGGAGTATTTCCTCATTGACCGGAAGATATACGACCTGCGGGAGGATCTGAAGCTCTGCGGCCGGACGCTGTTCGGTGCAAAGCCCCCCAAGGGGCAGGAGCTGGACGACCACTACTACGGCGCCATCAAGCCCCGGGTGGCCGCGTTCATGCGGGAGCTGGACGAGGAGCTGTGGAAGCTTGGGGTGCTGGCCAAGACGGAGCACAACGAGGTCGCGCCCGCCCAGCACGAGATCGCGCCCATCTTCTCCGATGCCAACACCGCCTGCGACAAGAACCAGCTGACCATGGAGCTGCTGAAGAAGGTAGCCGCCCGCCACGGGCTGGTGTGTCTGCTCCATGAGAAGCCCTTCGCCGGTATCAACGGCTCCGGCAAGCACGACAACTGGTCGCTGCAGACCGACACCGGTGAGAACCTGCTGAAGCCCGGCGGCACCCCCAGCCAGAATGCCCAGTTCCTGCTGTTTCTGGCGGCGTTCGTCAAGGGCGTGGACGAGTATCAGGAGATGCTGCGCTGCTGCGTGTCCTACCCTGGCAACGATCACCGTCTGGGCGGCAACGAGGCCCCTCCCGCCATCATCTCCATCTTCCTCGGCGACGAGCTGACCGCCATTCTGGACTCCATCGTGCAGGGCACAGAGTATGTGGACATCACCAAGAAGAAGCTGAAGGTGGGCGTGGACGCCATGCCGGAGATCCCGCAGGACACCACCGACCGCAACCGTACCTCCCCGCTGGCCTTCACCGGCAACAAATTCGAGTTCCGTATGCTGGGCTCCTCCCAGTCCATCGCCAGCCCCAACGTGGTGCTCAATACCATCATGGCTGAGGAGCTTGGCCAGTTCGCCGACCGGCTGGAGAAGGCGGAGGACTTCCAATCCGCCCTGCAGGAGCTGCTGCAAGAGACGTTTACCGCCCACCAGCGCATCATCTTCAACGGCAACGGCTACGACGACGCCTGGGTGGCGGAGGCTACCCGCCGGGGGCTTGCCAATCTGCGGGACACCGTGGACTGCATGCCCGCCTACATCGACAGGAAGAACGTCGACCTGTTCACGAAGCACGCCGTCCTGACGGAGACGGAGATGCGCGCCCGATACGAGATCCATCTGGAGAACTACTGCAAGGTGTCCGCCATCGAGGCCAACACCCTGCTGGAGATGGCCATGCGGGGCATCCTGCCTGCCGTGGCCCGTTACACCGGTGACCTTGCCAAGGGCATGGCCCACAAGCAGGAGGCCGATTTGGCCGGCTTCTGCCGCATTGAGGACTATCTCATCCGCCAGCTGAGCTTCCAGGGCGGCCAGCTGCTGGACGTCTGCCAGAGCCTTACCAAGGCGCTGGAGGATGCCCCCGCCGCCGACAGCGGCATCGACGCCGCCCGGTACTACCGCGACGAGGTGGGCACCCGCACCCAGAAGGCCGGCGAGCTCATCAGTCAGCTGGAATCGCTGGTGGACGCCAAGGCATGGCCCTATCCCACCTACGCCGATATCCTGTTCAGCGTGTAAAGTGCTTCTGCATTACATAGACTGCAAAAGGGCAGCCCGGAGCAATCGCTCCGGGCTGCCCTTTTGCCTTTTGTCATACTGTCTCCGCTCTTTCCTTTTTCCGCGCCTGCAGGAAGTGGATGACCACGCACACCACGAACACGATGCTCAGATAGCCGAACACCGGGTACACCACGGCAATGATCTCGCCGAAGCCCAGCAGGCTGGCCGCCCATGCCAGCAGGCACAGACCCGCCAGCACCGGCTTCTTCTTTTCCCGCACAAACCGGGCCTTCTGCTCCAGATAGGAGATCAGCCCTACCAGACTGGCCAGCGCGTTGCAGAACATGGCCACCAGCAGCATCAGTCCGTACACCGTACCCAGCGTGCCGTTGAGACGGCTGGCCAGCGCCACCATGGGCAGCTCCGCCGCCACCGCCTCCGGATAGGCGGCCAGACTGGTGAGGATGCTGCCCGCCACCGCCAGCAGCATCACGCCGGACAGGGCGATGCCCGCGTAAATGTGTTTTCTTTTCCGAACATACTGCCCCACGGGGGACATGATGCCGATGCCTCCCAGAATATTATAGGAGACGAAGGTCAGCGCCGCGATGACCCAGTTGGGCATCAGGGGGTTGGTGTTCACGTTCTCCAGCTGGAGGATGCCCTCTGTGCCGAAGGTGATGTAGGCTCCCGCCGCAAAGGCCACGGTGGCGGCGATGAGCACGGGGATCAGGGCGGAGAAGGCATTCACCATGCCGGTCACGCCCAGCAGCGTCACCAGAAACACCGCCGCCATGAACACGATGCTGCCCAGCCATGTGGGCACATGGAACAGCTGGGTCAGCATAGCGCCTACGCCGGCGGACATGGACACCACCACGAAGAACAGGAACACCGCGCCGATGGCGCCGGAGGCCCCCCGCAGCCATTTGATGTCCCACGGCACCAGCAGGCGATCCATGTCGGCGCAGCCGGTCATCTGTGTCAGCCGCACAAACAGGATACCGATGACGGTGAACAGCACCGCCGCCGCCGCGAAGCCCACATAGCCCCAGTTGCCGAAGCTGCCGAAAAACTGCCACAGCTCCTGCCCGGAGATGAAGCCCGCGCCCAGAAAGCACCCCACATAAGTGAACGCCAGCGACCACGTTTTGATCTCTTTCATATCTCTGACTCCTTATCGAAAATACGCACCGTCTTAGTGTATGCGCTGCGGCGGATTTCGTCAACCCCCGCCGGAATTTCTTTTGTTGAATCATTCGGTTTTCGTTGACGCTATGGGCAAGGTGTTGTATAATTACCCCAGAAAACGTCCCGGATTTGTGCTGAATTGCTTTAAATGGCAAAAGAGACTATCACTTATAGGAGGAAAACACATGATAAACACCATTGATGGCATCATTTCCGCCGCCCGCGGCGGCAAAACCGGCGTCATCGCCGTAGCCGCCGCCCACGACCAGCCGGTGATCGAGGCCGTGGTCGAGGCCCGCAAGGAGGGCATCGCTACCCCCATTCTGGTGGGTCATGCGGACGAGATCAAGTCCATGCTGGCCGGTCTGGGCGAGGATCCCGCCACCTATGAGATCATCGCCGGTGACACCGATCAGGACTGCGCCGCCAAGGCCGTGGCACTGTGCGCCGAGGGAAAGGCCAACTTCCTGATGAAGGGGATTCTGGGCACCGCCGACCTGATGCGCGCCGTTTTCAATAAGGAGCACGGCCTGCGCACCTCCCACCTGACCACCCATTGCATGCTGTACGAGATCCCCGCGCTGGGCCGGATGCTGGTGCTCACCGACGGCGGCGTCAACACCTTCCCCGATCTGGACAAGAAGGCCGAGATCCTGGAGAATGCCGCCATGGTGCTTCAGGCGTTGGGCTATGAGCACATCAACGCCTCCTGCGTCTGCGGCGCGGAGCAGGTGAATCCCAAGGTGCAGTCCACCGTGGATGCCGACGCGCTGGCCCACATGACCGACCGCTGGGCCAAGTACAACATGGACGTCTGCGGCCCCGTGGCGCTGGATCTGGCCGTCAGCGAGGAGGCCTGTCATCACAAGCACTACACCGCCCCCGGCGCCGGTAAGGCCGATATCCTGCTGGTGCCCAACTACGAAGTGGGCAACGGCATCGGCAAGGCCGCCAACCTGTTTGGCAACGCCAAGAACGCCGGTATCATTCTGGGCGCCAAGGTGCCCATCGTACTGGTCAGCCGCGCCGACAGCGCCTACTCCAAGCTGGCCTCCATCGCGCTGGGCAGTGTCCTCGCCTCCCGCATGAACCTGTCCTGAGGGCGGTTTGCACAAGGATCAGTTTCGTCAGATTACATTTTTGCTAAAAATACAGCGCTACATTGATAATTGCTTGACAATTGTCATAGGCATGGTATCATAAAAGCAGGTTTTTTGTATCTGCGCTTCTGCGCACCAACAACAAAAAAGAGGAGATTATATCATGGTCAATCAGGAATTCTACAATCTGGGCACCGCTCCCTCCGTCATCCGTCAGCTGTTCGCCTACGGTCTGGAGCAGGCCGCCAAGGTGGGCGCGGACAAGGTCTACGACTATTCCCTGGGCAATCCCAGCATCCCCGCCCCCAAGAAGGTAAACGAGTCCATCCACAAGATCGTGGACGAGACGGATTCCATCAAGCTGCACGGCTACTCCATGGCTCCCGGCTTTGAGGAGGCCCGCGCCGCCGTCGCCAAGGATCTGACCGCACGCTTTGGTCTGGATGTCAAGGCCAGCGAGCTGTTCTTCACCTGCGGCGCCGCGCCCGCGCTGATCTCCATCATCAAGGCCCTCATCGTGGACAGCGATGCCGAGATCATGGCCGTGGCTCCTTTCTTCCCCGAGTATCGCCCCTTTGTCAACGCCAACGGCGGCAAGCTGGTGGTCGTTCCCGCTGACACCAAGGCTTTCCAGATCCATCTGGACGCCGTGGAGGAGCGCATCACCGCCCACACCCAGGCCATCATCATCAACTCCCCCAATAACCCCTCCGGCGTGGTGTACACCGAGGAGACGCTGCGCGGTCTGGCCGCCCTGCTGGAGCGCAAAAGCGCGGAGTACGGCCATCCCATCTACATCATCGCTGACGAACCCTACCGTGAGCTGGTGTACGGCGGCGTGAAGGTGCCCTTCATCCCCTGCCTGTACAAGAACACCATCGTCTGCTATTCCTACTCCAAGTCCCTGTCCCTGCCCGGCGAGCGTATCGGCTATGTGTACGTCCCCGGCTTCGCAGACGACAGCCACGCGGTGTATGCCGCCATCGCCGGCGCCGCCCGCATCATGGGCCATGTCTGCCCCCCCACGCTGATGCAGAAGGTCATCGAGCTGTGCGCCGAGGAGCGCCCCGATCTGGCGGCCTATGACGAGAACCGCAACCTGCTGTACAACAGCCTGCGTGAGATGGGCTACGAGTGCGCCAAGCCTGACGGCGCGTTCTACCTGTTCGTCAAGGCGCCCAACGGCGACGCCAATGAGTTCTCCGAGAAGGCCAAGCTGAGCCACAACCTGCTGGTCGTCCCCGCCGACGGCTTCGGCTGCCCCGGCTACTTCCGTCTGAGCTACTGCGTGTCCAACGACATGATCCGCCGCAGCCTGCCCGCCTTCAAGGCCATGATCGAATCCTTCAAGTAAGCGTTTCGCGGACAAATCGTATAAAAATGTCTCCCGGCTGTGCCGGGAGACATTTTTATACAAAATAATCCTGGCAGCCGCCGTATATTTTTGCGTAAATTTCACTTGCAATCCGCTGACTCCGCGCCTATAATGGCAGCATATTTTTTATCAAGAGAGGTGTTTCACGCATGAGCAAATTGACGATCCCTGCCGGCTACAAGACGCCGCTGTCCACCTACGAGATGCAGCGGGCCATCGAGTTCATCAAGAGCAATTTTCAGGTGAATCTGGGGCAGGCGCTGAATCTGCGCCGGGTCTCCGCTCCCCTGTTCGTGGAGGAGAGTTCCGGTCTGAACGATAACCTCAACGGCGTGGAGCGCCCCGTTTCTTTCGACATTCCCGACGTGGGTGCCACCGGCCAGGTGGTACACTCGCTGGCCAAGTGGAAGCGTCTGGCGCTGAAGCGCTACGACTTCAAGCCCGGCAAGGGCCTGTTCACCGATATGAACGCCATCCGCCGCGACGAGGAGGTGGACAACCTCCACTCCGTCTATGTGGATCAGTGGGACTGGGAAAAGGTCATCGAGCGGCAAGACCGCAATGAGCAGTACCTGCGCCAGACCGTCCGCGCCATCGTGGGCGCGGTGGTGGAGACCAACGACGCCCTGCAGATCGCTTTCCCCAGCCTGCACACCGTGCTGGAGCGGGAGGTGTACTTCGTCACCACGCAGGAGCTGGAGGATCGCTGGCCCGACTTCACCCCCAAGGAGCGGGAGAACGCCATCTGCCGCGAGCACCACACCGTGTTCCTCATGCAGATCGGCGATGATCTGAAGCGCAGCGGCAAGCCCCACGACGGCCGCGCCCCCGACTACGACGACTGGTCGCTGAACGGCGATATCCTGATGTATGATCCCGTGCTGGACAGCGCCTTTGAGATCTCCTCCATGGGCATCCGTGTGGACGAAGCCGCCATGGACTACCAGCTGCGTAAGCGCGGCTGCGACGACCGCCGGGAGCTGCCCTTCCACAAGATGCTGCTCAGCGGCCAGCTGCCCCTGACCATCGGCGGCGGCATCGGTCAGAGCCGTCTGTGCATGCTGATGATCGGCACCTGCCACATCGGCGAGGTGCAGGCCAGCCTGTGGGACAAAGCCACCGTGGATGGCTGCGCACAGGCCGGCGTCATGCTGCTGTAAATCCTCCCATACAAAGAACCGGCCCTGCGGCGCATGCCGCAGGGCCGGTTTTCGTATGGCTCTTATTCCGCGCTGTTGAGGGCGTCCTCCAGTTGGCGCAGGGACTCCTCCATCCGGTCGAAGTTCTCTAAATCGCACTCCTCCACATGGCGCTCCGCCCGCCGCAGCTCCTGCAGGACATCCTCCGCCATGCGCTGGTACTCGCCGCGCTGCTCGGCGCACCACTGGCGCTGCCGCCCGATAAGCTGCGTCAGCTCCGCAATGGCCTTGCCCCGGAACTCCTCCGTGCGGCGGTGCGCACTGATCTCGATGTCCGCGATATGCTCCTTCAGGGACTGGTACTGGGCCGCCGGCTCCCGCAGGGCGTCGTTCTCCCGCCGCACGGTTTCCAGCTTCTCCGACAGCTCTCGCACCCGGTAGCGCAGCGCGGACTCATTGTCCAGCCGCTTTTCCAGCTCTGCCAGACGGTCGGTCAGTTCCCGGTTCTGCTGCTCCGCGGCCTGCTTGTCCGTCAGCAGTTGTTCGTTCTCTGCCATCAGCGCATCCAGCCGTGTCTGGTTCTCCTCCGCCGTTTTCTGAATGAAGGCGATGACATCCTCCCGGTCGAATCCTCCGAACATACACGTTTTGAAGCTGGTTTCCATAGCCGCGTTCCTCTCTCTCGATTTTTGTCCATCATACCACAAGCGCCGCCGCTTGACAAGCGATGCGCTCGAAAAAGCCGCGCTGACGGACGCCTTTCGACCCGCCTTGTATTTTTTGTAAAAAAATCGAAATTGGGGGTTGCCAAGCTGTCCGTTCTGTGGTAACATACGTCCATCAATTTGATACACTCGATGAAAGGTCCGGAATGTTCAGACCGGATGCGGAGGGTACTCTGGAGAATCCCATTCAGTTGGGTGCCGAAGGTGCAAGGCGCGCACACGCCGAATCTCTCAGGCAAAAGGACGGAGCTGACAAGTAGTTTTGCTTGCCCCCCTGACTTCTCCAGAGTCGCTGCCATGCAGCGGCTCTCATTTTTATGTAAGGAGAAAGAAACCATGATTGAATCTACCCTGTTCCCTATCGTTTCCAAGATCAACGAGTATCTCAGTAACTACGTCCTCATCTTCCTGCTGATGGGCGTCGGCCTGTGGTACTCCATCCGCACCCGTTTCGTGCAGGTACGCTGCTTCGGCGAGGGCATGAAGAAGTTTTTCGGTGAGATGAACCTCCGGGGCGGCGCGCAGAAAAGCGGCATGACCTCCTTCCAGGCGCTGGCCACCGCCATCGCCGCGCAGGTGGGTACCGGCAACATCGTGGGTGCCTCCGGCGCGATCCTCACCGGCGGCCCCGGCGCCATCTTTTGGATGTGGGTCATCGCTTTCTTCGGCATGGCCACCATCTACGCAGAGGCCACGCTGGCCCAGAAGACCCGCATCGTGGGGCCGGACGGCAACATCAAGGGCGGCCCCGTGTACTACATCACCACGGCGTTCAAGGGCGGCTTTGGCAAGTTCCTTGCAGGCTTCTTCGCCGTGTCTATCATTCTGGCGCTGGGCTTCATGGGCTGCATGGTGCAGTCCAACTCCATCGGCTCCACCATGGAGACGGCCTTCGGCATTCCCTCCTGGATCATGGGCGTCGTGCTGGTGATCATTTGCGCCGTTATCTTCCTGGGCGGCGTGCAGCGCCTGGCCGCCGTGACGGAGAAGCTCGTTCCCATCATGGCCGGTATCTTCCTGCTGGGCGGTCTGGCGATCCTCATCGCCCGCATCCAGTACGTCCCCGCCACCTTCGGCATGATCTTCAAGTATGCGTTCCAACCGCAGGCCATCATCGGCGGTGGCTTCGGCTACGCCATCAAGACCGCTATCAGCCAGGGCGCCAAGCGCGGCCTGTTCTCCAATGAGGCCGGTATGGGTTCCACGCCCCACGCCCACGCGCAGGCCAACGTGGCCCACGCCCACGATCAGGGGGTGGTGGCCATGATCGGCGTGTTTATCGACACCTTTGTGGTGCTGACCCTCAATGCCCTGGTCATCATCTGCACACTGTACACCAAGGGCGGCCCGCTGGCCGGCGGCTACACCGGTGCCATCACCGAGACGCTGGGCAAGACCAATCTGGCCCAGACCGCCTTCGGCTCCGTGTTCGGTGCCAGCCTGGGCGCCAAGTTCGTGGCCATCTGCCTGCTGTTTTTCGCCTTTTCCACCATCCTCAGCTGGAACCTGTTCGGCAAGATCAACGCCAACTACCTGTTCGGCCGCAAGAACGGCAAGCTGTGCAGCGTCATCTACACCGTCATCGCGCTGGTGTTCATTTTCCTCGGCACCGTCTCCGGCAGCGACTTCGTCTGGGAACTGACCGACATGTTTAACAACCTCATCGTCCTGCCCAACGTCATCGCGCTGTTCGCCCTGACGGGCATGGTGGCGGCCAGCCTGAAGGAGGTCAAAAATGGCGAGCTGAAGGTCTGATCCTCCCCATATGAGATAAACGCAGGAGCCCTCCGCAAGATGTGCGGAGGGCTCCTGTGCTGCGCTTTTACATACGATCCGAGATGTCAGGCGGCAGCTTGCCGTCGCCGCCCATCAGCTCGGTCATCTCCCGGATCTGTTCCAGCGGGAACGGCGGCTCGCAGAGGGGCCGCAGGGCGATGCTCATCAGCTTCATGGGGTTGTCGTCCGCCGCCGATCGGTTGGAGCTGAGGACTCCGCAGCGGCGGCAGCGGTGGATGATGGCCCACTCGCCTCCCCTGCGCACCCACACCGCCACCGGCTCCATGATCCCGCCGCAGACTGCGGCGCGGTCGCCGGGTTCAATGTCCACATGCAGGCTGCACAGGCAGTTGCTGCAGTGATTCCGGTGGTCTGAGCCTGCGTTCTCCGGCGTCATCAGCCGGCCGCAGACCTTACAGGTAAAGCCGTCCTGACAGGGATGGGTCTTGTAGTAGCCTTTTTCGTATTGCTTGCGCTTGTTTTCGCGGTTCATGTCCTGTTCCTCCTGAAGAATCGGTGATCCGGTTCGGGAGGAATGGCGGAAAGTGATTTGCCAACCTCCCGGTCAGGCCACACTCTCCAGTCGAGATTTGTTACGTTTCAAAAAATTCTCCTTTGAAAATACAGGTATCGCACACACACGATCCATTTTCTACTATATGCGCCAAGCGGGCGTTTGTCAAGGGACCACCACCCTGTTAGAAATGTGTTAGAAAGAAGCTGCCGCTTCCCTCCTGCGGAAAAAAGAAAAACCTCGAAACCGTTGTGGTTTCAAGGTTTTCTTTGGTGGAGATAAGCGGGATCGAACCGCTGACCTCTTGAATGCCATTCAAGCGCTCTCCCGGTTAGTGCGGTTACATACCCCCCTAAACCGGGTCAAAAGAGCGCTTCAATACGCGGGCAACCTCAAAAAAACACCCCGAAAGATATTCTTATTGCCCTTTTTCACTACATCAATATCTATGTAATTAAATTTGACGGCGTATGGTTGCATTACGGTATCCCGTGGGTGGCTCTGCTATAAAAAGTTCCAAAATACTAGATCTTAAGATATATGAAAGAAAAACTCTAATTCATTTTTACTTAGGAATAAAGAAAAAAATGTATTTATGATTAGCATAAATGCTGATATAAAATTGATGTATGCCATATTAGCACACAATCCGAAAAAGTATGATGCATGCAATAATCCAACAATAAGAATACATATGATATTTATTCCCTGTATTCGTAGTTCGTTTACCAGTGTTTTTCCAGTATATGCGTTTCGTGTACGCCTATATGTAATAGAATAACCTATAATTCCAAATAGGCAAAAAGAAATAATTAACAAGAAGTACCATCGATTTGAATGTGACTGTATCCTATCATTAGAAAAGAGTACATATTCGAACAACGCAGTAGAAAAAACTAGTATAAAGTCCAATGGCTTAAAGTCCCATTTTTCCGTATATTTAATAGCAGCCAATATATGTGTTTGAAATATTCTTAAAAAAATCGCAAAGAAAAATGTAAGATATGATAGTCCTATCAATGTAAAACTATTAATTAGGTCTATTGTTTTCTCGGCAAGAGAAAAAAACAGCGTGCCATGAAGCAAGGAAACGATTAACACTAATATTTCATAGAAGAAACTCAATTGTTTTTGATTCTGCCTTCCTTTTCCCGTGGCTTTTTGATGATTTCCTATAGTTTTATTTAGCGCTTTCTTTCCTTTATTGCCTACCTTCTTTTTCCTGCCCATCAGTCGATAATCCCTGCCACAATAGTTACAACGCCTAAAACTGCATGGCTAATTGATACTCCGATAAGGTTTTTAGATTTTCGATAGCAAAAATACCATATCAAACCTATTGCAAATGTAAGCATCAAAGTCAACCAATCGCGATATATGATGTGTACAAAACTATAAAGCGCAGATGTAGTCACCATACGAATTGCCATAGATGATATTTCTAGTTCATTTAATACCGCTTCCAACGCTCCCCTATAAAGAAATTCTTGTATAGGCGAAGATAGAAATATGTAAAAAACAAAAAAAGGCCATTGTTCATTGGGAGTCATGCGTGAAAACCCACCGACCCACAATATAATGCCGATAACTACCAACAGAATCGTAATCGGAAGTACAGATATAATCGACTCTTTTGTCTTTGCAAGTGTAATGCCTAAAGTAGTATTTGTGAAGCCCAAAAGGCGGAGAACTGCATAAACAATAATACCCCCTATTGTCAAAGCATAAAATTTGTATTTAAAGTCAACTAACCCAAATAAAATTGATAGAGGTATACCGACATAAATGAGAACAACAAAAAGAAACAGCACAATGTTTCTAATTTTCGAATCAAACAGAATCTTTTTCATACGGCTATCTCCCTCGAATTGTATCTATTATATTCTTTTGAAAGAGTATAGCACAGTTTGCTGTATTATTCAATCCCAGTAATATATATGACAACTATTCTTGAAAACCTCACAAGTTATTCTGAAAACAAATGTGCAGCATTCATATTAATATAACGCCGTCAATAGAGACTCTTAGACAGCGCTATATACAACATAATTAGAAAGGAGGTATTTTTCCGGCCAGTCTGCGGACTGGCTTTTTTCATGCCACAAAAAGGAGGTTTGCAAATGGCAGATGATAAGAAGAACATTCCCGAGGCAGCCCCGCCCGCCGAGGCTCCCGCTCCCGCGGTAGAAAATGCCGCCGTGCCGGAGCCGCCTGCTCCTGATCCTGTGCTGACTGACGCAGAGGCGGTCATGCTGGAACACGAGGGGCAGGCGGCGCTCTTTGAAATGGGCGAGGCCGTACCTGATCCCGCCGACGCTGTTACTCACGCCGAGGTGGAGGAGCCTGCCGCTCCCGAAGCCCCCAAGGCTGAAAAGGAGCAGGCACAGCCGCCTGATCCCGGCAAGGACGCACCTGCCCCGGCACATTCCGGCAAGGTGGTGGATTTTGCCGCTGCCCGTGAGGAGGCAGCCAAGGAGGAGAAAAAGGCGGTCAAGCAGAAGCCGCCCACGGAAAAGGACAAGCCTGCCAAGCCCGGCAGAGGCCGTCCGCCCAAGGAGGGCAAGGCCGCTCCCGATAAGGCAAAGCCGCCCAAACCTCGGGACAAAAAGTCCCAAAGCAAGCCCGCCCCGGAGAAGCCTGCCGTGGATAAGGGTGGCGCTCCCGCTGGCGCGGAGATTACGCCGGAGCCGTCTGCGCCCCGTGACGCCACCCGTGCCGAAAAAGAGGAGATCGTCTATCTCAATCTGTCTGACCTGCACCCGTTCAAAAATCATCCCTTTGGCGTTCGGGACGATGCGGAGATGCAGGGGCTTGTGGAGTCGGTCAAGGCGGCGGGCGTCAATCAGCCTGCATTGGTGCGTCCCCGTGAGGATGGCGGCTATGAGATCATCGCAGGCCACCGCCGCCAGCGGGCAAGCGAGCTTGCCGGATTTGCGAATATGCCGTGTATCGTCCGTAGCATGACGGACGATGAAGCCATCCTCGCCATGACGGATGACAATCTCCGCCACCGTGAGCGCATTTTGCCCATGGAAAAGGCGCAGTCGCTGAAAATGCAGGTGGAGGCCATCAAGCACCAAGGCTCTCGCCCCGGCGAGGAGGACAAGGACGCCGGAAAACGCTCCACGCAGGTCGTGGGAGATCGCAACGGCATGAACTACAAGCAGGTGCAGCGGTATATCCGCCTGACCGAGCTTGTGCCGGATTTGCAGAAAATGGTGGACGAGAAAAAGCTGGCGTTCACCCCGGCGGTGGAGATCTCATTCATCCGCCCCAAAAATCAGAGGTATATCGCCGTGTCCATCGAGGGGCAGCAGTCCTCGCCCTCGCTGTCGCAGGCGCAGAAAATGCGGGAGCTGGACAAGGACGGCAAGCTCAACGGCGATGTGATCGACGGTATTCTGTCGCAGGAAAAAAAGGAGGTAGACAAGGTGATCATCAATAGTGCGGAACTGGAAAAGTATTTTGGCAAGGACAAGTCCCCGAGGAAAATGAAAGACAAGATCATTTCTCTGCTGGATGACTGGAAGGCCAAGCAGCCGCCCGAGCTGGGCAAGCCCGAAAAGAAAACGGATTTGGAAAAGTGACCTTGGGACTTTTTGTCCCGAGGTCTTTCGTTTATGAATGGAGGTTTTTACAATGAAACGACCCCTTGCGTATATCACCGCCGCAGGCGTAAGCAGCGACCACGAAAACACAAAGCTGGCGGCACAGTATTGCCGCACGGTGTATGAGGCTGGCTTTTCGCCTATCTGCCCGACGCTCTATCAGCCCCTTTTCCTCAATGACGCCGTTCCCGAGGAGCATAAGAGCGGCATCGACATGGGGCGCGACCTGCTCCGCCGCTCTCATGTGCTGGTGGTGTGCGGTCATACCGTCACCGAGGCCATGAAGAACGACATCGCCGTTGCTCAGCGGCTCGGGATCACCGCCACCACCCTTGAGGGCATTTTGACCGTCAAGGGACAGGGGCGCAGATAAGATGACGACGCTCCGGCTGGGGAGCCTGTTTGATGGGATCGGCGTGTTCCCGCTGGCGGCGGTGCGCTGCGGCATTGAGCCAATATGGGCAAGCGAGATTGAAAAAGCCCCTATCTCCATCACGAAGCGCCACTTTCCCGATATGGTTCACTTGGGGGATGTGACAAAGCTGGACGGGCGGGATCTCCCGCCCGTCCATATCATCACCTTTGGCTCACCGTGTCAAAATCTCTCGCAGATCGGCAACCGCAAGGGACTTGCGGGAGAAAAGTCCAGCCTGTTCTTTCAAGCTATCCGCATTATCCGTGAAATGAGGGAGGCGACAAATGGTCTATTTCCAGCAATCGCTGTTTGGGAAAATGTCATGGGAGCGTTTTCATCAAATGACCGGATGGATTTTAGAGCCGTCCTATCCGCTTTCACAGACACCGATGTTTCAATGCCTGCTTCTGGAAGATGGGCAGGAGCCGGAATGGTGCGAGGGCGAACGCCTGACCTCTGCTGGCGGCTCATGGACGCCCAGCATTGGGCAACCCCCCGGCTGGCACGACGGCAGCGCATCTTTCTTGTGGCAGACTTTGGAGGACGGCGTTCCCACGAAATACTTTTTAAGCCCCGCACAATGCAGTCACTTCCTGCGTTTGGCGGAGATCGCGGCCTGCCCGCCGCCTGCGGAGATCGAGGCTCTTTTATTGAAGCAGGGCGGCGCGTACCAGTCACCCGACCCTTTCAATGCTTCCGTATGCGGGCGTCCGCCAAGGAACGGACGGAAACAGCGTTCCGAAACAGCTTTGGACTGCCAACTGACCCTTTTCCCACTCTGTTAGCGGGCGGCGTTACACCCTTTGCCTTTTGGTATGAGGACAATCCCGCCGGGGGCTGCGTCCGCTTTCCCACGGAAACGGAATGTGAGCGGCTTATGGGGCTGCCGGAGGGCTGGACAAGGTACGGCGCGGACGGTAAGGAAATTCTATCCTCCCACCGCTACCGGGCATTGGGAAACGCCATCGCGCTGCCCTGCGCCGAGTACATCATGGCGGGGATCACGGAGGCGCTGACAAAAGGAGGTGCAAATGACGGTATTTGAAGCCTACATCACCAACCTCGGCAAATACGCCGAGGGGCAGTTTGTGGGCGAAACGCTGAAATTTCCGGCCACCACGGAGGAGGTGCAATCGCTCTTAAAGAACATCGGCGTGGACGGCGTGCGGTATGAGGAGTTTTTTATCACCGCCTTTGACGGCGATGTGATGGGCTTATACGACTATCTCACCGAGTATGAAAACTTGGACGAGCTGAACCATCTGGCACATCTCATTTCTGAACTGGACAGCGACGAGATCGAAACGCTGGAGGCTGCGCTCAACAAGGGCGACCATACTTCCAGCGTGGCGGACATCATCAACCTTGTTCACAATCTGGACTGCTACGATCTGCACCCCGGCGTGACCGACGATGAAACGCTGGGACGCATCTATGTGGAGGATATGGAACTGCTGGATGTGCCGGACAATGTGCTGCCCTACTTCGATTTTGAAGCCTACGGGCGGGATATGCGGATCAACGAGGGCGGCCACTTCGCCCCCACGGGCTATCTGACCCGCAGCGGCGATTTCAAGGAGGTGTACCACGGCATCGAGGACATTCCCGCCGAACACCGCATTTTTGCGTACCCCAAGTTGAATATCCGGGAGCAGATGGCGGCCTACAAGGAGGTCATAGACCGTTCCTCTTTGGAGGGCGAACGCCTGCACCTGAGAAAGGAGCATGATGAACGCTGACCTTGGGACAACTTGTCCCAAGGTCATAATTCTATCAGAGAGGAGGAGATGACGGCTGGTAGACGAGGATATTTCCCGGCGCACGATTGCCGTATCGGTGAAAGCATCGAAGCTGACCGCCCGGGGGCTTGCCTATGTTGTCCGGGCGGTGGGGCGCAAAATTGCCAAGGCACACCGGGCAAAGCAGACGCCCCACGGCAAGCAGACCGTGAAAAAGCTCATGGCGCATGGCACATCCACCAGCAGCCTTGAGCTGTCCGGGGACACAAAGCTCTTTGACCGGGTGGCCCGGAAATGGAATGTGGACTATGCTTTTTATCAGACTGAACCGGGGAAATACCTGCTGTTCTTCAAGTCCGGGCAGGCGGACGCTATGACCGCCTGCTTTTCGGAATATTCCCGCAAGGTGCTGGATAAGGCCAAGTCCCGCCAGCCCACGATCCCCGAACAGATGAAGCAGGCGGAACAGCAGCTTGCCAAGGAAAAGCCGCCCAAGGAGCATATCAAGGAGGTGGCGCATGACAGATAAGCTCCGTAAGTATGTGTTGCCCAACATTCCTTATGTGTTCATCGGCTGGGTGTTCCTCAAGCTGGGGACGGCCTACCGTCTGGCGGCGGGCGGCGATTTTGCCCATAAGCTGCTGGGGCTGGGACAGACCGTCGGCGCGGCCTTTGCCGATTTTGCCCCCGGCCTTGCTCCCTTTGACTGGCTGGTGGGCATTGTGGGGGCGGTGGCGTTCCGTCTGCTGATCTGCTTCAAAAGCAAGAACGCAAAGAAATTCCGGCGTGATGAAGAGTACGGTTCAGCCCGTTGGGGATCTGAAAAAGATATACGCCCTTTTGTCGATCCCAAGTTTGAAAACAATATGCTGCTGACCGCCACGGAACGGCTCACCATGAATACCCGCCCCAAAAATCCCGCCAACGCCCGCAACCTCAATTTCTGCGGCATCGGCTCATCCGGCTCCGGCAAGACCCGCTTTTGGCTCACGCCGCAGCTCCTGCAAGCTCATTCTTCCTATGTGGTAGTCGATCCCAAGGGCGGTGTGCTGGGGCAGGTCGGCTCGTTTTTGCAAAAACGGGGCTACAAAATTAAGGTGTTCAACAGCATTGATTTTTCAAAATCCATGCACTATAACCCGCTGGCGTATATCAAGACCGAAGCGGACATTCTAAAGTTTGTCAATGCCCTCATTTCCAACACCAAGGGCGAGGGCAAAGAGGGCGACCCGTTCTGGACGAAGGCGGAAACGCTTTTGTACTGCGCCCTGCTGGGCTACATCATTTTTGAGGGAGCCGAGGAAGATCGCAACATGAATACGCTGGTGGACATGATCTCCGGCATGGAGGTCAAGGAGGATGACGAGGATTTTCTCAACGCCGTGGATTATATGTTCAAGGGGCTGGAACAGCGCAAGCCGAATTGCTTTGCTGTGAAGCAGTATAAAAAATTCAAGCTAAGCAGCGGCAAGACAGCAAAAAGCATTTTAATTTCCTGCGGCGCTCGCCTTGCTCCCTTTGACATCCCCCAACTCCGGGAGATCATGTCCTATGACGAACTGGAGCTTGACCGCATGGGAGATCGCCGGACGGCTACTTTCTTCTGCATCAGCGACACGGACAGCACCTACAATTTCCTTGTGGCGCTGGCGTTCTCGCAGATGTTCAACCTCCTGTGCGAACGGGCGGACAATGTTCACGGCGGCAGGCTGCCCCATCATGTGCGGGTGCTGTGGGACGAGGCGGCCAACACCGGGCAGGTGCCGAACTTGGAAAAGCTGGTGGCGGTCATCCGCTCCCGTGAGATCAGCCTGTGCCTGCTGTATCAGCAGCTTGCCCAATGCAAGGCCATCTACGATAAGAACGCGGAAACCATCCTCGGCAACATGGATAGCGTCCTGTTCCTCGGTGGCCGTGAGGCCAGCACCATTAAGGAAATTTCGGAGAACTGGCTGGGCAAGGCAACCATCTCCATGCAGACCGAGGGGCGCTCCCGTGGGCAGTCCGAAAGCTACAGTCAGAACACCCAGCGGCTCGGGCGGGAGCTGATGACCCCAAGTGAACTTGCCACCATGCCCGGAGATCGGTGCATTTTGCAGCTCCGAGGGCTGCCGCCGTTTTATTCCAAGAAGTACGACTTGAAACAGCACCCCAATTATCGCTTTACGGCGGAGGCCGATAAAGTGAAAAACGCCTTTGACCTCGACAGGCTCATAGACCGCCGCAGGCGGCCGGGGCTGAACGAGGAATGTGAGGTGTACGAAGTGTCTGTGCCGGACGAGGCGATCACAGACGAGGACGAGGACATTCTCAACTATGACGACCTCGACGACCCGGACGCTTTTGTATAAAACTTTGGGACATTTCGTCCCAAGGCGTGTAGGCTGCCGCCCGCAAGGGCGGCTTTTTTCATGGCCGGGTATATCCCGGAGAATAGGAGGCTATATGCAGTTTTTCGCTTCTGCCATCACCACTTTGCAGACCCTTGTGATTGCCCTCGGCGCTGGCCTTGGCGTGTGGGGCGTGGTCAATCTGCTGGAGGGCTATGGCTCGGACAACCCCGGCGCTAATGCTCATGTACGGTAAGGAAGCAAGCAACCGAAAACAAGAGATAGACCGCCAGCACTACACTATTCCGAACCAAAGACCAAAAGATAAGCATTGTGGGAAAATCTAAACTTTTGGATTTTCCTACAATGCCAACTACGGCGGAATCCCTCCCACTCCTTATATCTTTCTGTATACATTGAATTTGTATTTAGTAAAATGCAGACAACACCACGGATCGGCTTTTGGTTGGACAATTCCAACCAAACACCACAGCAGACAGCAGAAAACATTCTGAACGCTAGGAAGCCGGTATGATTGTTACATATAAGGGGAAGAAAAATTTCTTTTAGGTACTTGCTTTCCTAAAACTGATGTGATACAATGATTTAATCCAGAAAAGGAGTAAAAAATATGCGGCAAGGTATTCTTAAATAAAACTATAATCAAATAGTGGGAACAAAGGATTATGATAGCTCCTTTTGTAGGGGCTTAGTTTTTTGTACCCAATTTAAGAATACTTTTGCCTTATCAATTTTGACATATCCCCAAAAACAGCAATCACAAACAGGTGTATGCTGTATATGTGTATGTCCGCAACTTATAATCCCCAGTGGTAAAAGTATTTTACTGCTGGGGATTTTTATGCCCTTTGGGGCTGTAAAGGGAGGACAATCACATGAAAATAATCAATATTGGAATTCTTGCCCATGTAGACGCTGGAAAGACGACCTTGACGGAGAGCCTGCTATATGCCAGCGGAGCCATTTCAGAACCGGGGAGCGTCGAAAAAGGGACAACGAGGACGGACACCATGTTTTTGGAGCGGCAGCGTGGGATTACCATTCAAGCGGCAGTCACTTCCTTCCAGTGGCACAGATGTAAAGTTAACATTGTGGATACGCCCGGCCACATGGATTTTTTGGCGGAGGTGTACCGCTCTTTGGCTGTTTTAGATGGGGCCATCTTGGTGATCTCCGCTAAAGATGGCGTGCAGGCCCAGACCCGTATTCTGTTCCATGCCCTGCGGAAAATGAACATTCCCACCGTTATCTTTATCAACAAGATCGACCAGGCTGGCGTTGATTTGCAGAGCGTGGTTCAGTCTGTTCGGGATAAGCTCTCCGCCGATATTATCATCAAGCAGACGGTGTCGCTGTCCCCGGAAATAGTCCTGGAGGAAAATACCGACATAGAAGCATGGGATGCGGTCATCGAAAATAACGATGAATTATTGGAAAAGTATATCGCAGGAGAACCAATCAGCCGGGAAAAACTTGCGCGGGAGGAACAGCAGCGGGTTCAAGACGCCTCCCTGTTCCCAGTCTATCATGGCAGCGCCAAAAATGGCCTTGGCATTCAACCGTTGATGGATGCGGTGACAGGGCTGTTCCAACCGATTGGGGAACAGGGGGGCGCCGCCCTATGCGGCAGCGTTTTCAAGGTTGAGTACACCGATTGCGGCCAGCGGCGTGTCTATCTACGGTTATACAGCGGAACGCTGCGCCTGCGGGATACGGTGGCCCTGGCCGGGAGAGAAAAGCTGAAAATCACAGAGATGCGTATTCCATCCAAAGGGGAAATTGTTCGGACAGACACCGCTTATCAGGGTGAAATTGTTATCCTTCCCAGCGACAGCGTGAGGTTAAACGATGTATTAGGGGACCAAACCCGGCTCCCTCGTAAAAGGTGGCGCGAGGACCCCCTCCCCATGCTGCGGACGACGATTGCGCCGAAAACGGCAGCGCAAAGAGAACGGCTGCTGGACGCTCTTACGCAACTTGCGGATACTGACCCGCTTTTGCGTTGCGAAGTGGATTCCATCACCCATGAGATCATTCTTTCTTTTTTGGGCCGGGTGCAGTTGGAGGTTGTTTCCGCTTTGCTGTCGGAAAAATACAAGCTTGAAACAGTGGTAAAGGAACCCTCCGTCATTTATATGGAGCGGCCGCTCAAAGCAGCCAGCCACACCATCCATATCGAGGTGCCGCCCAACCCGTTTTGGGCATCCATAGGACTGTCTGTTACACCACTCTCGCTTGGCTCCGGTGTACAATACGAGAGCCGGGTTTCGCTGGGATACTTGAACCAGAGTTTTCAAAACGCTGTCAGGGATGGTATCCGTTACGGGCTGGAGCAGGGCTTGTTCGGCTGGAACGTAACGGACTGTAAGATTTGCTTTGAATACGGGCTTTATTACAGTCCGGTCAGCACGCCGGCGGACTTCCGCTCATTGGCCCCGATTGTATTGGAACAGGCATTGAAGGAATCGGGGACGCAGCTGCTGGAACCTTATCTCTCCTTCATCCTCTATGCGCCCCAGGAATACCTTTCCAGGGCTTATCATGATGCACCGAAATACTGTGCCACCATCGAAACGGCCCAGGTAAAAAAGGATGAAGTTGTCTTTACTGGCGAGATTCCCGCCCGCTGTATACAGGCATACCGTACTGATCTGGCCTTTTACACCAACGGGCGGAGCGTATGCCTTACAGAGCTGAAAGGATATCAGGCCGCTGTCGGTCAGCCGGTCATCCAGCCCCGCCGTCCAAACAGCCGCCTGGACAAGGTGCGCCATATGTTTCAGAAGGTAATGTAAAGATACATAATCGTCAAGACGGCAACAATCAGAAGTTATGGAGGGTAACAATGGAATATAGTAAGGAAGATTTAATGGAAGCAAAAAAGCAAATTTGGGGAGTGGGAGAGAACATGGGAACAGAGGAAAGTAAAAAAATCTGGGAGGAGAACGCACAATTTTGGGATAATGCAATGGGTGACGAATCTAATGAATTTCACAGAGAGGTAGTGCGTCCCAAAGTAACGGAACTTCTATCTCCTAATCCTGCGGATTACATTTTGGATATTGCGTGTGGCAATGGAAATTATTCTTCGTATCTTGCACAAAGAGGCGCTTCGGTTGTCGCTTTTGATTACAGCAAAAAAATGATAGAATTGGCTAAAAGACGGCAATCACAATATGCAAAACAAATTGAATTTTGTGTGGCGGATGCGACCGATAGAAAAAGTATATTAGAATTAAAAAGAAATCGAGCCTTTACGAAAGCAGTTTCTAATATGGCAATTATGGATATTACGGATATTGAACCACTTCTTATGGCTGTTTATGAACTGTTGCAGGAAAGCGGAATTTTTGTCTTTGCAACGCAACACCCTTGTTTTGTCACGTTGACTGAAAAATATATGACACCGCACAGTTACTATGATATAGCGATTGAAGGGCAACCGAAAGAGCAGATTTATTATCATCGTTCCATACAAGATATTTTTAACCTTTGTTTTAGAGCTGGATTTGTCATTGATGGATTTTATGAAGAATGTTTTAAAACCAACAAAGAAATTCCTATGGTAATGATAGTAAGGCTTAAGAAGGTAAAACGTGATAGCTTAAAATAAATTCAAGTTTGTCGGGTAAATAGCAAACCCAGCCGAGCCAGTCAACGGTCAAGATGAACGGCGCATATGCGCAGCCGTTGACAGCCCCGCCCGCCTTTGCTGGTAGGCAATCAAGGGGCGACAGCAAGAAGTGCCACCGCCCCGCACTATTATTCAGAAAGGGGAATTTCCATGACCGACCAGATAGCCTATCAAGAATATATCCAGCGCAGGTACAACGCCTTTTGCAAGACTGTTATCCGCTGTGCCGCCTTGGACAAGATTTTGAAGCTTAAACGGCAATGGGAACGGCAAGTTTCCCTTGACTATCTGATGAACGAGAAGTTTGTCCAGTTTGCCGCGTCGGAGCCGGACGAGGAATACCCATTTACCGTCTGCGGTCAGACCGTCCTGCTCTGCAACGCCGCCCTTGCCGACGCGATCTCTGTTTTGCCGGAGCAGACGCGGGAAGAAATCCTGCGCTATTACTTTCTGCGCCAGCCGCAGCGCGTGATCGGCGCGTGTATTGGCCGGTCACGCAGCACAGCGGGGCGGCATATCCAGCTTGCCTTGCAGCGGCTACGCGAAGAAATGGGGGTGAGCCGGTATGAGTAGACTTCTCCCCTATGAAACAATCCTCAAAGCCCGTGAGGGCGACCCAGAAGCCGTGAACGCTGTCCTGCTCCACTACGCCGGATATATCCGCTATTTCTCAAAAGTGAACGGGCAGGTCAACGCCGAGGTGGAGGACTATGTAAAGCAGCGGTTAATTGACTGTCAATTCAAGTTCCGGCTTGACGAACCACCGGACAAGTCATAAAAACTGAATACCAGCCGCCACCGACGCGGCCAGCGAAAGCAGTAAGTCTTGAAAAAGATTTACTGCTTTTTTTGTTGTCCGGCTCCGCTCCCGGCCATTTTGCCCCCTGCCGGTTGTAGTAGTAAGCGAGGAGGGAATTTTTCTGCCCTGGTGTTTGGCATTTGGAGCATTTACCCGTAGTAGAGGGCAAAGAGAAAGGATTTCTCCAACACCGGGTAGAAACCACTGCGTCCGGTGTCATTTTAGCGAAAGCGGGCAGGAATGCCCTTTACAGGATTAGTAGTAGCAGAAAAAGAGAAACAAACTTTTGTGGTTGCAGTTTTCCAAAAAAGTGGCGGACGGAAGTGAGAGAAAGTTTGCAGTCACGGAGAGCAAGT
>CDZD01028065.1_pt1 | contig 169164 bp, 122 predicted proteins | sample 554771 | NCBI WGS metagenome assembly CDZD01 (sample SAMEA3182069, study PRJEB8094) | gut metagenome | biome: human; feature: gut; material: Stool; isolation source: human stools | place: Canada | collected 2011-11-08
CCACACTTGCATGGTTCACGAGCCGTATTTATAGGTTGAAAAACAAAGTCTGATATAGCTTTCTCCAGGCATTCAAAGCCAGCCTCTGAACACTCAGAGCAGCGGGCAGTCAGCGCGTCCGCACTCCAGCTCCACACCTGCTGCCTTGATGTCGGCACCCATCGGCGGATTGCGTTTGGCAAGTTTCAGTTCAATCTGCTCCACCTGCGGAAAATCGGCAAACAGCCGCTTTATAATCCGGCCTGCCACGTGTTCCAACAGTTTGGAAGGGACATCCATCTCGGCCTTCACCGACTGATAAACGTCGGCATAGCTGACCGTATCGTCCACCTCGTCGGTAGCCGCCGCACGGGCAACGTCTACTTTCAGGCGCAAACTCACAGTAAACTCATTACCCACCAAAGTTTCCTGTCCGCCCACACCGTGATGGGCATAAAAGCAAAGGTCGTCGAGAAAAATATAACTTTTCATCTTAACAGTTTCTACCGGTATTTGCAATCAGACTCTTAATCTTCTCGTTCAGTCCGTCGGCCTGCATCAGCTGTTCCAGCGTCAGATGCATGCGATAGCGCCAGTAATGACGCGGATTGGCCGGCACGTTGATGCGCTCTTCCTGCGCATTGGGGTTACGCAACTTGCCGTCTATCGACAACCAGTCTTGCAAAGAAAGGATGCAAAGAATGGAGTTGCCGTACAGATGGTTGCACACTATCTCCTCGCAGATTTCCGGTGTAGCTTCAGCCGGTGCCGTGCCATACCGTCCCAACACGGAGTTGAAGTAGCGTTGCGTCTGCTGGCTGTTCTCCTCCCACCAACCACGCAGGGTGGACATGTCGTGGGTCGAAATGGTACATACCGAACGGTAAGGATACCAGTCGGGACGTCCGAACTCCTGTGCCGGATCTTTCGGCATGCGTTGTATTTCGAGCGAAAGGATACGCAAGTCGTTCATTACCCACGCTACACAATCGGGAATCATACCCAAGTCCTCGCCACAAACCAGCATACGGGTCGACTGCGTCAGTTGCGGCAACTTCTTCATAGCCTGCTGATGCCAGAACTCGTTGTGACGGCGATAATAATACTGGTCGTACAGACGGTTGAAAGCTGCTTTCTCCCAATCGTTCAGTGCACGGTAAACAAAATCGTGCTGCACGCCGATACGCGGATGATACTTATACGGATCGTTACGGTCGGGGACAAAAAGTACATCGCTAATCAGCGAATAAAGTCCGTCGCGTATCCAGATGCTGTCGGCATCGGTCTTTCCGGCAAAGTAAGCTTCGACCTTGCGCTGAGTATCAAACTCAGGACGCATGCGGTATATCTCGAACGTATCAGTCGGTTCGATGAAGGTCTGCTTCACATAATCGGTATGCGGACCGAACACCTGACCTAAGAAATACTCGTGTATATAAGGTTTCAGGAAGAAATCCTCGCGGAAAGGCAGACCGTAGCTTTCGATTTCCTCGCGCGACATAGGCAGGGCAGGCACAAACTGGCCCAACAGCCCGTGTACGGCATGCATCGGTATCTCCCAAATGCGGAAGAAGCCAAGAATATGGTCAATGCGATAGGCGTCGAAGTACTCGGACATCTTGCGGAAACGTTTCATCCACCATGCATAACCATCCTTTTCCATCACATCCCAATTGTAAGTCGGGAATCCCCAGTTCTGCCCGTTCACCGAAAAATCATCGGGCGGAGCACCAGCCTGTCCGTTCAGGTTGAAATAGTGAGGTTCTTTCCAGGCTTCCACACTGTTGCGGCTGATGCCGATAGGAATGTCACCTTTCAGCACTACACCGTGTGCACGGGCGTGCTCGGTAGCTGCCAGCAATTGCTTATGCAGATTGAACTGTATGTAATAATAGATGGCAATGCTTGCATACACCTCGGAAGCAGGATCGCAAAGCGCCTCGATTTCATCGGCCTTGTACACCTGATAACGGGGCCATTCGCGGAAGTTCGGTGTGCCGTACGTATCGCGCAGATAGCTGAATGCTGCATAAGGAAGCAACCATTCACGGTTGGCCTCGAAGAAACATTTGAATTCGTCCGAAGCCAATACCTTCTCGCCTTCCTGTTTGAATATCAGACGGAAGTAGTCCCACTTGGCACGGTTTACGGCCTCGTAGTCCACAGCAGGCAAAGCGTTGAGTTCTTTCTGCCGTCTTTCAAAGTCGGCCATCAGTCCGGCATCCTCCAGACTCCCCAACTGCTTCAGGTCAGTATACATCGGATGGAAAGCATAAATGGAGATGCTGTTATAAGGATAAGAGTCGACCCACGTATGCGTCATGGTTGTATCATTGATAGGCAAAATCTGCACAACCTTCTGGCTGGTCTTTACAGCCCAGTCTATCATACGTTTCAGGTCACCGAAGTCACCCACACCAAAACTCTGCTCGGAACGAAGCGAGAATACGGGCACAGCTACGCCTGCTCCCTTCCATGCCGGAAGGTTGAAGTAAACGTAACGGTCGCCTACAACCAATGTCTCGCACGGTCCCAGTTTCGGATTGGCCTGATAGCGATTCGGATTATTTTCCCAGGCTACAGCACGCTGTTCTTTCTTATTGTACAAAATGAACTTGTATTCCAAGGGGAAAGTCAGCTTTTCGACATCCAAGTCAATCTGCCATTCGGGAAAATCAGCATCAGTCATCAGGATAGCCTTATCAGGATCCCAATTGCCCAATGCTTTCTGATTGCCGCAAATACCCAAGCAATGGTCGGCATCGATGCAAGGTGCATAAGCCTTGATCAGGATACTGCGCTCGTGACTTGTTACAGCAGCCTGACGCTCTCTGTGTGCCAGCAAAGATTCGGTAAATGCAGAAGTATAAAAATACTGTTGTTCGGGCAGATCCTTCCAACAGTCATACAAGTTATAAACTTTTTCGGCAACAGCGCCCGACACGTGTAACACACGCGGCAGACTGTTCCATTCGGCACGTACAGACTTACCTTCACGATATACATGATAGCCATACTGCACGCTGCCATTTTCCGGCATCCGGATTTCTATTTCTGCTGTCCAATGAATGCCGTCAACCGTGCTCAAGGGAATTGCTCCTTCTGGCCGGTTTTCACCCAGTTCGGGGACAGAGCCCAAGACTCTGATTTCTTCTCCCCAATTGGTGCGATACTCAATATTAAATGATAGCGTCATATATATTAGATTTAGAAACGACAATAGCTGCATTCGATTATGCAAGTATAAAAATTATAAATCATAATCATGCAGCTATTGTTATCCAAGCCTTTTAAAATCCTATGCAAACGTTTGCTTCATTCCGGTTCTTTATCCGCAACGCGATGCGCCGCAAGTTTTACAAATCAGACAGCCTTCCTGATAAACAAGTGTTTCATTACCGCAGTTCGGACATTTCTTGCCTTTGGCTTCCGTACCGTCAGTTACGTACTTCTTCAATGCACGTTCCACACCGTTCTTCCAGGTATTGATGCTTTCACTATCCAGTTGCAACGAGCTGACAAGTTTCATCACCTGTTCAATTGGCATACGATAGCGGAGCACACCAGATATCAGTTTGGCATAGTTCCAATACTCTTTATTAAACTTCTCGGACAAGCCTTCAATTGTAACTTTGTATCCTCGTTTGTTCTCAAACTGGAAGTCGTAACGTTTCACTCCGTTTTCATCGACATTCTTTATAATATGTCCCGAAACAACGTTCTTCGGCAAAATAATTCCTTCATCATCGTCCAGCACACCGGTGAAGATTTCGTAAGGATGCCCGTCGAGCAAACCGACAAATGCCACCCATTTTTCCTTGTTGTTCTGGAAACGTACGACATCGGCATACAACACTTTAGGACGCGTTTCGACAACCGTAGGCGGTTTGCAAGGAGGAAGTTCTTCTTTCTTATCGCTCTTTGTAGAAATCAGCACGCCCGAACGAGAGCCATCACGGTAAACCGTACATCCCTTACAACCGGAATGCCATGCCTCTACATACAGACGATTGACAAGTTCCTCATCTACATCGCTGGGCAAATTGATGGTTACACTGATGGAGTGGTCTACCCATTTCTGAATGCGTCCCTGCATCTTGACCTTCATCAGCCAGTCTACATCGTTAGAAGTAGCCTTATAATAAGGGGACTTGGCAACCAAAGCATCAATCTCATCCTGCGTATATCTTTTTGCCGGATTATATCCTTGGGCTTCCATCCATGTTACAAACTTGGGATGGAAAACAATGTATTCCTCGAAAGCATCACCTGTTTCGTCAATAAAGTCGACGCGGACATTCGTATCATTAGGATTTACTTTACGACGACGCTTATAAACAGGAAGGAATACCGGTTCAATGCCCGAAGTGGTCTGCGTCATCAAGCTGGTTGTTCCTGTAGGAGCAATCGTCAGACAGGCAATGTTACGACGGCCATATTTAGCCATCTCCTCATACAATTCAGGATCAGCCTCACGCAAACGACTGATAAACGGATTATTCTTCTCGCGTTCAGTATCGTATATTTCGAAAGCTCCACGTTCTTTTGCCATCTCAACAGAAGAGCGATAAGCACTCAGAGCAATAGTCTTATGAACTTTTTCCGAGAATTCGGTCGCTTCTTCAGTTCCGTAACGCAATCCCAAAGCTGCGAGCATATCACCTTCAGCCGTTATACCTACTCCGGTACGACGTCCCTGTCCACTCTTCTTATAAATCTTCTCCCACAACACACGCTCCGTACGCTTCACATCATCCGATTCGGGATCTGAATCTACCTTAGCCAGAATCTTTTCGATCTTCTCCAACTCCAGATCGATAATATCGTCCATAATGCGTTGCGCCAAAGCCACGTGCTTCTTAAACAATTCAAAATCAAAATAAGCATCAGGCTTAAACGGATTCACCACGTATGAATACAAGTTAATCGCAAGCAAACGACAAGAATCATAGGGACACAAAGGAATTTCGCCACACGGATTGGTCGATACTGTGCGATAGCCCAAGTCTGCATAGCAATCGGGTACCGATTCCCGCAGAATAGTATCCCAGAAAAGTACACCGGGTTCAGCCGACTTCCATGCATTGTGCACAATCTTCTTCCACAACGCCGAAGCATCGATTTCTTTCTTAAATATAGGATTAACCGAGTCTATAGGATATTGCTGAACATAAGGTTTTCCTTCAATAGCAGCCTCCATGAAAGCATCATCCAACTTCACAGACACATTAGCACCTGTTACTTTACCTTCGGTCATCTTAGCATCTATAAATGCTTCCGAATCAGGATGCTTGATAGAAACACTCAGCATCAAAGCTCCCCGGCGTCCGTCTTGAGCAACTTCACGTGTAGAGTTGGAATAACGCTCCATAAAAGGGACCAAACCCGTTGAAGTCAAAGCGGAATTCTTAACCGGTGAACCTTTCGGACGGATATGCGACAAATCATGTCCCACACCACCACGACGTTTCATCAGCTGAACCTGCTCTTCATCAATCTTAAAAATAGCTCCATAAGAATCAGCCTCTCCATCCACACCAATCACAAAGCAATTGGACAAAGAAGCAACCTGATAGTTATTGCCAATACCAGTCATCGGGCTTCCCTGAGGAACAATATATCTGAAATGATCGAATAAAGCGAACAGCTCCTCTGAACTTAACGCATTCGGATATTTGGCCTCAATACGAGCCACCTCATTAGCTATACGCCAATGCATGTCTTCCGGAGATTTTTCGTAAATATTACCGAAAGAGTCCTTGACTGCGTATTTGTTTACCCAAACTCTGGCAGCCAACTCATCACCTTGGAAGTATCGTAAAGATTCTTCAAAAGCTTCTTCATAAGAATAAACTTTCTTTTCCACTATATTTGTATTTTCTTAGATTTATCTGCTATAAGTATTTGTGTAGAAGTCGTACTTATCGTCAACAAATGCGGATGCAAAGCTATGAATGTTTTTCTATTCAGCAAAATAAAAAGCGAACATTTTATCAACAGAATAAAAGTTTTCCATTTAGAGAAGAATTACATCTGATTATAAATAACTTATCTTTTTCAACAAGAAGAAAAGTTTTCCAAAAAGGAAAAGATATATGTATAAAACCAAAGAATAATTATACTTTTCTAAAAAAGGAGGAAGATATTAACAAGAGCTGTGAACAACTTCTATAATTCTTTTCTTATATTTGCAGAAAAAAGACAAAATATGGAAAGCCTAAAAGAAAGAAGAACAATACGGAAATACCAGCCAAAGGATATTCCCGCCGAATTGTTAAATGATTTACTCGAAACAGCCTTTCGAGCCTCTACTGTTGGAAACATGCAAGTCTACAGCGTAATTGTAACAAGAGACGCTGAACGGAAAGCCCGCCTGGCACCGGCACATTTCAACCAGCCCATGGTGCAAAACGCACCCGTCGTACTAACTTTCTGCATCGACTTACGCCGTTTCAGCAAATGGTGCGAGCAACGCAAAGCACAACCTAGCTACAATAACTTCGAATGGTTTATAACCGGAGCCATCGACACTCTGCTCGCAGCACAGACTTTTTGTGTAGCCGCCGAAGAAAAAGGCCTAGGCATCTGCTATCTGGGAACTACAACCTACAACCCCGACATGATTGTAGAAGCCTTAGAATTACCGGAATTAGTATTCCCGCTTACTACTATTACTGTAGGCTGGCCCGACGAAACGCCCGCACAAACCGACCGTCTGCCACTCGAAGCCATCGTACACGAAGAAGTCTACCACGATTATACTCCTTCCGACATTGACCGCCTGTATGCCTACAAGGAATCGCTGGACGAGAACAAAAAATATATAGAAGAAAACAAAAAAGAAACCTTGGCTCAAGTATTTACAGACGTACGCTACACTAAGAAAGACGCCGAAGCTATGTCTAAAAGACTTTGGGAAGTAATGAAACAACAAGGTTTCTAAACTTCTATTACCCTCTTCAAACTCTTTACAAAGGAAAAACAAATTCCCGCAAATCACGCTTAGACAGTTTCAATAACTTTCATCGCAATTTGCGGGAATTAATTTATTAAGAATCAAGAATATTCCGTTACAATCAGTTTCCCCGTTTCAAGTCTGCCTGTATTTCATCGATTTCAGCACGGAAAGACTTATCTACTTCCGTCAGTTCCTTTATCGTCTTGCAGGCATGAAGCACGGTTGCATGGTCCTTATTACCTATCAGCGTACCAATCTTCGCCGTAGAGAAATCAGTATTCTTCTTAGCCAGATACATGGCTATTTGACGCGCCTGTACCACCTCACGCTTTCTGGACTTCGTATGAATCACAGAAGCATCCAGATTAAAGTGGCGACAAACAGTCGTAATAATATCATCCACCGTAACTGCCTTGCTTTCACAATTCACCACCTTGCGAACAATGCGCTGAGCCAGCTCCAGGTCAATCTCCTTATTATAGATCGTAGAGTGCGCCATGATGGAAATCACAATGCCTTCCAAATCGCGAACACTGTCACTTACGTTCTCTGCAATGTAGTCGATTACTTCGGGCGGGAACTTCAAGCCATCGCGATGAATTTTGTTACGCAGAATATCCTTCCGCAATTCAACCGTCGGTTTTTCCAGTTCCGCCACCATTCCCCATTTGAAACGAGTTATCAGACGTTCTTCCATACCCTGCAATAACACTGGCGCTCTATCGGAAGTCAGAATCAATTGCTTGCCGTTCTGATGCAGATGATTAAAGATATGAAAGAAAGTATTCTGCGTCTTGGTAACGCCGGCAAATTCCTGAATATCATCAATAATCAATACATCAATTGTCTGGTAGAAGTTTATAAAGTCGTTTGTAGTATTGTTTCGCACCGAATCAGTGTATTGCACCTGAAACAAATGAGCCGACACATACAGCACACGCTTTTCAGGATACAATTCTTTAATCTTTGTTCCAATAGCATTGGCCAGATGGGTTTTTCCCACTCCTGACGCACCGTAGAAGAACAACGGATTAAAGATAGTCTTAGCCGGATTGAGTGCAACTGCTTCGGCTACGCTGCGCGACAGCTTATTGCTTCCACCCTCAATAAAAGTCTCGAAATTATACTCCGGATTCAGATGTGGATCCAAGTCGGACACAGGCACCTGCGGAATCTGCTTGTTTACAACAGGCTTCTGAGGAATAATGGTACGATGAGTCGATTCCAGCTCCACCGTTTTAGGCGGACGGGAACTTCTGTCTACCATTACATTATACATCAGCTTTGTCCCCTCGCCTATTACTTTATAAAGAGTCTTTCTCAGCAAGTCTACAAACTTGTCTTCCAGAAACTCATAAAAGAACTGGCTGGGAACCTGTACAACCAAAGTCTTGTCCTCATATTTCAATGGGACAATAGGCAGGAACCAGGTTTTGTACGTCTGCTCCGGAACATTGTCTCTGATAATTTCAAGACAGCGGTTCCACAGTCCGACATGATCAACTACACTCATAACGGCTTCTAAACATTTATTGATTAAGCGAAACTTCTACGATTGCAAAATTCGCAATCTTATTTGAGAAAAACAAATCACTTTTTTCTTGCTTTTTTCAATCGGACAATAAACACTTTACTTTCAGGCACTTATAGAAAAGCATAAAAATAGCCTCCGTAAAGAGGCTATTGTTTATATTCAACTTTCTGATAATCATTACACTTACATGCTTACCGACAGTATATCCGACTATCGGATAAGAAACCCGTAAATAAGGGTTTAGCGTTCTTTTATAGGCATATCAGAGCTTCTGTTTTATACTGAGCAAGCAGCGTCTCTATTTAGACAAAATCTATATAGTGACTATTTTTCACTTATCCTTCTTACCAAACAAGGAGAAGTGAACGTAACGCTTCGGATGCGCTTTCAGGTCTTCCAACAGACTGGCTGCATTGGCCGTAGTGGCACTCAAATTATTGTAAAGGGTCGGATCGTTGAACAACAGTCCTACCGTATTGTCCGTGCGTCCCAACTTGTCTGTAATCATTTTTACGTTGGCAAGCGTAGAGTCTACACGCTGCATGGCAGCCGCATAATCTATATCTTTCAGATTATTGCTGATTTGGGCAAAATTATCACCAATGGTATTCAGTTTGCCGGTCAGTTGCGGAATATCCTTACTCATCAGCGTCTCCAGATGACGGCTTGTGACAGCCATACTGGCCGTCAGATCGCGAACATTGTGCAGCGTTGCAGGCAGTGCCGGATCGGCCAATACCGCATTCAACGATGCCAATATGGAGTCGAGCTTAGGCAACATCTTCTCAATTTGCGGCACCATGGCGGCAGCCTGTTCCATTATGCCGTTGTTCAACCGTCCAGGAATGGTATCACCAACTTCGTGACGCTCGCGCGGATTGTTGGCCAACAGCAGGGTCATCTTGATGCCTCCCAGCATATCGGAAGTCAACTCGGCCGAACTTCCCTTGGGAATACGCAATTCGGGGTCCACATCGATTTCGGCCACCACCTTGCCAGCCTGATTGTAATCGTAATATAACTCACGCACAATTCCCACCCGGAAACCGTCGGCAAAGACAGGGCTCGATTTAGTCAGTCCGTTGATATTCTGAAACTGTACATAAAAATAGTTCGACGGCTTGAACATGTGAATACCTTTCAGATAATTGATGCCGTACACCAGTATGCAAAGCGCTGCAATACCGGCAATACCTATCCTGACTTCTTTGGTTATATACTTCATGACGTTTGATGATTTCTTATTTTTTGTTTCTATTTTGCTTGAATTCCTTAATAGCGGCATTGACGTCCATCTTTTCTCCGTCGCGGAAGGCTATGATGAAGGCGTCCTTAAACTTCGCGGATATGGCGCGCTTGGTACGCAACACCTTATTATAATCCGGCGAATCACCGTACGTATACTTATACAGACCTTTTTCTTTATAATGTCCTACATCTTTCAACCCCTTCAAACGCTTGTCGTTCTTGTTCAGGAGCTTCGAAGATGTCAGTATCTGTATTTTAAACACAATTCCGTTGCTTTTGGTTTTCTCGGGCTGCATGGCTTCCCGCGGACGTGGACGATGCTGCGCCGGTTCTTCTACTTTCTCTTTCAAGTCGGCTGCCGCATCCAGTGCGGGCTTTTCAACCGCGGGCTGCGGCTGCGCTTCGGGTACAACGGTGTCCGAAGTACCGTTCAGACGTATTTCCTGTTCGCGCTTATATGTAAGGAAGGCACGATAGATGCCTTCTGCCAGCGAGGAAGCACCAGTTTCTGAATTCAGATAACGTTCTTCTTCGGGAGTGGAAATGAAACCCAGTTCCACCAGAATGCTGGGCATGGCACTTGCCTTGAGTACCAGAAAACCAGCCTGGTGCACACCACGGTCGCTGCGCTTGCAAGTATTACGGAACTGCTTTTGCACGAGCGATGCCAGATGCACACTTTGCGACATATATTTATCTTGCATGAACTCGAAGATGATGTACGACTCGGAAGAGTTAGGATTGAACCCCGCATAACGTGTCTGATAGTCGCTTTCGTACAGGATGACGGAGTTTTCACGTTTAGCCACTTCCAGATTGGCATCCGACTTGGCCAAACCCAGCGTCCACGTCGAAGCACCCTTGGCGGTACGGTTGTTGGCCAGCGCATTGGTGTGTATCGAAATGAAGAGATCCGCCTTGGCATTATTGGCTATCTCGGCACGGCGGTCAAGGGGGATAAACACGTCACGGTTGCGGGTATAGATCACCTTGACGTCGGAACAGTTCTTCTGAATCAGTTTGCCCAACTTAAGGGCAACATTCAGGTTGATGTTTTTCTCTTTGGAGATGCGCCCTACGGCTCCGGGGTCGTGACCACCGTGTCCGGCATCAATCACTACCACAAAATCCTTCGCTTCCGCATTGCCGATGCAGAAAGGGAAAAACAACAGGCTTAGGCAAATACCTATAAATAATATGTATCGTCGATATGCGTTCATATATAAACTATCGTTTGCAAAGGTAGTGGAAATTTGGAGAAAACTCACTCTTTCGCTTAAGTTTTATCAGGAAGACAGCTTTTTAGCACAGTTTTTCGGGTATAAAAGAACAATTTACGCAAATAGGCAGTAATTTTGCCGTCCGAAAATCGAAATGCAAGCACTATGATTATCCGCTTTTTAAAGAACTGGACACTGCCCGTTGCAATGTTGGCAGGAACGATAGGGTATTTCATCCTTGCCAGAGTGCCCCTACTCGCCCCCACCAAACCTGTGGTAAATGGCATGATTGCCTTCCTGACCCCTTTCCTGATTTTTGCCCAACTGCTGCTTACTTTCTGTAAGGTAGAAGTGCACGAACTGAAGCCGAAAGCATGGCACGGATGGTTGCTGCTGTTTCAGACGGCGTCGTGTCTGGCGGTAGCGGCTCTGCTCATCTGTTGTCCGATGGACGAAGTCTACCGCGAAGTGTTCGAGGGTGCCATGGTCTGCCTCATCTGCCCCACGGCCACTGCCGCTGCTGTTATCACCGGCAAGTTGGGTGGAAGTGCGTCGAGTCTGACTACGTATACGCTGCTCTCCAATCTGCTGGCTGCCGTTGCCGTGCCGCTGGTCTTTCCGCTGGTCGAACCTCATGCCGACATCAGTTTCTTTTCGGCTTTCCTGAAAATATTGGGCAAGGTGTTCCCGTTGCTGCTCTGCCCCTTCTTCCTGGCCTGGTTCCTACGGGCTTTCGTGCCGAAGGTACACCATATTCTGCTGGGCTTCCGCGATGCCGCCTTCTACTTGTGGGCCGTAGCGCTGGCCATCGTTTCGGGCCAGACGGTACGTTCGCTGGTCAACAGTGACGCACCCGTCTTTGTAGAAATATTAATAGCCGTTGCCGGACTGATCACCTGTTGCGTACAGTTCTATCTGGGCAAACGCATAGGCGGACACTACCACGAACGCATCAGCGGCGGACAGGCATTGGGACAGAAGAATACCGTGCTTGCCATCTGGATGGCCTACACCTACCTGAATCCATTGTCGTCGGTAGGTCCGGGCTCGTACGTGCTGTGGCAAAACATCATCAACTCCTGGCAGCTCTGGAAAAAGAGAAGAAAGGAAGAGGCTGGAGAATGAAACGTAAAGCATTAGGCAAACGTATCATCCTGTATCTGATTGGCATGAACATCATGTCACTGGGGATATTGCTGAGTACCCGTACTCATTTGGGAGTGGCAGCCATCAGTTCGGTAGCTTATTCGTACTCTGTTTTTCTGAACATCTCGTTCGGTTCGGCCAATATCCTACTATACGCATTGTTCATCCTGGCACAGGCCATACTGTTGAGATCGTTTTCGTACAAGTTACTATTACAAATCCCTATGGCACTGCTTGTAGGAGTATTTATCGACCTGTACGGTTTCCTCATTCCCGACGAGAATCCCGGCTTCGCTGCAGGCTTTTTCCTTCTGCTCGTCTCGAATACGCTGACCGGAATCGGAGTCTATGGCATGACCAAAGCCAACCTAATACTTGACCCGGGCAACGCCATTGTAGATACCCTGTGTCACACGTTGCACAAACCATTCTCGTACTTGCGCATCCGCTTCGACATTTCGCTGGTTATATTCACTCTGTTTTCCGGACTGGCAATCGTTCATCGGGTAGTAGGCATCGGCATAGGAACCGTCGTTTCAGCATACCTCATCGGGAAGATGGTCGGTGTAACAGAAAAGCTGATCGACGTACGTATCACTCGCTGGACAGCCCTCTCCAAAGACGACGATTCACAACGCTAATCTCCCTTTTCTGGGACACTTGCACGGCTCGCGAACAACACAAGTGTGGCTCGCGAGCCGTACAAGTGTCGAACACGAGCCGTGCAAGTGTTTCTCAACACCCCCTCCAGAAGGCTCCTGAAGGGGGACTTTTCATTTCTTGAACCACCTTGTGCCGCAAATAAAACAAAACCGTTACCTTTGTAGAAAACAACTATACACAAAAATTCTGACGCCATGCCCAGAAACCTTTGGATCGTCCTACTGCTTGCCGGCCTGTACCTGTGTGCCGGTTCTTTATCCGCCGCTCCCCAGCAGCGCAATGTGTCCTACCCTGTCAGTGGTAAGGTAATCGACAAGAAGTCGCGCCAACCCGTAGCCTACGCCAACGTCTTCGTCAACGGTCTGCCGGGCAAAGGCGCATCGACCGACTCGCTCGGCATGTTCCGCATCGAACAGGTGCCGCCGGGCATCTACTGCCTGCAAGCCTCGTGCATCGGCTACCTGACGGTGCTTACCCCCGAATACATTGTATCGGCCTCGACTCCCTTCGTCGAAATCGAGATGGAAGAAGATGCCAACCTGCTCGATGCCGTCGTCGTCAAACCCTCGCCCTTCCGCAAAAGCATCGAAAGCCCCGTGGGGATGCGCATCATCGGTTTGCAGGAGATTGAGAAAAGTCCGGGAGCCAACCGCGACGTGTCGCGCATCGTGCGTGCCTATCCCGGTGTGTCGTTCTCGCCCATCGGCTACCGCAACGACCTCATTGTGCGAGGCGGTTCGCCCTCGGAAAACCGTTTCTACATGGACGGCATCGAGATACCCAACATCAACCACTTTGCCACACAAGGCGCTTCGGGCGGCCCCGTCAGCATTGTCAACGCCGACCTGATACGCGAAATTACTTTCTATACCGGTGCTTTCCCCGCCAACCGCTCGGGAGCCCTCAGTTCGGTGCTCGACTTCCAGCTGAAAGACGGCAACCCCGACAAGCAGACGTTCAAGGCCACATTGGGTGCTTCGGAAGTCTCGCTCAGCGGTGCCGGACACCTGAGCAAACGCACCACTTACCTCTTCTCGGCACGGCAGTCGTACCTGCAAATGCTGTTCAAGGTGCTGGGACTGCCCTTCCTGCCCAACTTCATCGACGGACAGTTCAAGGTGAAAACCCGCTTCTCCGACCACGACGAGCTGACCTTGCTCGGTCTGGTGGGCATCGACAAGATGAAGCTGAATACCGACGAGAAAGGCGAGGATGCCGAATACCTGCTGAGCTACCTGCCTACCATCAATCAGGAGACCTTCACGCTGGGTGCTACCTACAAGCACTACAGCGGCCAGCACGTACAGACCCTGACCCTGAGCCACAACTACCTGAACAACCGCAACCTGAAGTATCGCAACAACGACGACTCATCGGAAGATAACCTGACGCTGCGCCTGCGTTCCATCGAGCAAAAGACAACCCTCCGCTTCGAGAACCAGACCAACCTGAACCTGTGGACCCTGAAAGCCGGAGCCGAACTGAACCACATCACCTACAGCAACGACTCGCGCCAACGGTTCTACACCGACGCCGCACAACTGTTGACATACGACACCTGGCTGCGCATCTTCAGCTTCGGTGCCTTTGTCACCGGCAACTATACCACGCCCGACAAGCGTTTCTCCCTCTCGGCAGGCGTGCGCATGGACGGCAGCAACTACAATAGCGACATGAAACAACTGTGGAAGCAGTTCTCGCCCCGGCTGTCGGCCTCGTACAACCTGACCGACCAATGGAGCCTGAGTGCCAATGCCGGATTGTACTACCAGTTACCGCCCTACACCTCGATGGGATATAAAGACAACGATGGTGCCTATGTCAACAAGCAATTAAAATACATGCAGGTAGGCGAAACGGCTCTTGGTGTAGACTGGCATCTGCAAGACCGCTTCATGGTGTCGGTCGAAGGCTTCTTCAAGCGTTACGGACAGATACCTTATTCGCTGACCGACGATATTCCCCTGCTGTGCAAGGGCAACGACTACGGTGTAGTGGGCAACGAAGCCCTGACCTCCACCGCCCAAGGCCGCGCCTATGGTGTGGAGACCATGTTCCGCTGGCAAGTACCCGGTCGTTTCAATGTAGTCTCTTCGTTCACCCTCTTCAAAAGCGAATACCGCAACGGACAGAACGATGCCTACATTCCCTCGGCCTGGGACAACCGCTTCATCCTGAACCTAAGCGGCACCTACAACCTGCCTCGCCGCTGGAGCATCGGAGGCAAGCTGAGCTACATCGGTGGTTCGCCCTACACGCCTTACGACGAAGACAAGTCCTCGCTCGTCGAAGCCTGGGATGCCAAAGGACAACCCTACTACGACTACAGCCGCTACAACACCGAACGACTACCCTCGTTTGCCCAGCTGGACGTTCGTGTGGATAAGTCATTCTACTTCCGCCGCTGTATGTTAGGCCTCTACCTTGACATCCAGAACATCACCGGCAACAAGCTGAAGCAACCCGACGTCATCATGAGTACGGGTGTGATAGAGAATCCGTCGGCACCTGCTTCCGAACAACGTTACAAGATGAAGTATCTGAAACAGGAAAGCGGCACCCTGCTGCCTACACTGGGTGTAACGCTTGAGTTCTGACAACAGCTGTATAGCCCTTCTTTTTTTCCTAGTTAAGAAAATATTTTTTCCTAACTGGAGAATTATTTTTTCCTAACTGGGAAAAAATAATTGCAAGACTGGTCTGTTTTCAGCCCTTTCTGGGAAATCCATTCTACCTGAGTTCCCGATAATGCAAATTCCCTTTTTCGGTCCTCTGTTCCGAAAAAGGGAATCTGTATCAGTCGGTCTGATCCGTAGCCAGTCCCGACACTTTTCAATATAATATCGCCTCCGGTTATTTATTAGCTATTTTCACCGAAACTATCGGTTGTTGCTTTTCTGCATCCAGCGGAACGGCGCGATACTTCACTTTGCTGAAATCAATCGTCTTCAGATCGATGCTGCGGATGGCACTGTTGTACATCGTGCGGTAGTAGATGATGCGGTCGGCCATGTCCGTTGCCGATGTCCACTGCGTAGCGCTCGGAATGTCGGCAGGTATCTTGCCCGCCTGAAACTCGATGCCCACTGGGATATCGAAGTTATTCAGTATCTGGAAACCCTGAAGCACCGTCTTCAGTGCCGTGTCCTGCACCGGTGCCGTAGCCTGATAGAAAGCTGCCCGTACAAAGCGCGAAGGAGGTGTCACGTCGCCCGGTATACCCAGGAAACCGCTGCCCGCACCAAACGAAGCAAGCTTTGCACCGCCCAAAGACTGAGCCGGAGCCGTACCCGGATAAAGGTTGACGTAATTGTTCAGGTTGGTAAGCTGCCAGTCGAAACTGGGCGAATTGGTCAGCACACCCAGCGGATTCTCATAGAACTTGGGCTTTCCATCAATCATTTCCAGCACAATCTGACGTCCCGACGGTTCGGTAAAACGCCAGTGAACGGTAGAGGCACGCGGATCTATATTAATAATGTGTACCTCGCTCACCGCCTGTTTCACTTCGTCCACGGTGGCACACTGGCCCAGTATCCACGAAACCAATTGCAGGTCGGCAATACTCTTGTCCTGCAGTGCCTCGTCAAACTTCTCGTACTCACCATAATTGGGGAAGTAGAACAATCCAGCCGAAAGCCCCGCTTCGTTCAACCCCTCGGCCACGAAGTCTTTCTGTTCTACAGCCAGTCCCACGTATCCGTAACGCGCCTTGAAGGTCATGCCTGTAACACCCGCAGGCGTGTACGAACGCTGCTCATAGCCGCGGGGCACAATGACGTATTGACTGTTGAGGTCGCTTCCGCCCCACTCGATGGTTCGTGCCACGACAGTGACACTATCTTTACTTTTCAGGGTAATGCCCGTGCAAGCCTCGGCAGGTAAAGGATAGGCAAACATGCTTCCTATGCCCATTGCAATTGCCAACAAAATCCTTGATTTCATACTCTTATACTTATTTATATATTAAAACTTTATTCATGCCTTATCGACAGAAAACAAACATACAACTTTTTCAAATCGCTACTGTTCTGCTTTCCTCTGCCCTTCGTGCAGTTTTAAGTCATTTGAGAAGAAACAAAATCAGAATAGAATATGTTCAGTCATTTCAACAAACCAGCGGCTTTATTCCGAGAGCCGACAAGCATCAGGCATCTTTGCGCATAAGCGTTCTTTCGATATTGTATCGGGGTCGGTCTTTTACTTCGATATATATTTTTCCAATATATTCGCCGACAATCCCCAATGCAGCCAGAATAAAACCGCCTACTAACCAGATTGAAATAATCAGTGAAGCCCAGCCAGGTACCGTATCGTGAATGTAATGAGTGTACAGCGTCCATATCGTCACCCCAATCCCGATAAGTATAAAGACACAGCCTAGCCAGAAAATCATACGTACCGGCTTGACGGAAAAAGAAGTTATTCCGTCGATAGCGAAGTCGAGCATCTTCTTTAGCGGATATTTAGATTCTCCAGCCCAACGCTTGGATCGGTTATAATAGACGCACGTAGTCTGATAACCTATCAACGGAACCAAACCACGAAGAAAAAGGTTACGCTCACGGAAACGGGCCAACTGCTGTAACGCCCTCTTACTCATCAGACGATAATCGGCATGGTTATAGACCGTCTTTACACCCATCATGTTCATCAGCCGATAAAAGGCCTGTGCCGTTTCACGTTTGAACCAGGTATCGGTTTTCCGTTCCTTACGTACTCCGTAAACAATGTCATAGCCTTCCTTATACCGGCGAACCATCTCCGCAATGACAAGGATGTCGTCCTGCAAGTCTGCATCAATGGAAACGGCAATATCGCAATAGTCCTTCACCAGATCAAGTCCTGCCATCAAAGCATTCTGATGTCCCACATTTCCGGCCAGATTCAGCCCGCACGCATAAGATTCGTGCTGATACAGGTCTTGAATGATGGGCCAGGTCTGGTCGGTACTACCATCGTTCACATACAATATATAACTGTCAGACGCTATCTGCTTTTCTTCTATCAGCTGGTCAAGCAACTGACTCAGCCTTTTGTGGGTTTCATGCAACACAGCCTCTTCTTTATAGCAAGGCACAACAATCGCCAGGCAGGGGATTTCTTTCATACCAAAACCAAGAGTTTATATTACTTTCTGCAATATTCGTAAGAAAACATGAGATTTGCAAATTATCGCCGCCGCTTTTTAGGCTTCCTGCGACTTTCCGTCCAGCCGCTTATTTCTAAAGACGAACCTTACGAGCAGAAAATTGACCGGAATAGCAATGGCAAACACCGGTACGGGCGCCAACGTTTTGGAAATGCCCAGCCACAGAAACAGATTCAGCAGCCCCATGTGAAGCAGGTAATTGACCAGATGCGCACCACCAAAGCCGAAAGCTTTGCCCCACGAAGGCTTTTGTCCGAACGTGAAATAAGCCGTCAGATAGAAGTTGGCTACAAAACTGATGGCATAACCCAGCGTATAGGCCACATTGACATTGATGACCCACTGCAAGACAAAATAAACACCGTAATGCAAGGCTGTGGCAAACACGCCCACCATCACAAAACGAAAGAATTCGGGTAATTGTCTCAGCTTCTTTATATCCATATTTCGGTTCATGCTATCATTGCTGGTACAAAGTTAGGTATTGTTTCAGAATTATTCGTACTTTTGCGGCTGGAAAACGTAAATAAGAGACAAAGATTATGCTGGACAAAAAGCAAGCGTTCTGGTTTATCGCCCTACTGAGCATTCTGGTGATACTCCCCTTCATTGGCGAAACCATTTTCTACTCCAAAGGAGAACCGCGTGAAGCCATCGTGGCCGTTTCCATGCTCGAAAGCGGGAACTGGATACTCCCCGTGAACTATGGCACTGACATTGCCTATAAACCGCCCTTCCTGTACTGGTGCATCGCAGCCTTTTCGCTGATACCGGGCGAAGTGACCGAATTTACGTCACGCCTACCGTCTGCCTTGTCGTTTCTGGCCATGCAAATGGTCTTCTTCTGGTTCGTAGCCAAGCGGAAAGATACGCAGACTGCCGTACTTACCTCATTGCTTCTACTCACTTCGTTCGAAGTTCACCGTGCGGCAGTAGCCTGCCGGATTGATATGCTTCAGGTATCACTTATCGTTATTTCGTTGTGCCTGCTCTTCCGTTGGGATGAGAAAGGAGCAAAAGGAATACCTTGGGTGGCTGTGTTACTGATGGGCTGTGCCACTCTGACCAAAGGGCCTATCGGCTCCATCTTTCCCTGCACTTGCATCGGTATCTTCCAATTGCTGCGCGGACGGGCATTCTTCAAAACGTTCGGTTCGCTGTTTGTCATCGGCCTGCTGACGCTTATCCCGATGGCCATCTGGTTCTATGCCGCTTATCTGCAAGGCGGACAACCGTTCGTTGATCTGATGCTGGAAGAGAATACCGGACGATTTGCCGGAACGATGTCGTACGAATCACACTATAATCCCGTGTGGTATAACTTCCTGACCATCATTTGGGGATGGATTCCCTGGACGCTGGTACTGGTTATTTCGCTCTTCGGCCTCAACTGGAAAGGCATTCGCCTGTTGCCGGCCGGCGACTCGCTGAAGCAGCGCCTTGCCAAGGCTTGGAGTGCTTTCCGTAACCAGTCGCCTCTGCAACTGTTCACATGGGTGGTGATTCTGTTCATCTTTATCTTCTACTGCATCCCCAAGAGCAAACGCAGTGTATACCTGCTGCCCATCTATCCGTTTATGGCTCTGCTCATTGCCCAGTACCTGCTGGCGCTGACAAGCCGCTGGGCCAAGGCGTTCAAAATATCAGCCTACATCTTTGCTTCGCTGTGCTTCCTGCTGACAGTGGTCTTTGCTGCTGTCCGTCTGGGACTGATCCCCGACAGCGTGTGGGGGAGTGGCCGTCATGCAGCCGAAAACATAGGCTTCATGCACGCACTCGAAAACGTCTCACTGCCCGTAGTGAAGTGGCTTATCGTTGCCCTGCCTGTTGTGGCTGGCATCTGCACCTTGCGAGCGTTGGCAAAAAAAGCTGACGGGCGCTCGCTGCTCTACGCCACTGCAGGCTGTATGCTGTGCCTGTTCGTATCGCTTGACGGTGTTTACCAACCTGTGGTGCTGGCCGAGAAGTCGGACAAGAAACTGGCCGAATGCTTCAACCAGTATGTACCCCAAGGCTACATCTACTCGTACACCGACCGCATGATACGTTTCTACGGCGCCAACTACTACCTGAACGACCGTATGCGCAACTTCACCTTGGAAAATCCCGAAGGCGAAGGCTATGTGGCAGTGTCGGTCAAAGACCAGGAATCCTTCCTGAACTACTGCAACGGTACGTACCAGGTAGAAGAAGTATACCATACGCCCTACCGCAGTTGCGACCTTCGGGCCGAAATACTGATTTACAAGTTTTCGAAACAATAACATTTATACAGTGATTTATGATGTCTCCCGAACTGTTGATTGACAAATATTATCCTGAACCGAACGAACTAAAACATATCTTACTGACTCACAGCCATTCGGTAGCCGACAAAGCCTTGCAAATGGCCGAGAAGCATCCGGAACTGAAGCTGGACAAAGAATTCATCTACGAAGCAGCCATGCTGCACGACATAGGTATCTTCCTGACAGACGCCGACGGCATTTACTGCTTCGGCGACAAACCCTACATCTGCCACGGTTATCTGGGAGCCGACCTGGTACGCGCCGAAGGCTTCCCGCAGCATGCTTTGGTGTGCGAACGGCATACGGGCGCCGGCCTGTCGCTGGACAGAATCATTGCCGACAACTTGCCTGTGCCCCACCGGGAAATGGTGCCCGTCAGCCTGGAAGAACAGATTATCTGCTTTGCCGACAAGTTCTATTCGAAGACGCATCTGGACAAAGAAAAGACAGTGGAAAAGGCCCGGAAGAGCCTTGAGCGCTACGGCGAAGCCGGACTGCAACGCTTCGACCGCTGGTGCGAACTCTTCTTGTAGCAATCTAAATTTCTTTAAAAAAGAGAATTATACGCATAAAATACGTACTTTTGCCCCTTCAAAGCGGAAACTAATTAGTAAATAACGTCATTGAAACCAAGAATAATCATATCGTTCGTACTGCTGTTCGTCTTGCTTTTCCTCTCGGGTGAGGCCGTGTCGCAACGACGCCGGGGAAAAATGATCCCCCCCAAGAGTCAGACAACCTCTTCGCAGGCTGCAGGCGACTCGCTGACGACAGATTCTCTCAGAACAGATTCGCTGACTGCAAGCCTTTCCGGAAAAGACTCGCTGGCAGCAGACAGTGTACCCGTCGCCCCTAAGAAGGAAGGACTGGACGCACCTGTCACCTACGAAGCTACCGACTCCATCGTATTCACCCAAAGCGGATTCGCCCATCTGTACGGCGAAGGAAAAGTGGTCTACCAGCAACCCCGCAAACCTATCGAACTGACTGCCGATGTCATCACCATGAACATGGACAGCAGCACGGTGTATGCCCACGGCGTGGAAGACTCGTTGGGAAACGTATCGGGTACGCCGGTCTTCAAGGACGGAGAAACACCCTACGAGACAAACACCATACGCTACAACTTCAAGAGCAAGAAGGGACTTATCAGTAACGTGGTGAGCCAGCAGGGCGAAGGATACGTGACCGGAAACAATGCCAAGAAAGGAACCAACGACGAACTTTACATGAAGAAAGGACGCTACACGACGTGCGACAACCACGAGCATCCGCACTTCTACATGCAGATGACCTATGCCAAGGTACGCCCCAAGAAGAACGTCGTAACCGGTCCTGCCTATCTGGTAGTAGAGGATGTACCCCTGCCGCTGGCCGTTCCGTTCTTCTTCTTCCCATTCTCAAGCAGTTATCAGTCGGGATTCCTGATGCCGACTTATATGGACGACTCTAACCGTGGTTTCGGTCTGACCGACGGAGGTTACTACTTTGCCATCAGCGACCAGATGGACCTGAAAGTACGGGGAGACATCTTCACCAAAGGTTCGTGGGCACTGAATGCAGAGTCCAACTACATCAAGCGATACAAATACTCCGGTCTGTTGCAGGCCAGCTACCAGGTGACCAAGACGGGCGATAAGGGACTGCCGGACTATTCGGTGGCCAAGGACTTCAAGATTGTGTGGTCGCACCGTCAGGATGCCAAGGCCAACCCCAACCAGACATTCTCGGCCAGTGTGAACTTCGCCACCAGTAGCTACGAGCGTACCAACATCGACAACATGTACAACTCGCAGGCCATGTCGCAGAACACCAAGACCTCCAGTATCAGCTATACACGCTACCTGTTCGACAAGAAACTGACGCTGTCGGCTACATCGAACATCGCACAGAACATGCGCGACTCGTCGATCAACGTGACTTTGCCCGACTTGAACATTTCGCTGACCACTATCTTCCCATTCAAAAGAAAGAAAGCTGTGGGCGAAGAGAAATGGTACGAAAAGATTTCAGTACGCTACACCGGACGATTGAAGAACAGCATACAGACCAAGGACAACCTGCTCTTCAAGTCGAACCTGATCAGAGACTGGGAGAACGGTATGCAGCACGAAATTCCCATCAGCGCCACCTTTACCCTGTTCAAGTACTTCAATGTGACTCCCAGTGTGAACTACACCGAACGCTGGTACACGCGTAAAGTGATGAAAGACTGGGACCCGACAGCCGGAACCAACGGCACCGGAGCAGAAGTGAGCGATACGATATATGGCTTCAACCGCGTGTACAACTATAGCGCCAGCATGAGCGTCAACACCAAGATATACGGTATGTACAAGCCGCTCATCTTCCCGAAAAAAGCCATACAGATACGTCACGTCATCACGCCGTCCATCTCGTTCAGCGCATCGCCCGACTTCGGAGCCGAGCGTTACGGATACTGGACATCGTACATCAAGCCCAATTCGGACGGTCGTCAGGACACCGTAGTCTACTCACCCTATGCCGGACAGGCCTTCAGCCCACCTAGCCAGGGACGTTCGGGAAACATCTCCTTCAGCGTTTCGAACAACATCGAAATGAAGTTCAAGGATAAGAATGACTCCATCCGTAAGATCAGTCTGATAGACGAACTGGGTGCCAGCATCTCGTACAACACGGCTGCCAAAGTACGTCCGTGGAGTAACCTGAACCTGAACCTGCGTCTGAAACTCAGCAAGAACTATACATTCAGTATGAGCTCCACCTTCGCCACCTACGCCTATGCCTTCGACAAGAACGGTAACGTGGTGCAGAGCGACCGTACCGAATGGTCGTACGGACGATTCGGACGATTCCAGGGATATGGTACATCGTTCAGCTACACCCTGAACAACGACACGTGGAAGAAACTGAGAGCCCTGTTCACCGGCGAGAAAGCCGATGAAGGCGAAAACAAGAACGGTGAGGGACAAGGCGACGACACCACCGACGGAGATGCCAGCAACGAGGCAAACACATCCAGCCGAAACGAAAAGAAGACCGAAAAGGCCGCTGCCGACAGCGACGGCTACCAGGTGTTCAAGATGCCGTGGTCCATCAACCTCAGCACCGGTTTCAACATCAGCGAGGATACCAGCAAGCCTATCAACCGCAACACCATGCGCTACCCGTACAAGATAAGCCTGAACGCGCTGAACATCAACGGAAACATCAAGATCTCCAATAAGTGGGCCATCAACTTCAACTCGGGTTACGACTTCGAAAGCAAGGAAATCGTACAGACGGCCTTCAACATCACGCGCGACCTGCACTGCTTCAGCATGTCGGCCAGCCTCTCGCCCTTCGGACGCTGGAAGTACTACAACTTCACGATACGTGCCAACGCCAGCATCCTGCAAGACCTGAAGTGGGAGCAACGCAGCCAGACGCAGAGCAACATACAGTGGTATTAATCCCGCCAACAGGCTCCGGCGCATTCTTTCAGCCTGCCCCTCTGGCAGCACACATACGGACGAAATCGGATACACACCTATCATAAAGGCCGGTAACACGGGTTACCGGCCTCCTGATGACTTGCTGCAAACTCACTGCACACAAGTTGCAGCAACGCTGCACACTGGTTGCAGAGTCACTGCAAACGGGTTGCAGTATCACTGCAAACAAGCTTGCAGTATCGCTGCAAAGCAGTGTGCAGTAACGCTGCAAACAGGCTTGCAGTAACACTGCAACCTGCGTGCAGCAGTTCTGCAGTCAGCAGTTCCCACAAAAGATACTTGATGTTACCACACGATTTCCGCCTCGCCATGCTCGCGCAGATAGGCATTGGCCTGGCTGAAGTGGTGGTTTCCGAAAAAACCGTGATAAGCAGAAAGGGGCGAAGGATGCGCCGAAGTGAGCACAAGATGCCTGCTACGGTCGATAAAGGCACCTTTTCGCTGCGCATAAGCTCCCCACAGGATGAACACCAGATGCTCGCGCTGCTCGGCCAGCAGGCGTATGACGGCATCGGTAAAGGTTTCCCAACCGCGGTTCTGATGCGAACCCGCCTGATGCGCCCGCACAGTCAGCGTGGCATTGAGCAGCAGTACGCCCTGCTGAGCCCAGCGGGTCAGATTGCCTGTAGCAGGAATATCGGTTCCTATGTCATCCTTGATTTCCTTGAAGATATTCACCAACGACGGCGGAAAAGGAATACCGTCGTTCACCGAAAAGCAAAGACCATGGGCCTGTCCCGGTCCGTGATAAGGATCTTGCCCGATGATAACTACCTTCACTTTATCGAAGGGGCAAAGATTGAAAGCATTGAAAATCAGCTTTCCCGGAGGATAGACAGGCCCATGGGCATATTCCTGGCGCACGAATTCGGTCAGCGTGCGGAAGTAATCTTTTTCGAACTCAGGCTGCAAACGCGCCTTCCAGCTCTCTTCTATCTGAACATTCATAATATATTTGTACGATTAGCATTTCGGCAGCTAAGATACAAATATTTTTCATCAAATCAGGTGTATGCCGCAAGCCTTGCACTCCTGACGCATGGATTCGGGCCAGATACTTGCCTGAATTTCGCCAATGTGCGCCTTCCGCAAGTAGAACATACACAGACGCGACTGCCCGATACCACCACCGATAGACAGCGGCAGTGTGTCGTCCATCAGTCGTTTGTGGAAGTAAAGTTCCAGACGTTGTTCCTGTCCTTCTTCCTTCAGCTGTTGCAGCAGTGCCTTCTTGTCCACACGGATACCCATCGACGACAGTTCGATGCTGCGTTGCAACACGTCGTCCCACAACACCAGGTCGCCGTTCAGGCCCGGCAGGTCGTTCAGGCCCGGCGTCGTATAGTCGTCGTAGTCCGGAGCACGTCCGTCGTGCTTCTTCCCGTCGCCCAGTTTGCAACCGATACCGATGATGAACACCGCTCCGTACTTCTTCGTGATGGCATGCTCGCGACACTTGGGTTCCATGTCCGGATACAAACGGCGCAATTCCTCGGCATGTATGAAGTGCAGCTTCTGCGGCAGGCAGGGCTTGATTTGCGGATACATCTCGTACACCATGTATTCCGTACGCACCATGGCAGCATAAATGCGGGTAACGATTTCTTTCAGGAAATCCACGTTGCGATCGGCCTCGGTGATGACACGTTCCCAGTCCCACTGGTCGACGTACAGCGAGTGCAGATTGCCCAGTTCTTCGTCGGCCCGGATAGCGTTCATGTCTGTGTAGATGCCATATCCCGGCTCAATGCAATATTCAGCCAGCGTCAGGCGCTTCCACTTCGCAAGCGAATGCACCACTTCGGCCTGCGCATCGCCCAAGTCTTTTATCGGGAAGGACACAGCACGCTCCACACCATTCAGGTCGTCGTTGATACCCATTCCCTTCAGTACAAACAACGGTGCCGTGACACGGCGCAAACGCAATTCAGACGAAAGGTTCATCTGAAAGAAGTCCTTAATCTGTTTAATGCCAAGCTCCGTCTGCTTCAAATCGAGCAAGGGAGTATAGCCCTCAGGTTTTATCAAGTAACTCATGACTATTTATATCTTTCTTTAATTGTAAATTTGTCCGGCAAAGATAAAAATAATATTGATACATGCTACAATTTACACAAGAAAAACAGCAAAATGAAACACATTTAGCTGTATACATTCCAAAATAACAGCATAAGCAGACAAAAAGAACGACATAAAAAAAGAAAATTGTTAGGATTATGCAGAGATTTTTTATACTTTTGCCCTGCAAATGGCGCGGGTGATACCACCGTGTCTGCCGTCAAGGCATCAAGCACCTGTAGTTCAATGGATAGAATACTGGATTCCGGTTCCAATGATAAGGGTTCGATTCCCTTCGGGTGTACTACTTCCCCTCACATTTTCTCGTTACAGACTTATTGACATGCAAGGCTTTCAAGCCCTGCTATAGTATTGTGTCCTGCCTTCAGCTACAGACCGGTACACCAACAGTCCCCACTTTGCCTTACGACGAAAAGAAACAAAAAAAGGCACATCGTTGCCGATGCGCCTTTCTTACGTATGTTTCAGATAAACTTTCTGCGATTAAGCCTCTTCAGCTACCACTTCGAAAGGAATTTCTACAGAAACTTCCTTGTGAAGCTTAACGATAGCCTTGTAGTTGCCAACTTCTTTCACAGCATCTTTCACAACGATAATCTTGCGGTCGATGTTGTGACCCAGCTTAGCCAGCTCGTCAGCAATCTGAATGCTGCCTACAGAACCGAAGATAGTACCAGTAGAGCTTACCTTTGTAGCGATCTTCAATGATACGCCTTCCAGCTTAGCAGCCAGTTCTTCAGCATCTTTTTTGATTTTCTCCAGCTTGTGAGCACGTTGTTTCAGCTCTTCAGCCAGCATTTTCTTGGCAGCAGGAGAAGCAATGACAGCTTTACCTGTCGGAATGAGGTAGTTACGACCATAACCAGACTTAACAGTCACGATGTCGTTTTTATAACCCAAGTTGATAACGTCTTCTTTCAAAATAATTTCCATACTGTCTCCTCCTTATTATTTCATCATATCGGTTACATAAGGCAGCAATGCCAAGTGACGTGCTCTCTTAACGGCCTGAGCCACGCGACGCTGATACTTCAGTGAAGTACCTGTAATGCGACGGGGAAGGATCTTACCCTGCTCGTTCAGGAATTTCTTCAGGAACTCGGGATCTTTGTAGTCGATGTACTTGATACCGCTCTTTTTGAAACGACAGTATTTTTTCTTCTTAACGTCTACTGAGGGCGGAGTTAAATATCTGATTTCTGATTGAACTTGTTGTGCCATGATTAATCCTCCTTTTTAGTTGATTTTACACTTCTTCTTTTTGCAGCGTATTCAGCAGCATACTTGTCTTGTTTGAAAGTCAAGAAGCGGATCACACGCTCGTCACGACGGAAGTTGATTTCCAGTTTCTCAATAACAGTCGGTTCTGCATTGAACTCAATCAGCTGATAGAAACCTGTAGACTTCTTCTGAATAGGATAAGCCAGCTTTTTCAGTCCCCAGTTTTCTTCATTTACAATCTCAGCACCTTCAGCAGTAAGGATGCCTTTGAATTTCTCTACCGCTTCCTTCATCTGAACATCAGACAAAACGGGAGTTAAAATGAAAACGGTTTCGTATTGATTCATACTCGTTTAATTAAATAAATAATTTATTTGTTTTAAAAATGCGGCGCAAAGGTAGGCATTTTATTTTGAACTACAAACATTTAATGTTTTTTTATCTGTCGATATAGGATTTATCGCCGAAGTGAAGTATCTTTGCCAAGTTGTTTAAACAATAATTTCATGATAGAACAATTCAATTTCGACATCCGCCTCATCTTTGCAATCTTAAACGGTAAAGTATCTGCCGCCATCAACCGCAAATTATCACGCAACTTCCGTCAGAACGGTCTGGAGATCACTCCGGAGCAATGGACTGTCCTCATCTTCCTGTGGGAAAAGGACGGCGTCACCCAGCAGGAACTATGCAATGCAACCTTCAAGGACAAGCCCAGCATGACCCGCCTGATAGACAATATGGAACGGCAGCATCTGGTAGTACGTATCTCCGACAAAAGAGACCGGCGCACCAACCTCATCCATCTGACCAAAGACGGTAAGGAACTGGAAGAACAGGCACGCATCATAGCAGGCAAAACGCTGAGAGAAGCCTTGAACGGAGTCACTGTCGAAGAACTCAGCATCGGGCAAGAAGTGCTGAAAAAGATATTTTTCAATACAAAAGACTGACCAAAAAGCTTTCTTTTCATCCCTTTACCGTTCATTCTTTATTAAAATATAGTTTTTTTGCACAAATAATTTCGCTTGTTAAAGAATTATGCTTTTCTTTGTAGCAAGAATACATAGCATATAATAATCTATTAAAAATACACACACATGAAAGGTTTATTAAAAAGTCTGGGACTGATATTAATCTTGATAGGAGTTGTCATCCTGATTGCCTGCTCCTTCACCGGCAATGTTAACAACAATGCCATATTGGGCACATCAGCAGTGCTGATTGTAATAGGTCTGGTTTCCTATATTGCCATCAATAAACGAGTTACAGATTAACATCAGAATAAAATGGTAAACAAAAAGGGCGGTTGCATAAACAACCGCCCTTTTTGTTTCTGCCCTCTTCTGGCAGACACGCCATCAAGACTCAACTTCGGGAGTAATCAGCTTATAGCCTTTACCATGAATATTGATAATCTCGATCGAGTCATCTTCCTTCAGATGCTTGCGCAACTTTGTGATATACACATCCATGCTGCGTGCATTGAAATAGTTATCGTCAATCCATATTGTCTTCAAAGCAAAATCGCGCTGCAGAATCTCATTGGCATGAGCACACAACAAGCCCAGCAATTCAGATTCCTTGGTTGTCAGCTTCGTCTGTTTCTCCGGAGTAGAAAGGATCTGCTTCTGAGTATCAAACGTAAACTTACCTATCTTATAGATATTGCTTTCCTTGTTTTTCTTTCCACGCACACGACGCAGGATAGCCTCAATTCTGAAAGTCAACTCTTCCATGCTGAAAGGCTTGGTAATATAATCATCCGCACCAATCTTGAAACCTTCCAAAATATCTTCCTTCAGAGTTTTGGCAGTCAGGAAGATGATAGGAATCTCGGCATTAGCCGCACGAACTTCCTGAGCTAACGTAAAGCCATCCTTCTTAGGCATCATTACGTCAAACACACACAAATCATATTTATTCTTCAAGAAAGCCTTATAACCAGCCTCTCCATCAGGGTACAATTCAGCAGCATACCCCTTTGCCTGTAAGTATTCTCTCAAAAGCATGCCAAGATTTTCATCATCCTCGCACAGCAAAATACGCAATTTCTCGTCCATATTAATCATTTTTTAAGTAAAGGTAATGCAATAATAAATTTAGTTCCCACATTCATTTCACTCTCAGCCCTTATCGTTCCCTTATGGTCTGTGATAATTTTCTTCACATAAGCCAAACCCAGGCCAAAACCTTTCACATCGTGCAGATTACCCGTATGCACGCGATAGAACTTATCAAATATCTTCTTTAAATTCTCCTTCTTAATTCCGATACCATTGTCCTGTACCGAAATCATCAGCTTACCCGATTCATTCCAAGTCCTTACCATCAGTTGCAAATCCACATCCGGACGTTTGTACTTCACGGCATTGTCCATCAGATTGAATATCACATTGGTCAAGTGCATTTCGTCAGCAGAAACCACCGCATCGGTTGCTTCCAATTCGGAATCAATCTTACCATTATAACGCTCTACCTTTAAAGCAAAGGTATTGATGACACTTGTTATCATTTCGTTGACATCCAAGTCCTTCATCTTCAAGACAGCCTTCTGGCGGTCAAACATAGACATCTGCAACACCTTCTCGACCTGAAAGCGCAAACGCTTCGTCTCATCATTAATCACTCCAGAGATATGCTGAAACATGGCAGGCGATTTTGCTACAGCCGGATCCTTCAGCATCTGAGCCGCCAACGAAATAGTAGAAATCGGAGTCTTGAATTCATGTGTCATGTTATTGACAAAGTCATTCTTCATTTCCGTCAGCTTTTTCTGCCTGAAGACTATATATATGGTAAAGACAAAAGTTATCAGCAACACAAAAGTAAATATCATCGACGGGATCATAAAGAAACTGACCGAATCGAAAATATAACTATTCTTCCCCGGGAAATGAATCTTCACAATGCTCATGCGTGCCGGCGGATCGTTCAAGAACAATGGCTGCGCATACGAACTCTCACTGCCTTCGTCGCTATAGTCCGAACAACGGTACACTTCCCTGCCATCTCTGTCTATTACCTTGAAATGATAATCCAGATCAATGCCGTTATCAATCAAACCTGATTTCAAATATTGATCCAGGTTCTTGAAATTGACACGCTCAGCAATCGGCTTATTACTGGCGTGATAGATCATTTGCCAAACCACATCATCCATTAAGGCACGCTGATACAAATATCTGTTCTTTACAGCATCTACCAGCGAACGCGATGTCTGTGGAATGGTTTTCGTACCATGCTTGCGCGAAATCATAGCTCTGGGTAACTCCGACGGCTTATTGGTAAACGTCTTCAACTCAATCTTCGACCCATCCGGCGAAGTAATCATAAAACGTTGTGTCTGCACCATCGCTCCCTGCGAGCTCTGTTCCCACGCTTTCTTTTCAGCTTCGGAGATATCTTCACGTATCCAGCGTTCAACCTCCGCAGATTCCACATCCTTTGAAGCTGCCATCAAAGCACGCTTCACGGATTCATCAAACTGCTCGTTACGCATCTTCACCATTTCCTCAATATAGCTGATCTGCAGAAACAACAAACTGAGAAAAGCAAGACCCATTACGGCACTCAATATCCATATCGTAGACTTTTTCATAGCGACAAAATTAACACTCCCTAATTAACATTCCTAACTCGTTAACCTGATTTAACCGGGCATTCTCGTTAATTAACCGTAAGCGTTTTTTTAAGTTACACTATATACACTACAACACCCAAAGTGGTCTTCTGTTTGCAAATTTAATAAAAAATTAAATATTCATATTCACATTTCCCCATATAATCGTGCCTCAAGACTAACTGAAGAAATATTTTTTCCTACTTGGGAAAATATTTTTCTCCAACTAAGAAAAAAAATGCTGCCTCTTACACAGATATTTTTAACATTCTCCATCGGTATCCATATAAATGTTAGAGCACGAATCATACAAAACTCGCAGATAGAACATATCTGTTAAAGTCTGTATAACTCGTGCCCTAAAGCAGTAAACGAAATCCAGCTAAGATATACTTTAATATTATCTGTTCATCCGTTACGACTAAGACAAACTAAAATTATCACAATCGGAACCCTGAACACAATAAATTCATTCAGTACATCCTACTTATTACGTAAAATGAATGCAGTCTATCAATTATTCTTCAGTTTGTTTAGCCTCAAATTCCTTAATAAGCTTATCCTGTACATCGCCCGGAACAAGTTCGTAGCTGGCAAACTTCATAATGAAAGAAGCACGTCCACCTGTCAATGAACTTAAAGCCGTAGAATATGAAGACATTTCCTTCAAAGGAACTTTCGCTACCAGTTTTTCATAACCGGCTTCGCTGCTCATACCCATAATCATGGCACGACGTCCTTGCAAGTCGCTCATTACATCACCCATCTTATCAGAAGGAACAAATACTTCTACGTCATAAATCGGTTCCAGAATCTTCGGACCCGCATTCTTAAAGGCTTCACTGAAAGCATTACGTCCGGCCAGCATGAACGAGATTTCATTGGAATCTACCGGGTGCATCTTTCCATCGTAAACGATAACACGTACATCACGGGCATAAGAACCAGTCAACGGTCCCTGTTCCATACGCGACATTACACCCTTAAGGATTGCCGGCATGAAGCGGGCATCGATGGCACCACCAACCACACAGTTGACGAACACCAGTTTACCGCCCCATTCCAAAGGAATCTCTTCGGTTCCTTTCACATTCATCTTGAATTCCTGACCACCGAAACGGTAAGTATCCGGAGCAGGCATACCTTCGTAATAAGGTTCAACGATCAGATGAACTTCACCAAACTGTCCGGCACCACCCGACTGTTTCTTATGACGGTAGTCGGCACGTGCAGCCTTTGTAATAGTTTCACGGTACGGAATGCGAGGTTCTTCAAACTTCACTTGCAGTTTTTCATTATTTTCGAGACGCCACTTCAAAGTACGCAAATGGAATTCACCCTGACCGTGAACAATAGTCTGACGCAATTCTTTGGACTGGTCGATCACCCAAGTCGGATCTTCTTCATGCATACGGTTCAGAATAGCCATCATCTTTTCAGTATCCGCTTCGTTCACCGGTTTAATGGCACGTGAGTACTTGGAGTTCGGATATTTGATAAAGTTGAAACGGTTTTCAGCTCCCTTGCCATTCAGAGTATTTCCGGTATGTACATCTTTCAATTTGACAGTACAACCTATATCACCGGCCACCATTTCCTCTACCTTAATACGGTTGGCACCTGCACAAGCGTAAATCTGCGCAATACGTTCTTTCGAACCACGATCGGCATTCGAGAAATCATCACCTTCGTGCACCTTTCCACTCATTACCTTAAAATACTGCACATCACCAATGTGCGGCTCAACAGCCGTCTTAAAGAAATAAAGTGATGTCGGGCCGTTAGGATCCGGCTTCACGATTTCACCACGAGTATTATGCACCGGAGGCATTTCATCAACAAACGGAACTACATTACCCAAGAATTCCATCAGACGACGAACACCCATGTCCTTGCCTGCACATACGCAGAACACAGGGAACATGCCGCGAGAAGCCAATCCCTTACGGATACCCTCACGCATTTCGTCTTCTGTCAGCGAATCCATTTCGAAGAATTTCTCCATCAAAGTTTCATCATGTTCAGCCGCAGCTTCTACCAATGCTTTATGCCATTCGGTAGCTTTTTCCATTTCTTCGGCCGGGATATCTTCGATAGTGGGAGCACCACCTTCGGGAGCCCACGAATATTTTTTCATCAGAAGTACATCAATCAACGAATTAAAGTTCGGACCAGTGGCCAAAGGATATTGTACAGGAACTACCTTCGAACCGTAAATAGATCTCAACTGCTCCAGAACCATATCATAATCGCACTTCTCGCTATCCAACTGGTTCACCAGGAAAATGACCGGTTTACCTAACTTTTCTGTATAACGGAAATGATTCTGTGTACCTACTTCCGGTCCATATTGTCCGTTCAACAATAAAATGGCCGTATCGGTTACGTTCAACGCTGTCATAGCAGCACCAACAAAATCATCACTACCCGGGCAGTCGATAATATTAAGTTTCTTTCCGTTCCACTCTACATGGAAAACGGTGGAGAACACTGAATAGCCATATTCCTGCTCCACCGGGAAGTAATCGCTGACTGTATTCTTGGCAGTAATTCTGCCACGACGTTTTATAATACCACTCTCATAGAGCAGCGCTTCCGTGAGAGTGGTTTTACCCGAGCCGTCATTGCCAAGAAGAGCAATGTTCTTAATTTCATTCGTCTGATATACTTTCATGATATATAGAATTTAAAGTGAATAAATCAGCTGCTTCCGCAAGCCTTTGTTTTTTTGTGTGGCGCAAATTAGGCATTATAAAAAAGAAAAACAACGATTCGGGCAGTGTTACTAAACTATGTTTTGAAACATACCATTTTTCTTTCACCACTTATAAAAGCCTCCCAAAGCGTCCAGAAACTAGTTATAAAGAGGATTTTGGTCTAAAATCCGTCATTCTTTGACAGATTTGTCTACCCCCATTCCACATTATTTCAGCTATCTTTGTAGCAGTGAAACTTTATTTTATTAATATCTGATACTACAATACCAAAGATGAAAAAGTTATTTTGGAGTTTGGCTCTGTTTATCGGAATTGTTTGTTCGGCTCCGCTGAAAGCCCAACCCGCAACGACGAACAATGCCATTGTGCCGGGTGAAGTATGGAACGACACCGAAGGCAACCCTATCAACGCCCATGGAGGCGGAATCCTCTACCATGAAGGTACCTACTACTGGTACGGTGAGTACAAAAAAGGAAAAACCATCTTGCCCAAATGGGCCACTTGGGAATGTTATCGCACCGACGTGACCGGCGTAAGTTGTTATTCCTCGCAAGACCTGATGAACTGGAAGTTCGAAGGTATCGTCCTACCGGCCGTAAAAGACGACAGCAGCCACGACCTGCATCCCAGCAAAGTTCTGGAACGTCCGAAAGTCATCTACAACCAACGAACCGGCAAGTTCGTCATGTGGGCTCATGTAGAAAGTGCCGACTACAGCAAGGCTTGTGCCGGAGTAGCCGTCAGCGACTCGCCCACTGGTCCGTTCACCTATCTCGGCAGCTTCCGCCCCAACAATGCCATGAGCCGCGACCAGACCGTATTTGTCGACGACAACGGACGCGCCTACCAGTTCTATTCGTCCGAGAACAATGCTACCTTATATATAAGTGAACTTACCGATGACTACCTACGCCCCAGCGGACGCTTTACCCGCAACTTCATAGGGCAGAGCCGCGAAGCACCGGCAGTATTTAAACACAACGGTAAGTACTATATGCTGTCGTCGGGCTGTACAGGATGGGATCCCAATCAGGCTGAACTGGCTGTAGCAGACTCCATCATGGGACCGTGGAAAGTTATCGGCAATCCCTGCACCGGCCCCGATGCCGATAAGACGTTCTACGCCCAAAGCACCTACGTACAACAAGTCATGGGCAAGAAGGACTGTTACATCGCCATGTTCGACCGCTGGAATAAGAAAGATCTGGAAAACTCACGATACGTATGGTTACCCATTTCGTTCGAAAACGGAAAAATCACTATTCCCTGGCGTGACCAATGGAATTTTGACTCATTTGCCCAGCAACCACGCTTCGAAGCCGGAAAAGGTACTTTCCTGCTGAACGGAAAGCCGTTCATTGTGAAAGCAGCCGAACTGCACTACCCTCGCATCCCCAAGCCCTATTGGGATCAACGCATCAAGCTGTGCAAAGCTTTGGGCATGAATACCATCTGTCTGTACGTATTCTGGAATGCGCACGAATCGCAACCGGGCGTATTCAACTTTGAAGGCCAGAACGATCTGGCCGAGTTCTGCCGCCTGTGCCAGCAGAACGATATGTACGTCATCCTGCGTCCCGGTCCCTACGTTTGTGCCGAATGGGAAATGGGCGGACTACCTTGGTGGTTGCTTAAAAAGAAAGATATCCGCCTGCGCGAATCCGATCCTTACTTTTTGGAGCGTGTAGCCATCTTCGAAGAGGCTGTAGCCAACGAAGTGAAAGACCTGACCATCGCCAATGGTGGCCCCATCATCATGGTACAAGTCGAAAACGAATACGGTTCTTACGGCGAGAGCAAGCAATATGTATCGCAGATACGCGACATCGTACGCAAGAACTTCGGCAATGTTACCCTGTTCCAATGCGACTGGGCTTCCAACTTCACCAAGAACGGACTGCACGATCTCATCTGGACCATGAACTTCGGTACGGGTGCCAACATCGATCAGCAATTTGCCCGCCTGAAAAAACTGCGCCCCAACAGTCCGCTGATGTGTAGTGAGTTCTGGAGCGGATGGTTCGACAAGTGGGGAGCCAACCACGAGACACGACCGGCTGCCGACATGATTGCCGGAATTGATGAAATGTTGTCCAAAGGCATTTCGTTCAGCCTTTACATGACCCACGGAGGTACCAACTGGGGACATTGGGCCGGAGCCAACTCTCCGGGCTTTGCTCCCGACGTGACATCGTACGACTATGACGCCCCCATCAGTGAATCAGGACAGACTACCCCCAAATACTGGGAACTGCGCAAGACACTGGAGAAATACATGGACGGTGAGAAACAGGCCAAAGTTCCTGCCCTCATCAAGCCCATCAGCATTCCTGCCTTCCAGTTCACTGAGATGGCACCGCTTTTCGCCAACCTGCCTGCTGCCAAGAAAGACGAAAACATCCGCACGATGGAAGAGTACGACCAGGGCTTCGGCAGCATTCTGTACCGCACTACATTGCCTGAGACCAAAGCTCCGGCACTGCTCACCGTGAACGATGCGCACGACTATGCACAAATCTTCATTGACGGCAAGTACATCGGCAAGCTGGACCGCCGCAACGGCGAAAAGCAGATTACCCTGCCCGCCTGCCGCAAGGGAGCACAGCTCGACATCCTGGTAGAGGCCATGGGACGTATCAACTTCGGACGTGCCATCAAGGACTTCAAAGGCATCACGAAGAACGTAGAACTGACCATCGACATGAACGGTTATCCCTTCATCTGCGACCTGAAGAACTGGGAAGTATTCAACATCGAAGATACGTACGAATTCTACAAAGGCATGAAGTTCGAACCCATCCGCTCGCTGAAGGACGAACAGGGACAACGCATTCCGGGCTGCTACCGCGCTACCTTCAACGTGAAGAAGCCCAGCGACACTTTCCTGAACTTCGAGACATGGGGCAAAGGATTAGTTTACGTGAACGGATATGCATTGGGACGTATCTGGGAAATCGGTCCGCAACAGACTCTCTACGTACCGGGATGCTGGCTGAAGAAAGGCGAAAACGAAATCCTGGTATTCGACATCGTTGGTCCGAAGGAAGCTAAGAGCGAAGGTCTGCGCGAGCCACTGCTCGACCAGTTGCAGGTCAGCAAACCGCTGACTCACCGTACCGAAGGACAGAATCTGGACCTCACGGCCGAGAAGCCCGTACTCAGTGGCAGCTTCAAACCCGGCAACGGATGGCAGGAAGTTAAATTCGACCAGCCTGTCAGTGGACGTTACATCTGTCTGGAAGCACTCAGCTCGCAAGACGGAAAAGACCTGGCCTGCATTGCCGAGATGTATGTACTCGACAAGGATGGCGAACGCCTGTCGCGTGAGCCCTGGATTGTGAAGTATGCCGACAGCGAAGACGTAGCTCACGTCAACCGTTCGGCCGACAAACTGTTCGACCTGCAGGAATCTACCTACTGGAGTACGACACCGGGCACAGCCTACCCGCACTCGGTAGTCATCGACCTTGGTGCCACCCACACCGTAAGCGGCATCCAGTACTTGCCCCGCATGGAGAGCGAAGTGCCGGGCGGCATTAAGGATTTCAAAGTTTACGTGAAGAAAGAAACATTCAAATATTGAATACTTCCCTAATAAAGACAGCGAGTCCCGCAGAACACTTCTCCGATCAGCAGCATCTTGCCGCTACGTCAGAAGTTCTGCGGGACTCTCTTTTTTTCCTTTCCTTCATCCTGCCGTCGCTTGAAAATTCCCCATATCTTATCCGTTGTTAGCTCTGTTTTCTGTTTCATATTGCTTTGACCTGATCAAACTATCAGTTTATTGCGAATAAACAGACTGTTTATTTCTGATAAGCGACAGCGTGCCTGTACATTCCTCCTAGCATTCAAGCAGTAAAAAGATACAGAAACTTCATTATTACCTCCTTCCATCGCAGCAAACCATTATATATATGAAAACAGGAAAGGTGCACTCTCCATTACAGGAAAGTACACCTTTGAAAGAAAAAGATTACACGAAAGAGATAAGTCAATCTTACATCATTTGTTGCGCGTAACGGTATGCAGCACTTTGCCCGTCTTGTCAATCATGCGCAGTTCAAGCGTCTTGGGCGTGGCCGAGATGATGGAGAATCCCGGTTCGGGGCTACAGAATACTGTACCTTCGATGGGGTTCACCTTACGGCTGAGCGAACCGCTGGAGTTAGTCACATAGTCGATGTCGCTGCCATTGACACGCACATGCTGGAAGTTGTGGATGTGACCACATACATACATATCTACATGATGACGGCGCAGAATGGGGTCGACACGCTGCTGCATGTTCTGACGTTCGATTTCGTCTTTCGGCGTCTCGGCATAGATCGGATGGTGACCGACTACAATCACCCAGTCTTCTTTGGCTGCAGCCAAAACACCATCCAGCCATTGCAACTGGTCGTCAACGTTTTGCAGACAGGCATCGGGATACTTGTCGTTCTCCTGACGATACTTGTCGATGAGCGGAGTAGTATCTATCCATACTATACGCACAGTAGTACCTTCTTCGTTGAAAGCCTTGGTGTAGTAACGGGCAGGCATCGTCCAGCGACGGCTTACGCGAGCATAGTCGAGCACAGCCTGCGTATTGCCGCGGTATTCGTGATTACCACAAATGGGGAACCAGTCGATCATCAGTTCGGGATGGCTGTAGATAAGTTCGTAATTGGTCATCCACAAAGGGTCGTTCACCGAACGTACGCCTTCGAAGTGGTGTACGTCACCGGCAGCAATCACAAATTCAGGTCCCACTTCTTCGGCCATCTCGCCCATCAGTTCGGCAATGGGTTTCTGGTCGTAGTAGCCGTTACGACCCAAGTCGTTGGCTACATAGATGTTGAACTTATCGTCGTAAACCGAATAGTCTATCTTGTTTTGGGCAATGGCCCACTGACCCAACAGGGCAAGAGTAAACAGCAGAAATAGTTTCTTCATTTTCATCATTTTGCTTTAAAGTTTATAATTCTGGTTAAACACATTTTTTATCGCTTTTTGTTAGTGCAAAAATAATTCCATTTTTGGGAAGAATTCTGGATAATATCAGCTTAACGAGAAAGAAAGGGAATCGTGTCAAAGCACAGACACCTCCCCCCTCTTTCTTGAACTGCAATTATTTAACAAATGAGCGATATAGAGTCATCTTTCAATCTTATCTGAATCAGAAATTGATTTTGAAACCGGCATTGACACGTACTCCGTAGTATTCGGCCTGCATAGAGCGGTCGGGAGTTCCCTGATAGTAGCGCAAGGGTTGGTTCAGCAGGTTGGTGGCTTCGGCATAGAAGGTAGTTTTCAGTTTCTTGCCGAAAGTATAGCTGGCGTTCAGGTCCAGATAGTTCACTTTGTCATAATAGCGGTCGTAGAAGGCTTCCTCGCCAACTTCGTCGATGAAGTCGCTGGCGAAGTTGTAGCTCAGGCGAACGTTGAAACCAGCTTTGTCGAAGTAGAGCGAAGCGTTGGCTGTGTGTTCGGGCGAACCGGGCATACGCAGGTCTTCGTTCTCGCGGCCTTCGAAGTTGAAGTTCTTCACCTTGCTGTACGTATAAGTATAGTTACCATAGAATCCGATGCACTTCAGTGCAGGAGCGATGAAACCGAAATCGCGTTGATAAGCTATTTCTACACCGAAGAGGTCGGCATCGCCTGCATTGCGGGGTTGCTTCATTTCTTCGTAGGTCACGCCTTTGTATTCGTAATCGTTCTGACGGTAGTCAACGATGAAGTCGTTGATTTTCTTGTAGAACAGACCTGCACTGACCAGACCGACACTCTTGAAGTAGTATTCGGCACTGAGGTCGAAGTTGTAGCTAAGGGTCGGATTCAGTTCGGGGTTACCGAAAGCAATGTCTTCCTTATCGATAATAACGTTGGGCACCAGGTTGGCATATTTGGGTCGGGCCAGGGTATTGGTGAAAGAGGCACGTACCTTGAAGTCTTCGCTGGCATCGTACTTCAGCAATACAGAAGGAAGCACATTGAGGTAACTCTTCGATCGTTCGGAAGTCTTGGTGAAACTTTCGTCCTTATCGCTCTCCTTACCATCATCATATATGTAGCCGCTGTAAGTGACGTGTGTGTTCTCCAGACGCAGACCGGCCATCAGGTTCCACTTTTTGCCCAACTGCTGGTCGAAGCGGAGGTAACCGGCGCTGACCGTTTCGTGTGCTTCGAAGTTCTCGCACATTTCGTCGTACTTGGTTTCCTGCTCAAAGCTGTTGGCATCGGTCAGGTTGAGGTCGCCCACATATTCTTTCTCTACAAAGTTGCCTACCTTGTAACGGTCGCCACCCATGTATCCGTCGCGGTCTTCGTTTTGCAGATGACCCAGGGCGTCGGTAAGGAAGGCATCCTCGTCCGTAGGTTTGTATTCGTAGAAGTCAATCCATTTGTTCTTGTCTTTGTCCACTACCTTGGCACCGAATTTCAGTTTGTTGGCATAACGGCCTTTGGCTAAGGGCAACTCGAAGTTGAGGCTGAACTTCAGGTCTTTCTCCTTGATGTCTTCGAACTGTTCGGTCAATTCGTCCAACTCGAACTCATTGCTGTTAGTAGCATTCAGCAGAATGTCCTGTCCGTCGGCAGGCGACATGTAGGGGCGGCGGATGTCGCTCCAGTCGGTATTCATGGCAATGCCTTCTTTCTTAAAGGCCAGGTAACGCTCGTGCGGACGTTCTTCGCCGGCTTGCGCATACGAAGCTTTCCAGTCCATTTTCAGTTTGCCGAAAAGGTGTTCACCACCCAGTGTGAAGTCCATCGTGCGCTGACGTTCCAGACGGGCATAACGCTGATCGGGACCACCGGACTTGGTTTCGTAGATTACTTCGTATTCGTTAGGAGTCTCGTCGTCCCACTTATAGGTGTGGCGGTAGCGGTTCTCCCAGTCGTTACGGTTGTTGAAGATACCTTTAAACTCTATACGATGGTTGGCGTTGATTTCCCAGTCAAGAGCCAGCGAATAGCTCTGACGCTCGCGAGTGACGTAATACTGGCGTACTTCGTATTCGTCGAGTACCACATCGCCGTTGTCGTTCTTCTCGTAAGCCATCTCCACGTCGTCGCTACCGGCAGGATTGTTCTGATAGGAAGCTGATACCATCAGACCCAGCTTGTCGTTGAAGAAACGGTCACCGTAGGTGAAGCCCAAGTTCAGGGCAGCCTTACCGCTCACCCAGTTGTAACCGGTTCCGGCAGTTGCGGCAATGGTACGTTTATAAGGCGAGTTTTTGGTGACAAGGTTGATGCTACCGCCAATAGCATCGGCGTCCATATCCGGAGTCACCACCTTATTTACCTCGATGGTCTGAATCATATCCGAAGGAATAAGGTCGAGCTGCACGCTACGTGTTTCGCCTTCGGCCGAAGGAACACGGTTGCCGTTGATAGTAACCGAACTGAGGTCGGCACTCGTTCCGCGTACTTGTCCGAAACGGGCCTCGCCCTGGTCATACTGTACGTTAATACCACTGATACGCTTCAATGCGTCACCAATGTTCGAGTCGGGAAACTTGCCCACCTGATCGGCCGATACCACATTGGTAACTCCCAGACTGTTCTTCTGCGAACTCAAAGCACGGCGCTGACCGTGGAAGGCACCGCCTACAACTACTTCCTGAAGTTCGACTCCTTCGTTCAGTACGACATCCTTATCTAGCGTTTTGCCTTCGGGAATGGTGATTTTCATTTCTACGGGTGTATAGCCCACGTAGGTCACCTTGACAGTATAAGTTCCCGGGTCAAGGTTGGAGAATGTGTAGAATCCGTTGACGTCGCTCGTCACACCTGTGTGCAGTTTCTCAATATAGACAGAAGCACCCGGGAGAATTTGTTTGGACGCATCGACGATACGGCCGCGGATGGTCCCTTGTTTCGTTTCATTTGCTTTTTCGTCAGCCAAGCTCACACCGCTGACGCCCATAAACATAAATAAAAATAAGCACGCTTTTACAATCTGTTTCATACTTGTTTTCGCTGTTAATATTTTGCCGCAAAAGTACGGGGGTGGCGTTACGTGCATCTTGCGAAACATTGAAGAATGGATAACAAAATTGTGACAAACATGTTACATGTACCGGAAAAAAAGGGCCGGCACTACTCCCCTTTCCCCCTCGAAACCCCTGCCAGAAAGGGCTTGTGAGAGGCACTTGTATGGCTCGCGAGAGACACTTGTACGGCTCGCGAGAGACACTTGCACGGCTCACGAGCAACACTTGCACGGCTCGCGAGCAACACTTGTGTCGAACAAAGGGAGAAAAAAGGGCATAAAAAAAGGCCGTCTCAACCCCTCGCGGGAGAGACAGCCCTGCCTTAGTTAAAAATACCTATTAAAAACGATTACTTAAAACTAACAGTCTTTTTCCTTATCACTAATTCCTATATGAAATACAATCTTAACTATACAGTATTAATGTCTTTAGACTATGCAAATATACATATACTATTCATTCGAAAGTAGCATAAATCGGTCAGATTATGGCAAAAATCATTCAAAATTGCAAATTCCAACGATCTTTCCACTCAATTACGGGCATTCCGGCCTCGTTGAAGCGAATCGGCAACCAGATGTAAGCAGAGTACATCAGACTCTTCGGTTTCCATACATCGGCCATGAAAATATACTGTCCTTCGCCTACCGGCAACACGAAAGTACTCTGTCCGCCGAAGGTTTTCTCTGCATCCGGACCCACCATCGGACTGGGATGCTGCGTCCACGGTCCCCAGATGGAAGTGGCCGAAAACATACGCGCCTCGTTCGGATCCCAACCCGTACAGCCCGAAGTAATCATCCAATACAGGCCATCGTGCTTGAAGATGGCAGGCGCCTCGTTGTGTCCGCCGGGGAAGATACGGATATACCGGCCCGTATGTCCTTGGTAGTCGTCTGTCAGTTCGGCTATCTGCAAGGTCAGATTCTCCTCGGACGAATAAATGTGATACGCCTTTCCGTCGTCATCGACAAAAAGAGTCATATCGCGCGACATTTGTCCGCCAGCCAGGTCGCGCTTCACAAACAGCCCTTTGTTCACGGCCTCGCGCCAGCGGGGTGTCCACCATTCTTTATATTCGTCCATGTTCCATTCCGTTGCACGTTCTTCGTCTGTCATGTTTTCCGGATAGATGCCGGGATTCACACGGCCGGAACCGACGTAGCGATATGGTCCCGCAGGCGTATCGCTGACAGCCAGTGCAGCACGGGCAGCCTCGTAACCTTTTCCTTTCAGTTCAAGGTGGAACCACATGACAAACTTCTTCGTACGCGCATTGTATATCACCTTGGGGCGCTCCATGATGCAACCCACCTCGATGTCGTCGCCTGCCTTGTCGGAAACAGCAAGAGCTACGCCTTCGTACTTCCAGTGACACAAATCATCGGACGAATAGCAGTTCACGCCCACTTTGGTCGAAAATCCTTCGTCCGGCCGGTGTTCGCCAAACCAATAATATTTTCCCTCGTAATAGAGAACCCCGCCGCCATGAGCGTTAATATAGGTTCCGTCCACATCGTTCCAAACTCCGGCAGGCACAATGGTGCCGCCTGCTGCGTCGGCTTTGCCGTTTTTTGTGTGAGCGCAGCTGCCCAGCAGGCAGGCCAGCAACATCCATACGGATAACAGATACTTCTTCATAAGCACTTCAGTCTTTGTCATTCAGTTTCTTTATGTTTTTCAATAACCATGGACAAAGTTAGCTGTAAATGCCTTATTTCGAGGTATAGGATTGTGTCATAAATACGAAGAAATGTTTCAAAGTTCGTCCCACGCAGGCGGATTTACCTTGAGTAGGTTCCTTACAAAGAAATCGTAACGTTTGTGCTCGCCGAAATCCTCGCCCATCGTGTGCCTTGCTCCGGGAATGACAACCAGTTCAAAGTCTTTGTTCGCCTTGATCAGCGCATTCACCACCTGCATGGTCGAAGCCGGATCTACGTTGTCGTCCATCTCGCCCACTACTAGCATCAGCGGACGGGTCAGCAGGTGGGCATTCTCAACGTTCGAGCCTTCCCGATACTGTTCGCCTACAGGATAGCCCAGCCACAGTTCGTTCCACCAGATTTTATCCATGCGGTTATCGTGGCAGCCACAGGCCGAGTAAGCGGCTTTATAGAACTCCGGATGGAACAGTACAGCCGTCATCGACTCCTGTCCACCGGCCGAACAGCCATAGATACCCACGCGATCGATGTCCATATAAGGATACTTTGCGGCAGCAGCCTTTATCCAAGCTATGTGATCGGGCAGTCCGGCATCCTTCAGATTCTTGTAGCAGACGTTTTCGAAGCTACGTGAACGGAACGAAGTACCCATACCGTCCACCATCACCACAATGAAGCCCAATTCGGCAATCGAGGTCATGTACCAGTTGTAGGGAGTAAATGTCTTGGGCACATACTGGCTGCCCGGTCCCTGATAGATGTATTCCAGTACCGGATATTTCTTATTGGGGTCGAAGTTCGTAGGTCGGATGATAATGCCCCACATGTCGGTCTTTCCGTCACGTCCCTTTGCCGTAAACACTTCTGGAGCCTTCCAGCCCTCAGCAACAAGACGGCTGATGTCGGCCTGTTCGAGCGGCATCACTACACGACCGTCGGTTGCACTGCGCAACACAGCCACCGGCGCTTTATCTACCATCGAATACACATCAACCAGGTAGCGCATATCGTCCGAGAACCAAGCCTGATGCATTCCCTCGTCGGGTGTCAGGCAAGTCAGTCCTGTACCATCGAAACCAATGCGATAATAGCGTATCAGATAGGGATCTTCGTCGGGCTGTACACCGTTGGCCGAAAAATAAATCTGACGGTTTGCCTCGTCCACCCGCACTACCTGGCGAACATACCATTCGCCTTTCGTTATCTGGTTGACAACTTTTCCCGTTGTACGGTCGTACATGTACAGATGATTCCAGTTGTCCCGCTCGCTTGCCCAAATGATGTGTTTGCCATCCTGCAAGTCGTAACGGTAGCGCAAGGGATAATTCACGTACTTCTCACTGGTTTCCTCAATCAGCGGACGTACTTTTCCTGTTTCGGCCGAAAGTTCCAACACGCGATACACCTGATGTCCGCGCTGATTATACTCAAAAGTCACTGCCCGGCTGTCGCTGTCCCACTGTGGTCCCCACAAGTCGTACTGGCGATCGAACAGTTCGGTCGAAGGCTGTATGGCCTTCCCGGTCTCCACTTCGTAGATACAAGGCACCTTGAAAGGCAGTTCGTCGCCGGGTTTGGCATACTCCTGTTTATGCAAACGGGGTTGCAACTGGTCCTTTGGTGATGATTCTACGTAGTAAACGTAGCGTTTCTCCACAGGCCGTATCTTGCAGGCAGCCACCTTCTTGCTGTCGGGCGACCAGCGAATGTAGGCTGAATAATAATTGCCCAGCGTTCCGTCTATACTAAGCTGACGTTCCTTTCCGGTGGCCTGTTCTTTTACATATATATTATGGTTCTTGATGAAAGCAGCATACTTACCATCCGGCGATACTACCGGAGCAGCCGTTTTCTCATCGTCTACCTCCATCCAGTGACGCTGTTTGCCCGGCGCAGGCACAGCCCCATGGTCCGTCAGACGATTCTTACGCACAGCATACATCCACTTGTGTCCGGCAAAAGTAAACCGGAGCGTATCCAGTCCACTGTTTACCGAAAGCCGTTCCAGCGAAAGAGCAGTCGATTCGACTTTCTGCCCGGAAGAAGTAGAAAGAGCTTCGGCCAGCCGTTTGTGGTCGAATAAATCTTTACGCGAGCTTTTATCGGCATTTACCAGAACATATATACGTCCTTCAGGCGTACGACGCACATACCAGAAACTGTGAGTCCCGTCTATCCAGCTGGGAACCACGTTGGAGTAATACACTTTGTTAGCACTATATTTCTCCCTCAACGAATAAGCACGGCGATAGTCCTCAGCCGTACCCTGTGCCAGAGCTGTGCCGCAACAGCACATCACCCCGAGCAACCATAAACTTAATCGAAATAACTTCATAGAAAGATACGTTATACATAAAAAAGAGGCACGGATGTTACGGAATGCCACAGAAGTATCAATCAACCATTCTGTGAAATGCCGTATGATCCGTGCCTCAAACTATACGTTAACAGGTGATACGATCTTATTCTGTATCAGAGTCTGCTATTAATAATCCATTTTCACACTGTTGCACACCGGAGTCAGTACAAACGAGAACTCATAGTCTGCATAAGGAACCTGATACTGCGGCAATGGCCATGCTCCCCAACTGTTCACACAGCCCAAGCCCATCTGTGCTTTATCGATACAGAGGTTGGTCAGGTCAGCTTCTTCCACTTCGGGAGAGTGACGCTGGTCTTTACCCCAACCATCGTCAAGCGATTCGATGGTATAATGCAGTGCAGAAGCCGAGAAAGGTGCGTCGGCTACAATCTGCAAACCACGGTTGGCTGCATTCAACTGCTTCCACCAACGGATATCAGTCTTTGTTCCGTTCTCCTGCGGACGAATGTAAGAATAGAACTGTTCGTCTACCGACTGGCGGTAAATGCCCAGATCGGTGCTATGGTTACGGTCGCTGTAGTTCTCAATCGGACCACGACCATAGTATTCAACTGTCTCGAACGACTTCGGCATCTGCATCTGCATTCCGAAACGGAACATCGGAGATACTTTTGCCTGCGGATCTACTGTCATCTTCTGAGTAACTTTAACAGCTCCCTTGTTGTTGATGACGTAAGTCAGATTCAACTTAGCAGATACCTGTTTCATATCATAGTCGGCATATACTACAATCTGTCCGTCCTTGCTTTCCCATTTGAAAGAAGTCAGCTTCAGTTCCGGGTTCTTCCATACAGCATATTTATGCTGCAAACCTGCACCCATATCGTTATCGGTCGGAGCACGCCAGAAGTTAGGAGTAAGTGCTGCACCTTCGTTCATCAGTTCCAAACCTGCTACACGGTAGCGGCTCAAGTAACCGCTGTGTTTATTGAATTCCATGCGGAAGTCTTCACCGTTTACAATCAGATAATTCCAATCGTTTTCCTGAACTTGGGGAACAACGGTTTCTACATTTACGGTTTCTACGTTTTTCAGTTCAAGCGCAGGAGCCTTGTAAGCATTCAACACGAGCTGGTCTTTAGCTACAGCATATCCGGCAGGCAATACACCTTCTTTTTGTTTCAGGCGATAAGTCACGTTCAAGAGCCACTCTTTACACTCGCAAACCTTACCCAGGTCAAGCTTTATCTTGGCAGTCTGGTGAGGTGCAACGTTCAGGTTCTCGACACGTCCGCTGCGAACGGCTTTTCCGTTGGCCAATACAACCCACTCCATGTAGTAGGCAGAAAGGTCGCGGAAGAAGTTTTCGTTGTAGACATTGATTTCGCCCTGTGCAAGGTTGGCCGGTGTGGTCCAGATGTTCTGATAGTAGTAACCTACTTCATACATGTGCGGATTAGGCACACGATCGGGGCTGATAAGTCCGTTGTCGCAGAAGTTGTTGTCGGAAGCATCGAAACGGTTGAAGTCGCCTCCGTAAGCATAGATGGATACGCCATCTTTGCCTTTCCAACGTACAGACTGATCGACAAAGTCCCAAATGAAACCACCCTGCAAGTGAGGATACTTGCGGATGAGGTCCCAATATTCCTTGAATCCGCCTTGCGAGTTACCCATAGCGTGCGCATATTCACACTGTATCAACGGCTTTGTCAGATCGTTGCGCTTAGCGTATTCTTCCATATGTCTGTAGTCGGCATACATCGGACAGTAAACATCGGTAAATTCATTACCATGTGCCTGCTCGTACTGTACGGGACGGCTGGTGTCTTCCGACTTGATCCAGCGATAGGCAGCTTCGAAGTTCGGGCCGAAGCCTGCTTCGTTACCAAGTGACCAGAAGATGATACTGGGGTGATTGAAACCACGTTGCACGTTGCGTTGGTTACGTTCCATGTGAGCTTTTGCATAGTCATCACGACGTGCCAATGTAGATTCGCCATATCCCATACCGTGAGATTCGACATTGGCCTCGGCTACTACGTAGATACCGTACTTGTCGCACAGATCGTACCACAGATTGGCATCGGGATAGTGACACGTACGTACAGCATTGATATTGAATTTCTTCATCATCTGGATGTCCTGCAACATACGCTCGGGCGATACGACATATCCGCCATCGGGGTCCATTTCATGACGGTTGGCACCCTTGAACAGCACTGCCTGACCGTTGACCAGAATCTGTCCGTTCTTCTGTTCGATCTTACGGAAACCTACTTTTACGGGAATTACTTCGTTGCTGCCCTGAAGTGTGGCACGCAATGTATATAAATAAGGTGTCTCGGCACTCCACTTATTGGGGTTCTCAACATTGAGCACTGTGGTCGAGCTACCTTTGGCTGTTGCTGTAGCCACTTGCTTACCTGCTGCATCGAGCAGTTCCAGATTGACTGTTCCGCTGCTCTTCAGGTCAAGCTTAACAGACAGAGAACCGTTCTTGTATTCGGCATCAAGGTCGGGAGTGACACGGATGTCCTGAATACGTTTCTTGTCGCGAGCGTAGAAATAACAGTCGCGACCTACACCGCTATAACGGAAGAAGTCCTGATCTTCAAGATAAGTGCCGTCGCACCAGCGGAATACCTGGAAAGCAATCAGGTTTTTCTGGCCGGGCTTCAGATAAGAAGTCAGGTCGAATTCGGCTTCCAGCTTGCTGTCTTCGCTATAGCCTACGTACTTACCGTTTACCCACAAATACATGTTGGAAGTAACGGAACCGAAGTGTGCAATGATGTCCTTGCCTTTCCACGAAGCGGGAATGACAAATTCGCGACGATACGAACCTACGTGATTATTAGCAGTAGGAACTTCGGGAGGATTGTTTTTGTACTGATTGCGCCAAGCATAGCCTACATTGACGTAAATGGGATCGCCATAACCGTTCAGTTCCCACATGGCAGGCACTCGCATGTCATCCCAGCCTTTGTCGTTAAAACCGACTTTCCAGAAGTCTGTAGGACGAGCATCGGCATCTTTCACCCAGAAGAACTTCCACAGTCCATTCATGGTCATATAGTTGGAAGACTGCTTCATGTTTTCCTTAGCTGCCGCGTCGGCCGACTCGTAAGCAAAATAGTTAGCGTGCATCGGAGCACGGTTCACTGCATTCACCTGCGGATCCTGCCATTCCTTGAAAGACTGTGCACTGCCGCTCACGGCCAAGGCGGCAAACAGTCCTGTAATGAGTTGTTTCTTCATGATATAATTTTTTATGTTTGTAGCGGCATGGAGTGTTTTTCTTTCCACGCCGCTACAAAGATAAGGGAAATGCTGTTACAAACAGGAAAAATATGTTTCAAAATAGGGGCAATTTAATTCAATTGCAAACGATAGACCCCAAAAAAGTGTTCCGGAAGCTGCAATTCAAGCGTCTGACCTTTCACTTGCACCGGACGAACGCGCGGAACAAGCGTTTCCTGTCCCAGTGTATTGACTGTCTTCAAGTCGCCGTCGTGCAGATAAGTGCAAGTACCTGAAACGAGCTGACGCTTCTTCAAACCGGTAAAGTCTATCTTCACTTCGGCAGGATGACTTGCCACGTTCACCAACTTGACGATGATTTCGCCTGTCGGTTCGTCCCAAGCTGCTGTCGCGTAAAGGCTGTCCTGTCCGGTGACGGGCTTGCCGTCCATCTGCAACTTCAGCACATCGGTTCCGGTATTCATGCCGTACATCTGCTGCACGTAGTAGTTGGGGGTGCGCATCATACGCAGGTTATCGAACCAAATAAGGTCCGGATTCCACTGCCAGGCATCCACGTGTGCAAACAACGGAGCGTAAGTAGCCAGATGAACCACGTCGGCATTGCGTTCCAGTCCGGTCATGAAGGCTGCTTCGGAAAGTGCAGCATACAGATTGTTAGCCTTGCCGCTGGCATGATCGTGTGCAGCATATTCGCCGGCAAACACTTTCGGACCCTTACGGTCGTAACTGTCGTAACGGGCTGCGTTGGCCAAGAACCAGTCGGGAGCCATGTAATAGTGTTCGTCCACCAGATCGACACCGATACGTTTCATTTCGGGCCACAGATAGTCGAACTGTTCGCCACCTGCACTGGGGCCGGAAGAACCAACAACCTTAATGTCGGGATACTTGGCGCGGATGGCTTTCGTAAAGACTTCGAGCCGTTCGGGATAGACTTCGCCCCACTGTTCGTTGCCGACGGCAATCATCTTCAGGTTGAAGGGAGCAGGGTGGCCCATGTCGGCACGTACCTTACCCCAAGTGGTATTCACATCGCCGTTGGCAAACTCTATCAGGTCGAGTGCATCCTGTACGTAGGGATCAAGCTGGTCGAGGGGAACGATTTCGTTGCTCTCGTACTGGCACGAAAGGCCACAGCTCACTACCGGAAGCGGTTCGGCACCAATGTCCTCGCTCAGCAGGAAATATTCGTAGAAGCCCAGACCCAGGCTTTGGAAATAGTCGGGGAAAGCTTTGTGCTTGAATGTATAGTTCCAGCGGTTCTCGTTCAACGGACGGTTTTCGACCGGACCGACCGAGTTCTTCCACTGATAGCGCGTAGCCAAACTGTTACCCTCGATGATACATCCACCGGGGAAACGGAAGACACCCGGATTCAGGTCGTACAGTGCCTGTACCAGGTCGGCACGCAAACCGTTTTCACGTTGCTTCCAAGTATTGACCGGGAAGAGGGAGATATGGTCCAAATCGACCGTACCTTTGCTCTGCACCACAATGCGCAGGCGCGAGTGAGCATCGGTAAAGGAAGACTTCAGCACGACTGTTACCTTCTGCCACTCCTGTCCCTTGATTTCGATTTCCTTCTTTACGGGGTTTTCGGCATTGGAGTTGACCAGCTCGACAGACAGCTTCACCGGAGTAGCATCGGGAGTGCGGGCATAGACCGAGAAGCGATATTCCTCACCCTGCTTCAGGCCGATGCCACGGTAGCCTTCATTATCGATGCCGGCACGCAGCAGGCGACCATCGTTGACAATACGGATGTAGTGCGGATTGCGGTCGAAGCAAGGTTTCTCGTCTTCTACCGTTACTTGTCCGAAGGGGACCCACCCAACAAACGGTTGCGGGAACTCGAACGAACGGTTCTTCACCAGTTCGGCATACAAGCCTCCGTCGGCTCCGAAATTGATGTCCTCGAAGAAGACACCGTACATGGTGGGCTGTATCTTGGCTGTCGGTTTGGCGACATCCACTGTCATTGTGTGCTGAGCCTGTACGCCCAAAGCCAATGACAAAGCTAATAATGCAGTCAATCGTTTCATTTTCTTTGTATTAAGTTTCGGTTGTTCATTCTGTAAAAGCACGTTTTGCAAGGGGCGTGAGCCGTGCAAGTGTTGCTCGCGAGCCGTACAAGTGTCTCTCATGAGCCACACAAGTGTCGCTCGGGAGCCGTGCAAGTGTCCTACAAAAGGGGAACAAATGCCTCCCTTTTTGCCTGTTGCGGACACATCTTTATTATTTCTTTTCCAGATTCTGGTGGATTCTGATTACCGTGAACGAATAGGCAGGCATGCTGTAAGCAAAATCGCTGCCCGTCAGTTCGAAGTCGGAAGTCACGGGACGCGCCGTCTTATCCTTCGGATCGCCCGTCAGGACGGTCTTCACGGCAGTAGGAGCTGTCAGCGTCACGCCATCCAGCTTCACTTTCGAGTTTACTTCGACGGGAAGCATGTTAACCAGCTTCACGATGTAGTCGCCCGTTGCATTGTCCTTCACCACCGATACGCCGACACGCTTCTTCACACCGTCCTGCCAGTTGTTCAGCTGCACAGTCGAGGTGATGTATTCGTCTCCGGCATTCTGGCCGTACATCTGTTGGGTGTAATAACTCACGGTAGGCTTCACTTCCGTATTGTTGAAGTAAATCAGGTCGGGATGCCATTGCGTATGTCCGTCTTTGGCGAGCAGAGGCGCATACGAAGTCATGGTCACCACGTCGGCATTGCGTTCCACGCCTGTCAGGTAGAGGGCTTCGGCCAATGCAGTCTCAATGTTGTTGGGACGTCCCGGTAAATGAGCTGCATACTCGCCCAGATATACCTTCGACTTGCTACGGTCGTAACGGTCATAATAGTCCTGATTGTGGATCAGCCAACCCGGAGCCACGTAATAGTGTTCGTCCACCATCGGGATGTCCAGTTTGGAAGCCAGCTTCCAGCCTTCATCATAGTCGGTACCTTCGTAGAAGGGGCCTACCGTACCAATAACGGTAATGTCGGGATACTTGGCACGCACGGCATTGTATATCATGGTGAAGCGTTCCTCGAACACGTCGGTAATCAGGTCTTCGTTTCCAATCCCGATGTATTTCAGTCCGAAGGGTTTCGGATGTCCGGCTTCGGCACGCTTCCGCCCCCACTCCGTCTTCTTGGCATCGCCGTTGGCATATTCTATCAGGTCGAGCACGTCCTGCACGTAGGCATCCATTTCTTCCATCGGAATGCCACCCTGCTGTCCGCCGCATCCCAGTTCACCTTTCGAATGATGGCTGCATGTACTCGAATTCTGGCAAGGCACACCTGCAGCCAATACCGGTACAGGCTCTGCGCCAATGTCTTCACAGAACTGGAAGTATTCAAAGTAGCCCAGTCCACGCGTCTGATGATAGCCCCACAGATTGCGCAAAGGCTTACGGGCTTCCAGCGGACCGATGGAGCCTTTCCAGTCATAGATATTGTCTACACCATCACCGTGCGCCACACATCCGCCAGGGAAGCGGACAAAACGCGGCTTCAAGTCGGCCAATGTTTGTGCCAAATCAGCACGCAAACCGTTCTTCCGACCTTTGAATGTGTTTTGCGGGAACAAGGAAACCATGTCCAGATGATAAGTACCTACCGACTGAGGTTCGAGCGACAGCACACCGGCACGCACGTCGGCCGTTACTTTCAGTACGGCTTTCAGCTGCTTCCAGTCTTTCGACGAAACGTTTACAGTTGTCCGTGCTGCTTCATTGCCCTTCTCGTCGAGCAGGCGCACCACAAACTTGCCGCCTTTACTGCCCTGCGCCACACGGGCAAAGAGAGAGAGGTCGTACTTCTCGCCCTGCTTCAGGGCAATGCCGTCGTAACCGCTGTTCTGCAAAGAGGCACCCGCCTGCTTCACGTCGAGTACGGCATAGTGGGCATTATTCGCATGGATGGGATCATCGGTAGCAATGGTCAGGCTGGCAGCCGCATCGCCTCCCTGCACTGTCCAAGCATAGCTGTGATCCCAGCGCTGATGAGCTTTATCTTTCTCCGAGTATTCAAAGTCGCGGTTCTGCACCAGTTCGGCATACAGTCCGCCATCGGCTCCGTAGTTAATGTCTTCAAAGAAGATACCGATGAGATGCTCGCTGATGGCTTTCTTCTGATCGGTCTGTACGGTAATGGTGGCCTCAACGGGCTTCAGTCCGGCAAAACGGACAGCATCCTGCTCGGTGCGTTCGTCGTAAAGCATGCCACGGAAGTTCTTGTGGTCGGCAAAGCGTTGCATTTCTTCGATCAAGGCATAGGGCACGCGTTGCACGTAGCCGCTTTCTTCCCGTCCGCCGATTGTAGCCTTTACCTCGGCAACGGGGAATGTCTCGGCCGGAACATGCTGGGCGCGTTCGGCAGGCACAAAATAACTCTGACGCTCCCACTTCAGCAAGTCGGACGAAGCGGCATGTGCCACTACCTGACCGCTTTGGGTGGCCTCCCACGTGCAGTGCCATTTTCCATCGGCTTTACCCTGCACCAGACGGGGACGGAACATCTTCTTTCCACTACCCCACGGGCCAAAGTCCGACCTTACATAATTATAACCTCCAGCCACTGGCGTCCAGTACTGACGGTCGCCACTCCAGGCAAATTTCAAACCACTTTGACCGTTTGCATCAGCATACGAAAAGAGGTATACCGAGTCGGGCACATTGGCTACTCCTGTGATTCCGGCATGCAGGGAAACGCTTCCCATCGCCAGAAGACATGAAAATAAAATCTTCTTCATTTTTCAAATGGTATCAGTTTATCAGATTATTACATGCAAATGATTCCTCCTTGCGGCGCGATGGTTACTTCGGCCACGGAACCTTTCTTCAGCTTCAGTTCTTTCTGTACCGGCGCCAGCTGTTTGTCGTCCGTGTAGAAAGAAACTGTTTTGCGGCCTTCGAACATCGGCAACGATAACTTCAGCTTCAGCGGCTCTTGTGTGGCATTGATGCCGGCCACGTACCACGTATCGCCATGACGGCGTGCCAGCACAACGTACTTGCCCGGATAACCGTCGATGTAGCGGACTTCATCCCACGCAGTAGGTACTTGTTTCATGAAGTCGATGCACAGCTGCGGAGCATCTGTCAGATTGTTAGGAGCCAATGCAAAGTTCTGGATCGGGTTCTGAAACAGCACGGCAGTAGCCAGCTGGAAGACATCGGTCGTGCGACGGGTAGTACCACCGTCGTTACCACGATTCAGACGTTTGTTGAGGAACGTACCGCCAAACTCCATGCAACCTACCGTATTGCGGATAAACGGATGCAAGCAGGCATTAAACGCCTCGTTGTCGCAGAAATGTTGGTTGAATATCAGATTCTCGGAAGCCAGCACTGCTTCGCTACCCACATAGTTAGGATACATACGCTCCCATCCGCGGGGCAAGGTGCAGCCGTGGAAGATAACCATCAGTCCGTGGTCGTCGGCATCGCTCAGCAAGTCTTCGTACAGGCGCATCGTTTCCTGTTTGTCACCGCCCCAGAAGTCTACCTTGATACCTTTCACTCCCTGGCTCTGCATCCAGCGCATCTCCTGTTTACGAAGGATGGCGTTGTCCATTCGATTGATAGGTCCTTGTTCGATATCGTTCCAATAACCGCTGGAGCTGTACCACAGGAATACATCAACCTTCTTGCTATGAGCATATTTGATCAGGTCTTCCATCCGTTCGCGACCGATATAGGTATCCCACCAGTTATCTATCAGCACATATTCGTAGCCCATTGCTGCGGCCAGGTCGATGTAGCGGACCTGATCGTCGTAATTGATGCTGCCATCCTGCCACAGAATCCAGCTCCAGGTGCCACGGCCCATGCGATAGTCGTGCTGCGTGGCGTAGCGTGGCTCCACCACATCCCAAGGAACGGTAGTCTCGACAATCGGTTTCAGGCTTTCGCCCACAGTAATCGTGCGCCAGGGAGTGCTGCCGGGCAGGGAAAAAGCAGGTTCGGCAGTACCGTTGCCATTGTTCTCCTCGGGCATGGGGAAAGCAATCTGATACATGCCATCCTTGAAGTCGCCCAGACGGGAACCGCAATAACGGCTGTCCACACCCGTCTCGCTGAGTAATACCCAGCCGTCTTCGCCCACACGGAACAGACAGGGAAATGTATAACCGTGACCATACTGCGAACGTACATCCATCGGCGCATCAGCTTTATACTCTTCTTCGTAACTGGGCTTGGTACGTTTCCAGCCAATCATGGCATCACTCTGCGGACAGAGGAATGTTGTGGTCTGTTCGGGGAAGCGGAATCCGGTGGCTTCGGACATGACGCGCACACTGCCCGTACCGTTCTGTCGGGGAAGCGTATAGCGGAAAGCGACATCGTTGTTGCTGACGCGGAAAGTGACCGACATCTTTTTTCCTTCAGCTGTCTCGAATGAGCAGACCAACTGATTGGCCTGATAATGAATGTTTGAAGCCTTGATGCGCGACTGCTGATAAACGGTGTCGATGGCCGTTGTTGAGTGGCCGGTCAGTTTCAGTTGTCCGGCAAAGTCGCCCATATTGGTTTTCAGCCCCAAAGGAGAGTCGAGCAGCATCGTTTTGCCGTTGTAGGTTACGGAATACGAAGCACCTTTGTCTCCCGAACAATTGACAGCAAGCTGCAACTTACCGTCGGGGCCAGCTACCGTCGCATCTTGTGCAACTACCGGCAAAGTTGCCATACATAGGAAAAGAGCCGGTATCAGTTTTAGTTTCATGGTATAAAATATTATGTTTGTTTGTGATTTGGATAATGTTTAAAAAGTGGGGACTACCGGTTGAATGGTACCGTCGTCGTTGAACTGCAGACGATCGATGCACACTTCGCGGTGTACGCCCGGGGCATCTTTGAGATACCATTTATTAATACGATGATAAACGATCATCCACTCATCAGTACCGGGAATTTGCAGTACGGAATTATGGGCGGTGCCGTAAATCTGCTGTTCGGGATTCTGCTTCAGCACAACGGGCTGCGCTGCTACTTCGATGGGACCCAGAGGCGACTTGGACGTGCCGTAAGCCACATGGTAGTTGGGCGAACCCGTATCGTCAACCGACCACATGAAATAATACAGTCCGTTGCGATAGAACACGTAAGGAGCTTCGCGATAGGCATAGTCCTGCAACGTACCACCTTCGGGGGTCATCACGGTGAGGGTTTTCTTCTTGATCGATACCATGTCTTTGTTCAGTTCGGCTCCGGCCATGTAGCCGTTACCCCAATACAGATAGGTCTTACCCGAAACGGGGTCGGTGAACACGTCCACATCAATCTGCTGGCCGCCACCCACGGGCGATTCGGTGATGATGGGATGACCCAAATCGACAAACGGGCCTGTGGGCGAATCGGCCACGGCTACGCCGATCTGCTTGCCCTGACCGTTCTTGGGATTACCGCTGTAGTAGAAGTAGTATTTGTACTTGCCCTTCACCAATTTTTCTTCGATGCAGGGTGCCCAAGCGTTACCGTTGGCCCAAGGAACCTGTTCAGACTTCAAATCGAGAATGACGCCCTCGTACGTCCAGTGCTTGAGGTCGTCCGACGAATAGGCTGTGAAGTACCAACCTCCCCAACCCGGCTGTCCGTCGGTGGTGGAGTAGATGTAGTATTTCTTCGTCTGATGCGAGTAAACGATTTCGGGATCGGCATGGAAGCCTGGCAACACGGGGTTGTTGGGAAGCTGTCCCAACTCGGCAGGCTTGCCCCACTTCTCGGTGATGCGCAACAGTTCGTCGCGAGTGATGGGGATGATGGTACCATGACGCGGGTGGAAGTTCATCTTCACGTCGTTATCTATCACCTTGAAGTTTTTCAGATCGGTAGTTTCGGTGAACTGGTAACGGCCTTTCATATAGACGTCGTACATCAGGATGTACTTGTCCTGCCCTATCAGTTTGAAGGTTCCTGCGCCTTCGACAGCATCGGTGGTCTGCTGCTTGTAGTCGGGCTCTTCGGTCCACTGTCCAGAAGTCAGCGAACGGGTAGTGGCCACTTTAATGCCGTTGCCGTGTCCCTCGGTCTTGTAGAACAGGTGGAACACGCCATCCTTATACACAATGTCACCATCGATGCACGACTTGCGGTTCTCGGGCAAGAAGAGGACTTTGGGCTCGCCTTCCAAGTCGGTGAAATCGTCGTTGGCATAGGCATAATAGATAACGTCCGGACCGCCTGCATACTGCATGGACCAGTAGACCATGTATTTTCCGGCTTCCGGATCGAAGATGGTCTGCGGCGCCCATACGCGCTTCAGCGACTCCTGACCTTCGTACTTCTTCTGCATGTTGATGACGGTATGAGTCCAGTTGACCAAATCGTTGGACTTAAGCAGCACCATGGCGCGGTTGGAGTCCCAGCCGTTGGCCGATACCATATCGGTCAGTACCATATAGAACGTTTTGCCGTCCTCGCCACGAAGGATGTGAGGATCGCGCACGCCGCCCGTCGAACTGATAACTTTGGAATCGAGCACCGGCTTGCCACCGTTGAGTGCCCAATAAGAATATCCGTCCATGCTGACGGCATAGCATACGGCCTCTTCACTGATGTGATTGCCGGTGAAATAAGTGAATAAATAAGCTACATAATCTTTTTCCTGAACTTCTTTCTGCTGGGAAAAAGCAGACAAAACTACTGAGAAAATCAGACTGATTGCTACTGCAATGGATTTAAAAGTGCTTCTCATGGTTACGACGCTTTTGTTAAGTGGATTTTTTACATTTTTATTTGGTGTCAAAAATACACAATCAGACAGACATATGCAACTACAAATCAATCAAAATGGGGGCAGAAATGGTTCATTTGGCATAAAATTCAGTCGCAACCCATGCACAAACCTGTCAGACGAGTCAAATAGTACCGTTTTTTTCTTCTGGCATGTCCATTGTCCTCGCCCTGACTTTCTACCGAAACCGACAAGAGACGTCTCCCTTCCGCCACAGCATTTCATCCTGACACACAATCCACGACGAATTATTTTATTTTGACACCGTCAAAAAGAGGAAAAGCTCTTTGTCCACCGCGCAAAAGCCCATTTCGAAACACACGGATGCAATGCCCGAGACAGACACTTGCGTGGTTCGCGAACAACACTTGTGTGGCTCGTGAGCAACACTTGTACGGCTCGCGAGCGACACTTGTACGGCTCACGAGCAACACAAGTGTGGAACAAGCGGGTAATCCGCATATCCACAAAACGCTGATTACCAAAAGAATAGCAAATCCATAAAAAAAACTGTTTTCCGAATAAAAAAGAGTCCGCAGACCACCTTCGAAAAAAGCGGCTGCGGACACCCAAGAATAAAGAAAAATTTGAGAAATTGTTGTTGATATAGCCTCACGGCTACAAACAATATTTACATCAGATAGCGCACCATCTCGCAAGCGGCCAGCAGGAATGCTCCGACTCCGAAGTTGGAGGTAGACTTGGCATCGACTACCTGGCCCGGTATGGCTTTTTCGCCAATGGGCTGTACATAGCCCACACTGCCATCGGGCTGCAAAGCCACGGTAGACAAGTATTTCCAGGCTTTCATCACTACGGGTTCGTAGGTAGCCTTGTCCAGCAAGCCGTTGTTCATACCCCACAGCAAGCCGTAGGTGAAGAATGCCGTTCCGCTGGTTTCGGGGCCCGGTGCATGTTCAGGGTCGAGCATACTGCGCGTCCAGTAGCCCTTGGGTTGCTGGCAGGCAGCCACAGCCTTGGCCATGGTCTGGAAACGGTCGATATACTCCTGACGGTAGCGGTCGGTTTCGGGCAGGTCCTTCAGCACCTTGGCCAGTGCGGCAAGCACCCAGCCGTCGCCACGTGCCCAAAAGTCTTTCTTTCCGTTCAGACTCTTGTGTTTGGGATAGACGTACTTGCCGTCGCGATAGTACAGGCCTTCTTCGGCATCGTACATGATGCTGTTGGCGTATTCCCAGTATTCGTGCAGTTTTTCCAGATAAAGCGGATTGTTGGTCAGCTTATACATTTTGGTCATCACGGGCATCACCATGTACAAACCGTCGGCCCACCACCAGTAGTCATTCTTGTCGGTACTCATCTGATATTCCATCACCTCGCGGGCACGGGCTACTTTGTAGTCGGCCGGTTCCACGTTGTACAGGTCGACGTAAGTCTGGAAACAGATCTGATAGTCGCCGAAGAGGACATACTCGTCGCTCTCGCCGTAGCTGTATTTCCACTTCGATTTGTCGTCGCTCTTGGCTCCCTTCCACTCGTTGTGTTTGGCCCAAGCTTCGGAATAGTTGTAGTAATCGCGGTTACCGGTCAGAAAAAAGGCTTCCATATTACCGGTGTGATAGGCAGCGTTGTCCCAGAAAGCACGTCCGTGCTTCGGATGCGTCTCCTGCCAGTGACGGTTCACTTTGTCGATTATCTTGACCACGTTCTTCGCTTTCGGACGCTGTGCCAGGCACGGTGTTCCTCCCAGGCAGAAAGTCAGGGCCAGCAATGCAAAAATAAATTTCTTCATAATGTCTGTATGTCTTTGAGTTGTTTTATGATTTCATGTAATATGCAACAGGTCAGCGGCCAACTTCCAGCACGTAGACCGGTTGCGGAGCAAATTCGACGGTACGTTCGCCGTCGCCCTGACGGGTGTGCTGTACGAAAAGGTGCAGACGACGCTGTTTCTTCCACAATTCAGTGTCGTGCGAGGGTTCCCAGGCATCTACGGCAAAGTCGGTCAGGTCGGCAAACTGCCACTTGCCGTTGGCTACATCGGCAGTATGGGCCACAGACACCTTGCTGCCCCGCTCTTCGTCGCGAAAGACGTAATATATCTCGCCACCATCCACCACGATACGCGGACGCGCAATGGGAATCATCTTCGTACCTCCGCCCTTGAGCGAGAACGGAACAGTGCGCTCGCCTACCTGACGGCTGTGCCACTCCAGCCCGTCGTGCCACACAATGCGATACTGGGGCACGTCGCTGTCAGGGTCGCGCCAATAGGTAGCGATGTACGGATTGCCTCCGGCATCGGCACTCATGCTGGTCTGGTTGATCAGTTCCGAATTCTGTGGAATGCGGCAGGCATACTCGGCGTTGCCCAGACGAATGGGCAAATCGTACTTTCGTCCGTTGGCCTTGTACCAGGTGACGCCATTGTCGTAGGAACGGGCGTAACAGAGGTCGTGATTGGTCTCCACGTGCCACGTTTCGCGCCACACCCACGACAAGTGGATGGTACCCTGCTCGTCCACGTAGAGTTGCCAGTAAGCATTACGCTTGTCCTCGCCATCAATCAGCACGTCCTGCACCCGATGCCATCGCCCGGTCTTCACGTCGTAACGGTTCAGCACCAGGTTACCCCGCCCCGATGAACCGGAACGGTAGGCAAACAGCAAATCGCCACCCGACAAGAGATAAAACTCCGGATAAGTCACGTTACCTTCGTCGACACCGGTCATCGGTTCCTCCTCACCCAGTTCGAGCGAATAAGGTTTCAGGCTGCGACAATACTTCAGCGGATGACCGTGATGGTCGAAAGCCACGTGCAGATAGCCCTTGCCGTCGATCATCATGCTGATGACGTTGTGGGCATCCTTTACATTTCCCTTGTACTGTGTGCGGTGCAGTGTCCAACGGTCGGAACCGAGCTTGCGTTTGCCCAACATCAGATAGCCGTCGGCATCGTAATAGGCTATGTACTGCTCGTCGCCACTGGTCACCAGCGAGTTGTTACGGAACACTGTCGTATTGACCGACGTCTGACTGTATCCCTCGCCTACTTCCACGAGCCTCGCAGCAGGCACAGCCTCCTGCGCCATTGTTCCAAGGGGCAGGCAAGCCAATGCCAGCAGCAGACATGTATTTCGAAAGTTTCTCATATCAGGAATAAAGGTTGTAAACAGAGAAACCGGAAAAATTACTCATAATAAGCATGATCCTTCGGGAAATCTTCGCCTTCCCAAGCCTTCTTGCTGGTCCAGTTTTGCGGAGCGTCGGTCCAGAAAGGATGATCGGCCGGCAATCCCAGCGGCAAGAAAGCCAATGAAGCCATGTAAAGGCTACCGTTATTGGTATACCAGTCGGAGATATTGGGTTGCGAACCGTTGAAGCCGAGTGTGAGGAATCCCTTTTCGTTGAAGTTACGATTGTCACCGAACATGCGCTTGATGACAGCCGTCATGGCAGCACGCACCTGTCCGTTCGACAGTTCCTTCGGCAACCATCCGCGCCATGCCAGCAAGGCCAGAGGCTGAAGCGTACCGGTGCGGTAAGTAATGGAACGGCCGTATACGGGGAAAGTACCTTCGGGCGAAATCAGACGTTCCAGAATAGAGCCATAGCGCTGCATACGCTTCTGGGCACGCTGGAAGTTGCAATCGGGCGCATTCCAAACCTTGTTTTTGCCACTGTTGGTGAATACTTCAAGACACTCAACGTACATGGGATGCAGCACGAAGCTGTTGTAGTAGTCGAAGGCAAAGCCCGGTCCGTCGCTGTAGAAACCATCGCCGACATACCACTCTTCGACCTTGCGAAGTGAAGAGACTATGCGGTACGTATCGCTCTTGGCTCCTGCCTTACGCAAGAAGCACTCTACCGTCGATGAAAACAGTAACCAGTTGGTATAAGGCGGATCGACACGGCGTAATTGGCTGAACTCTTCGATGTAGCGTTGCTTCGTCAGGCTGTCGAGCGGCATCCACAAAGCATCGTATCCACGCAAGAAACTTTCGGCTACGTAAGCGGCATCGACCAGTGTCTGTCCTTCCTTGCGCCACAACAGGTAATCCTTACCTTGTGGGTCAACAGCCTGAGCATAGCTCTTCAGTGCCCATTCGCGCAACTGCTTGCGCTGCTTACCTTCAGCCGTATCATCATCGGGCAACGAAAGCCACGGTGCCAGACCGGCCATCAGACGGCCGAAGCATTCCATGTAAGTTACCTTCTTATTGCGTCCGTCCCATGTAGGACTGAGCTCTACCAGCATATTTTCCTGCAGGCGGCCTTCGCTCATGTTACTCAGTACAGGAGCCGCCATACGGTACATCACGTCGCACCACAGTTCGCGGTCGGTCATTTCTTTTTCTTTCTTCTTCTTTGCCGAAACAAGCTGAGCCGGCAACAACAAAGCTACTACCAGGAGTAGCCATAAGCTTTTTCTTGTCTTCATGATATTTTGTATAATGGTTTATTGATTACATATTATAATAAGTTATTTCTTCTGATAGACACGCACGTAGTCTATCTCGTATTTCATTGGCAGAGCAGCATCGTCTATCGGTCCGCCGTTGATGCCTCCGATGGCAAGATTCAGCAACAGATACATCGGCTTGCGGAAAGGATTGCTTCCCTGGCCTATCTTGCCATTTATTGTCTCGCTCAAAGGAATCTCGTTCAGCAGTTCATCGTCCAAATAAAGCTTGATGCTTGTTTCGTCCCAATCCATACGCCACAAGTGGAACTTGTCGGCCCAGTTGGCATCACGGTCTGTAAAATGAGTAAAAGGAATCTTGGCACTGTTCCATTTGGCATGATATGGACGGTCGGTACCCCAGCAGGCATTGGCCAGAATATGTGCCACACCCTTGATGCGGTAATACTCCATCACATCAATCTCACCGCACGAAGGCCACTGTACCCCTTTTCCCAGCAACCAGATAGCCGGCCATGCCCCTCCGGCTGTAGGAATCTTGGCATACACTTCGAAGCGTCCGTAAAGGAATTCCTTCTTCCCGGCAGTCGTAACCGATGAGGACGTATATTCGATGAACTCACGTTTCTTGCGCCAGTCCTTACTGCCCGCCTCGTACAAAGGGTTCTTCCGTCCTTCCACTTTGCGGGCTTCGATCACCAGTTTTCCATCCTTGCAATAAGCATTGTCAGGCTGGTACCACTGCGCTTCCTCGTTGCGTGCAAAACCGTTCTCGTAGTTCCACACCGCTTCGTCCAGTTTTCCGTCACGGTCGAACTCCTCACTCCATACCAGATTCCACTCTTGTGCAAATCCTCCTGCCCATGCTCCGCAAACGAGAAGCACCGACAAAACACCTTTTTTACAATATTGTATCAGCATATCTTTATGTTTGTTTACGTATTTATTGCAAATATACGTCATTCAGCCCTATAAAACCTGCCATAAATAAGCCAAAAAAGGGCAAGAATCAGTCAAAAGAGAAAAAATATCCCGTATTATTCAATCCCTTGACAGGAATAAATAATACGGGAATTATAGAAAATCAAGCGTTGGCCTTATTCAGCTTTCTGATATACCCGTACGTAGTCGATATAGTAGTACAACGGGAATTGCTCAACCACCGGAGTTCCACCGTTTCCTCCCAAAGCAAGATTCAGGAAGATTTGCTGGCCAAAGTTTTCACCATCGTTACCAGCATCTTTAAACGGATTACGCCAAGAACCTCTCCACCAATCGCTCAAGCCACCGGTACCGTTGTTTGTCTTGCTCAATTCGATTTCGTTCATCAACTCGTCATCCAAGTAAAGACGGATACTGGTTTCATCCCAATCCATCCGCCAGATATGATACTTCTTAGTCCACTCTGAATCTTTGGAAACGAACTCTTCCAAAGGACGATTGTACGAATCCCAAGTTGCACTCCAACGTTTATCGCTACCCCAGCAGGCATTGGCATGAATGCTCGGTTTACCACCAACCAGATAGTACTCCAGCAAGTCGATTTCACCGCCCAACGGCCATTCCCAGCACCAGGAATCATCGCTGGTTCCGGTAGTCCAGATAGCCGGCCATGCACCAGTCTCTGTAGGAATCTTGGCACGTACAATCATCGTTCCATAACGGAAACGGAAATTCTTCGTAATGATGCTGCTCGAAGTGTATTCGGCATACTCACGATTCAGTTTCCAATCACTGCTACCTGCTACATAGTTCGGATTCTTCACACGCTCCGACTTTCCTGTAATAACCAGCGTACCGTCACCAGCCATTTCTGCGTTGCGGTCGCAATACCATTGCAACTCTTCATTACGCATGAAACCTTCCTCAAACTTCCAAACGTTGGCATCAGGTGTACCCACACCATTGAACTCATCGTGGAACATCAGCTTCATATTATCATCTATAATATGATCATCAGGTACACCATCCGTATCAGGCACATAGGCTTCTTCATCAAGATAAGTAACGTTGAAGATGAACATGATTGTACTTGTCTTTCCGTTAATGGCATACGAATTGGAGTTTTGAATGCGTAACGGAAGTACATAGCACTTATTTACCTTGGCAGACTGAGCCAAATCAATCAGATTCTGAGACTTTACAGTCAGTTGTACCGCTTCAGACAAAGCACTGCCCACCGGTAAAGTCATAGAAGTAGCAGAAAGCGTATAGCTATCGGAAGGTAAAAGTTCAGCATTTGTATATACATCGTACAAAGAAGAAGTACCTACCATGCTGATAGCCTTAGTCAAAGAATCGGCTGCTACAACCAGGTCAACAGTAGCAGCCTGGCTAGCCTGCTTGTTCTGATAGAGTGCCAAATTCAACTGATAAGTGAAATCTGTAGCATCTTCCACATCACCCGGACCGGCCTTACGTAAAGCAGTCACCAGATTACATTCCTTCTGGTTCATTATCTCTGCAGCTTGCTTAATACCCAACAGATTCAAATCCAAGTTTCCCTTGTATTCCAAATCCAAGCCGTCATCACAAGCCTGAAACAACATTGTGCAGGCAGCCAAACAACAGGCTGCCATGCTTATCAGTTTATTTTTCATATACTTCATTGTTTTAAAATTAATCCAAAGGTGCAGTCTCAGGGTCATAGACCTCTACTTCTACATCATAGAACGAGAATTCGGACATATGGAAGTACTTGGCGTTAGCCGAAGCCGATGTCACCAAGAAACGGAAATGCTTGAATTTCTTTCCTGGAATAACAAAGTCAGAAACATATTCTGTTACGCTCTTAGCCGGCAGACCGCTCAATGAAGTCACTGTCTCCCACTCAACACCGTCCTGACTGATCTGCAAATCAGCAGCTGTTGGGAAACCATCCGAGTTACCTACGTTACGTGTAGTGTATTGAATGGCAAAATTTTCGTGCTCCTCATTGAAATCAACTTGAATATACTGAGGCAGAGGAACCTGAGGACTACTCCAACGGGTATGGAAGAATGTATTGGTATTATTGTCAATCAAGTTGGCAATAGGACCTTCCGTAGGTTCCTGATTGTCGGTACTGAGCTGATCAGCAGTCAGCGCCACTTTAGTACGTTTCGTTTCAGACAAAGTGATAGGAGCTGGTCCGGAAACTGCTTTCACTTCTGTCATTGCACTACCCTCATTGGCAGCATTGAATGTCTGGAAAGCAAACGTATAATCGCCGAAACGAGCAAGTGTATTATCGATCAATACTTCACCAGTATATTTAGAAACCAGTAAGGTTACATCTTCTTTGGACAGATGATCGTAATAGTACACTTTCAGGTACTCAAAGCCCGGATCCTCAGTTACCGTCCAATACAGGCGAATCTGTCCTGGCAACGACTCGTAGTGTATAGCTGTAGACTCGATAGCAGTGGGAGCCTTGATTTCTCCCACCGTTTCGAAAGTCTCCAACTTGTCATCGCAACCGCTCATGCCCATCAGCAAACCGGCCGCCAAAAACAAATATTTGAATTTCATAATCTGAATCTTTTTAATTTAATCGAATTATAATAGTAAACTCGCCATTACCAGCCTGCATTCTGACTGAGGTTCGGATTCTTGCGTATTTCCGAATCAGGTATCGGGTAGAAATACATCTTGTCATCCCATACCAGATTCTTCGTAGTACGACTATACGACAACGATCCGTCAGCCTCCTTAGTAATCACCAGACGGTCGATGCTGGTAAAGCCACCTTCCTTCCAACGACGAACATCCCAAAAACGATGTCCCTCGAAAGCCAGTTCCACCATACGTTCGTTCTTATAAACTGTCCAGAAATAGTTATTATCCATACTTTCTGGCAATGCGGGCATCTTCACATCCGAACGGTTGCGTACCTGATTAATAGCCTCACGAGCACTCAGCGTCAGTTCGTCATTAGTCTGATCGGGTGAATCAAAGTATTTGAATGCAGCCTCGGCATAATTCATCAGGAACTCACCCAAACGAAAGGTTACCCAGCTGTGAGTCTTACCACCACTACCGGTGCTGGCACTGATATCGGTCGAACCATCCACATACTTCTTCACATAATAACTGGTAGTAGTAGCGTAAGGCAGCGGAGCACCGTCACGACCGCCTACGAAAGTTTCCAGTTCCATCGTATTGGTATTAGGCCATTTCTCTCCGTTACGTGCAATGGTCATACCGAAACGCGGATCAAGATCGGCATACGGATCAAGACCTGCACGAACGGCTTGTTCTACAGTAAGGTAGTTACCATCAGTACGCTGATATGCATCCACCAAAGTCTGTGTAGGACAGTTACCAGAGTTAGCGTTCTCCATACTGATGGGGAAATTTGTAACTTCAGGATCAGTAGTGCTACCTACACGACGAACGAAAATCATCTCAGAAGCTTTCCAGTTATTCTCGCCCCAAATATCGGTATATTTACCCAGTTTGATTCCATTTTCGCTACAGTAATTAATAACATCAAGATTAGCTTTGGCTGCCTGACGGTAAAGTTCTTTGTCTTGAGTAGGATTAAACAGCTTGCTGGCACGATAAAGTAATGTACGAGCTTTCAAAGCCAACGCCATACCGCGAGTCACACGTCCTGTTTCAGGAGTATCTATACCACCTGAGGCATCTTCCAGACCATAATACGTAACCGGCAATTCCGGAGCAACAGCATCACATTCTTTCACAATAAAGTCAAAAACTTCAGCTGCCGGTGTACGTGTGATACTATTAGCTTCAGCTTCTGTCAACACTTCAGTAGTAAAAGGCACATCCCCGTAGGCTCGTACCAGCAAAAAATAATAGTAAGCACGCAACAAACGAACCTCATACTGATAACGGTTATAACGTTTCATCTGAGCTTGATAATCCACATCGTAACGGTGATCAATAAAATCCCGATCCACACCGTTCTTCAGAAAATAGTTAGCTTCGCGAATAGGAGAATAATAACCAAACCAAGAATAAGGATTCAGTGCACTCCAGTTTCCGTTGGTATAATCGAATATTGACGAATAAGTAATGGCCATCTCAGCCTCGTCGCAAGCCGAAGCACGAGAACCGCTACCCAGCAAGTCATAGTCCAAAGAAGCGTAGATATTGTTCACAAAACCGGCCGTACGACCAAAATCGGTGAACACGTAGTCCGGACCGTATGTTTGATATTCATGATAGTCCATCTTGTCGGCACAGCCAGTCAAGAACGCGGCACAAGCCACAAGAAGACATGCTTTCTTCAATTTCATATTCATAACGTCTGTTAGTTAGTAAAATTAAATACCCACTGAAAGTCCTACGTGAATAGAACGAGTTGCAGGATATACATTGCCGATAGCCTCGGGATCGGTAATGTCAATGTGGTCGATACTAAACAAGTCTGTACCTCTGACATATACCTTCGCATTACGCAACTTGATTTTTTCAATCCAAGCTGTCGGCAGTTTATAATATACTTCGCAGTTACGAAGTTTCAGGAACGAACGGTCTTGCAACCATACAGAACTATTCTGCAAATTGTTATCAACCTCTTCTGTAGTCAGACGCGGGAAACGGGCCGAGGGATTTTCAGGAGTCCAACGGTTCTCGTATGCGTACTGAGAAATAGAAGTATTGTTAACCAAAGGACGATAGATACTTGAAGTTAACCAAGCGCTGTAGTTGGCAACACCTTGGAAGTAAGCATTGAAGCCCAAACCCTTCCATTCCAGCCCCAAATTGAAGCCATAATAAATTTCAGGCCAAGCTGTGCTGTAACCCATAGGTACCATATCGTTAGAGTTAACTACACCATCGTTGTTCACATCCTTATATTTCAGGTCACCCGGTTTCACAGGACCAAACTGTTGTGGAACACTGTTATCAATATCGGCCTGATCTACAAAGTGACCGATAGCCTGCAGACCCCATACCTGGCCAATAGGTCTGCCCACAGCACTCAGGTATTCATAAGGTTTCGGCTCTTCCAGATTTTCAATGATTTCATTACGGTTGAATGAATAGGTACCTCCTACACGAAGTTTGAAGTCGCCAATCTGTTTGCTATAATCCAATCCTAACTCTGTGCCCCAACTGTCTACGATACCGGCGTTGGCATACGGACTACTGATACCCAATACACTAGAGTTACGTCCACTAGCATCTACCCAAATGTCAGAACGACGCTCATAAAAGCCATCGATACTAAAATTCAGACCTTTCAGCAACGAAACATCCAGACCTACATTATATTTATAGGCTTTTTCAAGTACTCCGTTGACCGAAGCCAGACGGGCTTCTGCCCAGCCGCCGTCACCGTTACCGAAGTTGTCACCACCTACAATGGGATAGGTACTTCCTCCAGTCACCAAATCTTCATGCCAATAACCGTCATACGGAGTATTATCTGTATTAATGATACCAAACGAAGCACGCAACTTCATAAAGTCGATAATATTCTGGTTCTTCATAAAGTCTTCATTAGAGATGACCCATGATAGACCTACGGTAGGAGCCGGTTTCCAACGGCTGTTCGGATCAAGTTTATTCGAAGCCGAGAACATCAAAGTAAAGTCAGCAAAATAGCAGTTGTTGTAACCATAATGTGTGTACCAACCAGCACTCTGCGTATACAAAGGAACATTGGTAGCTTCATTGAATTTATATGTATAGAGTAACATCGTATAGATGTCGTGCAAACCGAAACTGCGGTTCCAGTCTACATTCATCTGATAGTTGAACGAACGATACTGCCAGTCAAGTTTGGATTCACCGTTAGTACTGCCTACTGCACCTCCCGTTACACTCGAAAATTCAGACGGTTCACCGTTCTCCCAAGCTGTCACAGTCGTCATTCCCCAACGGTCGCTACGACGGAAATCTTCCCAAAACGAAGACAAGGCATCGTAACCGATACGTACCGATGCACCCAAACCCTCGGTAATGGAAGACAAGTCCTGACGCAAATTCATGTCGGCATACAAAGCACGCGTATTACCACGTGAATAACCGTGTCCCTGAGCCAGATAAACGGGATTGTAATCGCCGCTCCAGGTATTATTACCACCCCACAAACCGTTTTCGGTCTTCACCGGGAAGGCTGCAGAAGGTACAGTATAAAGCTTTCCAATAAGATTATCACCCGCAGAACTAGGACGACTGAATTCACTCAGTACACCCGAAATATTGGTTTGCAAACGTGTCGTTGAAGTCAGATCAATATCCAGATTCGAACGGAAGTTGAAACGCGAATACTTGTCCTGTGTAGAGATGCCACTAGCCATAGGATTCTTTATAAAACCACGGTTGTTCTGCAAATTCAGCATAGTAAAGTAGCGCATTTTTGTTGAACCGCCACGGAAAGTCAGTGTAGCGATATCTGTTGTACCCAAATCACGGAACACTTCATCCATCCAGTTCACATTGGGATAAAGATAAGGGTACTTGCCACTTTGAAAAGCATTCAGTTCGTTCTGCGAATAACGGGCTGCCTTTCCATCGTTGGCCAATGCCTCGTTGATAGCTGAAGCATATGTATATGAGTCAGCCATCTCGGGCAGACGGGTCTGCATGTTAAAACCATGATCGTAAGAGAAGTTAATCTCACGACTCTTATACATACCACGTTTAGTGACGATATTTACCACGCCGTTGGCTCCACGGAAACCATAAAGTGCAATGGCTGCCGCATCGCGCAAGATGCTCACCGATTCTACTTCTTCGGGTGAGATATAATTCAAAGCCTGATAATTGTTATCACGTTCTAATCCGTCTACCACCAACAGAATTCCCTGGTTACTCAACGTCTTGGGGCCACGAATAGCCATCGATGAGATTTGCTCCCACACGTTACCTGTATTCTGCATAGTGTAAAGACCTGCCACATTTCCATACAGAGCATTACCTACATTGAATGTAGAGCGATTGTCAATCTGGTCGGCATATACTGTCGATACAGCACCGGTACTCTCAGCATTAGTCTGTTCCAGACCGAAGCCATAGTTCACTTTCTGAGAAGCGAAATCCATCACTACCTTCATAGGTTGACCGGCTTTCACTTTCACAACTTTGGTGTCATCACGACCTGTACGGATGCACAACTTATTGTCACTTTCGGCATTGATTTCAAACTTACCGTGCCGGTCGGTCGTTACGCGCAACGACGGATTGTCCACAACCGAAATCAATGCGCCTACAACAGGATTTCCCTGACGGTCAACCACTGTGCCGACCACATTGACTTCCTGCGCCCCTGCACTAAGCGAAACGCAAGCCATCATTGCTAAAGAAGCTATGAGTCTATATCTTTTTTTCATGTTGTTTTTCTTATATTATGGTTGTTATACCGTTAGTTCCAACCCGGATTCTGATTCAGGCCATAGCCTTTGTTTACTTCCGAAGGCGGGAAAGCAGACAGATACCATTTCGGGCTGAAGTTAGTCCACCAGATACGTCTCTCGTTCGTAATTTCGAATACCTCGTACTTGAATTCAGTAGGTTTATTCATAAACTCTCCCGAACCATCCGGTCCGTTACCCTGCGTACCTGACCAAGGTTTGTCACCACCACCATCATTACGATAGATTTTCAAGCCATGCAGTTTTGCCTGGAACAGGTCGGCACGTTTGTAACGGATCAGGTCGAAGAAACGAACATCCTCCAAGCCCAACTCACAGGCACGTTCACGCAGAATCTCTTCCAACAAAGCATCCTTATCGGTTGTAAGATTCTTGGTCGGATTACATTCAGCCAATCCACCCAATCCTACACGAGCACGAACTTTATCTACTTGCTGAATGGCACCAGCCAAATCGCCATGATAAAGCAAGGCTTCTGCATAAATCAGATAAACTTCTGCCAAACGCAGATACGGCCATTGAGGATAGCAAGAAATCGAGCCTAACTTAAAGAACTTAGCCAAACTGAATCCAGTTGCTACGCTACCTGTACCTGTTGAAGTACTGGTCTGATTATCACGTCCACCAATCCAGAACTCTGCAGCATGATCACCATAACTGTCACCGTTCACCCACATCGTTTCGTACAAACGAGGATCGCGTACGGGTTTGTTGTAATCGTTATTTTCGAAGAAAGGATTAGCACCATCCTTCAACAGATTTGTAGCATCGAACGGAGTTCCATCGCTCATCGGGAACATAGCCATATATTCGTATGTCGGCGTATATCCTCCATTATCAGGAAAAGCATAATCATTGCCTTTGAACCACCAATAATCCCAGGTTCCTCCAGTCCATCTCGCTCTAACACGTGTCGAAATCAATAATTCTGTATTATTCTGACGTTCAAAATAAGCTTTATAAAATGCATTGCGATAGTCACTCACATTTGTTCCAGAAGCTTGCATCAGTTCATATACACCATTAGCGTTCAATGCATCGAAGAAAGACTTACATGCCTCATACAAACGATTCCACCAATCTCCATTATATCCACCATACCATGCCTGTAGGTTAGTAATGGCGTCTTGCGGTGCTTCGTTGCAGTAAGGCTGATCGCTGTTGAAAAGCGGACTGGCAGCAAACAACAGAATTTTACATTTTAAAGCCATAGCTGCCGCTTTGGTCATACGTCCCTGCCAGTTAGCATCATCCGTACCCAAACTCCAAGGGAAATCAGCATCATTGATAGCCTCATCCAACAGTCCTATCATAAAATTGGCAGTTGCTTCAGCCGTAGCACGCGGTATTTCGTAGGATTCTTGTACATCATAGGTTTTATCTACCAAAGGCAAACCTCCAAAATGACGGAACATATCGAAATAGCGGGAAGCAATGATGACTTTTGCCTCTGCTTTCAGGCGATTTTTCTCGGCTTGTTCCATATCAGGCACACGGTCTACATTTTCAATAAACATCCAGCTCGAACGAATAGCTTCCCACGTCCGATAGCCATAATATGCAAAACGAACTTTACCTCTGTCAGTATCTTCCTTAGCAGCTGTATAGGCACCACCATAATAAAGCTCGTTTACACCGCTCCACGAGTTATGACTATGCCAGCAGTCCGACATAGTTTCGAACATACCCGTGTTCATTTTCTGCTTATTAACCTCCCAATAATAAGGTAAACCATAATACATATCTTTGTAGGTATTCCACAGAAAAGCTCTCGCATAATCGGCCTTTCCGAAAATAGAATCCTGGTTCAGGTCGCTGGTCGTAGGCGGCTTTTCGAGGAAAGCGTCACCAAACTTTATTTCATCGACACAGGAGGCAAAAAGAAGAGACACACCTACCAGTGCCGCAAACATCCAACTCATTATATGTTTCATAATCTCAAGTTCTTAAATCTTGTGTTATTAAGTTACTTATTAGAAGCCAAGCTTCAAACCGATGTTGAATACACGGGTCAACGGGTAGTTCGGACGGTCGCTCTGACGAGATTCCGGGTCACCCCACATAAAGCTTGTAATAGTCAGCAGATTGTATCCGTTAACATACAGACGACAGTCGTTCAATTTCATCTTCTTCATGAAGGGGAAATCAAAGTTGTAACCTATCTCCACATTCTTCAGACGTAAGTAGCTGGCATTGACCAGATACAAATCGCTCTGAGCGTAGTTGTTGCTGGCACTGGTTGCCGTAGCACGCGGGAACTTCGCCGTAAAGGTATCGGCCGACGAACGCCATGTATTCTCATACTGGTAGAGCAACAAGCCTTTGTTTTGGGTATCGCCCAACGGCTGACGAAACTCGGAAAGCATACGGTCTACGTTCCAAGCACCGGTCCATTGCATAGAGAAATCGAAATTCTTCCAAGAAAAGCCCATATTCAGACCGGCTGTGTACTCAGGAACATCAGTAAAACCGATATCACGGGTAGCATCGTCACCGGTAATCTTACCGTCACGATCCAAGTCTACATAAACTGCATCACCCGGTTTCATCGTAATGCCGTGATCAGCTATCGGCATACCGAATTCTTCCATATAACGGGCATCGGCCGTTTCATCGTAGAAACCCCAGAACTTATACATCGAACGAGAATTTACCCGACGACCTGTTTCATACATCCATGGCTCGTTCTTTGCCACTTCATTGATATAAACAATTTTATTACGAGCGAACGAAATATTGAAATTAGCCCAATAACGGAAATCCTTGTTCAACTGATCATTCCATTTAGCCTGAACTTCAAAACCCTTGTTCTGCACCTTACCTACATTAATAGCCGGTAATGACATACCCAACAAGCTTGGCAAATAATCAGGTGGAATTAAAATGTCGCGACGATTTTCGATAAAGTATTCAGCCGAAATATTTAAATGTTCGTTCAGTACGGTAAAGTCGACACCATAATTCTGTTTTACAGAAGTTTCCCACTTGGCATCAGGGTTGGTATGTGTTGATTCCCAAGCACCCGGTTTAGCAGTACCGATATTCTGTCCGAGAGATGCACCTGAACTGCCACCATAGCCATATGAACCTGGTAGATACCAAAAACGCTGATTTTGATACTTATCATTACCAACCATACCAACAGACACACGGAACTTCATATAGTTAATATACTTTTTCAACGGAGCAAAAAATGGTTCCTCACTGATAGTCCAACCTATTGAACCAGCAGGGAAAAAGCCATAACGATTTTCTGGATTAAAGTTCTCGGAACCATTGTAACCAGCGTTGAACTCAGCCATATAACGTGTTTTCCAATCATAAGTGACACGGCCCACTAGACCGACATATCCGGTTGGGATGTAATCATAATCGCCACCAGGATAATATCGTTTCGACTGGTTATACAGTAAAAGAGCCGACACATTATGATCGCCAAACTTACGAGCATAATTAATACCTAACTCCATGTACCAGTCGCGAGACTTACCGGAGTTACTGTTCGAATAACTGGTCTGTGTGTCCGAACCCGACTTCTTGAAATTGATGGAACCATCCTCCCCAGGAACCGGTGTATAAGAAGCAACCGAAGAAGAAGCGACTTTAGTGGTATTATAACTGGAATTGTAAGATCCTTTCAACTTAACTGATAAACCTTGGGTGATAAAATCCAACTTCTGATTCAATATCAGGTCCAGATTCACCACGTTAGTAGAAGTACTACGGAATCCCTTACCATAATAAGAAGCAAGGCCATCGGCACCAGGTTTAGGTACATAATCAGAATTAGTCTTGATATACTTACCGTCCACAATACCAGCACTGGCAAAAGGTACAGCCCAGTACAACTGACGGAACAACTGGTTCTGATCCTGCCCTGACTCCGGAGTACGCTTGTTCTCCAGACGACCACCGATATTTACCGACAACAAGGTAGACTTGGTTACGTCGAAGTCCAAATTGGCACGGTAATTATAACGTTTATAGTCGAAGTTAAAGTCATTGACTGCATTGAACTGCTTGAACATACCGCCTTGAGTAAACAGACCGGCCGACACGAAGTAACGCATGTTGTCGGTACCTCCTGATATATTGACATTGTGTTGTGACTGGAAGGAAGCCTTGTTCATACAGTAATCAATCCAGTTGATATCCGGATAAAGAATGGGATTCGTATGATCACGGAAGGCAGCCAATATCTCGTCGGAATACAAGATATCGTTACCGTCGTTTCTACGCATCATGTTTACATAACTAGCATATTGGTAAGAATTGGCAAATTCCAGTTCTTTAGTACGTACGTTCACACCGGCCGAAGTCGAGAAAGAAATCTTGGCCTTACCCTCGGCACCACGCTTGGTCGTAATCAAGATAACACCGTTAGCACCACGCACACCGAATACCGCTGTTGCCGAAGCATCCTTCAGTACGGTGATGCTCTCGATTTCGTTCGGGTCAATCTGCGACATGTCACGTTCCACGCCATCGACCTGAATCAGCGGAGTAGCATTCGAATTCTCCAATGTAGCAATACCACGCACATAAATATCTGCCGCATCGGCACCCGGTTCACCGGAATACTGCACGGTAGAAATACCGGTCACCTGACCGGAAAGAATGTTGTTCACAGAACCGGAAGGAGTTTTCAGCAAGTCGTCACCCTTCATTGAAGAGATAGCACCGGTCACAGACACTTTCTTCTGCACACCGTAAGCAACGACTTCAACTTCACCAAGCATCTGCGAATCTTCCTCAAGCACAATGTTCAATGTAGCACCAGCCTTCTTTACAATAATCTCCTGATCCTTGTAACCGATAAAGCTGATCTTCAACTTTGACCCAGCAGGAACCTCCAGAGTAAACTTACCGTCCAGATCGGTAATCACACCCACTGTCGTACCTACTGCCATTACGTTGGCGCCAATCACCGGCTCTCCATTAGTATCCTTCACGATACCTGTCACTCTCACCGTACTTTGCTGCACCACCTCCGGATTGGGAGCCTCGCTTGCCCGACCTTCTGCAGGCGTAAGCAAAAACAGGCACAACAACATTGCGGCAGGAAGCAACCGGCGAAGATTTGGAACTCGCCTTTCATCGAAGTTTTCTTGCTTTTCCATTAGCAATAATTTTAAGATTAAACATATATTTTATCCATAAAACTCGTTGAAATCCGTTTGCGTTTTTTCACAATCGAATCCGGCACAAAAGTATTTCTACCTATTACAAAAATACTTCTGAAAGGGTCCAAAGTAGTTGAATTTGGTTCCATGAAACATTTTTCGACAAAGAATGAAACATTATTCAACATGCAAGCGCAAGGCTTTTTGCTTAAACAATGTTACAAAACATATAAATTAAGAATTGAACGAAATGCAATCTAGAAATGCAAGATAAATGCCCTATGCAGAAAAGCGGTGAAACATCCGTAAAGGCTCTGCTTTCACCATATACTACTGTATACCAACAATTAAGAATAAGGTGAAAGCGTGAAGGATATTTTCTGGGTTCTGTTCACCATCCGTGAAAGTTTCACCTGACTGTAGTCTGTCCACAATCCATCAGTACAATTCTAAAGTATCACTTTACGAGCATCAAGTAGTACATGGTGAACGTAAACACCTACGTTAGCTGGAACGCATAACAAATAATGCTCGAAACCTTAACAAACAATGTTGCGAAAGGTAACAAGCAATGTCCGCGAGCGACACAAGCACGGCTCACGAGCAACACAAGTGTGGCTCGCGAACAACACTTGCACGGCTCGCGAGCCATGCAAGTGACGAACAAGCAAGATTATTCCTCGATTACTCCGCCTCCCTGCGTGAAGCGTTCCATATACTCGGTGGGCTGCATACCAATTTCTTTCTTGAAACTGCTGCTGAAATAGCGTGGGTCGTTGTAACCCACAGCATAAGCCAAATCGGAAATCCGGATGTTTTTCTTTTCTTCCATGATGCGGCAGGCTGCCTTCATGCGGATATTACGGACAAACGATACGTAAGTCTGTCCTGTAAGCGACTTCAACTTGCGAAAACAGGTAGATTTGCTGGTGTGCATTTCTTCCAAGAAGTCCGACTGATCGAAGTCGGCATCGGCCAGATGGCGGTTCACGCAGTCGATGGCCCGTTGCAGGAAGTCTTCGTCGATGCTTGTATAGTCCAAGTCCTTTACTTCGAACACCAATTGCTTCTTGAAGTCCATGCTGCGCCGCTCGCGTGTACGGAGCAGGTTACTGATACGGGCATGCAGCACACTCAGGCTGAAAGGCTTGGAAATAAAGGCATCGGCTCCCGATTCGTAAGCCTCTACCCGGTCTTCTTCTTTATTCTTTGCTGTAAGCAGGATGATAGGAATATGCGAAGTCTCAAAATGCCCTTTGATATAGCGACACAGCTCGATACCGTCCATTTCGGGCATCATGACGTCGGACACAATCAGGTCTACTTCTCTGTTGCCCACTATCTCAACAGCCTCCCTACCGTTGACAGCCGTACAGATATTATAATCGGTACCCAACAGCTTCGTCATCAGTTGCAGTAAGTCCTCACTGTCTTCCACAATCAGCAACGTACGGCGTACGGCAGGCGACAGGGGTTCCGTTTCCTCCTCAGCAGCCGTTTCGGAAGCGTCTGGCTCTACGGTATCAGTCTGAGGCGTTACTTCCTGACGCTCTGCATCTTCCGACAGCGAATCATCTATTTCTTCTTCGGCATAAGCATCTCGCCGTGCAGGGAAAGTTACGATAAAGGCAGTTCCTTTTCCCTCCTCACTCTCTACCTCGATGGTTCCGTGATGCAGCACAACCAAGTCGCGTACCAACGACAAACCAATACCTGTACCAATGGTCTTGAACTTCCGGTAGTCACCCTCATAAAATCGTTTAAAGAGTTCCTTCTGCGCATCTTTCGGGATACCTGCCCCGTCGTCCTTTACAATGAGGCACACTGTATCGTCTGTCCGGCCTTCCAGCGTTACACTGACGGTGCCGCCGGGACGATTGTACTTTGAAGCGTTCGAAAAGAGGTTATAAAGAATCTTGTCCAGCTTGTCCGGGTCAAAATAGACCGACATTGGCTCGGGCGAACAGGACAGACTGAAGTGCATATCCTTACGCGACATCAAAGGCCGGAAGCTGTCGAGGCTCCGACGTACAAACAAAGCCAGATCGGCACGCGAAACCTTCAGTTTCAGGTTACCGCTCTCAGCCTTACGGAACTCCAGTATCTGTTGCAACAGTCTTATCAGACGGTTAATGTTGTTGTTCATCACGCGATACTGGTCCTTGTATTCGGGCGCAACACGCTTCAGTTCGTCCACCGAAGCCGAAAGAATGGTCAACGGTGTAAGCAACTCATGAGTGATGTTGGTGAAGAACTGCAACTTGGCATGGTTCACTTCTTCGACCTTGGCCTTTTCCATTTCGCGCAGATGGAGCGCGTTGCGCAGGCGGATGCGGTTGCGTACCTGCCTATATGTGCCGTATGCAGCAGCAACTATCAGCAAGACATACAGGGTATAAGCCCACCACGTCTCCCAAGGCGGAGGCAATATCACAACTTTCATCCGATAGGGTTCCTTGCTCCAAACACCGTTTGAATTGGAAGCTTTCAGAAGAAACGTGTAAGTACCCGGTTCCAGATTGTTATAATAAGCGAAACGTTTGGAAGCATCGGTATACAGCCAGTCATCATCGAATCCTTCGAGCTTGTAGGCATAGTTGTTCCGCTGGGGGGAAGCATAGTCAAGCGCCGAGAACTCGATATTAAAGTTGTTGTGCTGGTAGTCCAGTCTGATTTCTTCGGCAAAACTCGGCGAAAGAGGAGAGATGTCTGTGCGTTCCGCATCGGGCAACAACTTCCACGACTGGTTATAGACTTTAATGTCCGTTACCTTCACTGCCGGAGGTGGCACCTGCACTTCCAGACTGTCTGGATAGAAACTGTTATAACCCTGGTGTCCGCCGAAAAACATTTCTCCGTTACCGGCCACCGTCACGGCTCCCCGCAGGAAGATGTTATCCTGCAAGCCGTCTATCGTAGTATAAAGACGGAAAGAAGCATTATCTTTCAGATTGTCAGGAACCGTAAGTCGGACAAGCCCGGCATTCGTCCCCAACCAAAGGTTGCCTTCCTGATCGTCCCTGATGCTGGCAACAGCATCGCCCGGAAGATTCCATCGGGCATGCATCGGTAAAAAAGAATCGCTTTCCTTGTCATAATAGTTAAGTCCGCTGCCTCCCGTACCGGCCCAAAGGCGCCCGTGTGCGTCGCGATGCAGACAGTCTACATAATCATTGTTCAGTTTATGATTGCGGGAAGAATAGGCCTGCAACTTCCATTCGCCGGACGAAGCATCACAATGCAGCCTGATGACCCCATGCGTACCCGAAGCTACCCAGATGTCACCGTCGCTCCCCTCTACCACGCCTAATGTCACAACACTACGCATAGCGTCATTCTCCACCATAAGCGAATCGAAGCGGACCGCCTTTCCGTCGGCCCGGCGCATGGACACACCGTTACGGGTAGAGAACCACAGATTGTGCTTGGAATCTTCGTAAACATGATAGACACAATGTCCGGCCAGCCAAGGCGCTTCCTGCGGAGAATAATGCTTTATGTTCCATTGTTCCAGCCCTTTTTTCTCTATTTCGTAGGCACCATCGTCGTAGGCAGCGAGCCAGATGTGCCCGTCGAGCGAGCTCTGCATGATAGACATCACTGTAGTAATATCACGATACCCATGCGTATCCGGCAATTGGGTATAATAAACGGTTTTCCCGGTATTACGATCCTTGACGGCCAACCCATAGGATCCCATCCCCAACCACAAGCAGTTATCATGATCGATCAGCATGCTGCGTACCGAAGTGGTTTTCATCACACGCTTCAACTCCTGCAATCCATCCCATACGAAATCGGCTTTGCGGGTATTGGCCTTGGTGATGCCGCCACCAATCATCCCCATCCACATCAGTCCCTGGCGATCGCACAGCACCGACGTCACTTCATCGCTGGCAATGGAGTATTCGGAATCGTCGGGATAGTAATTGCTGAAAACTTCACGGCCGGTATAGTCGCCTCCATGCAGAGACAGCACACTCAGCCCACGGCGAGTTCCTACCCAAAGTGATCCGGTATTGCTATCTTCGGCTATGCTATAAATAATGTCGTCCGAAATAGCAGTCGGATCGGCCGGATTGCTCCGATAGGTGACCCATGTTGTACGAGGCGGCTCGTAAGCGTCTTTCAGCAACGTCAATCCGCCACGCCACGTACCTACCCAGATATTCTTATAACTGTCCTGAAACAAGACGTGCGCCGAATTCTGTTCGTTCAGGCGCGGATAAGCAAAATACTTGCCTGTAGCAGTCTCGTAGCGATAAAGGCCACGATCCCAAGTTCCAATCCAGATATCCCCTCTGTCGTCTTCGAGCAACGCTTTTACCGTAGTTTTCGGCATCACATTAGCGGTTTCCGGATAACCGAAAGAACGGAAAGTATTTGCTTTTTCATCATATTCGTACAGTCCCCAGTCTGTTGCAAACAGAATGCGTCCTTTTTTCGTTACCAGAATCTGCGGAATCGTATTTCCGTTCATTTCAGGATTGTTTATCTTACGCATCTGCCCCGTACGCTTATCCAGCACGTTCAGTCCGCTATACGTACCGATCCAGAGATTGTGCTTATTGTCTTCGGCCACACAAAGAATATTGTTACTGGTCAGCAGATCGGGATTGGCGAAATTGGATTTGTAAGCTACGATGGAGTAACCATCGTACTGAAACAAACCGTTCCGCGTTGCAATCCACAGATAGCCGTCACGGTCCTGATAAATGGACTGTACTTCCTTGTTTGGCAAAGTGTTCAGGATGAAAGATAACTCAAAAGACAAAGGAGCCCTTACAGGCTCGACTGCCCGGCACATAAAGGGAATAAGAAACCAGAAAAGAATGAGGATGAATCGGTGAAGCATTTTCTGTCTCCTTAAATTATTGTTATTCTCATGTATGGCGCAAATGTACATAAAAAAAATGAATACCTAAAACTGTCGCTCCAAAGATGCAGGAGAATAAAGTCGGAAAAATCGTTATTTTTTCCCTAACTTTGTCCCATAAATCAATAAAATACTCATCATGGCCGGCATCTACATACATATCCCGTTCTGCAAGACGCGATGCGTCTACTGCGACTTCTACTCCACCACCCAAAGCCAACTGAAGAAACGCTACATCCGGGCCCTGTGTCAGGAACTGCGCTCGCGGAAGGAGTACCTGAAAGGCGAACCGGTGCGAACCGTCTACTTTGGCGGCGGAACTCCCTCGCAACTCGACGAAGAAGACTTTGCCCTTGTATTCGCAACCCTCGAAGAAGTATACGGGCTGGGTGCCTGTGAAGAGACGACCCTCGAAGCCAACCCCGACGATCTGACTGACGACTATGTCGCCATGCTGCACGACCGGCTCCCCTTCAACCGCATCAGCATGGGCATACAGACGTTCGACGACGAAATGCTGCGTCTGCTGAACCGCCGCCACAACGCCAGCCAGGCCATTGAAGCCGTTGGACGCTGCCGGCGGGCAGGATTCGGAAACATCAGCATCGACCTCATCTACGGGCTGCCGGGCGAGACGGACCGCCGCTGGCAAGACGATCTGCAACAGGCTGTGGCTCTGGACGTGGAGCACATCTCGGCCTACCACCTGACCTACGAAGAAGGCACACCGCTGTACGACATGCTACAGGCTCACCGCGTCAGCCAGGTGGACGAGGACAGCAGCCTGCGTTTCTTCTCTGCCCTGACCGACACGCTGGGCAAAGCGGGATACGTACACTACGAAATATCCAACTTCTGCAAACCCGGCCGGCATTCGCGCCACAACACTTCCTACTGGCAAGGCATTCCCTATCTGGGCTGTGGCCCGTCGGCTCACTCGTTCGACGGCGTCGGTCGCGAATGGAACGTATCGTCGCTGACGCAATATATCGAAGGCATGGAAAGCGGCAACCGTCCGTTCGAAACGGAATACCGCGACACCGCTACCCGCTACAACGAGTGCGTCATGACCGCACTACGCACCATGTGGGGCATTCCGATGGAGCAGTTACGGCAGGAATACGGCGAAAAGCTGTACCGATATTGCCTCGACATGGCCGCTCCCTACCTGACTGACGGCAAGCTGGAACTGAAAGACGGCTTTCTGCGGCTGACGCGTCGGGGCATCTTCGTTTCGGACGGCATCATGAGCGACCTGATGTACGTGGACGACTGAATCCTGCTTTTTGTCGTCACCCTGGACTCCGCACACGCCACACGCATTTTCCGAACGGACAGTTGCCCGATGTTCGCAAAAACAATTACCTTTGCGTCCGAACCAACCAACCGACCATGACCGAACAGGAAGTCAGACGCTATTTGAGACAGATGAAGGAAGAAGACTCCGAACGAGCCTTCAAGGGCTTCTACGACCTGACTTACGACCGCCTGTTCCGCATAGCCTACTACTATGTCCGCGACGAAGACGCCGCACAGGAGATAGTGCTCGACGTCTTCATGCGCCTGTGGCAGATGCGCGACCGCCTGCCCGAAGTGAACAGCATTGAAGACTACTGTTTTATCCTCACCAAGAACACCTCGCTCAACTATCTGGAGCGTGAAAACCGGCAAAGTCCCCTGCCGGCCGAACACCTGCCCGAACCGGCCGACACAGCCTCATCGCCCGAAGAAACCCTGATCAGCGAAGAACTTTTTGCCCGCTACGTCAAGGCATTGGACCGCCTGCCCCAGCGTTGCCGCGAAGTCTTTATCCGCATCCGCGAAGAGCGGCAAAGCTATGCACAAGTGGCCGAGGCATTGGGCATCAGCGTAAAGACAGTGGACGCGCAACTGCAAAAGGCCACCGCCCGACTCAAAAAGATGCTGCTGCCTGACGAAGGCGAAGAATAATGTCCTAAATTAACTTTTATTAATGCATCTCCAGTAGGGGATTTCCTGACAACTCACGTCTTTATAGCAAACAAGCCTGCGGAGGCTTCGAGCCGTGCAAGTGTGGCTCGTGAGCCGTGCAAGTGTCGAACGCGAGCCGTACAAGTGTTGCTCGCGAGCCGTGCAAGTGTGGCTCAAGCGCCCCGCAAGCGAACGAAAGAGAAATCTGCAACAAACAGATAAACAGCTATTTAGAGTAAAACCGGAAAAGGAGCCGATCGCTCCGATTCGCCTGACTATACATTTAATGTTTCTTTTACATATTTATAAACAACATGAAAACAATCTGCCAACTGACTACCGGAGCCATGTTGCTCCTGTCCGTGCTTGCCTCGTGCAGCAAAGACTCCAAGTATCCACACGATTACATCGGATTCGAAAAACATAGCTTCGACTATGCCTTCGACCCGGGAAGGAGCAGCGAAGAACTGGATGTGAAAATCATCGCCGCCGACAAGAAAGATCAGGACCGCGAAGTAACAATCGAGGGCGTAACGCCTCCCGGCAAGAAACCCGTATTCAGCATCCCCGAAAAGAAGGTGGTGATTCGTGCCAAAAAGAAGTCGGCCAACGTACGCATCAAAATCTATCCCGAACGGATAGGCAAGCAAGGCACCCTGCGGCTGGTATGTACTCCGAAAGACAAAGAGGTGAAAAGTACGCAACTGATGATAAAGCTGAAGCCCAAAGGAAAGAAATGACAGAAGGAAAGGAAACGCCCCGACCGAAAGGGAACAGGCAGAGAAAAAACGGCTTTTTAAGATAAACGAAAAAAAATTCGCTCCGACAGTAGGGAATCCGGACGCAACCACTGTCTTTATAAGCAAAAAGGAAAAACAAGATGAAAGACCCGTTTGATAATCTGCTCGACCGTCTGGCCCGCTCCACCCGCTCGCCCCGGGGAAAGTATTCGGCCGAAAACAGCTGGAAGATACTGGAAGACAGAATCTTCGCACACGCACACCGCCAACGCCGTTTCCGTCTCTGGCTGACGGGCGCTGCAGCCACCGTCCTGCTCTGTATAGCCGGATGGACGGCCTACGAAGCACTGCGCCCCGTGCCCATGCAGACGTTCTCTACCCTGGCCGAAGTACGCAACCTGACGCTGCCCGACGGCACGGAAGTGACGCTGAACCGATATTCGTCGCTCACCTGCCCCAAACGCTTCGAACACGACAGGCGCGATGTTCGTCTGCAGGGTGAAGCCTACTTCCAGGTAAGTAAGGATGCCCGACGCCCCTTCACCGTGGAAGCTGGCGGAATGGAAGTGCAGGTATTGGGTACTCATTTCAATGTGGAAGCCTATCCCGCTGATACCGAGGTAAGGACTACCCTGCTCGAAGGTTCCGTAGCTGTCAGCACCGACCACGGCAAGAAGCGCCTGTTACTGCAACCCAACGAAGCAGCCGTCTACAACCGCCATACCGGATTATTACGGCAGGAAGCCACTCCGGCGGCTGACGACGAGATAGCCTGGAGCCGCGGACTCTTCCTCTTCCGCCAACAGACGTTGCAGGAGATCGCACGACAGCTATCCAACGCCTTCCGCACGCCCATCCGCATCGAAGGTGCGCAACTGGCTACGTATCGCCTCACTGCCACCTTCAGCAGCGGTGAAAGTCTGACGGAGATACTCGACGTGTTGCAGCAAGCTGGCCATTTCGGCTACCGTGACGAAAGCGGAACCATCGTCATCAGCCCCCGACAGACAAAAACCATCGAAAAACAATAATACATGAACATATATACAAAAACCAAACACTATGATTCAATCTAATTTCTTTCAACACCACCACATCAGAGCCTTGCTTCTGATGTGTGTGGTTCTGCTAAGCGTCCGGATGCAGGCACAAAGCTCCAATGCCCGGCTCACCATGGAAATACGCAACGCCACTCTGGAAAGTCTGGTAAAACGACTGGAAAACTCCACCGGATTCACCTTCGTCTACGGCGAGGAAGTACGGCTGAACAGCCGCATCAGCCTGCAAGTAAAGCAGCTCACCATCAGCGAACTGCTGGAACAAGCCTTCCGCGACCAGCCTGTGGAATTCTCCATCAACGGAAAGCACATCGTGCTGCGCAAGCGCGAAATGCCCAAGAAAAAGGAACGCCGCCGATTCACCATCAGCGGTTGCGTCACCGAGCAGGGGTCGGCAGAGACCCTCATCGGTGCCAACGTCACCGAAGGCCGATATGCCACCGGCACCTCGACCAACACCTTCGGTCTCTACTCGCTGACCCTCCCCGAAGGAGAGGTCAGCTTGACGTTTTCCTACCTGGGCTTCCGGCCGCAACAGAGCCGCTTCGTCCTCACACGCGATACGGTCATCAACATACAGCTGGCCGGCAACGTCGAGCTGCAGGAAGTAGTCATCACCTCACAACGCAAAGAAGCCGGCATCCAGTCTGCCAACACGGGTTCGCACAACATCCCCATCACACAGATACGCCACACGCCCTCCATCCTGGGAGAAGCCGACGTGCTGAAAACCCTGCAACTGATGCCAGGCGTACAGGCTGGTATGGAGGGATTTGCCGGCATGTATGTGCGTGGCGGTACGCCCGACCAGAACCTGGTAATGCTGGACGGCATCCCCGTCTACAACGCCGACCACTTGATGGGTGTCTTCTCGGTATTCACTCCCGAAGCCGTTAAGAATGTCAGCCTCTTCAAGAGCAGTTTTCCTGCGCGCTACGGCGGCCGCCTGTCGTCCATTGTCGATGTGCGCACCAACGACGGCGACCTGCACCAGTATCACGGTTCGCTGAGTATCGGCTCGCTGACAGACAAACTGCACCTCGAAGGCCCCATCCGCAAAGGCAAGACTTCCTTCTCGCTGAGCGGACGATTCATGCCCACCACACTGATTCCCAATGCAGTAAACACATCCGAGTCATATGGTACTCACATTTCCACCGATAAATACAACTATTACTTCTACGACCTGAATGCCAAACTGAATCACAAGTTCAACGACCGCAGCCGCCTCTTCTTAGGCTTTTACCGCGGCAAAGACCATTACCACTATTACAACGACGACAAGCCGACTGACTATTCATCCTCTCCGCAGCAATATTACACCAGCAAAGCCCGCCTGAACTGGGGTAACCTCATCGGCTATGCCCGCTGGAACTATGTATTCAGTCCCAAGCTCTTTGGCAACGCCACCGTAGCGTACAACCAATACCGCATGACCCTACAAGAAGATACCGAAAACCGTAAAATACAGAACGGCAACACATTGGAACGCCAAATCTATACATCAAAATTTCACTCGGGCATACGCGACTGGAGTGCTCGTATGGATTTCGACTATACGCCCTCTACAAGCCACCGCGTACGGTTCGGCTCCGAATTTATCCACCACCTGTTCAGTCCCGGTGTCTCCACCGCACACGAAGGGAACTACGGAACTTCCACCACACCGGCAGACACCACCTACCGAACCAGCATCAATCAGGCACAACGGGGTTTCGAACTCTCCCTTTATGCCGAAGACGACTGGGAACTGTCCGACCGGCTCAGCCTGAACTGGGGCGGACGCCTGACCCTCTTCCACACACAGGGTAAGAGCTATCTGTCGGCACAGCCCCGCCTCTCCCTGCGCTACGACCTGGGCAGCGGTCTGGCAGCCAAAGCCTCGTATGCCCACATGGCACAATACGTACATCTGCTCTCGTCCACTCCCCTCTCTATGCCTACTGACTTGTGGGTACCCATCACCCGCAACATACGCCCCATGTACTCCAATCAATATGCTGCCGGACTCTACTACGACGGGCTGTCGGGTTGGGAGTTCTCCGTAGAAGGCTACTACAAACAAATGCGCCATATTCTGGAGTATCAAGACGGCGTTTCCTTCTTCGGCAATTCCACCTACTGGGAAGAGAAAGTAGAGATGGGCGAAGGACGCTGTTACGGATTGGAAGTGATGGCACAGCGTACGGTGGGTAAAACAACCGGCTGGATTTCGTACACCCTCTCCAAAAGCGAACGCCGTTTCAAAGACGGCAGCATTAGCCAGGGACAATGGTTCCCGCACAAGTACGACCGCCGTCACAGTGTGAACCTCTGCCTGAACCACAAGTTCAGCGACCGCATCGATGTAGGTGCTTCGTGGATATTCTACACCGGAGGCTACATGACGGTACCCGAACGGCAAACCATCGTCATCAAGCCCGACGGTAGTATCGGTCAGGAAAACTACATTTCTCACCGGAACAACTATCAGCTTCCTCCCACCCACCGGCTGAACGTCGGCATCAACTTCAACAGGAAGACCAAACACGGTATGCGTACGTGGAACATCAGCATTTACAACCTTTACAATGCCATGAATCCCAACGTCGTATATACCAAACAAGAAAATATCTACGAAATTTTTGCTCCCGGAGAGATCATCACACAGCATACCAAAACCACCATCAAGAAGCTGACCATTCTGCCCTTGATTCCCTCGGTGACCTATACATACAGATTCTAACTCCTAAACATGAAAGATATGAAACACATTCCCTGCATATTGCAAATTATTCTGGTTACCTGCATCGCACTGACTGCATGTACCAACGAAATCCCCTACAACGAACAGGCTCGGGAACCTCAACTGATACTGAACGCCCAACTCACTGCCGGCGCAAAAGAGAACTATGCCTACCTGCACCTCAGCGAAGGCAACCGTATCGGACGGGTGACACAAGGCAGTCTTACCTTATATATTAATGGAAAAGCTGTGGAAACACCCGAAGAGATTTCGCCCGAAGAACTGTGCAGCGACCTGAAAGGGACGATAGACGACGAACAGTTCGAGCAACTGCTACGTAATATCCACTTCAAGAAGTTCCGTATCACCTCCGAACTGCACCCGGGCGATCACATCCGCTTGGAGGCAATAGCCGAAAACGGAACTTACCATGCAAGCGCAGAAACCACCGTTCCCCAACCCATCGAAAGCCTGCAAGTGGATACAGCCCTGGCCTATCTGCGCGAGTATGCAGGAGATGTACTTTACCGCCAGTATAAAATCACCCTGAAAGACCTGCCCGGCGAAAAAAACTACTACCGGCTGGACATCAGCCACGAACTACAGCAATTGGTGACATACTGGACCTATCGTTACGACGCAGGAGGAAATCTCGTAAAAGAACAACGCGACACCTTGCTAACCTCCGTCCCGATGCCCAAGATTATCAACCGCGAAGACATCATCCTGACCGATGGCCATCCCCACAACTACAACGACGAGGAGAATGAACTGTTTCCCACCACGAGAAACAAATACAACCTGTTTACCGACAATCGTTTTCCCGATGCATCGGCCACCTTGAAAGTCTATACGCCTACTTACCATACCGAACCGCCATACTTCTTCAACTACATCGACTACCACAACAGCCAGACCATTACCGTCAGCATCTATAGCCTTACCGAAGAACAATATCGTTACCAGAAGGCTCTGAACACACTCGATGACGAAAATTACGAAGAAGTTCTGATGGAACCCGTCAGTATCCCCACCAACGTTACGGGTGGATTGGGATTCGTCGGTGCCGATTCGCGCACACAGTTCGTCCTGCACATTCCCTGACAAGTATCAGGATGGTCTGACAAAAGCCTAAAGAAGCAATACGGACATAGGATATTTCGGTAAAAAGGCCTACTTTTGTGCCCTCAATCTACTGAAACAAGAAATTATGTTTGTACTGATCATTATTGCACTCATGCTGGGCGGTGTAGGAACGGGCTATCTGTTGCGCCGCTGCAACACACGCCCCGTGGGCCGCATCATTACCATATTGATATGGTTGTTACTCTTCCTGCTGGGCACGGAAGTTGGAGGCAACCCGGACATCATCAACGGCCTGGGTACGTTGGGAGTAGAAGCACTGCTCATCACCCTGTTTGCCGTACTGGGCAGCAGTCTGGCAGCCTGGGGACTGTGGAACTACATCTGCCGGAAAGGAGGTAACGCAAAGTCATGAAAGGTAGTCTCATCATCATCGCCTTCTTCGTACTGGGCATTATCTGCGGACACCAACACCTGCTGCCCGACAGCCTGAACGTAGCCGATCTCAGTTTCTACGCCCTCTGCGCACTGATGTTCTTTGTAGGTATCAGCGTGGGTTGCGACCCTAAAACCTTGCTGAGCTTCCGACAACTGAATCCACGTTTTGCCCTGCTACCGCTGATGACCATCGGCGGCACGCTGGCCGGATGCCTTGTCGTCTCGCTACTGCTGCCCCACCGCAGCGCGGCTGACTGCTGTGCCATCGGTTCGGGCTTTGGATACTATTCGCTTTCCAGCATCATTATCACCGAATACAAAGGTCCTGCCATGGGCACCATTGCCCTGCTGAGCAACATTATGCGCGAAATAATCGCCCTGCTTGCCGCTCCATTGCTGGTACGCTGGTTCGGTAAACTGGCTCCCATTGCTGTAGGAGGTGCCACAACCATGGACACTACACTGCCCATCATCACCCGATACAGCGGAAAGGAACTGGTAGTGGTATCTATATTCCATGGTTGCCTGACAGATTTCTCCGTAACCTTCCTTGTCACTTTATTCTGTTCATTATAGACAAACCTACTTTTGTCTTTTTGTAAGCAAAAGGCTAATATATATCATCCATTAATGTTAAACAGCCTATAATATTACGTTCTTATTACAAAATAGACGAAAAACAGTACGTTTTCACACACCGGAATTGATATAAGTCAAAAAAGAAGTGCTTTCCATACACTTTCTTTTTCATTTGTTTTTGTGTTATAAAACATGTCCATATATTTGCATCGGTAAAAAGAAAGACTAAGCGCTTAGAGTTTTTCAATAGGTATTAGGACAAGAGTTTTTAGGATAACAAAGTTTTTAGGATTAACATTTAAAAAAGTAGGTATTATGAAACGTTTTGGATTAACATTAGTGGCAGCATTCTGCTTGGCAGCTACAACTTTTGCAGCAGGCAATCAACCGACAACGGAAAAGAAGTGGGAAGGTTCCATCAATGTAAATACATTGAGCAAATACCTGAAGTTGACTCAAAGCCAGCATGAAAAAGTGGCAGACATTTGCAAATATTTCAAAAAGCAGATGACATTGGCCAACGAAGTAGCAGAAGATCAGGATGAAATGAGACGTAAAGCTGTTCAAGCCAACCTGAAACTGATGAAGGAAACTTTGGATGAAAAGCAATACGAAGAGTATGCAAAGGTTCTGAACACTACGTTGGAAAACAAAGGTATCGAAGTGAAGTAACACTTCACTCCGATAATTAAGGATGAAACTGATTTAACAATTCAAATAAAAAAGGCATCGGAGAGCAATTCTCCGGTGCCTTTTCTGATTAACGCCGCCACCATGATGGCAACGCAATCGTTCTAACCAGTCATATATTTACCTACATGTGTAGACAGAACTACTTTCACAAGCAAAATCTGTCTTGCAGTTCTTTTTTGTATTTCTTCGAGACGAGCAGTTCGTCCACCTTGTCGAAAGGTGGATAAAGCAGACATTTACTGTCTTTTATAATCATCAGATAATCAATATTAATGATGTACGATTGATGTATCTGCACAAAGCAGGGCGAATACTGGATAATCTGCTCGGCTGTCATTCCACGGCGCAATACAAGAGGTGGCTGCTGACTCAATATCACTTCCCACTGCTTACGCTCGGAACAGTAACGGAAAAAACCGATCTCGGCCGGACGCAATGCACGCATATCGTTTGTCGGAGTGAACACAATGAATGTCTGCCCGGCATGCAACGGAGTTCCTGCATACGGCACAATCCGGCTGTCCGCCTCTTTCTGACGTACAAACCTTTCCAGAATATCTTGAAGGTCCTGTTCTTCGAACGGTTTCAGCAAATAGTCGAAAGCCGACTCACGAATGGCCTGTATCATGTACTTGTCGTAAGCCGTATAAAAGACAACTTTCATATTCCAGGAAATCGAATCGCGTATGTCCTGTAGCAGTTCCATCCCTGTCATATCGGGCATCTCTACATCCAGGAACAACAGGTCGGGGCGTACTTTGGTGATGACCTTCTTTCCCTGCTTCCCGTTTCGGGCCACTCCCTCCACCTGGAAGCGGGTATCTTTGCGCAGGCTGAAGTCCAGATTCTCCAATGAAACGTCGTCATCGTCCACTATTACCACTCTAAATCTCTCCATAGCTTTCGTCGTTTTGTTGGGCGAATATAAATATTATATTTATTTCACACAAAAGCGCAAACGAAGAATGTGGACTATCCGGACGTTTATCGAGATTATCCAATCGAAAAACGTTACTAAGAAGACATTCTTAAATCGTATAGTCGTACTTGTCGGGAAGCAGGAAAGCGACTTCGCACCCTGTCTCGCCACTGTCGAGAAGAACATTGTGCACCGAAACGTCGATTGTTTCCTTGTTCTTCATGTTCAGAATCTGAATGGTCTGCATGATGACTTTCATACCGGTGCCCGTCCCCCGATTGCGACTGTTCGGACGGTAACCTCCACCGTTGTCAGTCACTTTGATACTGATGGCATTTGCCGTACGCGTTACAGCTATCCACAGCCGGCGTTCGCCTTCCTTGCCGCGCAAAGCATGCTTCACGGCATTCTCTACGGGAATCTGTATCAGCATGGAAGGGAGCATGACCTGTTCGGGATGCACATCGGGAGCCAAACTGATTTCGGGATAGAAAGCATCGCCCAGCGAACGGCGCTCCAGATCGATGTAAGTACGCACAAAGTCCAACTCTTCGGACAGGGTGACGCACAACTGCTCGGCCAATTCCAGATTGCGGCGCATCAGCTTGACCAGCGAAGCCAGTTCGTGCTTCTCTTCCTCCTTGCGTCCGGCCATCTCCTGATTGAGCACATTGAAGATGAAATGAGGCGAAAGCCGGTTGCGGATGTTCTCCAGACGAAGGGTAGAAACGGTACGACGACTTTCGACAAGCAGCAGGGCACGCTTCTTCTTGCTGTACATATAAATAAAGACCATCACGAGGAAAGCCACTCCGCACAAGGCAATCCAGATGATACGGGTCTGCCTTAGTTCGAGCACTTCGTTTTCCTTAGCCTGAATGAGCACTTTCTGCGACATCAGTGTAGAGTCCTGCTGATAGCGCAAGGCAAGGTCGGCCGTACGCATCTTGACGTGTTCGTTGCGGATGGAGTCGTCCAGTTCACGGTTTTTCTTCAGGTAATCGTAGGCCTTATGATAGTTCTGGGTCTGCTCGAAATAGCGTTGCAGATTGCGATTGCGCACATGAATCAGGTCGGGGTAGACGTCGGGCGAAGTGACGCTCGAAGCCAGCACCCGGCGGGCGCCTTCCAAATCTTTCCGCAGCAAGCAGAGGCCCATCTTCTGTGTATCGATAGCGTAAAGAGCGGCAGGCATTCCGTATTCCTTGAAAAAAGGCTCGCACAAGTTGATATAAAGGGCTGCCGAATCGGGCTGTTGCAACGAAATGAAGCAATCGGCCAGGTTCAGCCACGTCAGGTTACGTTCGAACACCATTTCAGGATATTCCGTCGTCAGGTCTATCACGCGGCGGAAGTAGGTAAGGGCCGTTTCGTAATCGCCTCTGTAGTAATAGGACGTACCGCGGTTGTTCAGGTAGAAGTATTTCTCGGTAGGCCGCATCTCGTCGAAATACCTAGCTGCCAGATTGTAGTAATGATCGCACTGTTCGAAGTCGCGCAGCCATACATAGATCTGCCCCAATCCGTAATAAATGGGATATTTCTGCGAGTCGGGCAGCTGAAGCGAATCGCACAACAACAGAGCACGACGATACCATGCCGCTCCCACGTCCAACTTGCCTTGCTGGTTGCAGGCATCGGCCAGATTGATGAGGATGTCGGGCACGCTTTCCTTATGGTTGCTCTGCATACGGAGCTCGTAAGCGCAGCGGTAGCAAGCTGCTGCCGAGTCCATATAACCTGTACGCACGTAGATGTTGCCTTTACTGTTGGCGCAGTCACTTGCCAGGTCGGCCAGTTGCGGCGAAGAAGGCTGACGGCTGATGAAGTCTTCGATTTGCCGCACCACCAGCCGTGCCGAGTCCATCTCGGAAGTAACCAGATAGGTTTTGAGCGCCATTGCCAGATAATTGTACCACGTCAAACTGTCGTGCGATGCCTGCATACCCTGCACTGCCTTTGCCCGCACTTCGTAAGGATGAGTCGAAACAGAATCGCCATTCAAAGCCGAAAAGCGTTCGAACGTCCGCAGTTCGGAAGGCTGTTCTTCTTTCTCCCTGGAAGCACAGGCTGCCAGTGCCAGCAGGCAAAGCAGCAAAACGATATGGTACAAGCGTTTTATCATCTAATGGTCACCATTGTAGCTCCGAATCCGTATTCCTGAAACGAAGCATCCTGCGCCTTACAGGAGGAATATTTGCGCTTCAGTTCGTCCAAAATAGCTTTGCGCAACACACCGTCGCCCTTGCCGTGGATGAAGACGATGCGCTGTTCACGCTTGTTCTTATATTGTTCCATCACCTCACGGAACTTGTCGAGCTGGTAGTTCAGCATCTCACCGTTCGACATGCCGCGCGTGTCGTCCAGCAGTTCGCCGATGTGCAAGTCCACCTCTACGATGCCATTCTTTCCGCCTTGCTTGGCTGCGGGCTGATGTTTTTTGGGGGCATCGGCCGAACGTTTCTGCATCAGAGCTTCCTGAAGATCCTCGGCCGACACGTACACCTGACGGGCAGGTTGGTCGTTGCGCACCACGTCATACATCAGGGCAGGCGTTTCGAAGAAGTCGGTAGGCTGGAAAGTATGCAGTTTGTAGAACTTCACCACATCGATACGCAGTTCCACACTGACTGCGGGCTTCAACTGAAAGGAACGACGGTCCTTGAAGGCCACGAGCTGCACGGCCACGCGTTCCAGGTCGTTGAGCGACGACTTTTCAAACTCTTCGAGCAGCAACTTGGTGTTAGGCTCTATCAGTCCATGCTGGCGCACTGTCCATGCCTTGCCTTCAGCACCCAAGTAGGTGTAGTACAGGTAATAGTTACTATCATTCACCAGATAACTCTCGAACGGAGTAGTGCTGACAGCCTTGATGTCTTCGGGCACAAAGGCCAGATAGACGTTCAGCACATCGCCGCCTTTCATCTCCGGCTGGCGGTAGACTGATATTTCGGGCTTTTCTACCCGATGCAGAGGCTGCTCGTAAGCCTGCTGCGACGCAGCGGGACGGGCGGGCTGCTCCTCGGCTTTCTTCCGTTCGGCCTTGGCAGCTTTCGAAGCGGGCGTGGGCACGTTGTAGTCGTCGGTCTCAATCACCACCACTTCGCGTATGTGCATCGGGATGTCGAACCCGTCAGCATCTTCTACCAGTACAATGTCTTTACCTTGAAATCCGGTGACCTTTCCGCCACCAACTTCGCTCAGAAAGCGAACTTTATCTCCTATTTTTATCATGTCTTTTCTGTTTAATCTCCATTATTGGGACAAAGATAGTGCAAACCATGGGAAGCACAAAGTGAAAACTGTGTTTTGGCTCATTTCCATACTCAGTTAGGAAAAAATATTTTCTTAACTGGAGAAAACTTTTTTCCTAACTGGAGAAAAATAAGCACACTTAAACTCCTCCTTCTAAATATCTTCATTCACCAATAAATAATATACCAATGCCCAGTCCTGATCATTGGCATAAGGATCATAGAACTGTCCTTTCACTCCGTCAATCTTGTATGGATACAAATATGCACAAGAAGCCTTTCCGTCTTCAAAGAAAAGGCAAAGATTATTACGAACTATATTCTCTGCACGTTTCTGGTAAGATTTATCACCGGTACAAAGCGCATAATAGTAATAGACAGCAGCCGTAACCGTACTCCAATAATGAGGAAATGTATCACCGAACATTTCACGTTTGCCAAACCAATAGCCATCCCAATGGCGAACAGCAACCTCATTCAGATGATAGCTAGGTTGGAAACCGTTAAAAGCCTCCACAACCGGTATCTGACGTTTCACTTCGTCCAAATATTTTTGTTCTTTTGTCACTAAATAAAGCTGCGATAGGAACTGAACAGCCGGCGCTACAATGCTTTGTTCATAATTCACCTCAAACTTAGGATAATTCAATCCGTTCTGTACAAACACATCACCCGTCTTTTTAAAATCTGCAAGCAGTTTTTTGTATTCTTTCTTCATTCCGGCAGCTTCCAAAGACTCCAATCCTACTAAAACGGGAATACCAATAGCATAAAAGCCATAACCGAACTGACGAAACATGGCCTGCAATGTCTGATAACCATCTACAGCAAAATTCCTATCGCCCGTCGCCTGATACATCTGAAAATAGAAATCGGCCACCCACATGTAGTTATATCCCCGATTACGATTGGTCTGATCCACACTTGAATAAGTTACATAATCATCCGTCTGCAACTTTTCGCGCAAAAATCGAGCATACTTCAACAACGATTCTTTCAAAGCATCGTTTTTAGTCAATCGGTATTGTTTAGCCAGCAATACCCCCATACCTACACGTTCTGCACCTTCATCGCGATCCACCGGATTACAATTAGGCGTATCATTCAGATAAATACTGTCTCCTTCATTATCGTATATCATATAAGCACCAAAACGAGGATCATTCTGACGATTCATCTGCTGATGGGTACGGATAAAATCTACACGTTTTTCCAACAGAGCTTTCTCGCTACTAATCACCAGCAAGTCGGCATGAGTCTGTTTTCCATTTCCGTAAAAGAAATCCACACGAACCTCACCGGGTTGCATCAGTTGCGTTTCTACAACGTACCTTCCATTCATTCGGCTTACCGGAACAGGAACTCCGTTCAACCGTGCCGTACAGTTTTCCAATGGCAAAGCTGTCTGCATCACAACACGCGCAGTTTCCCCCTTTTGATATACATATTTATCGCTCGACACCAAAGTACTGCCTTGTTTCAACAAATTTTGCTTGAAATCCTCATTTCCATTATGAGGAAAAAGATTCCAGGCAACCGAATAGCTATCACCAGATTTCAGATATAAATCGGGCAAATTCAACGCCAGAACACCACGATACTGTGAATTACCCTTTTGTGCCCCACGCTCCCAAATTTCATAACTTTTTATAGCACCTTCCGTCAGCACCAGTCCAAGATGAGGGGCAAAACCTCCCATACGAAGCGCATTCACATAAGCCGCACTCTCACCGTTCCACACCTGAACATTAGTACGAGCACGAATACATTCTTCCGCTCCGGGATAGTTGTCATTGAATGGAGTATAGATACCTATGTCGTACAATGATATCGGTTCTTTTCCTTCATTGGACAATGTATATATTTCAGTAAGGCCTTCGTCTGTAAATATACGACTAACCCGAATACTGACACAACCTTCCCGGTAAACGACCTCCGTACCTTCATGGTTTATTTCCACCGGTTTACTCCATTCCTTTTTAACACTTTCATGTCCTCGCGTAAGGGTAAAATACCCCAATCCCCATGCAACATTTTCCTTAACCCACGGATATTGGGCTCCATCCGTCCTCAACAACCAGTCCATACCATAGACATCGCCTCCAATCTTCAATTGACTGATACTTCCATTTTGAAGATTGATTTTTACTTGCAAAGGAGAATTCACAGCATAAGAAACCATCGAAAGGAATAAAAAGAACAAACTTAATCCTCTTCTGAAAACGCATCCATTCATAATCATTTTGACTTGTTATCTTATTATTGATTATTAATATTCTAATGTATATGTGACAAAACAATGATTGTCTACAAATACAAATGTACGGATTCTTATTATTAACATTCGATTTTAATAAAAGAAATACGATGTTTAGAACATTTTATATTACAGGGAGGCTGCTTTTATTTAAGACTCACAAACTTTCAAAAGAAAACTGATAGATGACTATAAAACAAATCCAATACAACCCAATCTTGTTTGAAGAACCTCAAAGAGTATTTTTCCTAAATTATCCGTACCTTTGCACCCGAAAAAGGAGAAATACGATTATGAGACAAGACCCTAAACATATCCGCATCAGCGAGTTCAACTATCCGCTGCCCGACGAGCGCATCGCCAAGTTCCCCCTGCCCGTACGCGACCAGTCCAAACTATTGGTTTACCGCCACGGACAGGTGACCGAAGACCGCTTCACCTCCCTGCCCGACTACGTGCCGGCAGGCAGCCTGATGATGTTCAACAACACCAAGGTCATTCAGGCCCGCCTGCACTTCCGCAAGGAGACGGGCGCACTGATCGAGGTTTTCTGTCTGGAACCCATCGAGCCAAACGACTACGCGCTGAACTTCCAGCAGACCGAGCACGCCGCCTGGCTCTGCATGGTAGGCAACCTGAAGAAGTGGAAAGAAGGGCCACTGCGCCGCGAGATGATCGTAAAGGGACGCCCGCTGACGCTGACTGCCGAGCGGGGCGAGTGCCGCGGCACCAGTCACTGGGTGGACTTCCGCTGGGACAATCCCGAGGTGACCTTTGCCGACATCCTCGAAGTGTTCGGCGAGCTGCCCATCCCGCCCTACCTGAACCGCGAGACACAGGAAAGCGACAAGGAGACCTATCAGACGGTTTACTCCAAGATAAAAGGCTCCGTAGCTGCCCCTACAGCCGGATTGCACTTCACGCCCCGCGTGCTCGACGCACTCCGCACAAAAGGCGTTGACCTGGAAGAACTGACGCTGCACGTAGGTGCCGGCACCTTCCGCCCCGTGAAGAGCGAAGAAATCGAAGGGCACGAGATGCACACAGAGTACATCTCCGTATCGCGCGGCACGATAGAAAAGCTGATAGCCCACGAGGGGCAGGCCATAGCCGTAGGCACCACATCGGTGCGCACGCTCGAAAGCCTCTATCACATCGGCGTCACCCTGCTGCAGAACCCTGACGCTACGGAAGAACAGTTGCACGTCCGCCAGTGGCAGCCCTACGAAATGGAAGGCGAAGCTCCCACAGCGGTCGAAGCCCTGACGGCCGTCCGCGACTATCTGGACCGTCACGGCATAGAAGCCCTGCACACCAGCACGCAGATCATCATCGCCCCGGGCTACGACTACCGCATCGTCCGAGCCATGGTGACCAACTTCCACCAGCCACAGAGCACCCTGCTGCTGCTCGTCTCGGCCTTTGTCCACGGCGACTGGCACACCATCTACGACTACGCCCTGGCCCACGACTTCCGTTTTCTGAGCTACGGGGACTCGTCGCTGCTGATACCGTAAGATTATATCCTGCCGATATTTGCCCAAAAGGAAGAAATGCTTATATTTGTATCGCTCAACCCATAAAACCTTTAGAATATGTTACAGTTAGAAGAATGCAAACAGAAACTGAAGGATTTCAAGCAAACCTTCGGCCAGAGATTCGGCATCATCAATATCGGCATATTCGGTTCAGTTGCCCGTCAGGAAAATACAGAAGACAGCGATATTGACATTGTCGTGGAAGTGGAAAAGCCTTCCCTGTCCCTGATGTATGAGCTCAAAGAAGCCTTGAAAGCACTCTTCGGTTGCAATGTAGATTTAGTCCGCTTCCGGAACTCCCTGCGACCGCTACTGAAGGACAACATCTTAAACGATACAGTTTATGTATAAGAAATATACAGTGTGCGACCGCCTGCAACAGATATTGGAAGCCATAGACGAAAGTATTGTCTTCTCTACCATTAAAGAAGACCTGCCCGTCATACGGCCTGTCATCATCGAATTGATACAGAAGTTTTCTACTGAATAACAAATATGAATCAAGACAACAACCAAGAAATGTTTCCCCTCGTCGATGAAGAAGGGAATATCATCGGTGCCGCCACACGCGGCGAGTGCCATAACGGCAGCAAGCTGCTGCATCCCGTCGTACACTTGCACGTATTCAACTCGCGTGGCGAACTCTATCTGCAAAAGCGTCCTGAGTGGAAGGATATCCAGCCGGGCAAGTGGGACACGGCCGTAGGCGGCCACATCGACCTGGGCGAAAGTGTAGAACAAGCCCTCCGTCGTGAAGTACGCGAAGAACTGGGTATCACCGACTTTACACCCCAACAGGTGACACACTACGTCTTCGAATCAGCCCGCGAACGCGAACTGGTCTTCACCTATAAAACAGTTTACGACGGCCCCGTCACCCCCAGCGACGAGCTGGACGGCGGACGCTTCTGGGCCATCGAAGAAATACGTGCCAATCTGGGAAAAGGAGTCTTTACGCCCAATTTCGAGGGAGAGATAGAGAAAATCATTTAAAACAGTGAAGGTGTGTCAAAACTTAGTTATGGTATCTGCCTCCCCTCCTTCTGGAAGGAGGGGTGCCCAACGGGCGAGGTGGTAGGTTTTTCGACACTCTGTGTATCAATATTTATTTTTCCTACCACCTCCCCCTTCGGGTACTCCTCCTTCCAGAAGGAGGAGAGTTTCAGATACTTTTGTTTTTGACACCCTCATGCAAACCGGACATACCAGAGCATAAAAAAAGAATGAAGAACCGTCCTGCACAAGGCAGGCAGTTCTTCATTCTTCATTATTAGTCTTTTCTATTTATTTCGCCAATTCTTCGATTACCTTCATAATCTGCTGACCGATTTCTTCAGCTTCCTCCTGTGTGTGAGCCTCGCTGTATACACGGATAATCGGTTCGGTATTACTCTTACGCAGGTGTACCCACTTCTCGGGGAAGTCAATCTTCACACCGTCGATGTCGTTGATTTCCTCGTTCTTGTAGATTTCCTTCACCTTAGCCAGGATGGCGTCTACATCGGTTTCAGGAGTCAGGTCTACACGGTTCTTAGCCATGAAGTAAGCAGGATAAGTAGCACGCAGTTCGCTCACCTTCTTACCTTCGTGTGCCAGATGGCTCAGGAAGAGGGCAATACCTACCAAAGCGTCGCGTCCGTAGTGGCTGGCCGGATAGATGACACCACCGTTGCCTTCGCCGCCGATAACGGCACCTACTTCTTTCATCTTCGTGGTTACGTTTACTTCACCTACGGCCGATGCGTAGTATTCCTGTCCGTAGCTACGAGTCACGTCGCGCAGGGCACGAGTCGAGCTGAGGTTCGACACGGTGCTACCCGGTGTATGCTTCAGGATGTAGTCGGCTACGCTGACCAGTGTATATTCTTCGCCGTACATACGTCCGTCTTCGCAGATGATGGCCAGACGGTCTACGTCGGGGTCTACTACGAAAGCTACATCGTTCTTGCCGGCTTTCATCAGGTTCATGATGTCGCCCAAGTTCTTCTCCAGCGGTTCGGGGTTGTGCTGGAAGTCGCCTGTAGGCTCGCAATAGAGTTTTTCAACGTGCTTCACGCCCAGTGCTTCGAACAACTTTGGCAGGATGATACCGCCCACGGAGTTCACACAGTCGATGGCTACGTGGAAGTCGGCCTTGCGGATAGCCTCTACATCCACCAGGTCGAGAGCCAACACGCTATCAATATGCTTCTGGTTATAAGTCAGGTCTTTGCGGTAAGTTCCAAGTTTGTCCACTTCGGCGTATTCGAAAGCCTCGGCCTCGGCTATGCGGAGCACCTCGTTGCCTTCTTCCTTGTTCAGGAATTCACCCTTTTCGTTCAACAGTTTCAGGGCATTCCACTGACGGGGATTGTGTGAAGCGGTAAGAATGATACCACCGCTGGCACCTTCCATCGTAACTGCCAGTTCGGTAGTCGGTGTAGAAGCCAGGTCGATATCGACCACGTCCCATCCCATACCCATCAGGGTACCTACCACAACGTTCTTTACCATCTCGCCGGAAAGGCGGGCGTCGCGGCCTACTACAATTTTGTTGCTTTTAACGGTACACGTCTTACGGATAAGAGTGGCGTACGCTGAAGTGAATTTCACAATGTCGAGTGGATTGAGTCCCTCGCCTGCACTGCCGCCGATGGTTCCGCGGATGCCGGAAATAGATTTAATCAGTGTCATAGATAATAATTTAAATTATTTGGTTAGAAATGAAGTATCAATATATCTGATATTTACGTATGTCATAATAGTAAGGGTAGACGTACTGCATGGCTGTCTGATGTCCCATCTTCGAAGGTACAATCAAACGCACGTGAGCACGGTCGCGTACATAGGACAGGGGAACAAGCCAGCCGGCCGGCACTGCTGAAGTACCGTAATACGACCACATGTAACCATTGCGGTTCGTAAAGATGCCGGTGATGGAAGAAGAGGTTACCTGATAGAGGAACTCGTCTACATCGACTGCATTGATGTTGGACAAAGTTGTGTCCTTGTCGAGCAGGCTGTACTCCATGAAGCGTACCAGAACAATGTCGTTCGGCTTCACCGTATCGGCAGGATTTTCGGAGCCTTTGTCTACGATGTTCATGTAGACGCCGCTGGCCAGCTGTACGTATTCGTTCTCGGCCGTCATCGAATCTTGTGCATAGAATTCGCTTTGCGAGATGACTTTGATGCCGTGTTCGTTGATGAAGTCGGCAATGGCGGCATCTTCTTCTTCGCGCATCTCGGCGTAAGTCTTTGTATTGTCGCAAGCCTGAAAAGCCAGGCTCAGTGCGAACAGGGTAAATAAAAATAAGGTAAGTTTCTTCATTTCTGTCAATTAGTAATTCTGTACAAAAGTATCTGATTTCCCCGAATATTGAAAGCTACGGACAGAAAGTTCGTATCTTTTAACCTTTCGTCACGTATGCAAGGCGTTGTGCACGGCTGCATACGGCGCCGTAACGGTCTACTTCAGCAACAGGGGCTTGTATTTTTCCAACGCCTGTTCGAACACTTTTTTCGCTTCTTCCATCGTTCCGTAGAATTCGCCTCCCGAAGCGTTCAGATGTCCGCCACCTCCGAAAAATTCGGCTGCCAGCTGGTTGCAGGGGAAGGTGCCGACCGAGCGCAGCGATACCTTAATCATAGGCCGTTCGGTGTCCTCGCGCAGGAAACAGGAGAAGACAACGTTCTTGATGCTGAGCGGAATGTTGACAAATCCTTCGCTGTCGCCACGGATGTAGCTGAACTGGCTCTGTTCTTTCTTGGTCAGCGTGATGAGGGCAGCACGGTGCTCATGATAGACTTTCATCTGCGTCAGGACGTGCCCCATCAGACGCAAACGGCTTTCGGAATAAGTATTGAACACCTTGCGGTAGATCTCGTCTTTGTCGATACCTTTGGTGAGGAGTTCGCTGATGATGAAATAGATTTCGCGGTTGTTCGAGTTATACGTGAACCCGCCCGTATCGGTCATCATACCGGTGTAGATGCATTCGGCACACTCGCGCGTGATATCGCTGAAGTAGCCCATGCGGCAAATCAGACGGAACACCAGCTCCGACGTCGACGAAATCTGCGGATGCGAAATGGTAATCTTACAGAAATCCTCGGGATGCAGGTGGTGGTCAATCAAGATTTTGCGTGCCGGCGAGGCCAACACAGCTTCCTTCATGGCGTCGATACGGCTGGTGGCATTGAAGTCGAGGCAACAAATAACGTCGGCTTCGGCTATCAGCTTGTCGGCAAACTCCTTATAGCGGTCGTACAACAGAATGTCCTTACTGCCTGGCATCCACTTCAGGAAGTCGGGGAAAGCGTTCGGTACAATCACGTTAGCAGTCTTATCCTGCGAGTTCAGGAAGTGCCACAATCCCAGCGAAGAGCCGATGGCATCGCCGTCGGGACCCACGTGCGACACAATCACCATCTTGTCCGCACGGTCCAGCCATTTGGCAAAATGGTCGATATTGGCTTGTTCAATAACTTTCGTCAACATGTTCTTTTCGTTTTACTTCGAAGCGGCAAAAGTACAAATAAAGTTTGGAAGGACAGGCACGCCGGACGAAATATTTCCCAACCCGCCCGCGAGCAACACTTGCATGGCTCGTGAGAGACACTTGTACGGCTCGTGAGAGACACTTGCACGGCTCACGAGCCACACTTGCGTCGCTCAAACGCCCCGGCAGAAAGGCCTAAATCCAAGAAAGACGAAAACAATGAATTTGTTTAGAAAAGTTAAATATCACAGCTTTCCAAAACAATTCTCTACCATTTCCGTTTAATGACAATGAAAACCCGCCGGAAAGCTCCGGTCGGACACATAGAAAACGCCGAAGCCGCAAATGTGCAATGAACAATTCGACTCAAACGACGTTTATAGTATACAAAAGCGCAATATGCCTTCACCCCAACCGGCGAGACACATCGCGCTTTTTTCATGGCCGAAGCCGAAAAAAGAACAACAGGTAAAAGAGATTCAGGATAACAAACGTATAACAGGTATTAGAGAGAACCACAACTTACAGAGACAGGATGAAAAAGATTGTTTGGATAACATTTTTATGCAGTCTGGCCTTTATCTCCTGCCAACAGGATGAATGGGCAGACTCCTTACAGACGGCGGCGGGCACACCTACCGTCAGACTACGGAGCGACCGCTACGAGAACGACGGTGCCCACACCCGCCAAACTACCGAAACCGATGCCCCTTACGACCGGGTAGAATTCTACGTAGTCGATGAAGACGGCGCCATAGCCAGCGGCCTGAAGGGCATCTACAACCACCAAAACCAGGAAATCAAAATCGAAGGCCTGAAGAAAGGCGAATACGAACTGCTGATTCTTGCCATCAAAGGCAATCTGCTCGACGACGGGGCCACCATTCACCCCTTGAAGCAGAAAACCGACCAATGGATCAGCTTCCCGTCCGACCTGCAGAAACCTCTCGAAGCCGAATATTTCTATTCGAAGACCCCTTTTAGCGTCAGCCGCGAAGCCGTTGCCGGAGGTCACGAATACATCGTACATCTGCCCGCCGAAATCGTGCAGAAGCGCATCATGGGGCGTCTCGACCTCGGCCTGCTCTACAACAACGACGACGTGCGTACTGCCGCAACGCAGAAGACACTATCGTTTCACACCGGTACCTTCTACACAGCCTTCACCGGCGACGGAGGATATGCCGGACAAAGTAACGGGCAGACCGATCCCATCGAGCTGAACGACCAGAACACCTACTGGTTTATGCCTACCACCGCAGATGCGCAGATTAATGCCGAAATCAGCCTCACTACCACCCACTATCGGGGCGGTGAGCGCCAATGCAGCTACCTGTTCGGAGTAGATGCCATAAGCCCTAACCGTATCGAACAGGTACACGCACGGATGGAGCATCCCGACGACTATCAGGGCACCATGTACGTCACCCGACAGGCCTACAACGAAGGTAATCATGCCAAGATACTGCAAGACGGAGAGTCCAAAACCATCTATGCCGACCCGTCACAACGGAGGTTCAACACGGCACACCCGCTGCAAATCAAGGTGAACGATGCCGGCCAGCTTCATGCCCGCTTCTATTCGCCTCGCGACCTGAAACGGGTGCTCATCAAGGCACAAATTCCGTCCGTCAGCAACGAGTATTTCGATTTGGCCTACTTCGACTCCATACCGGCTTTTGCCGACTTCTTTCACGAAGTCGCCTTCAACAGCCGTAACGGCATGTATCGCACCGAGTCGGGCAAACTGATCGAAATCGGCAATCTGACACCTGCACAGCTCGCCGGAGCCCAATACAAGATAGAGTCCGACGACCCGTACTGGGCCAAGATAAAATCCATAGTACACGGTTGGGACATCTACTTCAGCCTTTACGGAGGCGACCCCGACCTGCCAAACGGAGGCCCGGTAGGCAACTGGATGGGTATACGTCCCGTACATTGCCGCGAGGTAGTGGCCATGTTTATCAACTTCACTTACATGATCGACATGGACGAACACGAAGAAATCCTCAGAGCCAACGAAGACATTCTATATGGCAACGGTGGTGTAGACGACAAGGTGACAGCCGATCAAGTACTCTCGCAGATGCGTAGAGAACGTACCCTGCAAGTAGGACTGGTATACTCGGGTAACGGTGTTATCGGACTGGGTGGAGGCATTATATTCGGAGCCTATCAAAACGCCTGGCTTACACACTACAATAACACCTACGCCTGCGAAATCATGTTCCACGAGTTGGGGCACGTGATGGGATACAACCACAGCAGTGCGTTCACCTACGGTCCTTGGGCACAGAAGCTGATGAACAACTTCTACGTCAACAATCTGCATCAGTTCCCCATCGACTCACCGTCGTACCTCAACAGCCGGAACAACCCGACCCTGTATCCCTGATGGCAAAGGTCTACACTGCACCATAGCCGTGTACACGTACTTATTAAAACTTAAAACAACGAACAATGAAATACAATTTTATTGCTTGCTGCCTCTTTGCGTCCCTACTGGGAGCCGGATGCACTGCCGAAACCGAATTTTCCAATACACCCGCCGCAGGACAGTTATCTGTGATTCTGCAACCTGCCGGGCTGCAAGGCACTGCCGCTACCACCGACGACAAACGGATGAACGACGTAAAAGCTTTCCGTTTCGACGATGGACAGTTGCAGGAAACTTACGGTCCGCTGGTGCCCGGCGATGACGGCCGCTGCTATCTGAATCTCGCCGACAACCGCGGAACCCTCTACTTCCTGGCCAATGCCTCGCAAGTAACAGCCTTGGAAGCACTGGTGCCCGGCGCTACTACCCTCGACGACTTTCTGGCCCTCTCGGCTTCGACCAGCGATATGACGGAACACGGACTGTTGATGAGCGGTCGGGAGGAACTGGGCAGTCAGTCAGCGTCGGAACTGACCGTTGCCATGACACGCAGCGTTGCCCGCATCGACCTCGAATCGACCGACCAGAGTGTAGAAGTGCTGCAAGTCAGTATCGACGGCCTGGCCGACGACGGCTACCTTAACCAGCAGGCAACCGCCACCCATCCTCAGGATGCAGCGACCACCCGCTTCGACAAGCAGTATAACACTCCCCTGTCCAATGCGCGCGAAACAATCTTTTACATCTGCGAGCAACAGGGCACAGACATACAGGCCGAAGTACTGGTGCGTTTCCGAAATGCGCTGCACAAGTTGAAGGCTACCCTACCCACCACCATCCGACGCAACACGGTCTACACCATCCATGTGTACGGACGCGGAGGTGACGTAATGATGACCATCAGCAACGGCGACTGGGAACAAGGCGATACTTCCGGTTCTGAAACCCAAATCAAAGCAAGGGTTAATGTCGAAGCCTCTGCCTTACCGGCCAACGTCAAGGTAAACAGCACCTGCGACAGTGTCTTCATCCCCTATACCGAGAACAATTTTAACCTCGTTCTCGATGCCGAACCGGGAGCAACAGTCACAGTCGACGGACGCATCACCGGAGTCAGCGTACAGGCTACAGCTAGCCGTAACCTTGAACCGGTAGCACGCCTTGCAGTGAGCAATGTTCACCGTCTGCCCGGTACCATACGCGAATACATCTATGCCGATGTATACAAAGAGCAGATCCACAAAGGGCGCATCGTGCTTGCTTTCTTGCCCAGTCCTATCCAGCTCGAAGGCAGCATTATCCTCGATGAAGACGGTATATGCGACTTCGGCCGATACATAGAAGGAGAACTGGGACGTCTCACTCTGCCCGCTGGTAAAATAGCTACAGTAGAAACGGACAACGGACAGACACCGTGGATAAAACTGGTCGAGGATGCCGGCAGTTATCGCATACTGGGCGGATGGAAACCCAACGATCCCGAAGCCGACGGACGCATGCAGGAAGCCCGCCTGGTCATCACCGACAGCGACGGAAGCAACCGCGAGTCTTATCCCATACGACGCAGAAACTGGGGACTCCCCGTTGTCAACATCGACGGAACCTGGTGGTGTAAATACAATCTGCGGGGTAACGTCAAGAGTTTCAGCGACCAGATCAGCATAGCCGATGACCTGGCAACAGGAACCGGCGTACTGGAACGCCTGACCACCTGCAGCGACGACGAGCTGTTGATTCTAATGGGCGGACAGTATCAGGGTGGCAATCCTGATGAACTGCCACTGAGCCACAACGGAACTGCATTCTACCACGAAGGGATGAAAGGCTCCGCACAAAACTGGGGGCAAATACCTGCCACGCAAATGGCACCCGATGGCTATCAGTTGCCAACATACGACGATTATGCTTTCTTCGTGTGGGGCACCAACTGCAATATCGGAGGTGTAGGTACCCGGACCCACCAGAACAGCCAGGGACAAACCATTACCGTGAACATTGTAGAACGTGAAGCCCGATTTCTGGACCAATCCTACGGTACGATAGCCTTTTACGACTTCGAGTACGAAGGCAATCACTGGACACTATACGGACTGGGACATCAATGGAACAACACTGCCGGAAACATCGCACAAATGTCCATCATAATGGCCATTACCGGAAACACATCGAGCAGCTGGTACATGGAAGGCTATGCACAAGCCAGCCGTCCGGGGCAGAACTGGTTCAAATTTATTGCACAAAACTCTACCAAGACTCGCATGATACGCTGTATCAAAAGTCCGGTAGAATACATATACAACTAATACAATCACTGTTTCAGTTTACAGCTGGCAACACATAGCTTATACTTTATATTATTAACTAAAACTAAACAGACGATTATGGAATTGAAGTTTATGAAGGCTATGACCTTTGCAGTATGCACCACATTTGTGATGACGTCTTGTACGAACGATGCAGAAGAAAATCTGCCGTCCGGCAACCCGGGTACTACAATCATCAATGCCCGACTGGCCGCCTACGAAAGTCTGATTCAGGCTGCTGATGGCGAAAATGACATAACCGACGTTAAAGCTTTCCTGTTCAGAGATGGGAAAATGACAAAGATCTACGAACTGGGAGCTCCTGAATCCGAGAACTATAACCTGCAAATAGACAGCCGTTCGGGTAATCTTTACCTGTTGGCTTATACGGGCGGAACCATCCCCACCGAAGGTCTGGAAGGGACAGAACTGGATGAAACGAACTGGAAACAAAGTATCATCAACATGCCTGCTAAAACAGAACACTTCTTCACCGGAATGCTGGCTTTGGAAAGCACCGGAAGCCAGACAAGCACTGCTTCTGTATCGCTGAAGCGCGGAATGGCACGTTTCGACCTGGCCGTAGAATCGATCGAGGAAGTATCGGTAAAGAACGTCACTGTACGCAATCTGGCCAATTCGGCTTACCTGTTCCCGCAAGAAGGTATCCAGTCACCGTCCAACGCCAACCGCAAGGATACAACCGTGGTATTCCAGCAACCTATCACCGACGGCAAATCGGGGATGCTCTATGTATACGAACAGGAGAACCAGAGCATAGAAATCAGCGCGACAGCCGTTATCGGCGGTGAAGAGAAGACGTTGACCAAAGCCTTCGACGGTCCGCTAAAGAGAAATACCGTCTACACCATTACCGTACGTCAGGATCGCCTCGATATCAAGCTGAACGTATCGTACGACGAATGGGAAGAAGGTACCAACACCGACCTGACTCCTTACAGACGGCGACGCTAAATGCCAGTTGTAAGTTTTTGAGTTTTTAAGTTCCTGAGTTTTTGAGTTTGCGGGGTTCCTACTTTTCTACAGAGAGGGAACTCTACAAACTCAAAACTGAAGGAACCCAAAAATTCAAAAGAGTCAGGAACCTTAAAACTTAAGAAAGCAGAAACTTAGAAACTTAAAACTCGGGAACTTAAAAGCTTAAAACTTATGAACATCCAAAGATACATTACACGGACAACTGCCCTGCTGGTAACCCTGCTGATGCTGAATGCCTGTTCGGACGAGCATACCAACGAATACTTCGCTGACAACAGCCATACCTTGCTTCGGGTTAGCCTCAGCTATTTCAGCGCCGAAGGACAGGCACAACCCGTATCCGGCGAGAACTGCATCGAACGCATGGATGCCTATCTCTTCGAAGATGGGGTGTTGACCGAATACCATCCCCAACTGACAGCCGAAAGCGAGAACAGCTACAACCTCGACCTGCAACGTCGAGCTGGTACGCTGTACGTGCTGGCCAATGCGGAAACTGGTCTAGTGCCCGAAACCGGTGTGCTGACCGAAGCGGACTTCTGCCAACAAACCCTTACGGTCGCAAACGGACACGTACAGCTATTTCTGACCGGACAGATCGGACTAAGCGGACAAGCCGTCAGTACCATTCCTCTGACACTGAAGCACGGAACGGCTCGACTCGACTTCCGCGCCCGCGTAGCAGGCAGTTTCAGCGTACACCAGTTCGGAGTAAGGAGTGCGGCGAAACAGACATTTGTCCTTCCGCAAACCGACGTACAGACACCGCAGGGAGCCGAAAAAGAAGACATCCTGCTGACCTTCGACCAAGGACTGAAACAGGACTCGGCAGCCATCATGTATCTGTACGAGCAGGCCAATCCCGACCTGAAAGTTTACGTAAAAGCCGAGATGGACGGAACTACCTACGAAATGGAACAGCCCTTACCCGAAGTACTGAAACGCAACACAATCTACACCATAACCCTACGCAAGGACCTGAGTGGGGCACACCTCGTGGTTGAGGAATGGGCCAAAGGCGAAGATACCGAACTCATCCCCAGTCTGGACAGCCGGCTCACCGTGGACCGGTCTGCCTCGCAACTGCCCGACGACGTACAGGTGGCCGACGGAGGAAGTACTCTCATTTTCCCGCACAACGCCACCGAAGTGCTGCTGGCCGTAGACTGTGATGACGAACTGGAGATGCTCCCCCTGGAAGGCTATCCGCTGACCGTAGAGCCCGTGACACAGACACGCGGAATCGAAGGTAAGAACCTGTTTCGGATACGCAAATTGCTCTATCCGCCGGGCTATGCCAGCGATGAAGCCAGCCTGCAGTTCCACCGCAAAGGACTGGACAACTCCTATCCCGAAGACCACATTCGCTTGGTGTTGCAAGCCAACCCGACGCAAATGGAAGGATTGCTGGATTTTGATTTGCAAAATTATGCCCACCGTTTCGACCATTACATCGACAACGAACTGGCAACAATCACCCTGCCCGAAGAAAAAGAAATCTTTGCCGAGTTCAACGAAGGTGAAGATCCGTGGATGAAAATCGCTCCACAAGAGGAAGGCAGCAACGTCTATCGTGTACTGGCCGGCTGGAAGCCCAACGATCCTACTGCCAACGGACGGGTGCAGGAAGCACGAATCGTCATCCGCAACAAAGCCGATGGTTCGGCACGCGAGGCATATACCGTGTCGCGCCGCAATTACGGACTACCTGTCACCTGGCTGCACGGCGTATGGTGGTGCAAGTACAATGCCCGCGGCAACTCAAAATCGTTCGACGACCAGATTCTTTCGTCCAACGACCCTGCCGTAAAAGCCGGAACCACGGTATTCAACTACCTGCGCGACTGCACCATCGACGAGTTCTACGACCTTTGGGGCTGGGCTTATCAGGGAGGACGCACACAGGGCATGCAAGTAATAGTACAAGACGGCGTCGCCGTGCTTGACGGATTCACCACAGCGGGCAATACACACATGAACAAGCTGGAGCCCACCACCCTTGCCCCCGACGGCTACGAGGTACCCAGCATGGAAGAATTCAACCGTGTATTCGATGCCACCGACCACGTATGGGTGATGTGGAACGGAACCCATATCCTGAAGAATCCCTGGGAAGGGCACAGCAAGATACAGCGCGAACAGCGCCGGCGGAACGATCTCGTCATCGACGAACTGGCTCTGAACGACCTCATCTACATCGCCATGAAGAGTCCCGACTTCACGCAATACGAGCCTGTTGTGTGGTATGGCCCGTCTGCCCAATGGAATACATCGGGCATCTACCACGGCCACTACAACAACATACTGTTTACCGTATATTCGCCCACAGGCAGCGGATGGTATTTCAACGGCAGCATGGCCGGCCTGTACCTGACGCAAAACGGTGCCGGAGTGCACGATACCCGTATTCTGCGCTTCAAAAAGTCGCCCGTGGAATACATCTACGGTGAAGAGTAAGGGATCGTCCTGATTCTGAGATAGAAAAGACGGAGAGTGGCGTTCAACACGACGATTTGTTGAACGCTACTCTCCGTTTCGTTTTTATATTTCCCGAAGCCATTCTATATTTGCAGCCGGAAGGGACAGGACGAACTATGCACGTATGGTTCGTGAGCCACGCAAGTGTGGTTCGCAAGCCACACAAGTGTCTCTCGCGAGCCACGCAAGTGTGGCTCGTGAGCGGTACAAGTGTTGTTCACCAGCCATGCAAGTGCAGTTCGCACGTCATGCTTGCACAGTCTGTGCACCGCAACAGCCCGCAAATATTACGCAATATGTCGTCAATAATCCCTTTTCTGCAACATTTAAGGGCAAAAAGGCAGGTTGAACCTGCCCGCGGTACACAAATAAAATAAAAGAAAAGAAAACAAAACAAAAGCATAGCATACCCCCTCCTTCATAGTTCCCCCGAAAGCGTGGGAACTACCGGAACGGCCCGGAGACCGTGGAGGAGGCTTAGGCTTTCAACGCTTCTTCATCACGCTGTTCACCACACGGACGGTAGAGACGAGCTTGTTGGTCGAGGTAAAGACGTCCACGTTCCAGACATGCGACGAGCGTCCCTTATGGACGATGGTACCCACGGCCCGCACCGTATCGCCTTCGAGTGCCGACGAAATGTGATTGCCGCTCACCTGCATCCCCACGACCATCTCGTCGGGTTGGCAAAGAATCATCGAACCCAGTCCGGCCACCGTCTCGGCCAGTGCCAGTGTGGCCCCTCCGTGCAGAATGCCGAAAGGCTGCCGCGTACGATGGTCCACCGGCATAGTGGCTTCCACACGATCCTGATCGGCGTAGGTGTACTGTATTCCCAGATTACCCATCAGGGCATGGCGTGCCTGAGCGTTCAGCTGGTCAAGGGGAACATCGCCGATGCGCACTTCGGCCAGTATCATTTTCTCGACGGCTGCTGCTACACCGTCTTCCTCGTTCGAGGCGGTAATGTAGTCGGCACAAGCCTTCACCGAGTCGGGTGCCTGCCCCATGGCTACGCCCATGCCGGCCAGCTGAAGCATGGCTACATCGCAAGTGCCGTCGCCAATGGCCATTACTTCCTCGCGCTTCACGCCCAGATGTTCGAGCAGGGCACCCAGCGTATTGGCTTTATCAACCGAGCAGGGCACTACCTCCAGGAAGAAGGGTTCGGAGCGGAATACGTCGAGCACGCCACTCAGACGTTTCTTCCAGTGCTCTTCAAGGGCTACCAGTGCCGCTTCGTCGTCGCTCACCAGCATGCACTTGCACGGGGCAAAGTCGATGGCGGTCGAGAACTCTTCCTCCTCTATCACGACCAAGTCGTTCAGTTCGGCTTCGTCCAGCACATGTTCGTCGTCCGAGTTGTTAGTCAAAATCAGGTTATCGTGGTAAGTAAACAGGGCAAAGCCGTTCTTCCGGGCTTTCTTCTCCAGGTAAGGCAACATTTCGGGATTGATCCGGCGTTCGAAAAGTATCTCTCCGTTCTGTGCATTGATAATCTGGCAACCGTTGTACGACAGGATAAATCCACCGTAATTGCCCAGTTCCAGGGTTTTGGCCACTTTCATCAAGCCGTACGACGGACGACCCGATGCCAGCACCACACGCACACCCATCTGCTGTATCTTCAGCAGGGCCGACAAGGTACGCTTCGTAATCTCCTTTGCGTCGTTCAGCAGCGTACCGTCTACATCAAGAACCAATAGCTTGTACTTCATGGCAATAAAGATTTAATGGTTTCCTCTATTGGGACACAAAGTTAAGGATTTGAACGAGATAAACAATTTTCTTTACGCTTTTTAAGGAGGGACGAGGGGACAACTCGTCAACTAAAACAAGTGCACCAGCCTCGTCACCAACAGCAGCGCCACTCCACCCAATGCCCAGTAGACGGCACGTGGCGTAGGGCGATACAGTGCCTTGCAAAGCAGGTAAATGCATACATAAATCATGATCAGTTCTGCCACATGCAGCCTAATGCCGTCGACCGACGAACCCGGCAACGACTCTATCCAGCGCAGTCCCTCGTTTTGCAAGCGCACCAGCACCCGAAGTCCCTCGGCCAGCGGTTGTTGCAACACGGGGAAAGGCGTAAGCAGCAGTACGCCCACCGCTACATACAGCACCAGCGACACCAGCGGAATCACCCATAAGTTAGTCAGCAGAAAATGGACAGAAAACCGTCCGAAGTAGAATGCCACCAGCGGAGCCGCCCCCACCTGTGCCGCCAACGAAACCGCCAGCAATCCATACACCCATCGCAGGAAACGGTTGCCGAATGGGCACAGCGACCACAATCCCGGCATCAGCAACAGAATAGCCGCCACTGCCGAGAACGACATCTGGAAACCTACGTCGAACAGCCAGCACGGACGCCAGCACAGCATCAGGAATGCGGCGACAATCAGCGCGTCCATCGTCAGCACCTTTTCGGTACGCAGTCCCACCACCACAAACAGCGAACACATCAGCACCGCACGCACCACCGACGACGAAAGCCCCGTCAGGAAAGCAAACGCCCACAACAGCCCCACAGCTACCAGCGACAGAAAAGGCTTCAAACGCCTCCACCGCTTCCACAAGGGTACGAAAAACACAAGAATCAACGCATAGATGAAACCGACGTGCAGTCCCGAGAGTGCCAGTACATGACTGGCTCCCGACACAGAATACGTTTCCATAAGTTCCTTGCTCAAATCGGTCTTGTCGCCCAGAGTCAGCGCGGAAAGCACCGCCAACTCATCGCCTGCAAACCCCAGACGACGATAGATGCCCAGCAACTCTTCACGCAGGTCGAGTGCCTTCTGCCGCAGGGTACGTTCCGAGGAATGCCCCGTCTTTATCCACTTCCCCGCGGGCACATAGGCCGTACCACTCACACCGTTGTGTTTCAGGTAGCGGGCATAGTCGAACCCGGCCGCCACACCCTCGTTGGAAGGAGGTTTGAGCCGCGCTCTTACCCACAGCGTGTCGCCCCGCTGCAAGGCAAGCGAAACGGAATCTTTAGCTATATAGAACAGAAATTCAGGTCGCCCGTAGCAGAGCGAAAGCGTATCGCCCCTCGCCTCGGCCAGCAACCTGGCCCGACACATGACGGTCTTGGGCTTCGGTTCGGGAACCTCAGTCAGCAGAATCTGGCAGTCGGAAATCCCGTTTCCGACGTCGTAGTGCGTAAGCTTCAGTTGTTGCCCCATCAGCAGAAAGCCAAAGGCAAACATCATCACATAAGCCACCAGTCCGAAAAGAACTCTGCCGGAACGTCGCAAGCACACCATCAGCAGCACACATGCCACCCCTACTGCCAGGCTGACGTCCGTCCATTGCCACGACGGGCAATAGTCGGCACACGCGATGCCAGCCATCAGCATTACCAACAGCCGCAGGAAAGGATGTCGCCGCCAGACAGACGACATTTACAGCCGCTTTAACGAACGGATAGCCTCTTCCTGATCGGGAGCCGCAAACACGGCACTGCCCGCTACCAGCACATCGGCACCGGCAGCCACCAGCCGCGCACCCGTTTCCAGATTCACGCCGCCGTCCACCTCAATCAGGGCATCCGAACCCGAAAGCGTAATCAGTTCGCGCAGCTCACGTACCTTCTCTATCGAATGTTCGATGAACTTCTGTCCGCCGAAGCCGGGATTGACACTCATCAGCAGCACCATGTACACGTCGTTGATGATGTCCTTCAGCATGCACACCGGAGTGGCCGGATTGATGGTCACCGCCGGCTGCATACCCGCCTCACGAATCTGTTGCACCACGCGGTGCAGGTGGGGACAGGCTTCGTAGTGCACGTTCATCACGTGTGCACCCAGTGCCTTCACTTCGGGAATGAACTTCTCGGGCTGCACTATCATCAGATGCACGTCCAGCGGTTTGCGTGCCAGCTTGGCAACGTACTTCAGCACGGGGAAGCCGAAAGAAATGTTGGGCACAAACACACCGTCCATGATGTCGATGTGCACCCAGTCGGCTTCGCTACGGTTCAGCATCTCAATGTCGTCCGCCAGATGACCGAAGTCGGCAGACAGGATAGAGGGAGAAATAATCGGTTTCATAACACAGTCATAGTATCTCTAAAGGTTCTGTTCTCTGTTTTATCTCACGAAGCGCGCCTCGTCCGTCAGCCGGAAGCCGCGCAGCAGTTCGTCGGTCTTCAGCCGTTTCTTGCCGGGAAGCTGCAAGGCGCAGATGCCCACAAATCCGTCGACTGCCGCCACGCGGATGTAGGTCTTGCCGTCGGTCTGTAGCGTACCGGGCTCCAGCGAATGGGGCGTCATGATCTTTTCCGTCTGGAAGATTTTCACCACGACCGGTTCGCCTTCGGGCAGTTTCAGCTCTGCCCATGCGGCAGGATAGGGCGAAAGACCGCGCACAAAGTCGTAGATGCGCTTCACCGGCTGGTTCCAGTCGATGCGGCATGTCTCCTTGAAGATTTTGGGAGCCGGTTTCAGCTCGCCCGTCACGCCCATCTCTTCTTGCGGGATGCTGTGGATGCTGCCGTCCAGGATGGCGTCCACGGTTTCGGTCACCAGTTTGCCGCCCAGCACCATCAGCTTGTCGTGAACGATGCCCACGTCGTCGGTATCGGCTATGGGGACGCGCACCTGCTGGATGACTTCGCCCGTATCAATCTCGTGTTTCAGGAAGAAAGTCGTGATGCCCGTCTCCGTCTCGCCGTTGATGACTGCCCAGTTGATGGGCGCCGCGCCACGATATTGGGGCAGCAGGGAGGCGTGCAGGTTGAAGGTTCCCAGGCGGGGCATGTTCCACACCACTTCGGGCAGCATGCGGAATGCCACCACAATCTGCAGGTCGGCCTTCCAGGCACGCAAGGCGTCCAGAAACTCCTCGTTCTTCAGTTTCTCGGGCTGAAGCAGGGGCAGGTTGTGTTCCAGCGCATACTGCTTGACGGGCGAGTATTGCAACTTGTGTCCGCGACCGGCAGGCTTGTCGGGCATGGTGATGACGCCCACTACGTTGTAGCCGCCTTCCACCAGGCAGCGCAGGGCCTCCACGGCAAAGTCGGGAGTACCCATATATACAATGCGTAAATCTTCTTTCTTCATTTGTCTAAGGATTTTAGGGGCAGCCGCAACAGGTGAAGCCGCTTTAGTTACCCGCAAAGGTAGGCAATTCTTCCTTATCGTCAAAGCATTGCATGTATCCTTTCTAAATTCTATTCTATTCTATCCTTTCCGTTTCACCCAGTACCCGTTGCCGAACCTCGTATGTACCCGCCTTCCCATCTGCGCCAGCAGGCGGCTGAACTCATCCAAATTTATTTAGCCGTAGGAAGCCTGCTTGTTCTCCGCCGACGAGGCGTTGGTCAGTTCGAAGGGATGGTAAGCCCACAAGGGGGTGTTTCCGATCTTACTATTGTTGATATCTTTGTTTACACCTATCCCTGACCAATCAGCCGCCCGTATAGAATATGAATGGTTGCTGACGGGATGGGGATACGTCTTCCTGTGTGTGCAGTATGCTGCGATAGCCGACAATAAATTTGCAATAAAGTTATTAAAAGAACAATGTCTGGTCTTCTTGTCTTCAATCACATATTTTTCCTGTTACAACGCAAATTTCTTGCAAAAATCATCGGCCATACAATCAATTTCTGTAATTTTAGACTCTGATCACATAGTGGTAATCGTTTAAATGTTGTAATTCAGCACTATAACTTTAATACTTTTATCGCTATATTCCTAATTTTCAGTGAAATATTTATTTGCTTACATCGAATTCACGTTAATTATGAAAAAAATAGTAACAGTTATTTGTAGTATCATTCTATTAACAGGTTGTACCCAACGTTTCCAACAAGGAACATCTACTTGTACAGACATTCAAGTGGATGTTGACCAAGTAAGTAGTGAATATGACTTTTCTCCCTTTTTGGAAGACGGTATGAAAGCCATCAAACTGGAAACGGATGACAGTTGCCTGGTATCCAAGATCGGCCAGTTTGCCTACGTGGATAACGTTCTGTATATAGCAGAAGAATTGGAACAAACCGTCTATCTGTTTGACAGCAACGGAAAATTCCTGAAGCGGATTGGGAAAAAGGGGCAAGGCCCCGGAGAATATAGCCGGATGGGGAAATTCCAAGTGAAAGGCGACCAAATCTATATCCTCGATAAGATGGACGGAGCACGTATCTGCGTCTATGACATTCCATCAGGAAAAGGAACCTATCTATATCTCAACGGAGGGTACCAGTTCGAAGACTTTCATATCGTTGGAGACGACATGTACCTGATCTGCAACAACAGGAGATCCGAACGGGGATACTATAACCTGATAAAAGTAAACATGAACAGCAGGCAGACAGCCTGTTTCTTACCGTTCGACAAAGCCTTATCCGAACATCAGTCGCACTGGGGATTATATAATTACGTCAGCCAATGCGATGACGAATTGCTAATGATTTGTTCCAACAATGATACCATTTATCAAATTAATAGTGATAATCCATTTCCTCAATATTCCGTTCGTTTTTCCAAGCGTACCCTACCAAAGGAAAACCGGACAAAGGAAGGAATGGACATCATGATAGAATCGATGGAGAAAGGATATATTAGGGGATTGGACAAAATCAATGATTTCGGGCGTTTTTTCATCGCCGAATATAGCGACAATACGATAAAGAGCTTTATTTACAATAAAGACAATGGAACAATAACTACCATAGCAGAAGTCCTTACGCTCAACAAATGGGGAAATTTATACATGTGGGAGTATGTACTGACAGACAACAAGGAACTTGTCGTAGTTGAACAGGCCGACATGTTCAAGGCATGCTGGGAACAACGGTATAGCAAAGGGAAATTTGCATCGGAAAAAGACAAAGAGAAAATACATAACATTTATAAACGCACGAAGGAAGAAGACAATCCGATTGTCTATATTTTCAAACTAAAAGAGTAAAAATATGGCTTTTCAGGGAAAAAAGTAACCGTATCCATCTATATATGCTAATAGCATGGGGAGAACTAGTGATCATGACAGATATATTCTGCTATCACGAAATCCGCCAACGTGATACTTTTGCGTATGGTTTGTTGGCTGATATGAAACTCTTCCTGCTGGACAAGCAGACAAAGGAGTTGAAAAGCTGCTTTATGATAAGAAACGGCATATTGGGAGGTGGAGGAATGTCCGGTTACTTGGCAGTAAACGGTTCGATAATGATTGCCCAAGTGTATAATGCTACCATGTTCAAAATGTTGGCGGACAATCTTATCAAACGATACTCCTCTTGCACGAACTGCCCCGAAAATAGAGGGAGTCTGAATAAAGGCTCCCTCCCTGCCTTCCTTCTACAGAAATCACTCGTCCGAGAAGTGCACCAGCACCTGACGGTACGAATTGAATATCTTCGACTTCGACACAAAACCCAGATACTTCCCGTCGGCATCGACCACGGGAAGGTTCCATGCCTGTGTGTCGTCAAAAGTCTGCATCACCTGCTCCATGCTGTCGGTATCGAGCAGGCGTGCCGGAGCCGAAGTCATGAACTTGCCCACCGTGAAGCGGTGATAAAGCTCCTGTCGGAACATGATGTTGCGAATGTCGTCCAGCTGGACGATGCCCAGCAACTTGCCTTCCTGGTCGGTGACGGGGAAGACGTTGCGCCTCGACTGGGAAATGGCCCGTACCATTTCGCCCAAATCCATGTCGGGACGAACCGCAATGAAGTCCTTCTCCACGACGTTCTCCACCTTCATCAGCGTCAGCACGGCCTTGTCCTTGTGATGGGTCAGCAGCTCGCCTTTCTTGGCCAGACGCATGGAATAGATGCTGTGGGGCTCGAAGACGATAATCGTCAGATAGGAACTGACGGAAACAATCATCAGGGGCAGGAACAGGTCGTAACCGCCCGTCAGCTCGGCAATGAGAAAGACACCCGTCAGCGGGGCGTGCATCACGCCGCTCATCACGCCCGCCATGCCCATCAGGGCAAAGTTCTTTTCGGGCAGGTAGGCCGTCACGTCGAACTCGTTGCTGAAGTGCGAGAACACGAAACCGGCAATACAGCCCAGATAGAGCGAAGGCGCAAAGATACCGCCACAACCGCCGCCCCCGTTGGTGGCACTCGAAGCGAACACCTTGAACAGGATAATCAGCATCAGGTAGATGAGCAGCAGGTGGCTGTGCCCGTAAAAGAGGGAGTTGTTCATCACCGTGTCCCACTCGGCATTGCTGGTGCCGTTGAGCAGCAGTTCGATGGTGTCGTAGCCTTCGCCGTAGAGCGGAGGGAAGAGGAAGATGAGGATGCTGAGCATGGCACCGCCCACCATCAGTTTCTTGTATGGCTTCTGCAGTTTGGCAAAGACGCCTTCGACCGAATTCATGGCACGGGTGAAGTAGAGCGAAACCAGTCCGCAGAAGATGCCCAGCATGATGACGTAGGGAATGCGCCCCAACTCGAAAGGCTGGTCCAGGTGGAACTTGAACATGGCTTCCTGCCCGGTCACCACGTAGGAGACCGTTGCCGCCGTCACCGCCGATATCAGCAGGGGCAGCAGCGACGACATGGTGAGGTCGATCATCAGCACCTCCAGCGTGAACACCAGTCCCGCTATGGGCGCCTTGAAGATGCCCGCCACGGCACCCGCCGCACCACAGCCCACGAGGAGCATCAGCGTGCGGTGCTCCATCTTGAAGACGGAACCCAGGTCGGACCCGATGGCCGACCCCGTCAGCACGATAGGCGCCTCGGCTCCGACCGAACCACCGAACCCGATGGTGATGGAGCTGGCGATGATGGACGACCACGTATTGTGCCGCTTGATGCGCCCCTGCCGCCGCGAGATGGCATACAGAATCTTGGTGACTCCGTGGCTGATGTCGTCCTTCACCACATAGCGCACAAACAGTCCGGCCAGGAAGATACCCACTACCGGATAGACCAGATACAGGTAGTTGGCCTCGGTCGTATCGAAGTTCTCCGTCAGGAAGTTCTGTATCCAGTGTATCAGCATCTTCAGTATCAGTGCCGCGAAAGCCGTGAAGATGCCCACCAGGAAGCTCAGGATGAGGATGAACTGTTTCTCCTTCAGGTTCTTCTCGCGCCAGATGATGAAGCGCTGCAATCTGCTTTTATGTTCTTTTGCCATTGCTCTATTCCCGGATTATTTTTATCAGTCCGCCCTTGTCGAGCTTGATGATGCTGGAAGGTTTGGGGTGTCCGGTCTCTTCCTGGCGGAAACCCACGATATAGTCGACAGCCGACTTGATTTCCTCGCTGATTTCGCTGAAGTTGGCGGGCGAGGGCTGTCCGCTGATGTTGGCCGACGTCGAAACAATGGCCTTGCGGAACTGCTGGCAAAGGCGTTTGGAGAACGCTTCGCTGGTGACACGGATGCCTACGCTGCCGTCGGCGGCAAGCAGGTTGGGCGCCAGGTTGCGCGCTCCGGAGTAGATGATGGTGAGCGGCTTGTCGGCCAGTTCGATGAGGTCCCATGCCACTTCGGGCACGTCCTGCACGTAGAAGTCCACCTTGACGGCCGAGTCGACCAGCACCAGCATGGCCTTGCTGTCGGCACGTTGCTTGATTTCGTACACGCGGCGCACGGCTTCTTCGTTGGTAGCGTCGCACCCGATTCCCCAGATGGTGTCTGTGGGATACAATATCACCCCGCCCCGGCTCATCACCTCGCAGGCTTTTTTGATGTCTTCTGTCATTTCTTGCTGTATAATTTCATTGATTAAACACGCAAAAATAGTATTTTTGCAGCGATAACTAACAACGTTTCGAAGAAAACAATGGAAGAAATTCACTTTAACCACACACTGCCTATACAACTACGCTTTAACGACGTTGACAAGTTCGGACACGTCAACAACACCGTCTATTTCTCGTTCTACGACTTGGGCAAGACGGAATACTTCGCTTCGGTGTGTCCGCATGTCGACTGGGAGAAGGACGGCATTGTCGTCGTCCACATCGAAGCCGACTTCCTCTCGCAAATCTACGGTTCCGACCACATTGCCGTGCAGACTGCCGTCACCGAAATCGGTACCAAAAGCTTCCGCCTGGCGCAGCGGGTCATCGACACGCTGACGAACGAAACCAAATGCGTCTGCACCTCGGTGATGGTGGCGTTCGACCTCACCAAGCACGAATCCAAACCCCTGGAGCAGGACTGGATAGATGCCATCTGCCGATACGAGGGCAAAGACCTGAGGAAGAAGAAGTAACCCCTTCATACACATGCGCCATGCCCTACCTGCAACCCTACCTCTCGCCCTTGGGACCGATGACGATGGCCAGCGACGGCCGTTGCCTGACCGGCCTGTGGTTTGACGGACAGAAGTACTTCCCCGACCTGACGGCCGGCGCATACGAATGCCGCGACCTGCCCCTCTTCGGTGATGTCCGCCTGTGGCTGGCCGACTACTTCCGCGGTTGCCGGCCCTGCAATACCCCACCCCTGCAACTCGCAGGAAGCCCCTTCCGCCAGCAGGTATGGAAGCTGCTGCAGGAAATCCCCTACGGACAGACGGTGACCTACCGGGACATTGCCCGCCAACTGGCCCGGTTGCAAAACAGCGACAGGGCTGTGGCTGCACAGGCCGTCGGAGGCGCTGTGGGTCACAACCCTGTCAGTATCATTGTCCCCTGCCACCGCGTCGTGGGACGTGACGGAAGCCTGACCGGCTATGCCGGAGGCCTCGACCGCAAAGCGGCGCTGTTACGACTGGAGGGGGTTGAACTTCAGCAGAATGCAAATAAGCCCTAATTAGACCATCGCACCTTTACCTTATTATTTGGCAGCAGGTTGCCGGAAAAGCACCCTCTCCTGTTCCTGACCATCGGTACGGATAATGACTTCATAGGCACTGTCGGCACCTGTAGCGGTCCCGGCAGGTTTTAAAGCCAATTCCACTTCTTCGTAAGGAGAAAGCGGTTTGATGTCGCCCGAAGCAATCACTTTCCCACCGCAACAGACTTCTACCTGAGAAGGTCGTGAAGCGGAAAGCCCGAAATTACTTATTTTCAGCTTCAACAGTCCCTGGTCCTTGTTGTACTGAGGGCGTCGGGCCGAAAGCAAGGCCGGTGCATAGTCGACGTATGGAAGTCGGGCATATCCGTACAGCAACTCTCCATTCGTAGTGCGTCCTATCAGCTTGGGAGCAAATTCGTCGGGCATGATGCCACTTCCCTTACCACTAAAGACAACAATCAGGTCATCACCTTCTTTGCGGGTCTTCAAAGGCTTACTTCCCCGTCCAAAATTAACCTCGGTGAACGAACCGAAACGAAGTGACTCGATATCGACGTCGGTTTGAGGAGAAAAGCCGGGTTCGGCTTTTATTTTTACCTCTATCCGTTTGGTAGAAGCTGTGATAGGCTGTTCGTTAAGCACAGAAAACAGAAGCCCCTTGTTCAAAGGAACGCAAATGTTCTTCGACGAATGGCGGTCGCCCGGCTGGTCGCAGCCCTTGATTGTGTCGATTACGGCAAAATTCATCTGCACCGCACGTCCGTCAGGATCCTGAAACACTTTGGCACGCTCGTATTTAAACCAATGTTCCACTTCTCCGTCCTTGTGGAAGGAAATGCCAGGTACATAAGCTTCGCCTTGCTCCGTCACCCAGTGTATGCCATCCTTTGAACGCTGATAAAAGGCTATGCGTCCCAGCCAGTCGTTCACAATCAGATGATACTGAAGGCTGTCACGCCACACAACCGGGTCCTCAAAACGTCCTTCGATCGCCGGATAGACACGCTTGTCGGTAATCTGCTGATACGTAGAAAGACCGTCACGGCTAATCCATACACCGCCACCCCGGCAAACCATGAGGTAAGACCCATCGGCACGACGGGCAAAAGTCAGATTGGACAAACCTTCTATGATGTTACGATCGCGCGCATCAAAGTCAAACTGCTGATAACACCAGACAGGGCTGTTCTCACTGTCGGCTATGTAATAACCGTCGATGACATAAACTACCACCCTGCCATCGGCCAGACGGAATGCTTCGGGATTGTGGCCCTTGCCAATAGAGTTCTGGATGCGGAACGGCCCCGACAAGCGGTCGCTTACGGCATGGAAGACGGTGGAATTGGGCCAGAACATGTGACCGTTGCGCGAACGTTCGGGCCAACCGCAAACATAAAGGTGATACTTCCCGTCGGCAGTCTGCAAAATATTTCCACCCCAGAAAGACATGTCGTCCTGTTCGATGCCATTGTCCACATAGCGGTTCTGTACGCTATCCGTACCCCAGACATGACTCTTCTTCACCCCATCGGGCATGGGTAAGAAACGGTCCATAAAACGGGCACCGGGCACCAGTTGTTTCCATTCTTCCGGCCGGGGACGTTCCGTGACTTGCGCTGCCAGCGAAACGCACAGAGCAGAGGCCAGAAAACCTGCAAAAAATCTTCTTATCATAGGCATATCAGCTTATCTGTATATTAAAGGCTTTTCCTTTCGGGTCTGAAGCCGTCTGTGATTCACGTACTTCATACTCTGAAAAGAAAAGCTTTCTGTTATAAACATTCAGTTTCCACGCATCGGACAGCCTTACAGTTTCACCAGAATGCGGAACACCTTTCCCGGAGCAGCTGCCCAGTCGGCCATGGCGGCAGCAGCCTCTTCGGGCTCGGCGATGCGGCTGATTAACTTGTCAATCGGGCAGACACCCGTCTGCAAGTAGTTGATTACGGCACGGAAGTCGGCCGGAAGGGCATTGCGCGAACCGCGTATGTCAAGCTCCTTCTGCACAAACAGTTTCGTCTGGAACTCTACCGGACTCTTGGCATAGCCGATGCACACCACGCGACCCGTGAAGCCTACTTCGTCCACCGCCATCACGTAGGTGGCCGGACTGCCTACGGCTTCAATCACCACGTCGGCACCCAGTCCGTCGGTCAGCTGCAGCATGCGTTCGTGCACGTTCTCCGTCTTCGAGTTGATGACGTACGTGGCTCCTACCTTGCGGGCCAGCTCCAGCTTCTCGTCGTCCAGGTCGACGGCAATGACGGTAGCGCCGCGCAGCGAAGCACGGACAATGGCACCCATACCAATCATACCGCAACCAATGACCATCACCCGTTCGTTATCGACCACCTGACCGCGCGAAACGGCATGGAAACCGACACTCATCGGCTCGATGAGCGCACAGTCGCGCGACGACATCAACGGAGCGGGAATCACTTTCTGCCAAGGCATGACGGCATATTCGCACATCACGCCGTTGCGCTGCACGCCCAGCGTTTCGTTGTGCTCGCAGGCGTTGACACGGCCGTTACGGCATGAAGCACACTTTCCGCAGTTGGTATAGGGGTTCAGTGTCACGCTCATGCCTTTGGCAAACAGGCCTTCGGGTACGCCCTCGCCTATTTCCTCGACCACAGCTCCTACTTCGTGACCGGGCACTACGGGCAGCTTCACCATCGGGTTGCGACCCAGATACGTGTTCAGGTCCGAACCGCAAAAGCCTACATATTCTATCTTTACCAAAATTTGTCCGGGAGCCACTACAGGCTTCTCCATCTCGATGACCCTCATTTCAGAAGGGCCGGTAATTTGTACTGCTTTCATCTTATCAGTTAGTTTATTCTAGTTTCATTATCAATGTTCCATTCTTTATTCTCCACCACTGGAGTCCTGCCTTCCGGACCGCACTTTCCGGCCTTTTGAGCGACACAAGTGTGGCTCGTGAGCAATGCAAGTGTGGCTCGCGAGCCGTACAAGTGTCTCTCGCGAGCCGTGCAAGTGTCCTGCAAAAGGCGTGCAGGCGGCCTTCAGGGGCAGTGTAACCGCGTATCAGTCCACTACCTTGTAACCCTTCCAACCGTAGTAGGCGCAGAAGGCGAAGCAGACGAGCGGAATGATATAGGCAGCGTAGTACAACTGTTCGTTGACGTGCATCAGGTAGGCCGTCAGCTGCGGCAGGCAGGCATTGCCCACGATGGCCATCACAAGGAAAGCCGAGCCGCTCTTAGTCTGGTCACCCAGTCCCTTAAGGGCCAGCGAGAACTGTGTGGGGTACATGATGGACATGAAGAACGAGATGCCCAGCATGGCATACAGTCCCACCATGCCTCCGAAGCCGATCACCACTCCGCACAACACCACGTTGAGCAGGGCATACACCAGCAGCATATCCTGAGGACGGAACTTCACCATCAGTCCCGTGCCGATCCAGCGGCCCAGCAGGAAAGCCAGCATATAGAGTCCGAAGTACGTGGTAGCCTCATCCTCGGGCAGTCCCACATACGTACAGCAATACACCAGGAAAAGGCTGTTGATGGCCGTCTGTCCGCCGTTGTAGAAGAACTGGGCGATGACACCCCAGCGCAGGTGCGAGCGACGCATCACGCCGAAGTCAATCAGCTTTGAGCCGGCTGCCGCCTTGTGCTCCTCGTCGCCAATCTTGGGCAACTTCGAGAAGACGAACACGACAGCTATGACAATCAGCAACATGGCCAGTACCAGGTAAGGTATCTTCATGGCATCGGTCTCCGTCTGAATATAGCCCTCCCAGCCACCGACATAGTCGGCAGGAAGCGTTTCGCGGGTGTAGTGCGTGCCGCTGAGGATGAGCTTGCTCAGGAACATGGCCGAGATGAACGCTCCCAGTCCGTTGAACGACTGGGCCAGATTCAGCCGCCGGGGAGCCGTAGCCGGGTCGCCCAAAGCGGTGACGTACGGATTAGCCGCCGTCTCCAGGAAACACATGCCCGTAGCGATGATGAAGAAGATGCACAGGTAAGCCCAGTACTCCTTCAGCATGGCGGCCGGAAAAAACAGCAGTCCGCCAAACGCCGCCAGCAACAGACCGAAGACGATGCCCGCCTTGTAGCTGTATCGCTTCATGAACATGGCGATGGGGATGGGGAAAATGAAATAGGCCAGCCAGTAGGCCGTCTCGGTGAACGAGGCCTCGAACGTATTCAGTTCGCACGTCTTCATCAGCTGTCGTATCATGGTGGGCAGCAGGTTGCTGCTGATGGCCCACAGAAAGAACAGCGTAAAGACGAGCATCAAGGGGACAGCGTAATTCTGTTTCTTCATAACCGGTCCCTCCTTATTCTGACATGTTTTTGATGTAAGGCAGTTCGGGCAACGCACCGAAGCCGTAGAAGCTACGGGCATTCTCGCCCAGGAAGAGCCGTTTCTCGTCGTCGGTCAGCTCGGTCGACTTGCTCACGAAGTCGTACGACATGCGGTAGGTGATGGCCGTAATGGTACGCGGATAGTCCGAGCCCCACATCAGCTTGTCCATGCCCACCAGGTCGGCCGCCTCGCGGATAGCGCGCACGGCACCGCGGAAGGGATAGAACTCGTCGTTGAACAGCCACGTGATGCCGCCCGACTCGATGCGGACGTTCGGATAGCGGGCCAACTTCACCTGTTCGGTCCAGCCCGGCATGGTCACCATGGCAAAGTGCCCGATGGCTACCTTCAGCTGCGGGCATTCCTGTATCACCTCTTCCAGCTCGGGCACCTGTGTGGCGCCGTCGGCCATGTCGATGGACAAAAGCACCTGCTTCTGCTCCATCAGGTGGAACATGCGCATCATCTCGTCGCTGTTCAGCCATACGCGGCCTTCCTTCAACAGCAGGCGTTGGGCGGGAATCTTGATGCCGCGGAATCCCTGCTCTATCAATTGCTCGGCCTGCTCGTAGAATCCCGGCTTGCGGAACTCGCACAGACCGCACACGAAGAAGCGGTCGGGGTAGCGAATAGCCACGTCGGCCAAATATTCATTCTGTATGCCGTCGATAAACTCCTGTGTGATGACTGCTGCCGACACCTGGGCATAGTCCATGTTCGACAGGAAGACTTCGGCCGAGTTGCGGCCATCAATCATAAAGGGCGGAAGCATCTGCCGCACCTCGCCCATGAAGAGCGAACGGCCGTTCTCCAGCGTGCGGATAGGCAGACCGTCCACCACCGTGTCCTGACGCAGCCACAAGTGGGCATGCGCATCGATAATCGGATATTCCATGGCTCACGGTTTTAAGAGTTCGCCCAGCTGACACGCTGCTGGTCGCCGATGATTTCGCGTACTTTCTTCACCAGTTCCCAGTCGATGGGTTCTTCGATGAAGGCCACGTTCTTGCGTACATTCTGCGGGTTGGCCGTGCTGAAGAGGGTCGTGGCAATGCGCGGATTGCTGACAGAGTATTGCATGGCCAGTTTCTCGATGGGGTAGTCGACCGATTTACAGTATTCCATCGCCTTGCGGCAAGCCTCAACCAGCGGCTGGGGAGCCGGATGCCAGGCGGGCACACCGCGTTCGGTCAGCAAGCCCATCGACAGGGGTGATGCGTTGATGACACCTATTCCCTTCGACTCGAAGTAATCCAGAAAGTCTAGCAGTTTGTCGTCGTTCAAGCAGTGGTGGCAGAAGTTCAGAATGCTTTCTACCGTACCCGGTTCAGAGTGGTCGATGACCCACTTCAGATTCTCCAGTTGCAGGTCGGTGATGCCCACGTGTCCTACAACGCCTTTCTCCCTCAGTTCCACCAGTGCAGGCAGGGTTTCGTTCACCACCTGGTTGAGGTCGGCAAACTCGATGTCGTGCACATTGATCAGGTCGATGTAGTCGATGTTCAGGCGCTCCATACTTTCGTAGACGCTTTCTGTGGCGCGTTTGCCAGAGTAGTCCCACGTGTTGACGCCGTCTTTGCCGTAGCGTCCTACTTTGGTGGACAGGTAGTACTTGTCGCGGGGAATGTCTTTCAGTGCCTTACCCAGCACAGTCTCGGCCTTGTAGTGTCCGTAGTAGGGCGATACGTCGATGAAGTTCATGCCCAGTTCGATGGCTGTAAACACGGCTTCGATGCCTTCTTTTTCTTTAATGTCATGGAATACTCCGCCCAGCGACGAAGCTCCGAAACTCAGGGAAGATACTTTCATTCCCGTCTTACCGATTTCATGGTATTGCATAATCTTGTGTTTTTAAATGTTGATTTCCGTACAGGCAAAGATAGGAGCAATCCGTTCCCCTTCCCTCACATAGGTCCGTAAAAAGGCACGTAACGGTTTACGTAAAAAGAATTGTCTGTTTCGCTGGCTTTTCAGCCGAAAAGTGTTTTCTTTGCAACTGAAAAGAATCCCAACAACGCACCGATGGCAAACCCGAAACATATCTCCCTGAAAGATCTGGCACGCGAACTCGGCGTGTCGGTGCCTACCGTGTCGAGGGCGCTGAAGGACAGCCCCGAGATAAGTGCCGACCTGCGCGCCCGCGCCAAGCAGCTGGCACAGGAGCTGAACTACCGCCCCAATCCGTTCGCCATCAGCCTGCGCAAAAATGCTCCGCGCATCATCGGAGTCATTGTGCCGGACATTGTCACCCATTTCTTTTCCTCCATTCTGAGCGGCATTGAGGATATGGCCATTGCCAACGGGTACTTTGTCATCATCACGACCTCGCATGAGTCGTACGAGCACGAAAAGAAGAACATCGAGAATCTGGTCAACATGCGTGTCGAAGGCATCATCGCCTGCCTGTCGCAGGAGACGACCGACTTCGGCCACTGGGCGGCACTGGCCGACATCAACATGCCTGTCATCCTGTTCGACCGCGTATGCCTGACTGACATGTTCTCTACCGTCGTGGCCGACGGCGAACACTCTGCCCAGATGGCTACGCAGCACCTGCTGGACAACGGAAGCAAGCGGGTGGCCTTCATCGGTGGTGCCAACCATCTGGACATCGTACGACGAAGGAAACACGGCTACCTGGAAGCCTTGCGCGAGAACCGCATCCCCATACAGAAAGAGCTGGTGGTATGCCGCAAAATAGATTACGAAGAGGGGAAAATTGCTACAGAATCGCTGCTGTCACTGCCCCAGCCTCCCGACGCCATATTGGCCATGAACGACACGCTTGCCTTTGCCGCTATGGAAGTCATCAAGAGTCACGGGCTACGCATCCCGCAGGATGTAGCCATCATCGGCTATACCGACGAACAGCACGCCAACTATGTAGAGCCCAAATTGTCGGCCGTCTCACATCAGACCTACCGCATGGGCGAAACCGCCTGCCGCCTGCTGATAGACCGCATCAAGGGGGACAAAACCGTCAGACAGGTGGTAGTGCCCACCCGTCTGGAGATAAGGGAAAGCAGCATCAAGTAACGGGTTGCCGCTGTGCGGCGCTCCTTTCCCCGATGCTGCCGTTTTCCGAAATTATCAATCGTACAGATAGAACATCCGTTCCATCAGTTTCCACTTCTGCGAAGAAGTACTGCCGGGGGCACACTCCTGGAATCGGGCTACACAGTCTTCCCACTCCGCCTGACGGGGAAGATGCGCCAAACGCTCCATGGCCGAGTCCCAGTCGAAATCGAGCGGAGTCTCGACTATCATGAACAGTTGGCTTCCCGAAATATAAATCTCCATCTCCAGGATTCCTACCGAACGGATGCCTTCCAAAATCTCGGGCCAGGCATTCTCCCGACTGTGGATTTTCCGGTATTCGGCTATCAGCTCCGGATTGTTCTTCAAACTTAGCGTCTGACAATAACGCTTCACAGGCACAGCATGTTGTCTCGTTTTATAACCTTGGTTGAGTTGCATAAAAAAACAGTTTATTGATTATTTGATTTAAAACATCGGGTAAAGTTATGGCTTACAAACAAGATATACAAATCCGAAGCTGCCTATTTAAACTATATTTGCAAGTATGGCTCGCGAGCCGTGCAAGTGTCGCTCACGAGCCGTGCAAGTGTCGAACAAATGAATTGCAAGTGCTGTTCGAGAGCCTCGCCTGCACCATACGGGCAAAGGTCAGCCCGCCTCCAACAAGACAGACCGACCTCTACACTAACCCAATATAAAAGAAATCAATCGTACAGATAGAACATACGTTCCATCAGCTTCCACTTCTGCGAAGAAGTGCTGCCGGGGGCACACTCCTGAAAGCGGGCCACACAGTCTTCCCACTCCGCCTGACGGGGAAGATGAGACAGCCGCTCCATAGCCGAATCCCAGTCGAAATCGAGCGGAGTATCGACAATCATGAACAGCAGGCTTCCCGAGATGTAGATTTCCATCTCCAGAATCCCTACCGAACGAATGCCTTTCCGTATTTCGGGCCAGGCATTCTCGCGGCTATGTATTTTCCGGTATTCGGCTATCAGTTCCGGATTGTTCTTCAAACTCAGTGTCTGGCAATAGCGCTTCACCGGCACTGCATATTCTTTTGTTCTATAACCTTGGTTGAGTTGCATAACAACAGTTTTATTATAAAGTTCCTTGAAATCAAAGCCTTACTCTCTCATTTCTATTTTTCTTTTTATCATTATCGGATAAGATATTCCCCAAAAAGAATTTTAAAAAAGGGATTATCACGATAACAATCTTACCCTCTCCTCTCTAAAAATTATTATTCTTTACATTCAATTTCAAACACTATAGTTTCAAAATCCGGCAATTGTTTAGGCTTTTGTATTTCCAGATAATCCTCTTTATTTTTCCACTTAATGTTTTCCTCTGTTCCCAACAGTTTTACAGACTTAATGTTATCAAAATCTTTTAAAGCTTTCAATTTTATATTTCCAGTCGGACGAAGCATACAAAACGTGTATATTTTATTGCCCTTTTGAGTATAGCGAATATCTGTTCCATCATAAGTTCGTACATCTTTATAGCCTCCAAAAGGTCCTTTCTCTTGCGGTGACATAGTAGAATTTCCTTCGCCATACACTTTAAACGGCCTTGTTCCGTATATAGCTTCACCATTTACTTTCATCCAACGACCTATGCCTTTCAATATTGCTATGACATCTTCTTCAAGATCTCCTTCCGGAGTCTGCACAACATTCAGCAATAAATTACCATTCTTACTTACAATATCTACCAACATTTGAATGATTTCTGTCGCTGTCTTATATTTTTGTCCTTCACTATAAAACCAATCCCCTATCGAGGTATCCGTTTGCCAAGGATACTCACTGATGTCTTCAATCACCCCTTTTTCAACATCATGTACAAATCTGCCATTGGAAGCTTCTTTGCATGTATAAACAGTAGTAGGTAATCCTTTAGAATCCAGACCTTGATTATAATAATATGAGACCAAACTTCTTCCGACATGACCAAACGGCAACGAACAATCAGAATATAACAAATCCGGCTTATACATATCAATCAGTTCTGTTACTTTATTATACCAATCCTGTTGCCATACAGGATTCTTCGTCAGCCACAAAGTATCATCTGGAGCCGCCGGAGTATAATAAAGATCAGAATATTCCGGTAAGTTTCCATCATAAGGAACATTTGCATATTTTCCTTTCGAATCATGCCCTTTATTTACCTGAAACCAAGTATAACTTGCCGCAAGATGTTCTGACACTCCAAAATATAATCCAGCCTTTTTACAAGCCTCCTGCCATGCTCCTACAATATCCCGATGAGGCCCCATATTGACAGAATTCCATCTATGTAATTTTGAATTCCACAAAAAGAAATTATCATGATGAGCAGCCATGGAAACAAAATATTTAGCTCCTGTTTCCTTATACAATTGAATCAGTTCGTCCGGATTAAACTTCTCTGCTTTCCAGAGAGGGATTATGTCCTTATATCCGAAAACCGAAGGATGTCCATATCGTTTAATATGTCGATTATATTGTGCTGTTCCTTCTTTATACATCTGTTTAGCATACCAATCGCCCATTCTTGGCACAGCCTGTGGTCCCCAATGCGCCCAAATTCCAAATTTGGCATCTCTAAACCATTCTGGACATTTATATTTCAACAATGAACTATCTGAAGCCTTAAATAATTCATAATCGCCTCCATACAGATTTACTGTAAGACACAACATTATAACTATATAAAAAAACTTCCGCATATCACTTAATTTTAAATAATACACATTCTGTTATCATATTCCCAAGGGTGAACAATGCACCGGCCTTCATGGCCGACCAATCTTTAAACCTTAATAAACTGTCTGATGATTGATCCTATTATTTCCTGATTCTGAACACCGGCGCAATCTCGTTCAGCCGCTTGGCGGGGAGCTCGATTTCCAAGCCGGCGGAGGTGCGGGTGAACTTCACTTTACCGTAGCCCAGCAGTTCGACTTTCTTTATCTCGTCGGGGTAGAGTTCGTTGCCGGCAGAGAGGGATTTCACAGTGACTTTACCATTCTCGGGCCATGCCAGAACGGTGACATATAGGTATTTTTTGGTTTGCGTAAAGCGGATCTCCTGCGCTGTGGCCTGTCCGTAAGATCCTTCGTTGAAGCCCTGGGCATTGATTTTGATGTCGGCACTGGCAATGGGGCCTTCGCCGAATACTTTCCAGGGACGGGTGTCGTAAATGGCTTCCTTATTGATATTCATCCAGTCGCCAAACTCGTTGAGGATGGCTTCTTCTTTCTCATCGAACGTACCGTCGGCGCGCAGAGGGACACTCAGCAGCAGATTACCGTTCTTACTGACTACGTCCATCAGCAGTTTCACTACGTTGGCAGCAGACTTGTAGCCGTTGTTCTCGTAGATAGAGGTATTGTAGTGCCAGCCACCGATGCAGGTACAGGTCTGCCACGGCTCGGCGACGATTTCATTGGGCGCGCCGCGTTCCACGTCCCATACCAGAGCTTTGCGTTGGTTCTCGTCGAGTATCTTGCCGAACATAACGGCTTCCAGCTTACCCTTGTGGGTGGCCATGCTGTGGTTGTAGAAGTGGGCGGCTATTTTCAGTCCGGCATCGCTGATGGGATAGAACGGAGCTACCGTCACATCGAAGTACAGCATGTCGGGATTGTAGCGGTTGATGACGTCGAGTGTACGGTTGTAGAAGTTTGTGACGTACTTCTGCGTGGGGATGCAGACTCCGTTTCCCCAGGCCCACTGGCTGTGAATCATGCCGTTGTCCCAGCTGTTCTTGCTCAAGGGATGGTTCTGGGCGTAGAGGTCCTGCGGGTCGTAACCTTCCCACCACTTGCCTTTGCCGTCTTCCTTGGTCAGCTTGCCGTCGTAGGGAATGCCTTTCTTGGGACCTTTCGTGTCGTGACGCTGCGAGGGTTCGTACCAGCTCCAGGCGTGGTCGGCATGCAGGCTGACGCCGAAATAGAGGCCATGCTTGCGGGCTGCCTTGGCCCAACCTTCGAGGATGTCCTGCTTCGGCCCCATGTTCACCGAGTTCCAAGGCTGATACTGGCTGTCCCACAAGTCGAAGTTGTCGTGATGGTTACCCAGGGCGAAAAAGTATTGAGCACCTATCTTCTTATAGAATCCGACCAGCTTGTCGGGGTCCCACTTCTCGGCCTTGAACAGGGGAATGATATCCTTGAAGCCTACCTCGGACGGGTGACCGTAGTTCTTCACGTGGTAATTATACTCGTTGGAGCCTTCCATATAGAGGCTGCGCGCCATCCAGTCGCCGGAGCCTTCGACGCATTGTGGTCCCCAGTGCGCCCAGATGCCGAACTTGACATTGCGGAACCATTCGGGTACCTGATAGTTTTCCAGCGACTGCCACGTGGGCTCGAATTTGCCGGTCATCATCGGCTCGTCCTGCTCGGACACGGGTACTTGATAATTCTGTGCCGAAGCAACGCTGGCTGAAAATAGTAATGAGAATAGCAGAATCTTGTTCTTCATAAGTAGTGTTCTGTTTTGGGTTAATTGAATCGGGTTATAATTTGATAGCACAAAAATACACAATAAGGTCGGAACTATGATAGAACATTTTCGACCATATATAGCACAAAACCGACAATCTTACCAGTTTTTATCCGAATCGATAGAACAAAAGCGACAAAAGCTTGCACTATTCCGACATTTTCTTTGATAGTTACAACAGAAAAACTACCTTTACCCCAGATTTTCAAACACAACAAATACCATGAAAACATCTATCGACCAACTACATCCGCTGGTTCTCAACGTCGGCCTGGCCATACACAATGCCGACTGGAACTGGAAGAATGTCAACAGCCCTTTCATGCGGCTGTACTACGTCACCGACGGGCAAGCGCAAATCGAGCTTCCTACGGGTACCTACCTGCTGAAGCCCAACCACATGTATTGCATCCCAGCCTTCACGAGTCACAGCTACATCTGTAACTCCTACTTCTGCCACTACTACTTACATATATATGAAGAGCACCGGCAGGAAAGCTGCTTCTTCGATGAATGGGACATGCCCGTGGAAATTCCGGGCACCGAACTCGACCTGTACCTCTTCAAACGACTCTGCACCATCAATCCGCACATGAGTCTGCCGAAGTCCGACCCGACGTCGTACGACAACAACCCCACACTGCTGCAAAACGTGATGAAGAACAAGCAACGCGCCCTCTGCGACAAAATAGAGTCGCGAGGCATCGTCTACCAGCTGTTGTCGCACTTCGTCAAGCGCGCGCAGGAGAAGATAAAGAGCAAGGACGAACGGGTGCGCACGGCCATCACCTACATCCACAATCACCTGTACGAGATGATCGACCTCGACGCACTGGCCGACGATTCCTGCCTGTCGAAGGACCACTTCAGCCGCCTCTTCAAGCACGAGACGGGCGTCAGTCCCTTGCAGTACATCAACCAGAAGAAGATTGAAAAGGCGCAGCTGATGCTCGTCACCAGCAACATGCCGGTGAAAAACATCGCCTCGTCGCTGGCGTTCGACAATTATTCGTACTTCAACCGCCTGTTCAAGAAGATGACGGGCGTCACCCCGCAGGAGTACCGCAGTTCGTACCACTGATGTCAAAGTGACACTTTGCATTTTCCGGCGGTCGAGAATCGTGTTTTTCGGACCGCCGGCAAGGCTGGTGCCGATTTTCGAAGCGCGTAGTATTCATCCTCCTGGCATACAACGCGATAGCAAAATCCGGACATTTCAGCCAGCGAACAGACAGCCGGAAAGCAGCGCAAAAGCACCGTTTTCCAGCATCGGAAGCAACCTTTTCCTCCGAAAACGGGACATGCTCCCGAGCCGCGCAAGTGTGGAAGGCGAACCGTGCAAGTGTCGCTCGCGAGCCGTACAGGCCATCCGCACGAGCCGTGCAAGCGTCCAAGAGTCCGAAAGTGCATATTTTCCGCATACAACACTTGTATTCGCGCATGTTTATGCAGGTTTTCAGCCTCAACGGCTGCTATTTCGAAAGATTCGCACAAAGGCCGTGTCAGCAAACAAAGCCAATACCGGACATTTTGAAAGCCAAACAGCTGAGAGCATGACACGGCAGTTTCCGCATCAGCCCATCGTGAAGAGCCAGCGGTCGGGCGTGCTGCGTTCTTCGTCGAAGGCAAAGCCCTCCCACTCGAAAACACGTAGTCCGTCGGGCGAATCGATGCGGTTCTTCAGCAGGTAGCGCGTCATCTCGCCGCGGCACATTTTGGCGTAGACTACGACTGTCTTCAACCGTCCGTCCTTCCACACCTGGAAGTCGGGCGTCACGACCCGTACTTCGGATTCGACACGCTTCCAGTCGAAGAGATCCTTCATCTCGCTGCTCGCCAGGTTGACCAGCACCCCACCCTGCCGGCGGATGTCGTCAATGAAGACGTCAGTCAGCAACGGTTTCCAGTAGTCGAACATCGTGATACCACCGTTCACCGCCAGACGCACATCGCCCTCCAGGCGGTAAGGCCGGATGCCGTCGAGCGGGCGCAACAGTCCATAGAGGAACGAAGTGATACGCAGGTGTTCCTGCGCAAAGAGGAAGTCATCGGTCGTGAAGTCGGCAGGAGCGATGCGCTTGAACACCACGCCCGTATAGGCACCGATGGCAGGCATCGGGCGGTTGTCTTCGGAGCAGAAGTCGTGGTAGCGCAAGCGGTTTTCGGCAGCAATCTTCGCATTGACACGCAGCAAGCCCTCCAGCTCGGCAGCCGGATATTGCGACAGTTCGAGCGCCGTGCGCAGCGCCTCGCCGGCAAAGCGGGGTTCGGACACGGCAGGCACGTTCAGCGCACAGCGTGCAGCCATGGTTTTGGCACAGGATATGAATGTAAGCATACGGTAAAAGTTTTTAAGTCCCGGTAAAGCCGGAACGTTAACAAAAGTATCGGTTCGATGCATAGACAAATCGGGCGGCAACCCCAAACCTACATGGTATTGCCGCCCGACGTCAACATACGTTCAACTTATTTTTCAGCAGGTGCCCACTTGCAGCGAACCGGAGAAACGATCGCACCCTCTTCTTTCAGCTGCTTCATCGCCTTGTCCACTTCCTTGCGGTCAAGTCCGCTCAGCTCTGCTATTTTACCTGCATTCAGAGGAGTTCCAGCCTCTTTCATTGTTGCCAACACTTGTTCTTTTACGTCCATAATTCCAATTTTAATAGTTATTGTTTCTTATTTCCAATGTAATGTCCATATAAGTCCGTTTCCCCTCGATATAGTCGGCATAGAGTGTTTCCGCATCCTTGCCTTTCAAGACATGGCATTTGCCGCATAATTCGCAATTGTGCAGACACTTCCACGCATCGGCAACGAAGGCTCTGCGCTCTTCTCGGGTCGAGTGTGCTATATCCGGAGGTGTCATGGGCTATATCATACATTCATTGTTTTGCAAATATAACGAAAGGTCTGCGCACAAGCAAACAAAAACCGCATTTTCGGCTACGAACCCTCGCTGTCCGAATGCCCCGTCTGCCCATTTCTGCTCCTTACGGAAAGATTTCGTAGCCTTTTTCATCCTTGTTTCAAGACTTTTTGCTACCTTTACAACTTGTTGGGGAAATGGGCACTTTTCGCCCCCCGACACCCGAGACTGGAAAAAGAAAAAACAATATATAAAATGACTCACAAATGGAATTATTTACCCATCACACCCGAACAGGCAGAGACAAGCCAGACACTGGCCCGGGAACTGGGCATTAACCCCATACTGGGACGACTGCTCGTGGAAAGGGGAATAACGACGGCTGCCGCCGCACGGAAATTCTTCCGCCCACAACTGCCCGAACTCTACGACCCCTTCCTGATGAAAGACATGGACGTGGCCGTAGCGCGCCTGAACAAGGCAATGGGAAAGAAAGAAAGGATACTGATTTACGGAGACTACGACGTAGACGGCACCACAGCCGTGGCACTGGTCTACAAGTTTATTCAACAGTTCTACTCGAACATCGACTATTACATCCCCGACCGCTACAACGAAGGCTACGGGGTGTCCTACAAAGGAGTGGACTACGCCGTGGAGACGGGCGTCAAACTCATCATCGTGCTCGACTGCGGCATCAAGGCTGTGGACGAGATAGCCTATGCCCGCGAGAAAGGCATCGACTTCATCATCTGCGACCATCACGTGCCCGACGACGTGCTGCCACCCGCTGTAGCCATACTCAACGCCAAACGCTTCGACAACACCTACCCCTACGAGCACCTCTCGGGCTGCGGCGTAGGATTCAAGTTCATGCAGGCGTTTGCCATCAGCAACGGCATCGAGTTCCACCACCTCATCCCCCTGCTCGACCTTGTGGCCGTCAGCATCGCTTCGGACATCGTCCCTATCATGGGCGAGAACCGCATACTGGCCTTCCACGGCCTGAAGCAGCTGAACAGCAACCCCAGCGTCGGGCTAAAGGCCATCATCGACGTGTGCGGACTGGCCGACAAGGAAATCACCGTCAGCGACATCGTCTTCAAGATAGGCCCCCGCATCAACGCATCGGGACGCATACAGAACGGTAAGGAAGCCGTCGACCTGCTCACCGAGAAAGACTTTTCCGCCGCCCTCGAAAAAGCCGGACAAATCAACCAATACAACGAAACCCGCAAGGACCTCGACAAGAGCATGACCGAAGAGGCCAACGCCATCGTCTCCGGACTCGACGGACTGGCCGACCGCCACTCCATCGTCCTCTACAACGAAGCCTGGCACAAGGGAGTCATCGGCATCGTGGCTTCGCGCCTCACCGAAATCTACTTCCGCCCCGCCGTGGTGCTGACACGCACCAACGACCTGGCCACCGGTTCGGCACGCTCCGTATCGGGTTTCGACGTCTACAAAGCCATCGAGTACTGCCGCGACCTGCTCGAAAACTTTGGCGGGCACACCTATGCGGCCGGCCTCTCGATGAAGGTAGAGAATGTTCCCCTCTTCACCCGGCGGTTCGAAGAGTTTGTGGCACAGAACATCCGTCCCGAACAGATGAGCTCCATCATCGACATCGACGCCGAAATCGACTTCAAGGACATCACGCCCCGCTTCTTCAACGACCTGAAGAAATTCAACCCCTTCGGTCCCGAGAATACCAAGCCCATATTCTGTACGCACAACGTCTACGACTATGGCACCAGCAAGGTAGTGGGACGCGACCAGGAGCACATCAAGCTGGAACTGGTGGACAACAAGTCGAACAACGTGATGAACGGCATTGCCTTCGGACAAAGCTCGCACGTGCGCTACATCAAGACCAAGCGCTCGTTCGACATCTGCTACACCATCGAGGAGAACACCCACAAGCGTGGCGAAGTACAGCTTCAGATTGAAGACATCAAACCCAACTGATTTTCTTTTGGCACGGATTACACGGAAAGACGCGGATAACAACGATACAATAATCTGCAAGATCCGCGTAATCCGTGCCCCAAAAAGTCAGCACCCGCTTGCCTATAAAAGCAGTCATGGACTATAAAGAGATATTGAAACAGTACTGGGGATACGACTCCTTCCGCGGCATACAGGAAGACATCATCCGCAGCATCAGCGAGGGCAACGACACGCTGGGGCTGATGCCTACCGGCGGCGGCAAGTCCATCACCTTCCAGGTGCCTGCCCTGGCACAGGAAGGGCTGTGTCTTGTCGTCACCCCCTTGATAGCCCTGATGAAAGACCAGGTGCAGAACCTGCGCAAACGGGGCATCAAGGCACTTGCCATCTACTCGGGTATGGACCGGCAGGCCATTGTCACCGCCCTCGAAAACTGCATTTTCGGCAACTACAAGTTCCTCTACATCTCGCCCGAACGGCTCGGCACCGACATCTTCCGCACCAAGCTGCGCAAGATGCACATCAGCATGATCACCGTTGACGAAAGCCACTGCATCTCGCAATGGGGCTACGACTTCCGTCCCGCCTACCTGAAGATAGCCGAAGTGCGCGACCTGCTACCCGGTGTCCCCGTGCTGGCACTCACCGCTACCGCCACCCCCGAAGTGGTAAAGGACATACAGGCACGTCTCCACTTCCGCCGCGAAAACGTGTTCCGCATGAGTTTCGAACGCGAGAATCTGGCCTACATCGTCCGCCACACCGAGAACAAGACCGCCGAACTGCTGCACATCTTGCGCCGCATGGAGGGCAGCGCCATCGTCTACGTGCGCAACCGCCGCCGCACCCGCGAGACCGCCGAACTGCTAAACAACGAACATATCACCGCCGACTTCTATCACGCCGGACTGGACGACGCGGCCAAAGACATCCGCCAACACCGCTGGCAGATGGGCGAAAGCCGTGTCATGGTAGCCACCAACGCCTTCGGCATGGGCATCGACAAGCCCGACGTACGTCTGGTCATCCACCTCGACCTGCCCGACTCCGTCGAAGCCTATTTTCAGGAAGCCGGTCGTGCCGGACGCGACGGACAGAAAGCCTATGCCGTCATCCTCTACGCACGGTCCGACAAAGCCGCGCTGCGCAGACGCGTGCCCGATACCTTCCCCGAGAAAGACTACATCAAGGACGTTTACGAACACTTGCAATACTACTACCAGATGGCGATGGGCGACGGGCAGGACTGTGTGCGCGAGTTCGACATCGAGGACTTCTGCCGCAAGTTCAAGTACTTCCCCGTGCCCGTGGACAGCGCCTTGAAGATACTGACCCAGGCCGGCTACCTGGAGTACACCGACGAACAGGACAACGCCTCGCGCCTGCTTTTCACCGTACGACGCGACGAGCTGTACAAACTCCGCGGACTGGGCGACGAGACCGACCGCCTGATACAGATTATCCTTCGCTCGTATACAGGTCTGTTCACCGACTACGCCTTCATCAGCGAAGACTCGCTGGCCACGCGCACCGGCCTCACCCGCCGGCAAGTGTACGAAGCACTGATACGTCTGGCACAACTTCACATCGTCAGCTACATCCCGCAGAAAAAGATACCTTATATAATATATACGCGCGAGCGGATGGACATCAGCCAGATTCATATTCCTCCCGCCGTCTACGAAGAACGGAAACGCCGCTACGAGGACCGCATCGAGTACATGCTGGAGTATGTTGAAAACGACCTGATATGCCGCAGCCGCATGCTGCTCTACTACTTCGGCGAGAAGAACGAGCACAACTGCGGACAGTGCGACACGTGTATCAGACTCCGCCACAAGAAAGGCTCTTTCGACGATGCGCCCGATCAGCTGCGCCAGTCCATCCTGCAACTGCTTGCCGAAGGTCCGTTACCTCCGTCGGCCATTACCGAAAGACTCAACATCAGTCGCGAAGATGCTACCGAAGCCCTGCAACAGTTATTGGACGAGCAGCGTATCTTTGCCGTCAACGGTATGCTACAGCTACAACCCGGAACTACCGGAAAAGCCACCATCTGCCAATAGCTTTCCGGCCCTCCGCAAGCCTACTTACGACGCAAGCCTGCGAATCGGATGCAGAAACCTGACAATAAATTTTTATTTGCACCCGATTTGCACTATTTTTGTTTCACGAAAGAAACTGCCGCTCCTCCTTCTGCAAAGTTCCGAAGGCAGACAGCTGCAGGTTCCTCAGACGAAAGTGCCAGAATAAGAGGGCGTTTTCAAACATTGTAACACTTAAAAGCAAAGATAACCATGGGATTCTTCAAATCTTTTTTCTCCGGCAAGCCCGAAAACCCGGAAGCGGAAAAACAAAAAAACGACCAGAAAAACTTTGAGATATTCAAGTACGACGGAATGCGTGCCCAGCGCATGGGACGCACCGACTATGCCATCAAATGCTTTACCGAAGCCCTGAAGCTGCAGGACGACTTCGAAACCATGAGCTACCTGGCACAGGTCTACATCCAGACCAACCAGCTGGAAGAAGCACGCCATCTGCTGGAAACCATGATCCAGCACGAAGCCAATCATACAGCCACCTACCTCACACTGGCCAACGTGTGCTACATGCTGGAAGACTATCCTGCCATGGCCGAAGCCGCACAGAAAGCCATCTCCATCGAAGAAGGCAACGCCATGGCTCACTATCTGCTGGGCAAGGCCAACAACGGACAGGGAGACGATCTGATGTGCATCGCCCACCTGACCAAAGCCATCGTACTGAAAGACGACTTCACCGAAGCCCGCCTGATGCGTGCCGAAGCCTTGACCAAAATGCACCAATACAAAGAGGCTATGGAAGACATCGAAGCCATCCTGACACAGAACGATGAGGACGAAAGTGCCCTCCTGTTGCGTGGCAAAATAAAAGAAGCCAACGGCGACGCTGACGGAGCCGAAGCCGACTACACCCACGTCACCGAACTGAATCCTTTCAACGAACAGGGTTTCCTCTACCTGGGCCAACTGTACATCGGACAAAAGAAACTGACCGAAGCCATTGCCCTCTTCGACGAAGCCATCGACCTGAATCCCAACTTCGTGCAGGCCTATCACGAACGCGGACGCGCCAAGCTGCTGAACGGCGACAAGGAAGGTGCCACCGAGGACATGAAAAAGGAACTCGAACTGAACCCTAAGGAGAGTGAAGCTTTCAACGGCCAGTACAATAACCAGCCCGGCGGACGACAGACGGATATATTGGGGCTGTAAGGCCCATTTTTTCCCAGTTAGCAAAAAAACTTTCCCTAACTGGGGAAATATTTTTCCCTAACTGGGAAAAAATATGCGCCCTTCTGAGCTAACAGAACTATATAAAGAAAGAAACAAAAGGCATAAGCCCATTATCATAAAACTAACAGAAAAGACGATGAGTAAAGTAAAAAACAATATTGCAATATTGGGAGCAGGAGGAATAGCTACCAAAATGGCAGCTACCTTACAACAGATGAAGGATGTCAACTGTTACGCCGTTGCCGCACGCGACCTCCAACGCGCTCAGGCATTTGCCAAGGAATGGGGCTTCAAACACGCCTATGGTTCGTACGAAGAAATGGTTGCCGACCCAGAAATCGACCTTGTATACGTAGCTACACCGCATTCGCATCATTATGAACATGCCCGGCTCTGCATCCTGCATGGCAAAGCGGTTCTGTGCGAGAAAGCCTTTACTGCCAATGCCCGCGAAGCAGAAAATCTGCTGCAACTGGCCAAAGAGCAACAGGTGTACATTGCCGAAGCCATTTGGACACGCTACATGCCTTTCTCGACCACTATACGCGAGCTGGCTCACAGCGGCATCATCGGCAAACCGGACATGCTTACAGCCAGCCTGGGCTATCCCGTAGCCAACAAGGAGCGCATAGCCAAACCCGAACTGTGCGGAGGTGCCCTGCTCGACCTCGGTGTCTATCCCATCAACTTTGCACGCATGGTTTTCGGTACCGACATCGCAGACATACAGTCGCACTGTGTGAAGAACGAATATGGCGTAGATATCCAAGAAAGCATTTCTTTCCGCTATGTCGACGGCAAAATGGCAGCTCTACAAGCTACGGTGAGCTGCGCCAACAACCGCCAGGGCATCATCTCGGGCGATAAAGGATACATCATAGTAGACAACATCAACAACCCACACCAGGCAGCCATCTACAATGCCGACTGGCAGCTGGTAAAGATCTACGATTGCCCGCCCCAAATCAGCGGTTACGAGTACGAAGTACAGGCCTGTATCGATGACCTGCGCAAAGGAAAGCTGGAACCTACAGCCATGCCTCATGCCGAAACACTGGCCATCATGCGCCTGCTCGATCAGCTGCGGGCCGAATGGGGAGTTGTCTATCCGGCCGACCATAGTGCTACAATTTAAACAAGCGTATCCATGAAGAAACATTTACTGGCTTACACTCTTGCCTTGTGCTGCGGACTCTGCTCCTGCGGACAGGATATAATACCCGTGCGTGTCATGTCCTACAATGTACACAACTGCATTGGGCTGGACAACGTTCGCGACTACAACCGTATAGCAGAAGTCATCAAGCAAGCTGATCCCGACGTAGTGGCTCTGCAGGAACTGGACAGCATGACTCAACGTAACGATGGTGTCTATGCCTTAAAAGAACTGGAAACATTCACCGGCATGCACGGTATTTTTGTATCTGCCATTCCCTTTCAAGGGGGAAGTTACGGCATCGGCTTGTTGTCCAAAGAACAGCCGTTGAGTTACAAGAAAATACCTATGCCCGGACGCGAAGAACAGCGAACCATGCTCGTGGCCGAATTTAAGAACTATGTATTCTGCGCCACCCACTTATCGCTAACGCCCGAAGACCAGCTGGCATCTGTACGGGAGATTCTGAAAGTAGTAGAAAAGTACCACAACAAAGCAATACTGCTGGCAGGCGACATGAACTCCCGTCCCAATGAAAAGCCTCAGCAGGAACTGAATCGGCATTTCACCACACTGAGCGATACCACCGCATATACGTTCCCAGCCGACCGTCCCGACCACTGTATTGACTACATCTATGGGTATACCGCAAATGAATGTGGCTTCAAGGTGTTGCAACAGAATGTCTTGCCAGAGGCCACTGCTTCGGACCACCGTCCCGTACAAGTGGACGTTCTGGTACTAAAAAAGTAATTTTGATACTCTTTTCAAAAAAAACATGGAATATTGTTTGCTTTTAAAAGAAAAGTATTACTTTTGCCCCGTAATCAAGAACAAAAAGAGAACAAAAGCATGAATCTGTTTACTTACGCATATTACTTCTTCTTTTACTTTTACTTTAGCAACAAAGTAGAGCGGGAGTTTGTATGTGTCAAGTGACAGTGACGCTTAAGAACTGAATTAAGAACTTAAAGTTAAAGATATGAATCCCGCTCCCATGTTTGGAAGCGGGATTTTTTTTATTACAGACTTATGAAAAGAATAGCCATTCAGGGAACATTGGGTTCCTTCCACGACATTGCAGCCCACCGATACTTCGAAGGTGAAGACATCGAACTGATATGCTGCGCTACATTCGAGGACGTATTCAAGTCCATTCGCCAGGACAGCCAAGTGATTGGTATGCTGGCCATTGAAAACACCATTGCCGGAAGCCTGCTTCACAACAACGAACTGTTGCGGCAAAGCGGCACGCAAATCATCGGCGAACACAAACTGCGCATCTCGCACAGCTTTGTCTGCCTGCCCGAAGAGGACTGGAACGACATCACCGAAGTCAACTCGCACCCCATCGCACTGATGCAGTGCCGCGATTTCCTCAGCCAGCATCCTAACATCAAAGTTGTGGAAGGTGAAGACACCGCCCGCAGTGCCGAAATCATCCAGAAGGAACACCTGAAAGGACACGCAGCTATCTGCTCGAAAGCAGCAGCCGAACTGTATGGCATGAAAGTATTGCAGGAAGGCATCGAAACAAACAAGCACAACTTCACCCGTTTCCTAGTAGTGGCCGACCCCTGGCAGGTGGACGAACTGAACCGCCACCGCTCGCACGAGGTGAACAAGGCAAGCATCGTATTCACCCTGCCCCACACCGAAGGAAGCCTGTCGCAAGTGTTGTCCATCCTGTCGTTCTACCGCATCAACCTGACGAAGATACAGTCGCTGCCCATCATCGGACGGGAATGGGAATACCAATTCTATGTAGATGTCGTGTTCGACAATGTACTGAAATACAAACAATCCATCGCGGCCATCACACCGCTGACCAAAGAACTTAAAATACTGGGAGAATATGAAGAAGGAAAATCTACACTGTGATACAGCTACGAGTAAGGAGCTACGAGCTACAAGCGACGAGTTACGAGCTACGAGTAAGGAGCTACAAGCTACGAGTTACAGGCCGGCGGACAGGTTGTCTTCCGTCAGCGAATACTACTTCTCGCGCAAGCTGAAGGAAGTGGCACAGATGAATGCCCAGGGAATGGACGTTATCAGTCTGGGTATCGGAAGCCCCGACATGCCGCCCTCCGAACAGACCATCCGCACCTTGTGCGAAGCTGCCCAGAACCCCGACGGTCACGGCTACATGCCCTATGTAGGCATCCCCGAACTGCGCTCGGCCTTTGCCGCATGGTACAAGCGCTGGTACGGCGTGGAACTGGACCCAAAGACCGAGATACAACCGCTGATCGGTTCGAAAGAAGGTATCCTGCACGTCACACTGGCTTTCGTCAACCCCGGCGAACAGGTACTGGTGCCCAATCCCGGCTACCCTACCTATACGTCACTAAGCAAGATTCTGGGAGCCGAAGTGGTGAATTACAACCTGCGCGAGGACAACGGCTGGATGCCCGACTGGGAACAGTTGGAAGCCATGGACACGAGCCGCGTCAAGCTGATGTGGACCAACTATCCCAACATGCCGACCGGCGCACCCGCCACGCCCGAGCTGTACGAACGTCTGGTTGACTTTGCCCGCCGCCGTGGCATCATCATCGTGAACGACAATCCCTACAGCTTCATCCTGAACGACCATCCGCTGAGCATCCTCAGCGTGCCGGGTGCCAAGGACTGCTGCATCGAGTTCAACTCGATGAGCAAGAGCCACAACATGCCCGGCTGGCGTATCGGTATGCTAGCCTCGAACCCACAGTTCGTGCAATGGATACTGAAAGTGAAGAGCAACATCGACAGCGGTATGTTTCGCGCCATGCAGCTGGCTGCCGCCACTGCCCTCGACGCCGATGCCGACTGGTACGAAGGTAACAACTGCAACTACCGCAACCGCCGCCAACTGGCCGGAGAAATCATGCACACACTGGGCTGCACCTACGACGAACGTCAGGTAGGCATGTTCCTCTGGGGACGCATCCCCGACCGGTACAAGGATGTGGAAGAGCTGACCGAACGCGTGCTGCACGAGGCCCGTGTCTTCATCACTCCCGGCTTCATCTTCGGCTCGAACGGTGCACGCTACATCCGCATCTCGCTCTGCTGCAAGGATGCCAAACTGGCGGAAGCATTGGAGAGAATAAAGAAAATGAAGAGTGAAAAATGAAGAACAAAGAATTTTAGACTGCTTCATTCGTAAACCACAGAAACAATTAATAAACATAAGAACCTACAATGATGAATCCGTAAGAACGAGAATGCCACCGCAGATAAATTCTTCATTCTTCATTCATCATGCTTAATTCAATCGTTATGGAACTCGAATTAGAAAAGATTGCCCTCCCGGGCATCGACGACAAACGTCCCTTGGTGATTGCAGGTCCGTGCAGCGCCGAAACAGAAGAACAAGTAATAAACACTGCCAAACTACTGGCAGATAAGGGAATCAAAATATTCCGTGCCGGCATCTGGAAGCCGCGCACCAAACCCGGAGGCTTCGAAGGCATCGGCGTAGAAGGCCTGGCATGGCTCAAGGAAGTGAAGAAAGAAACAGGCATGTACGTCGCTACCGAAGTAGCTACCGCCAAACATGTATTCGAGGCACTGAAGGCCGGCATCGACATCCTGTGGATAGGCGCACGCACCACAGCCAACCCCTTTGCCATGCAGGAGATAGCCGACGCATTGCGCGGTGTGGACATTCCCGTGCTGGTGAAGAACCCCGTCAATCCCGACCTCGAACTGTGGATCGGTGCCCTGGAGCGCATCAACCAGGCCGGACTGAAACGTCTGGCAGCCATCCACCGCGGATTCTCGGCATACGATAAGCGGATTTATCGCAATCTGCCCCAGTGGCACATCCCCATCGAACTGCGCCGCCGCATCCCCAACCTACCTATTCTGTGCGACCCCAGCCACATCGGCGGTAAGCGCGAACTCGTGGCACCGTTGTGTCAGCAGGCCATGGACCTGGGTTTCGACGGCCTCATCGTAGAGAGCCACTGCAATCCGGATGCTGCCTGGAGCGACGCCGCACAACAGGTGACGCCAGACATCCTGGACTACATACTGAACTTGCTCGTCATCCGCGAAACCAACCAGAGCACCGAAAACCTGGCCGAACTGCGCAAGCAGATTGACGAGTGCGACGACAACCTGATTCAGGAACTGGCCAAACGTATGCGTGTGGCTCGCGAAATAGGTACTTACAAGAAGGAGCACGGCATGACCATCCTTCAGACTGGCCGCTACAACGAAATCCTCGAAAAGCGCGGCTCGCAAGGTGCCCTCTGTGGTATGGATTCGGAATTCATCAAGAAAGTATTCGAAGCTATCCACGAGGAGAGTGTAAGGCAGCAGATGGAAATCATTAATAAATAAGGAGCCTCACCCCGACCCTCTCCCAAGGAGAGGGAGAAGGAAGAAGAATGCTCCGGCTGATAATACAACTGTACAACCATAAAATTATGTATAATGTCCACCTCACTCTCCCCTCTCTTTGGGAGCAAGGTGAAAGAGTGAGGCCTTAAAACATCCCACTCCCCCCCTCTCCTTGGGAGAGGGGACGGGGGTGAGGCTTATATTATGAGAATATTAATCCTCGGAGCCGGCAAGATGGGCTCCTTCTTCAACGACGTACTGAGTTTCCAGCACGAGACGGCCGTGTTCGACGTCAACCCGCACCAGTTGCGCTTCGTCTACAACACCTACCGCTTTACCACGCTGGACGAGATAAAAGAGTTTGAACCCGAGCTGGTGATCAACGCCGCCACGGTGAAATACACCCTCGACGCCTTCCGCCAGGTATTGCCCGTACTGCCCAAGGACTGCATCCTGAGCGACATCGCTTCGGTGAAAACCGGGTTGAAAAAATTCTATCAGGAAAGCGGCTTCCGCTACGTGTCCACCCACCCCATGTTCGGCCCCACGTTCGCCAGCCTCAACCACCTGAATACGGAGAACGCCATTATCATCACCGAAGGCGATCACCTGGGACGCATCTTCTTCAAGGACCTGTATCAGACGCTGAAGCTGAACATCTTCGAATACACCTTCGACGAGCACGACGAGACGGTGGCTTACTCGCTGTCCATCCCCTTCGTTTCGACTTTCGTCTTTGCAGCCGTGATGAAGCATCAGGAAGCACCGGGTACCACCTTCAAGAAGCACATGGCCATTGCTCAGGGACTGCTGAACGAAGACGACTACCTGCTGCAGGAAATCCTCTTCAACCCGCGCACGCCGGCACAAGTCGAAAATATCCGCGTCGAGCTGAAGCAGCTGTTGGAAATCATCACCAACAAGGATGCCGAAGGCATGAAGAAATACCTGACGAAGATCCGCGAAAACATCAAGTAAAGCGGCTCCGGCAGACCGTTTGTGGGACACTTGTGTCGCTCGTCTGTATCACTTGCACGGCTCGCGAGCCGTACAAGTGTTGCTCGCGAGCCGTGCAAGTGTCCCACAACAGCCTTATAGACAGCCTTCTCCGAAGGGGCAAAAAAGAGGGAGAGCGCAACGAAACCAAGTGGTATCATCAGACTCCCCTCCTTCGGGAAGGAGGAGAACTTAAGATACTTTTGTTTCGGTACGCTCTCCCTCAGCATTTCCTCACCACCGTTTCCGGCTTGCGGAAGCGGGATCAGTCTTCATCTTCCAGCGATTCGGTATACTCCAGCTCGCCCTGAACGATGAAGAGAATCTCTTCGGGATCGTATTCACCCATTTCATCCTTACGGGCCTCCTTGACGATGTAGTCCACAACCTTCTCCAGGTCGATGTCGATGTATCCCTCGTCGTCGGGAGTCGCATCCAGAATGCCGCTCTCCGAATAATACTCGTCAATCAAGTCGAGGAAATAATAGAACTCATCGTCGGAGAACTTCTCCTTCAGCTCTTGCGGCAGATAGTTTTTGATGTACTCGATGGTCTTCTCATCGTCTGCATCCTGTTTCAAGAAATCGTCTTCCAGTCCCATAATGTATGAATTTAGAGGTTTAACGTCAGTTGTCTGATACGGATGTTACAGCAATGCTTCGATTTTCGACACATAAGTCGGTTTCGGAGCCGAACCTACCTGCTTGTCCACCAGCTTACCTTCCTTGAAGAAAAGTACGGTGGGGATGTTGCGTATGCCAAATTCGGCGGGCATGTCCGAGTTCTCGTCCACGTCGCACTTGCCGATGATTACCTTGCCTTCGTATTCGGCAGCCAGTTCCTCGATGATGGGAGCTACCATCTTGCAGGGTCCGCACCACGGAGCCCAGAAGTCTATCACAACCGGTTTGCCTTCGGCCAACAGTTCCTTGTAATTGTTGTCTGTAATTTCTAAAGCCATAGTTACAAATAATTTAATTGTATGAAATTGATATTAGTGGTGGCAAAGATAAGGAAAGGTGAGCGTAATATCAAGCCCAAGGTTTACTTTTGGGCTTGACATTACCGAACCGCATCCTATCTTCGTGAAACAAAGATAGCTAATTTATCCGGAAGTCAAGCTCCGGACGTTCTTTTAAATAAGAAATTAACTCACGCCCTACCGACAACCTGACAGGCCTCGAAACGAGGTCGAGTGTCTGCTTCGTATCCGTGTCGCGCACCCTGAAGTACAGCTCCGTATTGCCCGGATGCTCCTTGGTCAGCTCGGCCAGTTCGGTGATGAGGGCCGTGTTGAGGGCATCCAGCGGGATGACGATGGTTATCTTGTTAATCAGTTTCTCCTTCACGTCGGGCAGCAGTTCCATCGAAGTGATTTTCAGCTCCAGTTCGTCCTGCCTCCATTGCTTGGGCTGGCAGCGCGCCCTGATGAAGAGGAAGGTACGCTCGCCCAGATACCCCTGATAGGTCACCCAGTCGTTGCCAAAGAAAGGCAGTTCGGCCGAACCCGAGTAGTCTTCAATCTTGGCGATGCCGTAAGGATTTCCGTTCTTGCTGATGCCACGGCGTACGGAAGTGACAATGCCGCCCATGGTGATTTCGCGCCCTACGAGCGAGGCTTTGTCGTCCAGTTCAGCCATGTGCGTGTTGCACACATGTTCCAGCACTACTGCATATTCGTCCAGCGGATGAGCCGACAGATAGATGCCCACCAGTTCGCGCTCACGGTTCAGGCGATCCAAGTCGCTCCACCGCTCGGCCGGCAGAATCTCGGGAGTGGCAATCTCCACCACATTCTCACCGCCGAACAGCGAATTGGCGGCTGCCGCCTTGTCCAGCTGATAGCGGTTGCCATAGCGCACCAGTGTGTCGATGAAGACTTCGTTCTTCGAGTTGACGGCAAAGTATTGTTCACGCTTCAGTTCGGGGAAGTTGTCGAAACCGCCCGCCAGTGCCAGACATTCGATGTTTTTCTTGTTGCAGGCATTCAGGTTGACGCGCTGCACAAAGTCGAAGATACCTTTGAAAGGCCCGCCTTTGGCACGTTCGTCCATGATGCTCTGCACGGCGCCTTCGCCCACACCCTTCACGGCACCCAGTCCGAAGCGGATGTTGCCTTCAGGGTTGACGGTGAACTTCAGGTTACTTTCGTTTACATCCGGACCCAGCACCTGTATGCCCATTGCCTTGCATTCGTCCATCAGCTTGGTGATGGTGGTGATGTCCGACAAGCTTCGGCTCATCACAGCCGCCATGTATTCAGCAGGATAGTTGGCCTTCAGGTAGGCAGTCTGGTAAGCCACCCACGAGTAGCACGTGGCATGCGACTTGTTGAACGCATACGAAGCAAACTTTTCCCAGTCGGCCCATATCTTTTCGAGCACTTTCGGGTCGTGACCGTTCTTCTGTCCGCCGGAGATGAACTTCGGCTTCATGTGGTCCAGCTTGTCGCGCAGCTTCTTACCCATCGCCTTACGGAGTGCATCGGACTCACCACGGGTGAAGTCGGCCAGCAGACGCGACAACAACATCACCTGCTCCTGGTAGACGGTGATGCCGTACGTGTCCTTCAGGTATTTCTCCATGATGGGAATATCGTATTCGATGGGCTTACGGCCCCACTTACGGTCGATGAAGTCGGGAATATAGTCCATAGGTCCCGGACGATACAAGGCGTTCATGGCGATGAGGTCCTCGAACGTACTGGGTTGCAACTCGCGCAGGTATTTCTGCATACCCGCCGACTCGAACTGGAAGGTTCCGATGGTACGACCGTCACAATACAACTGATAAGTGGCAGGGTCGGTAATCGAAATCTTGTCTATATCCAGCTTCAGTCCGCGGTGCAGGCGGATGTTCTCTACCGCCTCCTTGATGATGGACAGCGTCTTCAGACCGAGGAAGTCCATCTTGATAAGTCCCGTATCCTCGATGACGGAGCCTTCGTACTGAGTGACGAGCATCTTCTCGCCCGTTTCTTTGTCGTCGGCCGTGCTGACAGGCACCCAGTCGGTGATGTCGTCACGGCAGATGATGGTTCCGCACGCATGTACACCGGTTCCGCGCACATTGCCTTCGAGCATCTTGGCATATTTGATGGTTTCGCGCACCAGCGGGTCGGGCGATGCTTCGGCTGCCTGCAACTCGGGCACGTAGGCAATGGCATTGGGCAGGTTCAGTTTCTTGTCGGGAATCTTGTCGGGCACCAGCTTACACAGGCGGTCCGACTCGGACAGCGGCAACTTCTCCACACGCGCCACGTCCTTGATGGCCATCTTCGTAGCCATCGTACCGTAGGTGATGATGTGAGCCACTTTTTCCTGTCCGTACTTCTCGGTCACCCAGCGTAGCACTTCGCCACGTCCGTCATCATCGAAGTCTACATCGATATCGGGCAAGGAGATACGGTCGGGATTGAGGAAACGCTCGAACAGCAAGTCATACTGGATAGGGTCGATTTTCGTGATACCCAGACAGTAGGCCACAGCCGAACCAGCCGCCGAACCACGTCCCGGACCGACGGAAACGCCCAGTTGGGTACGGGCAGCGTTGATAAAGTCCTGCACGATGAGGAAGTAGCCGGGAAAACCCATCGTCTTCATGATGTACAGCTCGAATACAAGCCGTTCCCTCACCTCCTCGCTCAACGGGTCGCCATACAGGCGTTTGGCACCGTCGAAGGCCAGCTTGGCCAGATAGTCGGCTTCCAGCTTGATACGGTACAGTTTCTCGTAGCCGCCCAAACGCTTGATTTTGGCTTTGGCAGCTTCTTCGTCGAGCACCACTTCACCATTCTCGTTGCGGGTGAACTCGTTGAAGAGGTCTTCTTCGGTATATTTCTTACGATATTCTTCTTCTGTGCCGAAGTCCTCGGGAATGGCAAAGGTCGGCATGATGGGAGGATGGTCGATGGAGTAGAATTCCACTTTATCGAGAATCTCCAACGTATTCGACAAGGCTTCGGGCACGTCCTCGAACAGGGCGTTCATTTCGGCCTTGGTCTTCATCCACTCCTGTTTGGTGTAGAGCATGCGAGTGGGGTCGTCCAAATCTTTGCCCGTACTGAGGCAGATCAGACGGTCGTGCGCCTCGGCGTTCTCTTCGTCCACAAAGTGAACATCGTTGGTACAGATCACTTTGATGTCGTACTTCTTGGCAAACTCCAGCAGTTTGGCATTCACTTTCTGCTGCAACGGATAGGCTTCGTGATTGGCACGGGGCACCGTCGCCTTGTGCCGCTGAAGTTCCAGGTAGTAATCGTCGCCAAACAGATTCTTATACCAACGAATGGCCTCCTCGGCCTCTTCCAACCGGTCGTTGGTGATCTTCTTGGGTACCTCGCCTCCCAGGCAGGCCGAACAGACAATCAGTCCTTCGTGATACTTCTCCAGCTCGCTACGGTCGGTACGCGGACGCATGTAGTATCCTTTTGTCCAGGCACGCGACACCAGTTTGATCAGGTTGTGATATCCCTTCTCGTTCTTGGCCAGCACAATCAGGTGATAACCACTCTGGTCCTGCTTACCTTCCTTCAGATCCATCGTACGGCGTGCCACGTACATTTCGCAACCGATGATGGGTTTGAAGATGCGGCTTTCAGCCTCGGCTATCTTGGCACGGCAATCGGCCAGCGCTGCTTCTTTGTCCTCGCATTCCTCCTTGCCGCTCTCAATATCGGCCATTTTCTTCTTCAGGTCCTTGATTTCTCCTTTCGGCCCGCCATTCTTCTTGTTGACATAGTTGGTGAACTCCTTGATGCCGAACATATTTCCGTGGTCGGTCACGGCAATTCCCTTCATGCCATCCTTCATGGCCTTGTCTACCAGACGGCTGACACTGGCTTGTCCGTCAAGAAGCGAATACTGGGTATGAACGTGTAGATGAACAAAATCCTGCATACAAACATTCTTTTATATTGAACGCATAAAAGTACAATCAATGAAACATCTAACAAAAATATTCCCCTAAAAGTTATCAACACTTGCATTTCTGCCTGTTTTTTCTTGTTAGATTTTCAAAATAAGCCTATTTTTGCAGATAATTTTAGTATAAAATATAAACGAAGGTAAATGGTCCGACTAAAAAAACTTAAAAAGATACGTATTCACCGTGAAGGAACACACACATTGGTAGGCAGTTTTCTGTTGCTGCTCGTACTCAATGCCGGCTTGTATTTCGGACTGGAATGCAAAATACCCTTCTACATCGTTGCAACTATCAGCCTTATAGTATATGGTATACTGGTGAACTTCTTCCGCTGCCCGATCCGCCTGTTTGGCGGCGACACCGAAAAGGTAGTCGTAGCCCCGGCCGACGGCAAAGTAGTAGTGATTGAAGAAGTGGAAGAAACGGAATACTTCCACGACCGCCGTATCATGGTCTCTATCTTTATGAGCCTCGTCAACGTACATGCCAACTGGTACCCTGTAGACGGTACTGTCAAAAAGGTAGGCCACCAGAATGGCAAGTTCATGAAAGCCTGGCTGCCCAAGGCCAGCACCGACAACGAACGTTCGATGGTAGTGATTGAAACCCCCGAAGGTGTAGAAGTAATGGCACGCCAGATAGCCGGTGCCATGGCCCGACGCATTGTGACCTATGCCGAACCGGGCGAAGAATGCTACATCGACGAACACATGGGCTTCATCAAATTCGGCTCGCGCGTGGACGTATATCTCCCGCTGGGCACCGAAATCCTCGTCAAATTAGGACAACTGACTACCGGTAACCAAACCGTGATAGCCAAACTTAAATAAAACCAGTAACATCATGGCAAACCGCATTCCCCGCCATATCCCCAACACGCTGACCTGCATGAACCTGTTCTCGGGCTGCATAGCCGGTGTGATGGCTTTCGAAGCACAGTACGGAATGGCACTTCTCTTCATCATCATCAGTGCCGTGTTCGACTTCTTCGACGGTATGGCCGCACGTGCGCTCAATGCTCACTCCGTCATCGGGAAAGACCTGGATTCGCTGGCCGACGATGTCAGCTTCGGACTGGTTCCTTCGCTCATCGTCTTCTCGCTGTTCAAGGAAATGCACTATCCGGCTTATATGGAAGGAGTTGCAGCGTGGTTGCCGTATGCCGCTTTTCTGATAGCAGTGTTTTCAGCCCTGCGACTGGCAAAGTTTAACAACGACACACGCCAGACCACTTCCTTTATCGGCCTGCCCGTTCCTGCCAATGCCCTGTTTTGGGCTTCGCTGGTAGCCGGCTATCATCCGCTGCTCGTCAGCGAAAGTTTCCACCCGCTCTACCTGCTGGTACTGGTGTGCCTGTTCTCGTGGCTGCTGGTTTCGGAAATTCCCATGTTCTCGCTCAAATTTAAGAATCTGTCATGGAAAGACAATAAAGTAAGTTTCAGCTTCCTGATACTTTGCGTTGTTTTCCTTGCCACGCTGCAAGTGAAAGGATTTGCCACCTGCATCGTGTGGTACATCTTCGTTTCGCTGCTGACAGGACGGAAGAAAGCGTGAACTTTACGTCTGGCACGGTTGTTGTAGTAGCAGTTGTATAAAGAAACAACTTAAATACTTCGATACACATGTTACATTTCATAGGATTCCTGTTCATACTCATCATAGCGATACTGCTCATCGGTCTCAGTATCATTGGCGGACTGGTGCGCAGCCTGTTCGGCTTCGGACGTAAGAAGACAGCTGGCCAGAACTACCATCGCGGTGGCTATTCGTTTGGCGGGAACAACCAACAGACTTCTTCGCGCACCAACAACGACGAAGGAATCAGCCCCGAAGAAGGGGAAATACACTTCAAACGCAAAAAGATTTTCACGAAAGACGACGGCGAATACGTCGACTTCGAGGAAGTAAAAGAATAATCCGGCACGCCTGTCAGCGCCGTTTGTTCAAGAAGAATTCTTTCATCAGCCGGGCACACTCGTCGGCCAGTACGCCTTGCGACACCTGCGTCTTGGGATGCAGTGCTTGAGGTGCATAACGCTGATACCCTCTCTTTTCGTCGGAAGCACCAAAGACCAGACGCCCGGTCTGTGCCCATCCGATAGCCCCTGCACACATCACGCACGGTTCTACCGTGACATACAGCGTACATTCGTTCAGGTACTTTCCGCCCAGCGAAGAGGCAGCCGCTGTAATGGCCTGCATCTCGGCATGCGCGGTGACGTCGGTCAAGGTTTCTGTCAGGTTATAAGCACGTGCGATGATGCGGTCTTTACACACCACTACTGCACCAACCGGCACTTCTCCCCGCTCGGCAGCTTTCTGCGCTTCGGCCAGGGCCTGCTTCATGTAGTAAGTATCGTCCATAAGGAAATGAAGAATGAGGAATGAAGAATGAGAAATGAGGAACAAGAGGGAAATACTATCCGCTACCGCCGCATGTCGTGTTCGCCAAACAGCGTGGGATAATCCTCGTCCATGTTTTTATGGATAAAAGCGAGCACAGTCTCTCGCAGCCAACGTGATTTGTTCGTTATCTTGTACTTACGCAGATAACTATCCACAATCCGCAGCTCTTCCTCGCTCATCAGGCACACCATGCGTTGCATGCGTTTCGGTTCCTGAGGCGTGGACTTGGCACAGGTTCTATCTCGCTTTCTCATATTTCTCCTGCAAAATTAGCTTTACTTCTGTAAATACAAAGCAGAAAAAAGATTAATTTTGTAGAGGAAGAACCAAAAACTGAAAAAATGGCAGTGCACAATACCTTAGGCAAAGCCGGAGAAGACGCAGCCGTGAGCTACCTCGAAAAGAACGGCTACGAAATACTCCACCGCAACTGGCGCAAGAACCACCTGGAACTGGACATCGTGGCAACCAAGGATGGCGAACTGGTGGTGATAGAAGTAAAGACCCGCCGGAACACCGATTACAAGGAGCCGCACGAAGCTGTGGACTGGCAGAAGATACGCCACATCGTGGTAGCAGCCGACGCCTACATCAAGCACTTCGGCATCGATGCTCCTGTGCGATTCGACATCATCACTGCCGTAGGCGAAAAAGAGAACTTCCGCATCGAACACATCAAAGAAGCTTTTTACCCGCCCCTGTTCTGAAACGCAAGGGAATAACCATATTAATCATGAACATAGAAAACAGCTATTTCCTCTGACGAAGAAGTAATCAAGAAATTCAACCGTAAAACGCGTAACGAATATGAAAACATTGCCTGAGAACTTTACGTTTCCGATGATTGACGTCGACGAGACCGTATCGACCAATCAGTACCTGAGCCAATTGTGCAACGAACAGCCCGAGTCCGTTGCCGAGTACACAACCGTAACCGCCCAGTTCCAGTCGGCCGGCAAAGGGCAACGCGGCAACAGCTGGGAGTCGGAGAAAGGCAAGAACCTGCTGTTCAGCGTCGTCCTCTACCCCACCTTTCTGGAGCCGCGCCGACAGTTCATCCTGTCGCAGATAGCCTCGCTGGCCATCAAGGAAGAGCTGAACCGGTGGTCGAACGACTTCTTCATCAAATGGCCCAACGACATCTACTACCGCGAACAGAAGATTTGCGGCATGCTAATAGAGAACGAACTGACGGGACGCAGCATCAGCCGCTGTATCTGTGGCATCGGGCTGAACGTGAATCAGGAGATTTTCCGCAGCGACGCTCCCAACCCTGTCTCGCTGAAGCAGATCACCGGCAAGGAACAGAACCGTGAGGAGATACTGACGCACATACTGAAACGGCTGAAAATCTACTACGAAGGACTGCGCATGGAAGATCCCCAAACCTATGCCGACGAAGTGAATGCCCGCTACGCCCGATCGCTGTTCCGCCGCCGCGGCTACCACACGTACGAGGATGCCGACGGCCGTTTCCAGGCCCGCCTGCTGCGCGTCGAAGCGGACGGTCGCTTTGTGCTGGAAGACGAGAACGGGAAGGAACGCAGCTACCTGTTCAAGGAAGTGCAATACGTGCTGTAGGCACGAAGCCTGCAGCGGGAAAAGGGGGAAACCGCCCGGTCAGTCCTCAGTGGTGACCCCTACATACTGTTCTACCGCTATTTGCAGGTAACAGGCGCGCTCCAGAGCCGGATAGCGGTCCTTGTACTGCGCGGTACGGTCGAAGACGAAGCAACGGAAATAAGGTGTCTGGTCGAGGTCACGGGTAGCGGGCGCAACTCCGGCATTGCGTTCGCTCAGAAACAGTTCGTCGGAGACACTGCCGTTTTCCGACGAGAAACGTACGGGCGTAAAACTCTCGAAGAAGAAGCTGCGGGCAAAACCGTCGTCGGTACGTACATCGACCTGCAACGGCTCGTCGGGCACAACGACCTGTGCCGAAGCATCGAAGCTGTAATGTGAAGATCCGAGCACCAGCGTACCTTCGCTTTTGGCTTCATTCTTATAGACAAAGGCGTAACTTTCCAAAACGGCAGGTCCGGTCTGTGCCTCCAGCATTTCCTTTTCCAACGCCTTTTTTTCGTCATCGGTCAGGCCTTCGCCCTGCAACGACACGCGGTTGTCTATCACGGCATACTTATAGAACGGATAGCCTACCGACACAGACAAACAATAGTCACAGCCGCTTTCGTCGCGGATGATGACGTTCGTCTTCCCTGCTCCTATGGGACGGACCAACAGCCGATTGCCCTCGCAACGAGCCTCTGCTACTGCATTATTGGAACTCTCCACACGGTATTCGCCTTGCCCGCCACGAATAAGCAGCACGCGTTCGGACGTTTCATAGCCCATCATCGTCATACGGGGATTCTCGTTGTCGAACACGACGTCCGGGCTTTCATAAGCCAGTTCGATAGGCAGAACGCTGTCTTCGCTTTCGGAGCACGACGACAAACTGACGCTGAGCAGCGACAGAGAAAAGAGGAGAATTTTAGCGAGATTTTTCATGCTGATCATTTTTTACACACCTAATACCGTTTCTATCTTCATTATTACAGTTACACTTCTATAGCTCTTCCCATTAGTTCGAGCCATTCTACTGTACGATAAGACAAAGGTAACAAACTGATTTCATTTTCAAAAGAACGCAGATGCCAGTTTTGCAAGTTTTTTTCCCCAGTTAGGAAAAAATTATTTCCCAGTTAGAAAAAAAATTTTTCCTAACTAGGGAAAAAACAGGCCGTTTCTACAGCCGTGATGAGTGCAAGAACCAGTCGGGTGAAGTTTCACCGCAAGCATCTGAATATAAACAAATTGTAGTGAATGATGGATACGCGGACTACACGGACGAGGCGGATGAACGCGGATTAAATTATTCATTTTTCATTTTCAATTGAATCAACGTGAAACTTCATCTTTCACCATATCCTGCTGTATATCAATGCTAAAATACCGTATTGAAAGTGTGAACCCATTTTTTCCTTTTCTTCTTTTTATCCGTGTAAATCCGCCTCGTCCGTGTAGTCCGCGTATCCATCCTTCACCCACGTTATTCATTTCCAAACATTCACTTTCCATTCACAAAGAGCCTCTTTACAAACCTAACCATCTACTTTAGCAGCACAACATCAATAGTAAACCAACGCAACAAGCAATGCTGTCGGGTATGACAAACAATGTTCACGAATAATACAAGTACGGCTCGCGAGCCGTGCAAGTGTTGCTCACGAGCCATACAAGTGTTGTTCGCAGTCGAAGCCTATTCCGCCCGAAGCAGGACTTCGGCTCCCTGAAGCAAAGGCGAAGTGAAACGGATGCGCACGTCGCCCTTCTGCCCCGTAGTCTGCACGTAAGCCAGCAGACGGCCCTGGAATACGCGGCGATGGCGGGCGGTGTAGTCGCTCATGTCGCTGTTGTTCGAGTTTTCAAGTCCCAGGAGACGTGCCGGACCCTCGATGGTGCAACGAATATCGTTGTCGGCCAGCTTCACCACGATGCCTTGTTCGTCGACCACTTCTACCGTCAGATGGGCCGTAGCACGGTCGGCCGACAGCGACGTGCGGTCGGCACTGACACGGATGGCATACGGACGGCCCGACGAACGGATGCTATAGGACGACAGCACCTGGCCCGCCTCGTCGCAACCTTCGGCACGCAGTTCGCCTGCCTGATAGGGAATGTCCCAATGGATGATGCCGCTTTGCGGATCGTAAGGTTTCAGTGCCCCCACTTCCTTGCCGTCGAGCAGCAGGCGTGCCTGCGGAGCGTTGGTGTAGCACACCACGCGCACCATCTGCCCCGGTTCGTAGTTCCAGATGTCCCAGGCATCGGGCGACAGATAGTCGGCCTTGGGATAGGTGCCGATGTAGGTCACCGGATGTTCGCACCACAGCGAAGCACGATGATGTCCGCGGGGCTTCGGAAGACTGGAAAAATCAAGCAATCCGGTTCCCAATCCACGTGAAGGCCATGCACCGGCCTCACCCAAATAGTCGGTACCGGTCCAGATGAACTGACCGAATATGAAGTCTTTATTCTTCACAGCATACCAAGCATCAATGCCCGAATCCGTTTCGCTGCCGTAGATGACACGGTCGGGGTATGTGGCGTGGTCTTCATCATAACGGTTTTCGGTGTAGTTGTAGCCTACCACGTCGACGGCTTCGGGATAAGCCGTCTGATTGGACATCACCACACCAGCCAAGGCACCCGTCACCGGACGGCTTGTGTCCACCGCCCTCACACAAGCAGCCAGCCGCTGCGCAATGACGCCGATACGCATGGCATCGGGGGCATCCGGCTTGTAACCACCAAACATGGGCTGATTAATGGTACTTCCATCCAATATCGGATGTGAATAAGGATCGTTCGGATAGTCTACCTCATTACCTATGCTCCACAGGAAAACGGAAGGATGATTGCGGTCGCGCCGTACCATGTCCGTCACATCGCGTTCAATCCATTCTTCGAAGAAGTCGAACGAACCTTGGAAAACCGGTTCTCCCTTATTCCAACCTTTTACCCATTTCCGCTTGGGAAACTCCCACTCGTCCGAAGCCTCGTCCATTACAAGCAGGCCTAGACGGTCGCACAAATCATACACAACAGGAGCCTGCGGGTTATGGCTCAGACGGATAGCATTGGCACCTAAATATTGCTTAATATTGAGCAGACGGCGTTCCCACACTTCGGACGGTACTACGGCACCCAGCACACCGGCATCGTGGTGCAGGCAGACACCTTTCACCTTCATCCAACGGCCATTCAGCGCAAATCCTTTGTCAGGGTCGAACTCCAGCGTACGTAGTCCGACTTTCGTTTCGCTGCCGTCCAGACGTTTGCCGTCAGACAGCAATTCCGTTTTCAACGTATATAAATAAGGTGTATCAAGGTTCCACCGATTAGGACGGTTCACCCGTAGGGTTAACGTCTGTTTGGAAAGCCCAACCTTACCGTCAGTCACGCGTCCGGAAGTCTGAGCCACACAACGGCCTTCGGCATCAAACAAAGCCGTCCGCACTTCCATCCGTCCTGTGGCCTCCACATGCTTTTCCACCTCCACGTCAACGGCAATCACCGCCCTGCGATCGGTCAGCGAAACGGCATGCCAGCCAATGCCCCATTGTGCAAAATGAACCTCAGGAGCCGACACCATCCACACGTCGCGATAGATGCCCGAACCCGTGTACCAGCGCGAATCGGCCGACCGGCTGTGGTCCACGCGTACCGCCAGCACGTTGTCGCCTTCCTTCAGATAAGGAGTCAGGTCGTACATGAAGGAAATGTAACCGTTCGGACGCTTGCCCAGCAGATGCCCGTTCAGATAGACTTCGCTGCGGTTGTATACACCCTCGAAGTAGATGTAATGACGTGCCGCATCGTCGTCGATACGGAAATGCTTGCGATACCAGCCCACGCCGCCGGGCAGATAGCCGGTACAACTGGCCAGCGAAGGTGACAAATGATGTTCAACCGACCAGTCGTGAGGCAAATCGAGCCTGCGCCAGCGGGCGTCATCATAATCGGTAGAGGACATCAACGAATCGTCGGAGAGCGTGAACAGCCATCCGTCGTTAAACTTACCGGCTTTGCCAAAGGATACCTGGGCAGCGGCCGGAATCACTGGAGCCCAAACAAAGAACAGCCCCAGCAGCAAAGTAATCAGCCTGTTTTTCATGATAAAGAAAATCGTTTAATCGTATTCTATAATGCAAAGATATAAAAACTTCCATCGGCAAAATAAAAGAGGGTGAGTCAAAACAAAAGTATCTGAAACTCTCCTCCTTCCAGAAGGAGGGGAGTTTAAATAATACTTCTTAATTTTGACTCGCCCTCTGCTATATACTCAGAGCCTTCCGGCAGAACATCTGCCTTTAGAATCCGTAAGCGTAGATTTCGCTGAGCGAAGCATTGTTGCCACGGTAGCTGGCTTCGATTACGACCTTAAAGTAGCGTCCTTCGGTCGGAATCACACCAAACGTCTGGGCAGTCATTACCTGCTGCATGGAGAAGCTGCCTACTTCGGTCCACTCTTCCTTGTCGGAGCTGACGTAGAACTTACCGTAAGCGGTATCCATATAGCTGTCGTGCTGGCGCTGAACCAAAGCAAACTGCGAGAAAGTATGCTCGGACTTCGTGTCAACAATGATTTCGTAAGGCATACCCGGATTGACTCCACTATTCCACATAGAATGCCAGTAAGTGCCTAAATCACCATCGAGAGCACAATCAGCTTTACCGCTTGGAAGCTCACCTACAAGCTCTTCCGTATTGGCTTCGGCAGTCCAACCGGTACGATCCAGTTCGGGAGCCATGATGCGGATAGCCAGCGGATAAACGGCATTGCTAGACGAAATAGAGAACTGCGAAACGCTTTCGATGCGGATAGGCAACATGTAGTCACCCGGTTCCAATGCACTGGCGCTCACGGCAACCGAGATACTCGAATTGGTGATACCTGCAGCCAGCGTTACCGACTCGGGAACGGTATAGGTTCCTTCGGGCAGCATCTGATAAACGGTACCGTTTTCTTCGTTGTACTCAGCTATGTAGGCTTCGTCTACCACCAACTGGCCTGTAATGTCCCACTTGTTGTCGGTATCGAGCCCGATACCAATGTTCTTGTTAAGATCCGGTGCCGAACCGTAATTGTATTGGTCGACAGTTACCGATGTACTGGTAAAGCCCAGTGCCGGCATAATAACATCCATAATCTGTAGGAACAGTTCATCCTTATTGGCATTGATAGAGTCGCTCTCACTGGTCACATGTAGAGGCAACACCCATACCGACTCGGGATCGGTCGCCATCAACGCTTTCACCTGTTGTGGCTTCAGCGCGATGTCTACCAGTTTGTAACGGTCGTCGACCGAGAAATCCAGATGAGTAGTACCAAGCGAGTAACAGTCGGTACTCAGCACTTTGTAGCTGACACCTTCCAACTGGCTGTATTCGCTGTCCACTTCTTCCTGCGACAGGACATTGACATCGACCGAAGCCGTCTGATAGGGATCACTGCCCGCCTTGAACACCGAGAAGGAGTACGTATTGTCTTCCTCCGTATCGAACAGGGTAAGTTCCTGCTTACCACTGTTGTTCACGTAAAGAATCTTATGATATTCCGCCGGAACCAGATTCTCTAGATCGTATTCCGACTCGTTACAGGCTGCCAACAGAAGCAATCCGCCTGCCAACCATATATTTTTAATTTTCATAGAATGTGTTGTTTATAGTAAGACGATTAATATCCCGGAGCCTGTACCATCTGCGGGTTGCTGTAAAGTTCATCATAATCACTTCTCGACCATACAGGAAGCAGATATTGCTTGGTATCCCATTTGAAAGGCTGGTCGATGAGCATCGGAGTATTGAACTCCTCGAAAGTCGGATTCAGCGTCAGACCGTTCAGGGCAAAGCGTGTACCCGCTTTCAGTTTGTCGGGAGCAATCGCCCAACGACGCAGGTCGTAGTAACGGTGTCCTTCTTCAAACAGTTCCACGAAACGTTCGTTGCGAACCCAGTCCATCAGGCTCATTTCCGACAGATCGGCCGACGTCAGGTCTCTGATACCGGCACGTTCGCGGATAATGTTCAGATTGTTCAAAGCCTCACCTTCCTGATTCAGAGCAGCGTAGCATTCGGCCAGGTTCAAGTACAACTCAGCCATACGGATGTACGGACGACGGGCAGCAGCATGATTGGTCGAACCGCTCGTTGTGTAGTTGATAGCCGGATCGATGAACTTCTTCGAAAGGTAACCGGTTCCTGAGATATTACGTGAATCGGAAGCACGCCAACCATTGGTGTTCGTGTTCTTAAAATTCAACCACAGCGGGTTACCGTTGTTAATCTTCTTGGCATATTCGCATCCGTCGTAAGCAATCCAGGCATAGAAACGGGCTTCGCGCTTGGCATTCAGCTTGATAATATCGTTCTTGACATCTTCACCATCCAAATCGGTTGTAAGCGACGGACTGGAAGCTCCTTCATAGAAACGCGTATACCACTCGCTCTGCGGGAAGAAGTCAGGATCGTCCTCGGGCAATTCACCATTCTCGGTATAGAAATGCTGTACAGTGTACAAAGTCGGAGCAAATCCTGCCCAACCACCGTTCCAGCTTCCGTCACTTTTCTTCACTACACGGTTCGGCAGACGGGCTGTGGTAGCTTCACCACTGTTGGTTCCGTCAGAGTCGATACGTTGACCCCAAATCAGTTCCTTGTTATTGTCGCCCTCGGTAGCAGTTACCAGATACTGGAACATACGGACACGCTGTTTGAACAGGATGTTCTCTTCCGTATCTTCTTCACGTCCCGGAATGAACGGCAAGTCGATGCCGTCACGTTCTGCCTTCTCATTGGCTGTTTCAATATCAAAAAGTTGGTAACCGGCAGCCTGAGCAGCACTCAAAGCTTCCTGACAGGCAGTCAGCGCACGCGTCCACTTCGTTTCATCATAAGAAGAGCTGACCAGTTCGTAACCGTAGCCCGGAGTCTCGTAATTGGTATTCTTCCAACTCGGTGTAGGGAATGAACCGTTCCATAACGGAGAAGCTGCATACAACAGTACACGGGCTTTCAGACACTTGGCGATGGTAGAAGTTGCACGTCCCAGGTCAGCCGTTTCGCGGACGGCGGGAAGTACGGCAGCTGCATCGTCCAGTTTCTGAACAATCCAATCCACACAATAATCGAAGTGGGAACGTCCCGGAATCTCTTCGTTCGTAATGTTCGGATCTACTTTTTCAGGAATAATCGGACACGGACCAAAAGCCTGCAAGACACGGAAATGGTAGTAAGCCTCCAGGAAGTAACACTCAGCCTTATACTGAGCCTTATCCTCCTCGGTCACACCCGTCGGTTGCAGCTCGTCAATCAGACTGAGGAAATGATGAACATAGCCAATCCAGTTGTAGCTGGGAGTCCAAATATTGAAATCGTCCGAAGTCTGACTGCCGCTCCACACTTTATAATAAGAAGGCGATATTGTTCCCCAAGCCATTTGCTGACCGTACATGTCCCAATCCTTCGGGAAGATTACTTCATCGGCCGACAATTCGTAAGCCTTGAAGTCGTAAACCTGACAGCGGGGTACATAACCGTAACAAGTGTACAGGAAGCTTAAGGTAGCAGCCTCATCTTTCATCGTATCGTCGAAGTCGGCCTGTGCAGGCGGAATGACATCCAGATAGTTGCACGAAGTGAGCAGGCAGCACGGTATCAGTAAAGCCTGCGTTATATGGGTTATTTTCTTTAGAAGTTTCATATCTTTATATACAATGTAAGTTAAACCAACTTTTTTAGAATGTAAACTGAACACCTAAGTTAAATGTACGTTGCAACGGATAGGAGTTCCAGTCAAGTTCAGGATCCCACAACTTAAAGGGACTGAATACAGCCAGATTATCACCGCTGAAGTAAACACGACACATCGGGAAGCGGTAACCGATTTCGAGTGTCTTAAAGCGCAGGAAGTTACCATTGCGCAACCAGTAAGAGCTAGGCTGAATGTTGTTGTTGATGTCGGCACTTGTGATACCCAGACGCGGATAAGCGGCATTCGGGTTGGGGTTGTCTACCGACCAATGATCATCAGCAATCCACTGCATCAGGTTTCGTTCCAGACTTTCTACGTTCGATCCGTCACCACCACCCGACAAGAAGGGAGCATAACCACTGTTGATCATAATCTTACGTTTAGCCGATCCGTTAAAGAATACGCCGAAATCGAACTTCTTATACGAAACGTTCAGTCCGAAACCGTACTGAATGCGGGGGATTTCATCGTAAGGCGACAACATCACCTGGTCTTCGGTCGTAATCTGTCCGTCGCCGTTCACGTCACGATACTTGATATCGCCCGGCATGATGTTGGCACCCAGCTGTGACTGGTCGGCCCAGTTGTCTATTTCCTCCTGGCTTGAGAACAAGCCTTCGGCAATGTAACCCGTCTGTACGTTCAGCGGTTTCCCAGTCTTAGTCTGCCATACATACGGATATTCAGGTTCGTCTACATACTTATATTCGTTCTGGTTATAAGTGAAGTTTCCACGGAAATCTACCGTCCAGTCTTTACCGAACTGTTTGGTCCAGTTGACGCTTAATTCCACACCTTGATTCACTACTTCACCAATATTACTCCAAGGTACCGAACCCCAATATCCCAACAGATTAGGCCAAGAAGAACGAGCCATCAGAATACGGTCACGAAGGTCGTGGAAATAATCAAATGTGATGTTCACCTGATTCAGAATTGACATATCCACACCGATATCAAACTTCTTTACGTGTTCCCAACCGGCATTTTCAACAGCCAATACATAGAAGGCAGGACCACTACGGTAAGTTTCGTTAGTAGGCAGACCAGTCCAGAAATTATGTCCGGCACCGATGCTGATGTTATTTTGGTACAAGAAGTGAGGAGCACTTCCGTTAAACTGGTCACTACCTACCAGACCGTAAGATGCTCTGATCTTGAAATGATTGATATACTGAGAAATCGGTTCCCAGAATTTTTCTGCACTTGCCACCCAACCGATAGAAGCTGCAGGGAAGAACTCGAAACGCTCGCCGGCGGCCAGACGTTCGGAACCGTTGTAACCAAAGTTGAACTCAAACAGATACTTGTTGGCATAGTCGTAAGTCAGACGGCCGGAATAACCCTGATTACGGTTAGGCAATACATCACTACGATATTCACGCATCATGTACATCAACATCGCCGACAGGTTATGTTCACCGAAGCTGCGCTTCCAGTCGGCACGAACATCAAAATAAAATGTTTGATCGGCCGATTTGGTGACTCCGGACTGGCTAACATAGTCAGTACCTGTTTGCAGCAGTTCCAGGTCATAAGTATCTGTAGCCGGATCATAAGAACCATCTTTTACTCTATAATAATAAGGTGTCAGTGAACGGGAATAATAAGACTGAGACCAGTTCTTAAAATTCACCAATGCCTTCACACTCAAACCTTCTGTAATAAAACTCAAATCTTGAGTCAAATTCAGCGAAGTGTTCAATGTGTTATAGTTGGTTTCCTTGAATGAACTCATCATATAAGCATAAGGGTTCGTACCATACACACCCGATTTTACTTCTGCATTACCAAAATAGATGTGCTCATCATCACCAGGGAAATAAGCAGGGAATGAAACGGGATTGGCAGACATAACAGCCTTATACAAATCGGAAGTTGAATAGTTAGGCCCTTTTTGGTTACCGATCTGAGCCATCATGCGCAAGTCGACCGTCGTGGTATTGGTCAGCTTATACGAAATATTATTCTGGAAGTTATATTCCCAGTTATTAATGTTCGGATTGTAGTAATAATCAGTCGGAGCATCCAGCAAACCGGTATCGTGATTGGCCTGTAAACTTAAATAATAAGATACACGCGATCCACCACCCTGAACATTGATATTGGCACGCTGGTTATAGTTACCTTCCCTGAACAGCAGGTCGTACCAGTCCACATCGGGATAGACATACGGATTCGTGCCGTTGGCCGTATTCTGTATCTGCTCTTCCGTATAACGGGGAGAAGTAATGGTTGTAGCACTTCTTGCCTGTGCAGCTTCGTTATAAGTACGCATATAAGTAGCACCATCAGCAAATTCTACAACATTCATCGGCTTGAAATAAGAAGCTTCCAAAGATACGTTTACCGTAGCTTTCGTATTCTCCGCACCCTTCTTGGTGGTAACCAACATGACACCGTTAGCACCACGGTTACCATAAATAGCTGTAGCCGAAGCATCCTTCAACAAGGAGAAACTCTCGATAGACTCCGCCGGAATACGGTTCAGGTCAGTTGATGAGATTTCCACACCGTCCAACAGTATCAGCGGAGTAGCTACACCACCAAAGGTATTGATACCACGGATATAGAATTCAGAAGCAGATCCCGGCTCACCGCTATTGGTCATCGAAATGATACCCGACAACTTACCGGCCAAAGCATTGGTCAGTGAAGATGACGGAGCCTTCAGAGTAGCACCCTTAACGGTAGTAATAGAACCTGTAACTGATACTTTCTTCTGGGTACCTTGTCCTACAACAACAACTTCGTCCAGCACTTCATTGTCCGACTCCATTTTAATGGTCATGACACCCAGATCGCCAACAACCAGTTCTTGCGATTTATAACCAATATAAGAAACCAAAAGTTCCGATTTGCTGGTAACTTCGATAGAGAACTTACCATCTATATCGGTAATGGTTCCCGTATCCGTTCCTTTCAACCGGATGTTTACACCAATCAACGCTTCACCGGTCGAAGCGTCGACTACAGTACCAAGCAGTGTACGCTTGGGATTTGTCGTACTCTGAGTGACCCCCTGTACGGAAAGATCACCCGAACCAGCAACTGCAACAAGAGGATTACCGCTAATGAAACCAGCACAAAGGAGCAGGCTCATTACCAGTTTTCGATTGTTTTTCATTAGTTCTGAATCCATTTGCTAATAGATTAAAGTTAATATAAAAATTGATATTATTTTGGAATACAAAATTATTCCACAGAGCACGAAAAAGCAACTCGAAATCGTGATTTGGACATATACAAATCATTCAAAATATGTTCTAAACATGCCCTGTAGGCTATTCTGAGCGTTATAAGCTTCATTTTCCGACCAAGACAACGCCTCCTTGCGGAAGAATGTCGAGCTGGACTTTTTTATCAGCTTTTACTTTCAGTGACTCACACATCGGTTGCTGTTTTTTGTCATCCTTGTAGCAAGAAACTGTTTTGCCGGACAACATAGGCAAGTCTACTTTCAACTTCAACGGCTCTTGTGTGGCATTGATGCCGGCCACGTACCACGTATCACCATGACGGCGTGCCAGAACGACATACTTGCCCGGATAACCGTCGATGAAGCGGACTTCGTCCCACGTAGTAGGCACCTGCTTCATAAAGTTAATGCACAGCTGCGGAGCATCAGTCAGGTTGTTGGGAGCCAGTGCAAAGTTCTGGATCGGATTCTGGAACAGTACGGCAGTAGCCAACTGGAAGACATCGGTCGTGCGACGGGTAGTGCCACCATCGTTACCACGATTCAGACGTTTGTTGAGGAACGTACCGCCAAACTCCATACAGCCCACCGTGTTGCGGATAAACGGATGCAGGCAGGCATTAAACGCCTCGTTGTCGCAGAAGTGTTGGTTGAAAATCAGGTTCTCGGAAGCCAGTACCGCTTCGCTACCCACATAGTTGGGATACATGCGTTCCCATCCGCGTGGCAAGGTACAGCCGTGGAAGATAACCATCAGTCCGTGGTCATCGGCGTCGCTCAATATATCTTCGTACAAGCGCATCGTTTCTTGCTTGTCACCACCAAAGAAGTCCACTTTGATGCCTTTTACGCCCAACTTCTGCATCCAGCTCATCTCCTGCTTACGGATAATGGCATTATCCATTTTGTTAATAGGGCTTTGTTCGATGTCGTTCCAATAACCGCTGGAACTATACCACAAGAAGATTCCTATTCCTTTGCTACGGGCATACTCCACCAGCTTTTCCATCTTCTGATATCCCATATTGTTATCCCACCAACTGTCTACCAATACGTACTCATATCCTAACGCCGCAGCCAAATCGACATATTTCACCTGATCGTCGAAGTTCGAGCTGTCATCCTGCCACAAAATCCAGCTCCACGTACTGCGTCCCATGCGATAATCTTGCTTCGTAGTGTAACGGGGTTCTACTACGTCCCAAGGAACAGTTGTTTCAACGATAGGTTTCAGGCTTTCGCCTACAGTAATCGTACGCCAAGGAGTACTACCTGGTAAAGCAAACGCCGGCTCGACTGTACCATTACCGTTGTTCTCCTCGGGCATGGGGAACGCTATACGGTATAAGCCGTTCTCGGCATCACTAAGGTGAGACGCACAATAGCGACTGTCCACACCGGTTTCGCTGACCAATACCCAACCTTCGTCGCCCACACGGAACAGACAGGGGAAAGTATATCCATGGCCATATTGCGAACGGTCGCTCATGGGTGCATCTACTTTATATTCTTCTTCGTAACTGGGTTTCGTCCGCTTCCAGCCGATCATGGCATCGCTTTGCGGACACAAGAATGTAGTAGTCTGTTCCGGAAAATGGAAGCCGGTGGCTTCGGACATGATACGCACACTTCCTGTGCCGTGCTGACGAGGTAAAGAATAACGAAGTGCTACATCATTGTTGCTGACACGAAAGGTGACAGCCATCTGCCTGCCTTCGGCATTCGTCAGATGACAAGTCAGTTCATTAGCTTGATAATGAATGCGCGACGCTTTGATACGCGACTGTTCGTAGACTGTATCAATGGAATGAATCTCGTGACGCTCCAGTTTCAGACCTTTCACAAAACTTCCCATGTTGGTTTCAAGTCCCAAAGGAGAATTCGCCAACATTGTTTTTCCATCGTACACGACCGAATAAGCAAGCCCACCGTCGGTCTGACAGTCAAAAGCAACTTGCAACCTCTGATCCGGTCCGCTTACCGTTACATCCTGAGCGGCAACCGAACAGGCATTCAGCAGTAATAATAATGCTAACTGATTTACATTTTTCATGGTAAACTATTTAAGGTGGGTTCTATCAATTCCATTTTTTATTTCTTGCATAAGGCAGCAGAACCCTTTAACTGTCTTGAGCAAGATAATCTTGCGTAAAGTTAAGCAATTTAATCTACCCCCCCCAAAAAAAATGAGGGATTTTTGCATTTTTGAGGATACACCCCGTCTCTTTTTATTGGGCAATCGCCAA